>OOCI01000096.1_pt1 | contig 80029 bp, 66 predicted proteins | sample 1671761 | NCBI WGS metagenome assembly OOCI01 (sample SAMN06348190, study PRJEB24527) | human gut metagenome | biome: human gut; feature: ankylosing spondylitis patient; material: feces | host: Homo sapiens | place: China | collected 2015-10
GGTCGAGGGTTCTTGTGCTCCACATTTGCTCTGACGATTCCTTTAAATACCATAGGCGAGCTCCTGCATCTGTAACTCTTAGAATACTCTTCAGATGGGTCCAAGTAAGATTTTGCACGCGCGCGTGCAAAATCTCCCAATCAGGGAAATATTGGTATAATTGCTTGAAATAGGAAAGGTTACGGACACCATAGCCGGAGCCGAACTCAGTTGTCAACTGCTGAGATATAGACTTGATGAGCTGTATTCCATAATCTGCACGCTGCTTGCCAAGTTGCTCTTCTTCAACAATACGTTTGCCAATTTCCCAGTTTGAGCGTATCAAGGCTTCGTTGATAGATTGATACGCCTTGCTTCTTGCCTTTGTGATGATGGTTCTGATATCATCTATGATATGAGCATCAATATTAGCTATCTTGTCATTCATATTCCTGTATATTTTATGCTTTTTCGTGCAAATTTAATAAAAATGTAGAAGATGGGCAAATTTTGATGGCAGAAAATCGTATAAATGGCAGCATTTTCTAGATTTATACGAAAAAGCCCCAACCTTATGCGGGACATAAGATTGGGGAGTGAAAATGAAAGTATATGAGAAGAGTATGGAGAATTATATGTGGAAATGGATGTTGGAAAGCCACTTCTTGACATCGAAACATGGACACTCCTTGTGAACGCCTGGGAGATCTCTATGACCCAGGATCTCGGCTTTTGGATAGTCGGTACAGAGGCTCTTCAGAAGCTCTCGCATCGCAGCCTTCTGGGCTGGCGTGCGGGTGTCGGCAGGATGACGTACGGGAATATGTAATTACAGATGAAAAGAAAGTGTGAAATGAGGGTGGATAAATATGTTTTTGCAGAAAAAGTAATAGTTGAGCGTAAATAATAAGAGAAATATTTGGCAAATTGCTTTTTTAGTCGTACTTTTGTAGGCAAGTATCAATTAGAAATGACATATGAATATAACGTCGATAACTTTCAATAATTTCCGTTGCTTCGGAGAATATCACTTGCAGTTCAAACCAACTGTAAACTTACTGTTTGGTGTGAACGGTTGTGGTAAGACTTCTATCCTGCGTGGTCTAAAGATAGCAATGAGCTCATTTTTCTCAGGTTTTTCCGATAGTAACACTCGTTTTATTGGAATCTCTAATGATGATTTTATGAGCGAGGTGCATGATGGAGTAGAGTCTTTAGAACGACAAGTGAACATATCCTACGATTTTGCGGAGTTTCAAAATATGATTCTGAGTCGAACAGGCAAGAAAAATCGTACAGCAATTTCTGGCATCAAGCCTTTGCGTGATTATACTCATTCGTTATATCACGATCTTTCAACAGAAGATGATGGGAGTATAGCCCTACCACTTTTCGCTGCTTTCTCAACAGAAGACATTCACAGTAGCCGCAAGTTAGATCGTTCTATCTTCTGTAAATATTACCAGCCTCGTTCGTTCGGTTATTACGAATGTTTGCAGGGGGATGGATTCTTTGATTATTGGATGCATCGATTGCTCATCCTGCAAGAAGGACAGAAGTCGCTTAGCGAAATTGAAGTTGTGCAATGCGCAATAGGAGAAGCTTTGGGGGATAGTGGTTGCAATATTATCAGAAATGTGTCTATACGTCCATTGCAGAAGACAGTCTATTTTCATTTTGTTGATGGTCGAGAGATTGACTCACGAAATTTGAGTGATGGTTACAAGAGGCTTGTGAATATTGTAACAGACTTGTCTGTACGTTGTTATATTCTGAATGGCAAGAAATACGGTATGGAGTGTTGTCATGAGACGCAGGGAGTTGTGCTGATAGACGAAGTGGATTTGCATCTGCATCCGGAATTACAGTCGGTAGTTTTGCAATCCCTTCATCGAACTTTCCCTAAAATTCAGTTCATAGTTTCTTCTCATGCTCCAATGGTGTTGTCGAGTGTAGAGACTAATGATGATAATGAAGTGGTTCATCTGCAATATCAGAATGGTAATTATACTGCTGAGCCAATTGTGACTTATGGTATGGATGCCTCTACGATTCTAGAGACTTATATGGGCAAACGCTCCCGTGTGGCAGAGGTGGAAGAAAAATTGAAACATCTCTTTGCTTTAATTGATGAGGAGAAGTTTGCTGAGGCAAAGTCGGAATTGGGCTCAATGCGTGAAAAGTATTCTGACACAATTCCAGAGCTATCACGTGCCGAGTCAATGTTGTTATTTCTTGAAGATTAGAGGAATATGAATATAAGAAAATCAGCAGAACCCAAGGAGTGGACAAAATACAAGAATATTCCTGGGGTGCAGTTCAGCGGTATTCCTGCACTACAGGAATCTCTGTATCGTGAGCAGGGCTATTTATGTGCCTATTGTGAGCGTCGAATTCCTGTAAGGGATAAAATGTCCACCGAGGACCATCGTATAGAGCATTGGCATTGTCGTGATAAATATCCTGATGAAGTTTTCAGCTATGGAAATCTGCTGATGTGCTGTCCTGGCCAGATAGGGGGTGGAGAAAGTCATTGTGATGTAAGGAAAGGTAACGATATTATCGAGTGGTCACCTCTCAAAAAGGAGTGTACTGATAGTATTAGATATAGCTCTGATGGCACAATTTTGTCAAGCAATGCAAGATGGGATAAGGAACTCAACGAAAAGTTGAATTTAAATCATGAAATTTTGAAGCGTAATAGGGAGCAGACTCTACGAGGAGTTATTGAAGGAATAAACTCCAAAAGAGGAAAAGGTGTTTCGTGGACGCAGAAAGATGTTAAGGATCAACTAGAAAAGTGGTCTAATAAGCATGATGATGGTAATGGTCATGCTATCTATTATCCTTTTCATGGCATTGTCGTTTGTTTTCTTAAGAAGAAATTGGCAACGCTGAGCAAAAAAGGAGTATAATGCGGTCGGATGAAGGTCATGCAGATTTCACGGATTTTCACAGATTTTTTTGACCTATGCGGTTGGGGGAATTTTGATTACACCGATGAAATGACCACCCATCCGATACCGAAAGGATAGGGGGGCTAGACTGGGCATTGCCTTGCTAAAGGCAGCCATTGGAGTTTTAAACCAAGTAATTATGTCCGTGATACTTCGAAAGCAAAAAAATAACTCCTGCGTATCTACACGAGTGAGCTACGACACACGTAGCCTTGCAATACGCCAAGAGTTATTTTTCTTCTGCAAAGATACAACAAAAAGATCTGTATGGTTGCTGATTGTATACTGACAATAGTATAATAGAGAAAAGCGGATTGTTTTCCTAAATAAGGAAGCAGTCCGCTTTTCCCGGTTATAGTTCATTTTGGTGGTTACTGGTGATTAGCGAAACCGCCGAACAGCAGAAAGTGATCGGCGCATGGCTCTGTGATTATGCGGAACACCAACAACAATTTGATGAAATAAAACATCGCCACACACTCAATGAGGTTGGCGATGTTGCAGAAAGTCGGTATGATTAGAAGATTGATAGGGGGCGAGGGGGAATCAGTCTGTAATGATTATTTCTTTATTATGATAAATTCCACCTTTTGAAGCCCCTTTTTATGGACGTTGGCAAGAATAAGCGCATATCTGATCTCCTCGCCGGAGTTCATGGAGCGGATACGTGTAAACTCGTCTTCAGGAACGACATTCTTGAACATCGGGCCGGATGACTCGTTACGCACCAGACGAATTTTGTCGGTAAAGGGTGAAATGACATACGAGTAAGTTGCTTGATAAGGCACACTATGGAATTTCACCCAGTTCGGGTCTTTATGATCAAGGATATTTACCAGCCATATACGCGCCTTATCGTAAGATGGTAGCGGCGAAACATTGTCATATTCAACTTTACCATTTATTTTACCTTCATCATCAACTACAATAGTGCTAGCTACGCCATACTTTTCGAAAGGACACAAGTCATAGTATTCTATGTCTGCTTCCGTTTTTATCTCTTTGTCAATCGGAATTTCAGGGTCTGCTACAAGCCTGTCTTGAAGAACACGGATAAGTTCATATCTGCGGTCGGAAGCATCCGCAGGTGGATTGGCGAGGATTGTGCGCTTTACCGAGAGATAATATTCGTGCCCGCGTTCATAGGTAAAGCCTTTTATCTGTTCAAATCCAAGGTCTTGCCATTCTTCGGAATCACCTTCCGTCTTGACGAGCAAGCACTCTATGGGGTTTTCCTTCATATCATCGCCCCACGCATACGTCACGCCTGTTTCTGCCGACACCAGCATCCTGATTTCTTTGACTGAATCTTTAGGCTCATCATCATCGCTACAAGCAGCCAGTCCTGCCACGGCGAGGAATGTCATGAGCAGCATTCTGAAAAAATTTATATTCATCATTTTTTAAAATTTTAATTGTATTCTACATAATAATAAACACCGAAAATGCAAAAATATTGCATTGCAAACACATTTTTAATTCCGAGGACTCTGTATCTTAGCCAAAAGCTCCTCAGACATCCATACCCTGTCAGCTCATGGGGAATTACATTTAAAGAAAACGTGATCCAACTATGTCACGTCTTGATTGTAGGTTGTAGGAAACCTTCTTATCTTTTTATTTGATTTGTTACTATATTGTTTATCAATTATTTACGTTCAAAGTAAAGATAATTCAAGACGGGATAAAAGCGGGAAAAATAGGCGTTTTTATATCCAAAATTAGACAAATATAACAATGCAGTCACAAAAATCACTATATATTAATGTATTTACATAATTTTTGAAGGGAACTCCACCTTCTTCCCAAGGCGGGCTTAGGTCGTCTAGCTTAAGAGAGGAATTTAAGTTTTTATTTGTGTACTTGGGTAGGAGGCTCTCATAGATTAAATCTGTGGGAATTATACGACAAAGCCCCAACCTTATGTGCGGGAACATAAGATTGGGGGAGGAAAGAGAGATGAGTACGGAGAATTATATGTGGAAATGAATGTTGGAAAGCCACTTCTTGACATCGAAACATGGACACTCCTTGTGAACGCCAGGGAGATCTCTATGACCCAGGATCTCGGCTTCAGGATAGTCGGTACAGAGACTCTTCAGAAGCTCTCTCATCGCAGCCTTCTGGGCTGGCGTGCGGGTGTCGGCAGGATGACCATTGGCATCCAGACCACCCTCGTAACAGATGCCGATGCTGTGGGCGTTGTAATGACGGGCATGAGCGCCAGCCTCCGACTCCGGACGGCACGGATAAATCACTCCGTCCTTCGTGATGTAATAGTGATAACCGATGTCACGGAAACCACGGGCTAAATGACATGCCTCCAACTCGCCTACCGTGAAGTCTTGGGTGACTCGGGTGGCACTGCAGTGGATGACGATTAAATTGATCTTTCTGTTCTTGATCATAGGCAACTCTTGTTAATGATTACTGATTACTGATTATAGAAAACTGATTACAGAAAACTGATTACTGATGATGGATTCATTACAGTCCCTTGCAGCTCTGCACACAGACGGCAGAAGCGATGGCGGTAAGTACTGTGATGATAAGATTGATGATCTTCTTGATGGTTTCTTTTCTCATGGTCTGATGATTTACTAAAAATTGATTTACTAAAAATTGACTTTACTAATACTTGATTTACTAAAACTTGATTCAACTAAAAAGTTCATAACCAGGGAGATATCCTAAGAAGGAACCCCTATAACCCAGGCACCCGTGCAGAGCTTGCTTTTGATGATTGTTGCAGATGATTCCTGCCTCTTGATGCTCTCGGAATGCCCCTGACGCCATACGGCTCCCTTCTTTCAGATTTTACGATTATCGGCTAAAAATTTACGTTGTCGCCGCCTTCTTCTGTAGAACCGCTATCCGTGGTTCCGCCGCCACCCTGCTGGGTGTTATCGGTGCTGCCACCACCACCACCTGTGGTCTGGCTGCCACCACCTGATGGGTTGTCCTTGCCGGCATCATCCGAATTCCCCGGATTACCTGGATTCTCCGTTGCAGGAGCTGCCAGATTGATGAGCTTGATAGAGGTGTCAAGGTTCTCGGTCTTGAGCTCGCCAGTGGCTCTGGCTCTCAACTTCAGCCCCAAAATGTACTTCGCCACGTTGTAGTTCTCCTTGGTAGGTGCACCGCCTTTCACCTTCAGTCCGAGGGAGAAAATGGCGATGTCGGCAAACTTTACATTCTTACCCAAGAGGAGCAACTCCTTGGTGCAGGCTGCTGCATCGGTCAGCATACCGAGGATGGCACCCTTGCTGTAAGGGGTGTTGTGGCTAGCCATGTGAGCGGCGAGCTCTTCGAGTCCGATGGTTTCATCGGATACTACTCGTGGAAACCATTTGCCGTAAGCTTCGGCAATCTTCTGGTTCGTGTTCTGGTATAAGACAATTCTGATCATAACGTTTAAATGGTTAAATTATTAAAGTTAATCGGCGCTGCGCATTGCCCGTGGTTCTTTCTGAATCACAATGCAAAGATACAACATTCAAAATCCGCCATTCACGGTTTCTCACGTTTACTCACGGTTTCTCACTGATTTTCACGTCTTTTTCTGAAGATAAGCCCAGAAGGATGATTTTCTTCCTATGGCTCGCCCAGATAGTCGAAGATGTGGGCTACCTGTATCGGGCTGAATTCCTTCGACCATTTGGTGTAGCCGCTCTTCACCAGAGCATCGTGGAGAGGCTTGCAGCGGTTGATCCATCTTCTGAGATGGGCACTTGCCACTTCGGGAGTGGCATCAGGGAAATACTCAAGAGCTAACTCTTGCTTGGAATAACATTTCTGTTCCATATTGATTGAAATTTAAAAGTGACTTGTTTACGATGCCTAAGTGACTTACTTACGAGCCGTAAGTGACTTGCTTAGGATGCCTGAGTGACTTACTTAGGATATTGGAATGAGACTTACTTCCGGGTGACAGGGTGACACCGGTGACAGGCTTTTCCAGAAATCTCTCTCACGTAGGCGGGCGGGAGGCTTTCTGGAGAATTTTTCCTGCCTGCCCGCGTGAGGAAAGTTTTAGAAAACAAGTGTCACCGCCGTCACCCGTCATCAGAATGGGAGATTGTCGCTGGCATCGATACCCAGGGAAATCTGATAGTTCCTGATCTCTTCTGCCGTGCGGATGATGGCGACGAAACCACGACTGTGCTTGGTGCGTAACCTATTGAAACCCAGGTCGCTGAATGCCTTTCCAATTTTCTGGCTGCTCAGCTTCTGAGTGATGTTGCAGCCGATGATCTGCATCGCCCGGGCTACGGACACAAACTCCCCTGTCTCTCCCTCCGAAGGCTTCCGGAAGTAGAGATCCACCAGTTCCTGTTCGAGGCGTGGCGTCTCGAATTTGCTGTTGTGCCGGTTCTGCCGCTCTATCTCTTCATCCGTAAACCAGTAGCGGTAGCCGCTCTTGTAGAGAGCATAAGCCTGGGCATAGATGCCGGGATGATTGAAGGGATGCAGGCGAGGAGAGACGATGCTCTCTACCTCGAAAGGCAGCCAGCGGCGGGTACCCGTAGGATCGTTCAGGAACTCAGGATTGTTGCCCGTACCGCAGAAACTGTTGATGTGCTTGCGCTGCTCGGCATAGTGGGCATAGGCGGCTCGCTCGTTGATATACTGCATCGTCACCGCTGCCTTCAGCTGGTTCATCTCTGATGCCGACATCGTATCCAGCTCCTCGCAGCAGATGAGGGCGTACTGCGAGAGGGCGATGAGGTCATCCTTCGTCATTCGCTTGGCATTGGTCTTCGTGTAGAAGTACTGCTTCAGCTCCGGCGGAAGGAGATGATTGAACCAGGTGGTCTTGTTGGCACCCTGTCTTCCGATATAGACCAGGATGACATTGTTGACCGCCTCTTCGTCCAGCCAACCTGCAATCATTGCCACGAGCCACTTTTTCAGGCATTCCTCGAAGCTCAGCACGGAGCTGTCGGTATCCTTCACCTTCACGGTGGCAGCGAGTTCGGCGATGTAGTCCTTGTCGCCCTCCTTCCAGGGCGGGAGATGGGCGAAATAATCCTCGAAGGGATTGAATACGGGCGTATAATCGCTCTCGATGACATTGCGCATATCCAACTTATTTACCTTCACCGTGAGCGACATCTTGGTCCAGAGCGAGTTGACGTGTCGGTCGAGGAGTATCTGCCATTTTGGCGGTTTGTCGGAAGTGGCGGAAGTGGCGGAAGCGGCGGAAGGTGATGCGCCTTCTGGGATTTCCAGGAACTCGTATCGCTGGGTGATGAGATTGTATCGGAGACGGATATGCCCATCGAGAAAAATTCTGATTTCCTCGACCGATGCGAAGCGGTTGTCACTGCCGCCATTTCCACCGCCTCCTCCACCACCTCCAGATGCCTTTCTGTTGGCACCGGGGGTGTTGTCGTAGCACGACTTAATGACCTGTTCCACATCATTATACTCAGGGAACTTCTGGAGAGCCCACTTCAGTACATCGGCATGGGCATAGCGCTTTCTAGCGAGCATATAGCCCGCCCGCATCACATAGTTGTTGTGCTTGGTCGGTTCGTAAACAATCTTGTCGGCTGCAAGTTTCGGTTGGATGATTTGCTCGTAGTAGGTGTTGATGCGGTCCAGTTTCTTCTGTTTCTGATTCTTCTTCGTTGTCTCGGTATGGAATAGAGAGATTTCTTCGGCTGAGAAAGAGATAGCATCGGAATTGTAGTATGCATCGGGATCGTAGGCGAGTCCACTGAGTCGGTTGACGTTCTTGCATTGAAAGTCAGCTTTTTTGCCAATGAGCTGCTGATAGTAGTCATTGCCCTTGGCGAAGGCGGCGGGGTAGTCATCTCCGAGATAGGGATAGATGACTCGGATACCGTTGCCGCTCATCGTGATGTAGCAGAGTAGGGTGTGCGGATCGGCGCAGAGCTTCTGTTTCAGGGCGTTGAGAGCCGTGATGTCGGGAGGCACTTCGGTGAAGAGCTCATCGAAATCTACGAGAGATAGGTGGGTGAGTTCCCGGATGTTGTCCTGACCCTTGCCTCCTTCGAGGTGGCAGGCTGGGGCAAAGAGGGGCGCATCTGCCTTAAAGGTTTTTTTGCCGGTTTGGCGGTAGGACTGGGTGAGGAACTTGAGTCTCTCATCGGTTTTCATAAATGAAACCAGGCTTTCGAGGTCTCCCAGTATGGGAGTCTTGCTGGTCATGTTTGCGAATTGTGATACTAGTTGCTTCATTTTTATCATCTACTATTGTTGGTAAAGCGGATTGTTCCGTTTACATAATTGAGTGAAAGGAGTTGGGGATAGTCAGTATCTCGCTGGTTTCATATCGCAAAGTTACAAAAAAGGACTGAAAGGTCGATTCCCATAGTGGGAATCTTCAAGTATATTTTTATAAACATTTAAATTAATTTAGCAATGTACAAAAGTAAAATTGACATTGACATGCATTTATTTGGCAAAACATTGCGCCAGATCATGCATGACAATGGGATTAAGTTCACAGCGTTCGCAGCCGACATTCAGCTGGGTCCAAAGTACCTTACGGGAGTCAGAAAAGGTAAGGAAGTGTATAACCACGCTATTTACGTGAGAATCGTGGATGGGCTGAAAGGCTATTTTTCAGATGATGTTTATCCGGATATTAGAGATAAACTTATCCGTGCATCGTTTGGGGATGAGGTATAAAATAAAAGAACGCAAGCCCGCTAGGCGTTCCGCCGGATTTGAAATCCGGCGTCAAAAAATGTCCTAACCTATTTAGGCTCTGCGGATTTGCAATCCGCAGCAAAGAAGTATGCTTTTCCTTTTGTTGTGGGATTGCAAATCCCCCGGTTTTAATAGGTCGGACCTTTTTCTACGGCGGATTGCAAATCCGCCGGGACGAGTAGCCTGATATCTGTGCGAGGAGCAGAAGTGATGAATTCAAGAAAAAATCCCACGATTTTCTTGCTCAATAAGAATAAAAACCTTATCTTTGCAGCAGACTTAGAAGAAAACCGAATATCTCGGAACAAACAAGTGATAAATGATAAGGAGACAATTTTATGAAACAGATTGAGGAAAGATACATCAGCCTGCTGACCGATTTCGGCTTCAAGCGAATTTTTGGAACGGCAATGAACAAGGAATTGCTCATTTGCTTCCTCAACAGCCTGTTTAATGGCAGACAGGTTGTGAAGGATGTGTCGTATCTGAATCCGGAGCACGTGGGAGATGTCTATACCGATCGAAAGGCCATCTTCGACGTATATTGTGAAGGAGAAAACGGCGAGAAATTCATCGTAGAAATGCAGAATGCCTATCAAACATATTTCAAGGACCGCTCACTCTTCTACTCGACTTTCCCTATTCGTGAACAGGCTCCTAAGGGGAGTGACTGGGATTTCAAGCTCAATCATGTCTATACTGTTGCCCTGCTCAACTTCAACATGAACGAGGATGCCTTCGACAAGGAGAAAATCCGCCATCATGTACAGTTGTGCGATACCGCTACCCACAAGGTATTCTATGATAAGCTGGAGTTTATCTATGTAGAGATTGCCAAGTTCGACAAGACCCTGGAAGAATTGGAAACGCTATATGACAAATGGCTTTATGCGCTGAAGAACCTCTATAAGCTTACCCAGCGCCCGAAAGAGCTGTGCGATAAGATTTTCGACCGTCTCTTTGAGGAAGCCGAGATCGCCAAGTTTACCCCGCAGGAAATGAGGGAGTATGAAGCAAGTAAGATGGCATATCGTGACATCAAGAATTCCATTGATACTGCGAAAAGAGAAGGTAAAATAGAAGCTAATACAGAAACAGCCCAACGTTTGCTGGCTATGGGACTTTCTCCAGAACAGGTTGCTAAGGCAACTCTGCTCCCCTTGAAAATCATTGAGAATCTTCGTAACTTATAAAAAAGCGTGCCTGTACAAGCCGTTATCGTACCCCATGCAGTTTATGTGTTTTCTGGAGTAACGGCAGCATCGCGGTTTTAATAGGTCGAACCTTTTTCTACGGCGGATTGCAAATCCGCCGGGACGCCTAGCGGTAGGTCTCCAAATCTGCGTAATCTGCGAAATCTGCGTGACCTAAAAAAATACTTACTGCTTATTCACAGGATGTCTTTTTCCTCAAGCTATACTTTCCGTGCTTATCGAATACAATCCAATAGAGCACAGGAAGGATGGTGGCGATGAGTACCATCGAGATGAGGGTTCCGAAGAAGATGACGGCTCCCATCGGAGACCACAATGTGTTGTTCTCTATCATCATCGGCAATACGCCTACCGAAGCTGCTGCTGAGGTGAGGAAGATAGGACGCATACGGCGCTCACCAGCCTGGAAGGCGGCATCTCTTACTGAGAGTCCCTTGTCGCGGCGAAGCTCCTCGGCATAGTCGAGCATGATGATACCGTTTCTTACCAGAATACCCATCAGACTCACGACACCCAGAATGCAGGTGATGCTGACATCGAAGCCGGTAATCAGAAGTCCTATCGCTGCACCGAAGATGCAGAGCGACATGGAGGAGAGATTCACCAGAGCCAGGCTGATGCGCTTGAAATGGAAGAGCAGAATGAAGAAGATGATCAATACCGCTATCAGCACTCCCGATATCACCTGTGGCATGGTTTCGCCATCCTTTTCTGCCATACCGCCAATCTCCCAATCCAGATCGGTACCGAGCGGGAGTTTCGATATTTTCTCTTTCAGCTTGTTGGACAACTGGTTGGCATTATAACCTCTCATCGGTTCACCGACAATGGAAATGGTGCGTATGCCATTGCGTCGGACGATGCAGCCATCGTGCCAGTCGGGAGAAATCTTAGCCAGCTGACGGAGCGGCACACTTGATGTTCCGCCCATCACAGGGATGTATTCGTTGGCAAGGTCGCTGTCGTTCTTCGACTTCAGTACCATCTTCACCGGATAATCGCCCTCCCAGAGGGTGGACATCGGAATGCCATCGCCAAAATGAATGGCAAGATCGGCAGAGAGCAGCGTCTTGTTTACACCCAGACGGTTGGCCTCGGTAGCATCCGGCGTAACCCGGATGCCCGGCAACGGCTCCTCGAAATTGGTACGGATTAGATTGATACCTTCTATCTGATGCATGCAGGCAGCTATCTTCCTGGCGGCTGCCTTCAGATCGCTGATGCTGTCGCCGCTCACTCTTACTTCGATAGGGTAGCTGGCATTGTTGTAATCCATCTGCTTGAAGCGGATGTAGCAATCCGGGAAGTAGTTGGAGTAGCGGTCGGCATATCGGTCGAGTACCTCTTCGGTGGCACCGTTATCAACTGTATTCACGATGAACTGGGCAAAGTTGGGACCTCCAATCTGCGGAGCGTAGGTGGTATGGAAACGGGGCGAACCCTGTCCGATAAACGTGGTTACCGCCGTTACCTGCGAGTCGCGCTGCAGGATGTGAGCCATCGAATCTGCTACCTGTGCTGTTCTATCGGCTGTGGTTCCGTTAGGAAGATAGAACTCCACGGCAAACTGGTTTCTCTCGGCAATAGGCATCATTCGCTGCGGAAGATTTACGAAGATGACGGCACCGATGCTTACCAGTACCACGCCCACGATGAGGGTGATGCGAGGACTAGCGAAACAGTGCTTCAACAGCCAGGTGTAACCCATCTGCAGATAATCGAGCGGCTTCTTCCGGGCGTTGGGGGTAGGCTGACTGCTGATGCCCTGATGGATCACCCTATATTGTAAATAAGGTGTAAGCAGCAGCGAAACCGTGAGCGAGATGCTCAGGATGATGAACATCGCCCAAGGGAACGACTTGACGAAATCGCCCATATCACCATGCATGGTGAAGAGGAACGGGAAGAAGGTGAGCGAGATGCTGAGCGTGGCGGAGAGTACTGACATGAAAAACTCACGTGGGGCAGCGATGGCTGCATGCCAGCGCGACATGCCGTGGCCCAGCTTCTCCATATAGTTGTCGATAATGACAACGGAATCATCCACCACCATACCCAGGGTAACGATGAGGGCAGCCAGGGTGACGGTGTTCAGTTCCATACCGAAAAGATAGAAGATGCCCACCGAAGAGAAGATGGTGATCGGGATGCTGAGGGCAGATACCTCTGCCACGCGGCGTGGCATAAGCAGGATGACCACGATGATGACGGAGATGACCGAGACGAGCAGTTCGCGAAGGAAGTTGAGCACTGATTCGCTCACCACCTTGCTCTGGTCGGTGATGGTATTGATATGCACATCATCGGGCAGGGTCTGCTCAAACTCATCCATCGCCTGGTGAACGTCTTTTCCCATCTTCACGATATCATTGCCCGGTCGCATCTCGATGGAGAGGAGCACGCATTTGTTGCCATTGCTCTTGATGTATTTGCTCAATTTGGGATATTCTCTCCTGATCTGGGCAATATCCTTCAGGCGCACGATGTTGCCCTTGGGGTCGGAATAGACGATCTGTTCTGCCACATCGCGCTCGTTGTTGTAGGAGTCGGTGATGTGGATGGGCAGGTTGAGGTTGCCCAGCTCCAGGTTTCCACTCATGGTGGTGAAGCCCTGTAGGGCGAGCTGGTTGAGTACCTTGTAGGAACCGATGCCGTATTTAGCCAACTTGTTCTGGTCCAGATAGATACTGATCTGCTCGTTCTCCAGGCCGTAGGTGCGGAGATTGGAGATGGCATCGATGCGGCGCAGGCGGTCCTTCAACCGGTCGATGTAGGTGTTCAGTTCCCGATAGGTTTTCTGCTTGCTTTCCATCGTGATGAGCAGGGCAGAGGTATCGGCGATGTCGTCCACTGCCTGCAGGGCGAGAACGCCTGATGGGAGTGACGCCTTGAAGGCCTGCAGTCCGTGCTTGAACTTGCTCCAGAAGGCATCCCTGTCTTCTACATCATCGTTGAGCTCCAGGAATACTATCAGCATGCCGTCCTTGCTCTGGGTGTAGGTCTTCTTCTTGTTTACTTCCTTGTATCCGAAGATGAAATTCTCCAGCGGTTTTGCCACCCGTTCTTCCACCTCATCGGATGTGGCACCGGGATATACGGCAACGCAGGCACCCTGGCGGATGGTGAATTGCGGCATTTCCTGCTTAGGCATGATGCAGATGCCCAGGATGCCCACGAAAACGAGCATACCCATGAGGAGCATCACGATATTATGGTTGCACATCGCCGATTCGATGAACGAACGCTTGATGATGCGATTGGGTTTTCTCGTAATGCGAGCCTTGATATGGTCGTGAAGGGCGGTGTCCTTCTGCGGAATCCTCGGCTTGCTTGTATCTTGATTTTTGTCTTGATTCATATCTTTTCCCTCCACAATTTATCGGTTGTTAGTCTTTCCGGTATCAACCATCATACCTTCTGATACCTTCTGCTGACCATTGATGATGACCTGGTCGCCAGTATGAAGTCCTGAGAGAATGATGATGCCATCTCCCTCGAAATCGCCTATGGTTACAGGTTGCTGGTGCGCCTTGCCGTTTACTACGGTCCAAACGAATCGGGAGTTATCTACATCCAATTCAACGCTTTGCGGCGGAACGATGATATGAGCCGGTGCTGCTGCGCTGCCCTGAATCTGGGCATTGCAGACCATACCCGGGAGCAGCCGCCCCTGCGGATTGGTGATACCCACCTTGATGTCGTAGGTATGCGAGATAGGATTGGCATCGATGCCTTTTTCTGAGATGGTTCCATAGAAGACGGCTCCTGAAAGAGCAGCAACCGTCAGCTTCACCTTATCGCCTACGTGGAGATGCGAGATTTCTGCTTCGGGTACGGATACCTTGGCGTTGACCTGAGCCACATTGGCGAGTTTCAGCACGGGCTGACCAGGAAGCACGTAGGTTCCCATATCCACATTCTTGGCAGCGATGACGCCAGAAAACGGAGCTGTGAGTGTGGAGTGGGAGAGTTGCTGACGGGCAATGCTTTCGGCAGCCTTCGCCTGTTCCAGTTTACTTTCTATCTCCACCCATTTCATATCCGAGATGGTTCCCGACTGATGGAGGGGCAGGAATCTCCTGTAGGCATCTTCTGCCTGCTTCAGGGTGGTGAGGGTAGCCCGGTGAGCCTCCTTCACGGTAGTAGGGTTGATGGTGGCGAGCAACTGGCCCTTGCTGACTCTGTCGCCCTCATCTACACGGATGGAAGTGATATTTCCGGCGATTTCGAAACTGAGTGTTGACCCCATCTTTTCCTCGATGGTACCCACATAGTCTTTCATTCCCCCCAGGTTTGTATTTTCTACAGAGATTGTTTCCACCTTGATATTCTTCTTTTCCACCTTCCTGGCTTTTTCCGTACATCCTGTCAACAGCAGGCTGAATCCCATGAATATCAGACTGCATCCCATGAATATCAGACAGCTGCTACTGCATTTCATGAGCCATCCTGTCATACCATCTTTCTTTTTCATATCTTCTTCTTTTTGTTATTTTTTTGCAAAGGTATGAAATAATGGCGAATGTAAGGGGCACAAAGTATTAAATATGTTTAAGAACTAACGTTTTTTTAGAAAAAAGATGTACCTTTGCATATTGGAATAAACCATATAATTTAAATTCAATATGAAGAAAATCTTATCTATTGCTTTTGCTGCCTTATTGGCAACATCTTCTTTTGCCCAGAAAAGCGAAACGCTGCTGGAGCGCAACCAATTAGCAAAAACTCCTCCTATGGGATGGATGACATGGAACCTCTTTAAAGGTGACATCAGTGAACAGCTGATCAAGGAAACTGCCGATGCCATGGTAGAACACGGTTTCCGTGATGCCGGTTACGAATACATCTTTATAGATGACTTGTGGCAGGGAGGTCGTGACCGCCATAATAACATCATTCCAGACCCAAAGAAGTTCCCGAATGGCATCAAGGCGCTTGCCGACTATGTTCACTCCAAGGGATTGAAGTTGGGTATCTATTCTGATGCCGCCCAGCTTACCTGCGGTGGATGGACAGCCAGTTATGGTTTCGAGGAGCAGGATGCCCGCACCTTTGCTTCGTGGGGTATCGACTATCTGAAATATGATTACTGCAATGCTCCGGAGGACAGTGCCACAGCCCGTAAACGCTATCATACGATGGCTCAGGCTTTGAGCAAATCGGGTAGAAACATCGTTCTCGGTATCTGTGAATGGGGACAGCGCAACGGCGAAGAATGGTGTGAGCAGGTTGGCGGTTCGCTCTGGAGAACTAGCTATGATGTAAGAGATATGTGGAAAGATATCGTGAAGCAAGGCGGTATGGGTATTCTCGATATCGTGAATATCACGGCACCGCTCGCCAAGGATGTTCGCCACGGACAGTGGCCGGATATGGATATGCTGGTTGTGGGATTGAATGGCAAGGGCGGACCATCCAGTGATCTGGGTGGTGTTGGCTGCAGCTATACTGAGTATCAGACCCAGATGAGTATGTGGTGCATGATGTCATCAGTATTGGCATTGAGCAACGACCTGAGAAAGCTTTCTGCTGAGGATAAGCGCATTCTCCTGAACAAGGAAATCATCGCCATTGATCAGGATCCGTTGGGCAAGGCTGCTGAGCGCAAGGTAAATCAGGCTGATCATCAGATTTATGTTCGTCCTTTGGCAAATGGTTCTCATGCCGTTGCCATTCTTAACTGTGGTGATAAAGATAAGTCTATTCAGGCAGATTTCAAGCAGTTGGGCTTAAACGGCAAGTATCTGGTAAGAGATGTATGGCAGCATCGCGACATTGCCAAGAAGGCAAACAGATGGAAAGGCACCGTGAAAGCTCACGAAACCAAGGTGTTTGTATTGAAATAAGCTGTAAGTTGGGCTCTCTTTCTAAGTAAGAAGAGAGCCCCTACTTTTTTACTTTTAAGGGACGTTATGATAAATAGTGGTTATGAAAAGCATCGTTTAGGGAAATTCCTCTATCGGTTTAGGGAAAATCCTTACTATACCTCCAGAAATCGCCTTATCTTTGCAGCAGAAATCAGAAAGATGACGGAATTGACGATGATTCTGGAATCTGATGGTTTCCTGGAAAATGGAAGTTTAACATATAAAATAAGATAAGATTATGAAGAAGTTGATCATAGCACTAGTAGCAATGTTCATGATGACATTCACTTCTGCATCAGCAATGAGTTATGAACAGGCTCGCCAGCAGGCTCTGTTTCTGACAGACAAGATGGCTTACGAGCTGAATCTGACAGATGATCAGTATGAGGCAGCCTATGAGGTGAACCTCGACTATCTGATGGGCGTAGATACCTACGACGATCTCTACGGCATCTATTGGCGTCAGCGTAATCTCGACTTGAGCTATATCCTTCTGGATTGGCAGTATCGCTCATTCTGTGCCGCAAGCTATTTCTACCGTCCTCTTTACTGGGATGGTGGTTACTTCCACTTCGGCATCTATGCACGCTACCCACGCAGAGATTACTTCTTCTTCGGAAGACCTCATTTCTATGCTGTATATCGTGGTGGACACAGCTGGAGAATGAATGGTGGCAGAAGCTGGTATCACGGACGTGAATTCGGCGGTCCGCGCCCTATCGGTGTTCGAGGTCAGGAACCAAGATTCGGTATGCGTGATGGATTCAACCGTGGCGATTATGGTCGTGGCAAGACGTTCGGTAACCTCAATCGTCAGAGCAGTACAAGAACTACGGTTACACGTGATCATTCTATCGGCAACAGTCGCCAAAATAATGCTACCTTTGGAAGTGGTGTCCGTGGCGGTGGTTCTTTCGGAGGTTATAACCGAAGCGGATTCGGCAGTGGCTCTACCAACAACAGCCGTTCGTTTAATAATGGTTTCACACCACGTTCCAGTACTCCAAGCAGGGGATCTTTCGGCGGAAACCGTGGCGGCAATTCGTTGAATAACAGCCGTTCATTCAACAGTGGAAGCCGTTCCTTTGGCGGAGGCAGCAATGGTGCCCGCAGTTCCTTTGGAGGTGGTTCTTTCCGTAGCAAGAGCAATAATGGCGGCGGATCATTCGGTGGCAGAAGATAGTTAAGACCAATTTATCAAACCAAATATATACCAAAAGAAGGGACATTCCAAGTGATTGGGATGCCCCTTTGATTTTTTAGTATGATGAATTGATGTACTATCAAAGATCATCAAAAAAGATAATCTACAGAACTATATAATTGAATGACAAGTATATAGATGATAAAGAGAGGAGCTGACAGGCGTACCCCATCCGCCATTGCCTCTCCCATTGCCTCAATACTGTTCAGTCTTTGGCTGACTACGCCGAAAGACTGTGCCATGACAATGACCATAAAACAGATATAGGGCAAGATGCTTCTGGAAAAACTGCTGGAGGCATATCCTCCCATTACATTGAGCAGGATGGCATGAGGGATGAGCGTGAGCAACAGCATCACACCGATAAACAGGACGAATTCCAGGCAAACCAACCGCAAGGCATTGCGCTGTCGGTAAACCTTATGGTCGTAGTTTAACAAGCCGCTAGCCCGTAGCGTTCCCCAGGCAATGCTGATCAGCAACAGCCATACCAGCCAAGGTGACTGCAGGTTGGCGGTGAAAGTGCCGAAGAACCATCGGATACCTTCCGGGCTGAGTAATGACCGGGGAAAAACATCGGGCATAGCGGCAGTGATGAGCCAGGAAGCCAGCACCAGTACGATCTGTGCCAGTATCAGCAGGAACATGGCATAGCCACATATCCTGCTGAATGTATGACTATTCTTCATCAGCCTGCAAATTATCAATATCGATGATGCGTAACTCGCAGGCACGTACCACGAGTCGGGTCGCATTCACGCTCATTCCGTTATTACCATCAGGGAAGAGCTTCTGTACGAGTTCATTCTGCCGTTTTTCCAGACTCTTTACTCCGAATGGCATACCTCGCAGGTTCGTGATCTGCTCCTTGGTATAACCCAGGGCGAGATGGCGGAGGAATCGCTCGTCGTACTCATCAATCTCATAATTGATCATTGCCTCCTGATGCATCAGCTGGCTTCCTACGCTCTGCTTGAATCTATCAACGATCTTCTGGAGAATCGGCTGGTTGAAAACCAGTTTCTTTCCACTCATGCAGGAAGCCACGTCACCACGGGTAAGCAATTCTCCGCTCTTGAGGATGATGCCTTCACATCCTGCATCGAGCACATCCACCCATAACTTCTCGTTGAGAATCTCACCGGTAAAGATCAGGACCTTCACATCAGGATACTGTTCCTTTGTACTACGGCAAATTTCTACTCCAACAGTGGTGGAGCCACCCAGGCCAAGATCAAGCAGAACAAGATCTGGATTTTGCTGTTTGATGAGTTTCCAATAAGCGATTTCACTATCCGCAGTGCCGATGATTTCAGCTTCGGGTATGTCGTTCTTGAAGATTCCTTCTGTGCCTTTCAATTCCAGAGGCACATCTTCTACTATAATAACCTTAAAATTGTCCATATCTATGTTTTTAATATTTTTTTCGGTAAAACGATTTCTATCATGAGTTTGCCATCAGATGACGACTTGGCAAGAATGCCGCAGCCACGCAGGTTGGTTGCCTCCCCTATTTCTCTCACAATCTGGCGGGCCACCAGATATTTCATATCGCTGGTGAGCGGTGTGAAGAGATGTGGATGCCGGGTTGCGTCAAACGGAATATCGTGAAGGATATACTGGCAGGTAACATAGGCGGATGATGAGGTTGCTTCCTGATAAGTGAAGTTCTTCACTCCGCCTGTGATAAGCTTCTTGAGATATGCCAGCAAGTCTGCGTCGCATTTCACGGTTCCTTCTACCTGCTCCATTGCCTGTGCGCTGAGCATCGTGTATATTGCCTTGTAGTAATCCACCAACTCCTGCAGGGAAGTAACATCCTCCGGGGTACTGTCGATGAGCTGTCTGATTCGCGATGGGTAATACATCGTTTCGTGCTTGAGCGTAGAGAGACAGTTGTCGAGTACGGAATTGGCAATGTGCAACTTTCCGTTTTCATACTCGGCACGATGCAGTTCATCTTCTGCCATTTCTATATTTGTAGCCTCATTCTGCTGCATATCAATGCTTTGCTTCAGTGCCTGCGAGATACGTTCCACCACCTCATTGAGCTGAGGGAAAAGCTGAGCGTTACGTATATTATTGCTGCCGGATGGAGTCCAGATTCCGGTAATCTGTTTCAGCTTATCCGTGTTGGAATCACCACTGAGCAACACCTTGTTAATAGCATTGATCTTTTCTACGGCATAGCGATAACGGAGGATGTGGCGATAGTATAGCAGATAATATGCCAGTGGCAATTGTAACAGCAGGATAATCAGCAAGACGATGGCTACCGCCTTCGAGTTTTCTGAAGTCTGCATGGTTCTTACGTAGTTATCGAGCGAATTATCCGCACTCCGTTCACGGAAAAGCTGTGTATATACCTTGTTGTTACTATCGTATAGCTCCCATTTGTGAAGCGCCAGCGCTGCCACGGCACTCTCATTACGGATATCGAGTATGATCTCGTAGTTGGTTGGCAAACTGTCGTGCAGCCATTGGATTTCGGCAGCGGTTCCTTTCATGGGATGTGCCACCATCAGATATTTCCCATCAGGATTCAATGTCAGATAGTATCGGTTGAGATAGCTGCGAGACGAATCTGCCATAGCCAGGGTCCGCTCGTAGGTACCATTGATATTACTGAAATAGGCACTGTCGGCATAGGATGCTGCTAACTGCAGCAATCGGGACGTCTGCTTATTGTCTCCGTGCCTGTTAGTTCTGTACTTGTCAGTTCTGTGCATAGAGACATTTTCCCGAGTGCTTCCCTGTACGGCAGATGGGATATTACAACCTATCAGCATCAAGGCAAGCATCAGTATCATCTGCATTTTCCGAATACCGCAAGGCAGTCGGAAAGTGAACCTACTACCCTTTCCCGGCTCACTCTCTGCCTGAATATTACAAGGAGAGAAGAGCGAGCTGATTTTCTTGTACTTATCGATGATTCCCTTACAGTTGAGCAAACCGAATCCATGTCCGCCGGTATAGGTTCGGTCGAAGATGTGTTCCAGTGTTTCTTCATCCATACCTTTTCCCGTATCTTCTACAGATATTTCTACAAATGCCTGATGGCTCTTGGCACTTACCACCACCTCACCTCCTGCAGGTGTAAACTTCCTGGCGTTGTCGGCGATGGTGTTAATCATGAATAGTGTCAGCGTACGGTCTGCCTTTACCGTGGCATCCGTAGGTTGTACGGTCAGTTTGACCCCACGCATCTGAAAACTCATTTTTCCCTTGGCAACAATATCGAAAAGCGGCTGGAGCGGGAAACTCTCAATGCGGAGATTGATGGCTCCCTGGCGCATCTGTATCCAATCGGTGAGAATGGAATTATATTGATTGATTTTATCAGTCAACTCTGAGATATAGGTATATCGCTCCTGTTTCACTTCTTCAGGATCATCTCCCTTCATCAGCCTATCTACCTCATGGATCATACGGTCGATAAATGGGGTGATGCTATTGACCAGAGAAAGCTTGGCACGCTGTTCCAGGTTGCGGCGTCTATTGTCTGATATATGAAGCTGAACCATATTTTTGGCTTCTTCCAATTCTTCATGTTTTTCTGATAACGAATTGATATGCTGCATGTTCTGTTCTTCCCATTCATGTAAAGGTATCAGTAGGGATTCTACAGAACTTTCCTTGGTATTGCGGCGCTTCATTCTGTCGAATACATAGAGCAAGACCACAACCAGGACTATCATAAAGATTACCGCAGCAATCATCGTGTTCAGCTGGACGGCATTGTTGTCCAACTGAGTGGCACGCGCTTCCAACTGCCTGTCCTGTCGGCTCTGCTCCTGCAAGTCGAGGTAAATATTGCGGTTGTAATCGCTTTCCGGCTTATCATCGATGGCAGAATAAACCAGGCTGAGTCTTTCTCGGATAGATGCCACCAGGTCGGGTGCCTGCTGGATAGCCCTGTTCTGGTTGAGTGCCCTATTCAGGCAATCGCCAGCCGATTTATAATCCTTGATCTGCCAGTAGCATTCTGCCAGTGTGCGGTATGCTCCTGCCGTCTGGTAAACGTCTCCATATTCAGAAAAGATATTGAGTGCACGTTGCGCAAAGTTTCCTGCCAGAAGTTCCAAAGGCATCTGTTCTACATTGAGATACTGGAAAGCCGGAAGATTGTTTTTTACCAGGAAATCGCGCTGTTTCGGATCCTGAATATGTTCGCTGATAGATTGCAGTGCGTTTGCCTGCCAGTATGGATAAGGATTGCTGCCACTTGCCAAAAAGTAGAGGCGAATGAGCATATCAAATTCCGCCTGACAGATTTCTTGTGGGGTGCCATGAGTAATGGCGCCACCAGCTCCCATATTATAAAGATAGTTGAGATACTGTGCCGTATCCTGTTCCAGTTCATCCGGGTCAAGATCTGCCAGCGCATTGAGCATCGGCTTGTCTAGCTGTACATAATAAAAATAGGTGGCAGCAACGATGTCAAACTCACTCTTCGCATAAATGGCGCGATGACGCTCTCGAAGAGGAAGGTTATCTATTTCCTCACCGATTCTTCGCAGTTTACGGATGGCTTTTTCCCTGAAGCTATAAAAATCCTTGTTGCGGGCTTCACGCTGACAGAGTCGCATATTCTGAACGTCGGCAATAAGGAGTTCTATCTGGTTGTCACTGCGTTTGTTAACCTTGTCTAGCCATCGCTTGGCAGTATGGTAATCCATCTTGGCAATAGCCACAAAAGCCAGGTTATTGCAAGCCTCTGCGTATCCGGCAGAATTGTCTTCGGAAAGAGCCAAAGCCTTATCTGCTAATACTTTAGTGGAATCAAGGTTACGATAGTGAAGCGCATAAGAAAGATAATTCAGCTCATCTACTTCGCCCTTATGCGATGGCGAACAAGCTGAAAAAACAAACATCGCCACCATCATACAGATGATGGCGATGCCATAAATATGATGAAATCTTTTATGCATTCTGATTATGCACGTGCCTTAGCAATGTAGCCCAAAGCTTCCTGGCACTTGGCTGTGATGGCAGCCCAATCTGCTGCAGCAACAGTTTCCTTAGGGAAGAGCTTAGAACCCATACCTACACAGAGAACACCTGCCTTGATCCAAGGAGTAAGGTTCTCCTCTGTTGGCTCTACTGCACCTGTTACCATGATGTTGCTCCAACGCAATGGTGCCATTACATTCTTAACGAATGAAGGACCACCTACATTACCTGCAGGGAATACCTTGGTTACATCGCAACCTGCTGCCTGAGCATTGTTGATCTCTGTTACAGAACCACAACCTGGTGAATAAGGCACCAAACGACGGTTACATACTGGAGCAATGTCAGGGTTGAAGTTAGGACCAACGATGAAGTTTGCACCCAACTGGAGATACAAGGAAGCTGTACCAGCATCAACCACTGTACCAGCACCCAAGATCATCTCTGGGCACTCCTTATCAGCCCACTTTACCAACTCACCGAAAATCTCGTGAGCGAAATCGCCACGGTTGGTGAATTCAAATACGCGAACGCCACCCTCGTAGCATGCCTTGATCACGTTCTTGCAGATTTCGATATCTTTATTGAAGAATACAGGAACCATACCAGTCTCTTTCATAGCTGCCATGACCTGCATTTTGCTAAACTTTGCCATTTTCTTGTTTTAATGTTAAATGTTTAATGTTAAGTGTTATCGCTGTACACGACCATTAGCGTTACCGCCAGCAAGGCTCTCAACCTCGTCAACAGAAACCAAGTTGAAGTCGCCAGGGATAGTGTGCTTCAATGCAGAAGCAGCAACAGCGAACTCAAGTGCCTCGCCCTGAGTCTCCTTAGTCAGGAGACCATGGATCAAACCACCAGAGAAAGAGTCACCACCACCTACGCGGTCGATAATAGGGTTGATATCGTAGTGCTTGCTCTGATAGAACTCCTTACCATCATAGATAAGAGCCTTCCAGCCATTATGAGTAGCAGAAAGAGACTCACGGAGCGTAGAAACGACATACTTGAAGCCGAACTCCTCCATCATACCCTTGAAGATGCCATAGTAACCCTCAGCATCAGTCTTGCCGCCTTCTACGTCTGCATCTGGCTTGAAGCCCAGGCAAAGCTGAGCATCTTCCTCGTTACCGATGCAAACATCTACATACTGCATCAATGGGCGCATTACAGAGATAGCCTTCTCTGATGTCCAGAGCTTCTTGCGGAAGTTGAGGTCAACAGATACTGTTACGCCATGACGCTTAGCTGCCTCACAAGCCAACTTGGTCAATTCTGCAGCCTTGTCGCTGATAGCAGGAGTAATTCCGCTCCAGTGGAACCACTGAGCACCCTCCATGATCTTATCAAAGTCGAAATCAGAAGGATCAGCCTCTGCAATAGCGCTGTGAGCACGGTCGTAGATAACCTTAGATGGGCGCATAGAAGCACCTGTCTCTGCATAGTAGAGACCTACTCTATCACCACCGCGAGCGATAAACTCAGTATTGACGCCATAACGACGAAGACCATTTACTGCAATCTGGCCAATCTCGTGCTTTGGCAACTTTGATACGAAATATGCATCGTGACCATAGTTAGCAAGGCTAACAGCAACGTTAGCCTCACCACCACCAGGGATGATGCGAAGTGACTCACTCTGGATGAAACGATCGTTGCCTTCTGGTGACAAACGAAGCATAATCTCGCCTAATGTTACAATCTTTGCCATTGTTTGATAGTTTTAATTTCTTTGTTTTTGTTGTTTGTTTACTAATAGACAATTTTGTTGTAGTTGTCCGTAACCGTTGGCAAAAATAGCTATAATTTCTCGAATACCAAAATTTAATCGCAGTTTTTTTCATTTATCGCCCTATTTTTTTCGTATTTTTCTCACTTTTTCCCTTTTTTTCTCCTTTTTTTTCGATTTTTGTGCAAAAAAAGAGCTGTGCATTCGCACAATTCAAAAAAATGTTGTATATTTGCGCCCGAATGCTGATGGTGTGACCGCACACAAACCAGAGTTCAACAAAACATAGTAAAAAAGCACAGTTTGTGCGCACAGTTATGAAAGGAACGCTGTCGTCTTTCTAGATAAAAGTCTCCTACTATATAATAATGTACGTGCGAAGTGCTCAAACCATAAACTTAAAAACAATGGCCGAAAGAATCAGAATCAAGGATATCGCCGAAAGAGCAGGCGTATCTGTAGGAACAGTGGACCGTGTGCTCCACGACCGCCCGAACGTGTCGAAGCCGGCTCGTGAGAAGGTGGAACAAGCGCTCAAGGAAATGAATTATCAACCTAATATGTATGCCAGTGCATTGGCATACAACAAGGCTTATACTTTTTATCTTCTGATACCGAAGCATGAATCGGAAGCCTATTGGGAAGAGATAGAAGAAGGTGCTCGAAAGTGCGAAGACCAGCGCCGGGATTTCCATATCGATTTAGAGATTCGATTCTACGAGCGTTCCAGTGAGGATTCTTTCAAGGCTGTTTCACAAGAGATTCTTGATGCCAATCCGGAAGGTGTTATCATAGTACCATCATCTTTGGAAGTGACACGTGGTTTTACAGACCAGTTGCATCAGAAGGGTATTCCATTTATCCTTCTCGATTCTTATATGCCAGACTTGCGCCCTCTCTCCTTCTATGGACAGGATTCGTTCTGCTCTGGCTACTTTGCAGCCAAGATGCTGATGATGCTTGCGGGCAATGAGAAAGAAGTGATGCTGATGAGACAGACCAAGGATGGCCATGTGGTCAGCAAGCAGCAGGATAACCGTGAGGTGGGATTCCGTCATTATATGCACGATCATTTCCCACAGATTGTCATCAATGTGCTTGATCTTCCGCTCAATGGAACCCGCAACGAGTACCAGAAGATGCTGGGTCAGTACTTTGATGAACATCCTGCTACACATCATTGTATAACAATGACATCGAAGGCGCATATCGTGGGAGATTATCTCCTTAAGTCCAATCGCCGTGATGTACAGATCATGGGTTATGATATGGTGGGCAAGAATGCGAAATGTCTGCGCGAAGGAAGCATCTCGTTCCTCATCGCACAGCATGCCTATATGCAGGGCTACTATTGCGTGGATACCCTCTTCCGTGCCATCGTTCTCAAGAAGAAGGTGAATCCGGTGAATTATATGCCTATTGAGCTGCTGATGAAGGAGAATATCGATTTCTACCGCAGGACGCAGATCTAAGGCGGAAATGAAGAGACAAGAATAGAATTATAAATGATAAATAAACAAAAACAAAACTACAGAATGAAACTATCAAGCTTTATCAAGATTAACCCTGCCGACTCGGTAGTGGTTTGTTTGCGTCCTATGCAGAAGGGCGAGGTTATCGAGGTGGATGGCAAGAGTATCACTCTCTTGCAGGATACTCCAGCTGGACATAAGGTGCTCATCGATGATGCTGCCGAGGGACAGAACATCATCAAGTATGGCTACCCTATCGGTCATGCCAAGCAGAATCTGAAGCAGGGTGAATGGGTGAATGAGAACAATCTCAAGACCAACCTTGCCGGTACGCTGGAATATACCTATCATCCGGTAGATGAGCAGTTGAACATTGCCAAGGAATCACGTACCTTCCAGGGCTATGTACGCAAGAATGGCGAAGTAGGTGTAAGAAACGAGGTGTGGGTAGTGCCAACCGTAGGTTGCGTGAATGGTGTTGCCGAGAAACTCGTAGAGCTTCTGAAGAAGGAGACTGGCTGTGAGGGCATTGATGCCATCCACGCCTGGCACCATAATTTCGGTTGCTCTCAGCTTTCCGGCGACCACGAGAACACCCGCAAGGTTCTCCGTGATATCTGTCTGCATCCGAACGCTGGTGCTGTTCTCGTTCTCTCATTGGGTTGTGAGAACAATCAGCCTGACGACTTCATGAAGATGTTGGGCGATTACGATCAGGATCGCATCAAGCTCCTGGTAACACAGAAGGTTGAGGGTGATGAGATCGAAGAGGGAATGAAGATTCTCCGTGATCTTTATGCCAAGGCTAAGGAGGATAAGCGTGAGGAGGTACCGGTAAGCAAGCTTCGCGTAGGTTTGAAGTGTGGTGGCTCTGACGGCTTCAGTGGTATCACTGCAAACCCTCTCGTTGGTGAATTCTCTGACTGGTTGGTTGCTCAGGGCGGAACCAGCATCCTTACCGAGGTGCCTGAGATGTTTGGTGCTGAGACTATTCTGATGAACCGTTGTGAGAATAAGGAAATCTTCGACAAGACTGTTCATCTCATCAATGATTTCAAGGAGTACTTCCTCAGTCATGGTGAGCCTGTTGGTGAGAATCCTTCTCCAGGCAACAAGGCTGGCGGTATCTCTACTTTGGAAGATAAGGCACTGGGTTGTACCCAGAAGTGCGGTCGTGCTCCTGTCAGTGGCGTGCTGCAGTATGGTGACCGTTTGGAGACAACCGGTCTGAACCTCTTGTCTGCTCCTGGTAATGATCTCGTGGCAGCTACAGCATTGGCTTCTGCAGGCTGTCAGCTTGTACTCTTCACAACGGGTCGTGGTACCCCATTCGGAACATTCGTTCCAACGATGAAGATTTCAACCAATAGCAAGCTTGCCCAGAACAAGCCAAATTGGATTGACTTCAATGCCGGAGAACTGGTTGAAGGCACCGATATGAAGGAGTTGGTAAACAAGTTCATCGATAAGATCATAGCAGTTGCCAGTGGCGAGGAAGCTCGCAACGAGTACAACGGCTATCGTGAGATTTCCATTTTCAAGAATGGAGTAACATTGTAATAACTTAAAAAGAAACATGAGTAATAAGAAAGGATTGTTGGCGTTGTCGCCATTGTTTTTGTTGATTGTCCTCATCGTGGCATTCACCGTCTATTCGGTAGATGCCAGTCATAAGGATACCAATTTGTCGCTCACCGTGGCATTTATGATCTCCAGTATCTATGCCATAGCGATTTCTGGTGGTATGCCCATCAAGAGTCGTGTAGATACCTATAGCAAGGGTGCCGGCGCCAACAATCTGATGCTCATGTTGTGGATATATGTATTGGCAGGTTCCTTCGCAGCTTCGGCTAAGGCGATGGGAGCTGTCGATGCAACAGTCAATCTTGCACTCAGCATTCTTCCCGCCAGCATGATTCTGCCGGGACTGTTTCTGGCAGCCTGCTTTATCTCCGTATCCATCGGAACAAGTGTAGGTACCGTTGTGGCACTTGTTCCGATAGCTGCGGGACTCGCCCACTCCATGGACGTTAATACAGGTATGATGACAGCTATCATCGTTGGTGGAGCTTACTTTGGAGACAATCTCTCCTTTATCTCTGATACCACGGTAGTTGCTACCCAGACTCAGAATTGCAAGATGAGCGATAAGTTCCGTGTCAACTCTCTTATCGTAGTACCTGCCGCCGTTATTGTACTGGCTATCTATGCCGTGATGGGTATCGGTCTGCAGGCACCTACAGATATTCCGGAGGTAGAATATGTCAAGGTAGTCCCTTATCTGGTAGTGCTTGTCACTGCTGTGGCGGGTATGAATGTGATGGCGGTTCTTACGATGGGAACATTGCTCTGTGGTGTGATTGGTGTAAGCTGTCAGCTCCTGGGTGCTACCGGAGGTTACGATCTCTTCGGCTGGTTCTCAGCCATGGGTAACGGAATCATCGGTATGGGCGAACTGGTCATCATCGCAATGATGGCGGGTGGCATGCTCGAAATCATCCGTGAGAATGGCGGTATCAATTATATCATCGACAAGATTACGGCACACGTCAGCAACAAGCGAGGAGCCGAACTGTCTATTGCAGCACTGGTTTCCATGGTCAATGTATGTACTGCCAACAATACGGTTGCCATCCTCACGGTAGGCAATATAGCCAAGAAAATCGGTGATAAGTTTGGAGTTGACAACCGCAAGGCAGCCAGTATCCTCGATACTTTCTCCTGTACGGTTCAGGGCTTGATACCATACGGAGTACAGATGCTTCTGGCAGCAGGTCTTGCCAATCTGAGTCCGATTGATATCCTTCCATACCTCTATTATCCTCTGGCTATCGGTATAGCTGCGCTGTTTTCGATACTATTTCGTTACCCGAAGCGATACAGCTAGAATGGAAGTAGCTTATTGCCAATTGTTTAACTTTTAAATGAATACACGATGGATTTTTTACAGAGAAACCTTTTTGTCAAGCTGCGTTCCGATCACTTTCATACGAAGGAGGAGATGGAACCGATGACTACCTTCAAACAGAAGAAGATAGCCCAGATGATGAAGAACCTCAGCGATGTGCCTGCGGGTGAAGTACGCATGAACAATGGTTTCCTGAACCGACGTTTAGCCAGCATACAGGAAAACGAGCGTCATGCCATCGACACCTCTATTGAGACCATTCATTTACTTCGCATCATCGTATCCAATATCAATGGAATATTAGCCAATGGCGTTAATCTTGGCGGCATCATCGAGATGGGAAACTACCTGCGCACCAAGGGCGACAAGGTAGATTTCGTAAAACTGGAAAAATGGCTGCGCAAGCTCCGCATCCAGCGTATGGCGCAGTTGCAGGGCAGTGTACTTATCCTTTTCTTCGAATTTGAACAGGATGAGATACCTTTCGTGCGCCGTGTAGAACGTGGTGCCTACAAGCTGACCCTCCGTTCGCTTTATTATAACAGTCTCGATCAGCAGGAAATTTTATTCGAGCAGACTCAGGCAGGATTCGTTCGCACCACCGGTGGCACGATGCGCAAAAACCTGCGACGCAGTATGCGGTATCTGGAATATGCGCCCATAGAAACAATCAGCAATTTCTGCAATAACTTCTTCCGCTCGCTCTCAGAAATCGAAGAATAATATAAAATATATAAAAAATAAGCATACTCTGTGACGAATTTCAAGCGATTTTCGTACCTTTGCATCTATGAAACGATTTTGTATAACAATAATATCATCAATTATAGCATTATGCGCAAGTGCGCAGGTGCAATGCGAGGATACCTGCAGTCATGTGCATGGCATAGACCTCAGCCACTATCAGGGCAATGTGTTCTGGGAAACGGTGGGCGATAACTCCAAGATGGCGTATGTCTATCTGAAGGCTACCGAAGGTGGAACCAATGTAGATAGCAAATATAAGCAGAATATTGATCTGGCTCATAGATATGGACTCAAGGTGGGTTCATACCACTTTTACCGTGCCCGTATTCCTCAGCAAACCCAGTTGGAGAATTTCATGGCTCAATGCCGTCCGGGCGATCAGGATCTCTTGCCGATGATCGACGTAGAGACCAAGAGTGGTTTGGAAACAGAAGAATTTTGCGACTCACTCTTCAAGTTCCTGCATCTCGTGGAAAAAGCATACAAACAGAAGCCGCTCATCTATACGGGTGCCAACTTCTATGACCATTATCTCTTGGGAAAGCTCGACAGTTACAAACTGATGATAGCACAATATACCAAGCGAGAACCAGTGCTCAAGGATGGAAGAGACTTTGAAATGTGGCAATATACCGGTAAGGGAAAGCTGAACGGTATCAATGGCTACGTGGATAAGAGCAGATTCATGGGCAGGCATCGATTGAGAGAGATTAGATTCAGACACAGATAAGGCTTTGTAACTTTGAACTTTGAACTTGGAGCTTTGAACTTTATGATTAGTTTTTAAGGTAAAGAGTGAATATCGTCTGAAAGCATAGAAATATGAATCATTTTTAGTAAAATATAAACTTTAAATAAAACTATGGCAATTATTAAATGTCCAGAATGTGGCCGCCAGATCAGTGACAAGGCTCCAACCTGTCCTAGTTGTGGCGTTGAGATAGCTGGAAAAATCACTAAATGCCCTCATTGCGGTGAGGTTTATTTCAGCAGTCAGGAGATGTGCCCAAACTGCCATGAGATAGCAGTGGGTGTTACGCATCCTGTTGCATCATCTGCAGCAGTAAAAGATCAAACACCTGTTGCATCTCCGTCTCCGGTATCTTCTCCAACTTCAGAGATTCCTTCGACTTCTCAAGTAGTATCTTCTACTTCTCAGACAGTCCCTCCAACCCCTCCTGTCCCACCAGTACCTCCTGTACGTCGTCCTGGTGTTACTGCGAGCGGAAATGATGGCGGAGAGGGCAATACTCCTCAGGAACCACAGAAGAAAAAGAACACCCGCTCTATCTTCATCATCTCATTCATCTTTGCTGTCTTGGCGTGTGGCATTATGTATTACTTCTACGACAGTGCCAATCGCAACAAGGAGATGGAAGCTTATGAGTATGCGATGCAAAGCAGCGATCCGATGGTACTGCAGAGTTATCTCGATACCTACAAGGATGCGGATGAAGCACATCGCGATTCCATCATGGCTCATCTAGACCTGTTGAAGCAGAACGACCAGGATTGGACCAATGCGGTAGTGAGCGGATCGAAAGAAGCTTTGGAAGCATATCTCCAGAAGTATCCTAACAGTTTGCACAAGCAGGAAGCGTTGCTTAAAATAGATTCCCTCGACTGGAATGTAGCTAAGGCTGCAGATACAGCTGATGCCTATCAGGCATACCTGAATGCTCATACAGATGGTGCTCATATCGAAGAGGCAGAAAATGCCCTGAAGAAGGTGAAGAGCCGTGACCTCCAGCCAGAAGAAAAGCAGATGGTGAGCGGATTGTTCCGTCAGTTCTTCCAGAGCATCAATTCCCATAATGCAGATGGATTGACAGCTACCTGCGAGGATATTCTCTCATCTTTGCTTGGCAAGAACTCGGCTACCAAGGCAGATGTCGTTACCTTTATGGACAAGCTCTATAAAGATAATGTAGCCAATATGAACTGGCACATCAACAACGACTACCAGATCAAGAAGCGCGAGGTTGGCGATGAGGAATATGAGTATCAGGTACAGTTCTCTGCCCGTCAGGACGTAGATTTGACAGATGGCACCAAGAAGGAACAACTCTTTAAGATTTCTGCAGTTGTTTCACCTGATGGCAAAGTTTCTGCCTTCAATATGAACAAGGTTTCTGAGCCACAGCAATAGAATTGTTCTGATTAAAAGATTCGTAGTTCAAAAACAATATAAAAGAATCATAAGATTCAAAAACAATATAAAAAGAAAGCTCCGATGGATTTGTTGAGTCCATCGGAGCTTTCTTTTTTCCTTTTACTTTGCTTCCTTCATCTGTCGGAGCAATTCCTTCTGTTTTTCATTCAGACCAGTAGGCAACTTCACGTTATAGGTAATCATCAGATCACCGAAGGTTCCATCACCTCTGTCATAACCCTTGCCGCGAACACGTACCTTGGTACCGTTCTGGGTTTCTGGTTTGATCTTCAGTTTAATCTTCGAACCATTGCTCAATGTGATGATACCCTCACCACCGAGCAGTGCGGTGTACATGTCGATATTCACATTCATGTTCATCTCGCCCGTATTCGTTCTGGCGCTATGACCACCGCAGCCGCCGTTGCATCCGCCTGTACCATATTCAGCACCGGCACCGAAACCAGCACCTGCTCCGCCGAATCCGCCAAAGCCACCGAAACCGGCACCTTGTGAACTGCGGGCACGACCTCCGCCGAAGAGATTTTCGAAGAAGCTGGAGAAACCGCCTCCTCCACCACCGAAGCCACTGAAGTCGAAGCCTTCGAATGGGTTTCCACCTGCGGTACCTCCGCCGGCAGCTCCATCATAGCCTCCACCACCGAAGCCTCCTACATTCTTCCACTGTTCGCCGTACTGGTCGTACTTAGCACGCTTTTCCGGATCGGAAATCACCTCATACGCCTCGTTCAGCGCCTGGAACTTAGCCTTTGCCTTTGGGTCGTTAGGATGCAAATCCGGATGAAACTGTTTAGCACGCTTGCGATATGCAGCGCGCACATCCTTCTGCGGGATGTTCTTATCTACACCGAGAATCTTGTAATAATCTACAAATGCCATAGTATAATACCTCCTATTTTTATGATTTTTATAAGAATCCAACAAAAAGTATGCCGTAATTGCCAACTTTTTTGTAATTTTGCAGTTGAAACAAAAAAATCGAGAAAAAGTATGAAACAGTTATTCGCAGCGCTCTTGTTGGCGCTCACTTTTAATTCGCAGGCAATGGCTCAGCCGCGCACCGTCAAACTCAGAGTGATTCAGACGAGTGATGTCCATGGTTCTTTCTTCCCATACGATTTCATCAATCGCAAACCGAAGGCAGGAACCCTGGCACGCGTATCCTCTTATGTAAACGATCTGCGCAAGACCTATAAGGACAATGTCATCCTCCTGGAAAATGGCGATATCCTTCAGGGACAACCTACCTGCTACTTCTATAATTACGTCAACACCCAGGCTCGTAATGTAGCAGCTGATGTCGTCAACTATATGAAGTATGATGCCCAGGCTTTCGGTAATCACGATGTAGAGACCGGTCATGCAGTTTACGATAAGTGGATCAGGGAGTTAAACTGTCCGGTGCTGGGTGCCAATATCATTGATACCAAGACCGGTGAGCCTTATGTGAAGCCTTATATCATCCTGAACCGTGAGGGTGTGAAGATAGCCGTTCTCGGTATGTTGACACCAGCTATTCCTAACTGGCTGACAGAGAATCTCTGGAGCGGTATGAAGTTTGAGAATATGGTGACCTGTGCCCGTAAATGGATGAAGATTATCCAGGAGAAGGAGAAGCCGGACGTTGTCATTGGTGTCTTCCACAGCGGTAAGGATGGCGGTATTGTCACTCCTGAATATGAGGAGGATGCCTCTCTGCGGGTAGCAAAGGAGGTGCCAGGCTTCGACATGGTACTCTTCGGACATGACCATACCCGCTGCAATGAGACGATCCTGAATGTGGAAGGTAAGCCTGTGGTGTGTCTCGACCCTGCCAATAATGCACTGAATGTGGCAGATGCCGAGGTGACCATTACCCTGAACAAGAAGAAGGTGAATGGCAAAAAACAGTATGTTGTGACAGACAAGAAGATAGTTGGCAGTCTGCCAGATGTGACAAAATGTCCTATTGATGAGGATTTCATGAAGGCATTCGAGCCTCAGATTGCAGAAATCAACAAGTTTGTCAGCAAGCAGATCGGAACTTTCAAGAATACCATTCACAGCCGCGAGTCTTTCTTCGGCAGCTGCGCCTTCAATGACTTCATCCTCAACCTGCAGCTACAGATCACGAATGCTGATATTGCCTTCAATGCGCCCCTCCAGTTTAATTCTACCATTAATGCGGGACCTATCTACGTTGGTGACATGTTCAATCTCTATAAATATGAGAACCAGCTCTATGTGATGCGCCTTACAGGTGAGGAGATCCGCAAGCATCTGGAGATGAGCTATGACCTCTGGGTGAATACGATGAAGAGTCCTGATGACCATCTGCTCCTGCTCGATACCCAGACTAAGGGCGATCAGCAGCGTCTGGGCTTCAAGAACCTCTCCTTCAACTTCGACAGTGCTGCCGGTATTGATTATGAGGTGGATGTTACCAAACCAAACGGCGAGAAGGTGAAGATTCTGCGTATGAGCAATGGCCAGCCTTTCGATGAAAAGAAATGGTATAAGGTGGCAGTGAACAGTTATCGTGGCAATGGTGGCGGCGAGCTCCTTACCCGTGGTGCCGGTATTCCAAAGGATAGTCTGGATAGCAGAATCATCTATCGCAGCGAGCGCGACCAGCGTTACTATCTGATGGAGGCCATCGAAAAGATGGGAACCGTAGATGCCAAGCCAAACAACAACTGGAAGTTTGTGCCGGAAGCATGGACCAAGCCTGCAGCCCAGCGTGACTATGAGTTGCTTTTCGGAAAAAAGCAATAGCCCACTAGTCCCCAAAAACCGCCGGGAACTACCCGTCAAAGCATATCATAAAGTTCAAAGTTCAATATTCAAAGTTCAAAGTAAAGAATGAAGTATTGGTTTATATTTTGCAAGACAGATATCTTGCTCGAGAAGAGAGAAGATGGAACCTATACGATTCCATGTAGTGAGGAAAGTCCGGTAGCAACCAAGCCTTGGACCCATATCCTCAACATCACACCGATGAATGACGGTACGGAAGTGAAGACTTTCACCATTCCAGAGCCCGTAACCGACAATCCGAAATATGAGATGTGCGGTTTACGTCCTAGCTTTTACAAGCTCTCCCCAGAGTTGTATCAGAAAGCGGGAAAATGTCAGGAACTGAACTATTGGGATATGAATACCCAGTTTTGCGGTGTATGCGGTTCACCTATGAAGATGTCAACAGATATCAGTAAGAAGTGTACCGAGTGTGGCAAGTCTGTCTGGCCCTCTCTCGCTACAGCCATCATCGTTCTTATCAAGAAGGGCGATCAGGTGCTGCTGGTTCATGCCCGCAACTTCAAGGGTAACTTCGATTCCCTGGTAGCTGGTTTTGTGGAAACAGGTGAGAGTCTGGAGGAAGCTGTTCATCGTGAGGTGATGGAAGAAACTGGTCTGACCATCAAGAACCTCAAGTATTTCGGTTCCCAGCCATGGCCGTTCCCAAGTGGCTTGATGGTAGGATATACAGCCGAATATGTAGATGGCGAGATTCATCTTCAGAAGGAAGAGCTTTCCCGCGGCAAATGGTTCAGCAAGGACAATCTCCCTGTTCTGCCGGAGAAATTGTCGATTGCCCGCAAACTCATTGATGCCTGGTTGGAGAATAGAATATAAACTTTCGCAAGCAGGCTATACTCGCCCTGGACTAATGATAAGTATAGGGTTGAATCTTGAAATTAAGAAATACAGAAGAGATGAAAGAAAAACTTTGGAATGCGAATTACATCAAGGTGATGACCACTAACTTTCTGCTCTACTTTGCCTTCTATCTCCTCACCCCACTCCTCCCACTCTATCTGAGTGAAACTTTCGGGGCTACGAAGGATGTGATAGGCATTGTTCTGAGCGGATATACGGTGGCGGCACTCATCATCCGTCCGTTTAGCGGATATGTGGTGGATGGATTTTCCCGTAAGAAAGTGCTGATGGTCTGTCTGACGGCTTTTGCCATCTTCTTTGCAGGATACATAGCAGCCAGTACTATCCTGATGTTTGCCATCTGCCGAACCCTGCATGGTGGACCTTTCGGAGCGGTAACTGTTGCCAACAGTACCTGTGCCATCGATGTCTTGCCAGCGAGCAGACGCAATGAGGGTATCGGTCTTTATGGATTGAGCAACAACTTCGCCATGGCGATAGCCCCTTCCATAGGTATCTATCTGCACAATCTGGTGGGTAGCTATATGGTACTTTTCTGGATAGCCTTTGTGGTAGCCATTGCTTCTGTAGTGATAGCTGGAACGGTGAAACTCCCAGAGAAGGAAATTATCAGAAACAAGGAGAAGCTCTCGCTCGACCGCTTCTTCCTGACCCGCGCCTGGCTGTTGGCCATCAACATCTGCATGTTTGGTTTCTGCTGGGGTGTATTGAGCAACTATCTCGCCATTTACAGTAAGGAGGAATTAGGCATTACCGGAGGAACGGGTACCTATTTTGCAATCCTATCTATGGGATTGTTCATGAGCAGATTGCAAGGCAGAAAGGCTTTGAGTCAGGGGAAGCTGACCCAGAATGCTGCCGAAGGAATGCTGATATCGCTCGTTGGTTTTACGATATTCGTAGCCATCAAGCATCCGATAGCCTACTATCTTTCAGCTGCATTGATAGGATTGGGAAATGGTCATCTGTACCCCGCTTTCCTGAATATGTTTATCAATGTTGCCCGCCACGATCAGCGTGGTACGGCTAACAGCAGTATTCTGACCGGTTGGGACCTGGGATTCGGAATCGGTTGTCTTCTGGGTGGTGTTGTAGCTGAGCATTTCGGTTATAGTGGTGCCTTCTGGATGGTAGCGGTCGAAAATGCCGCAGCAGTGGTATTGTTCTTTGCAGCCTCCCGGGCATTCTTTGAAAAAAGAAGACGAAACGATTAGCAAAGGAATAAAAAAGTATAAGTTTTTTCCAGGTTAAAGTTTAGCATCCATTTGGGGCTAAACTTTTACCCTTAAGGCTAGAAATATTTTCCCTTAAGGGAAATTATATTTTTCCTTAAGGATAAATCTTTTTTTCCTTAAGGGTAAGTTTACTGCTGGTTTTAAACCGGTATAGAAGTCCAATTAAAGAAAAAGAGCATTCGTAAGGATTGTGGAAACAAACCCTTTCGAATGCTCTTTGCAATTTTCTTACATGCTTTCTCTCTTAGAATGGGAGATCATCTGCGCTGCCACCTGCTGCTGGAGCTGCTGGCTGAGCTGGAGGGAATGGAGCAGTTGCACCCTGAGCTGGAGCTGGAGCTGCCTGAGGAGCCGCACTTACTGGAGGGAATGGAGAACCAACTGGCTGCATGCCACCCTGCATAGCAGCAACAGCATTAGGATCTACACGCTGAATATTCCAAGCGCGGACACTGTTGAACCAACGACCATTATATTCGTGTGCATCCAAATCAAAAGAAACCAAAAGTTCCTCACCACTCTGGATGTTGAACTGAGCAAGACGATCTGCTCCGAAAACATCGAAGCAAAGCTTCTTTGGATACTGCTCGTGAGTTTCGATAACGAACGACTGAGCCTTCCACTCACCTCTTGCAGAAACGCCGCTTCTTTCAGGTAAAACGGCAATTACCTTTCCTTGTAATTCCATATTATTATTTTAAAAATTGTTTCAATCCTTCGCCTGCCGAGCCCCATTTTCATCGAGAATCAAAAGATGTATGAAGAGGCTCAAAAACGAGTGAATCTATCTGTTATTTTTCTTTCTGACTGCGAAATTACTAAAAATAGTTTTAAAACAAAAACATTTCTTCGATTATTTTTGTCTATCCCCAATATTTTTTGTATTTTTGTGCTCATAATTGCGCAAATGCTCCAATTTACCCATCAAGTAAGGAGCATCAGCAATGAAAATGAGATAAGTAATATAGAAAATTAATAATATAAAATAACGACTCATGAGATTTACAGTTTCAAGTTCAGCATTGAACAGCAAGCTCAATATGCTTGCTAAGGTGATTGGCAGCAAGAATTCTCTGCCTATCCTTGACAATTTCCTGTTTCAAGTTGCCAACGGCGAGATGACCATCACCGCAAGCGACAGTGACAACATCATCAAGAGTACCATCGCTCTCACTGACTGCGATGGCGAAGGCGAGTTCTGCGTTGCCAACCGCGTCATCCTGGATGCATTGAAGGAGTTGCCTGAGCAGCCTCTCAGCTTCGATGTAGATACAGATAGTTATGCCATTAAGATTGTATATCAGAATGGTCTCTATAATTTCACAGGCTTGAATGCAGAAGACTATCCTCCAACACAGGATATGGGTGATGCCTGCACTACCCTCGTCTTGCCAGCACAGGTGCTGATCGACAATATCAACCGTTCTCTCTTTGCAACAGCCAGCGATGAGCTGCGCCCAGTAATGAATGGTATCTATTTCGACCTTACTCCCGAATCGCTTGCCATCGTAGCTAGTGATGGTCATAAGTTGGTAAGAAGCAAGAACTTCACTGTCAAGAGTGAGACTCCTTCTTCATTCAACCTGCCAAAGAAGCCAGCATCATTGCTGAAGAACATTCTGAGCAAGGATGATGAGGCAACCATCAAGTTTGATGCACGCAGAGCTGAGATTCAGTTTAGCGATGGCGTATTGAAATGCCGCCTCATTGATGGTCGCTATCCTAATTACAACTCAGTGATTCCTGCCAACAACCCATGTGAGATTACCGTAGATCGCAAGGGCTTGCAGAGTGCATTGCGCCGTGTTTTGCCATTTGCCAGCGAGAGCAGCCAGCTGATCCGTTTCCATATCGAGAGCGGCCGTTTCGAGGTTTCTTCAGAAGACATCGACTTCTCTACTTCTGCCAAGGAAGTTTTGGCTTGCGAATATAGCGGTTCCAGCATCAGCATCGGTTTCAAGGGTAGCAGCTTGATGGAAATCCTGGGTAATCTGAACAGCGATCAGGTTGTCTTCCACTTGGCTGATCCTAGCCGTGCCGGTATCATTGTACCAGCTGAGCAGCCAGAAGACGAGGACATCCTCATGCTCATCATGCCAATGCTCCTTAACGAATAAGGAGCTTGGTTCATCTAAACACCCCTTCCCTATCAGTAATATATAGTAATAAATACTAGAAGTAATGAAATTAAATCTTACTAAGCCTCTGATCGTGTTCGACCTAGAGACTACCGGTCTTGACATGGTAAAAGACAGAATCATCCAGATCTCCTATATCAAGGTGTATCCAGATGGAACAGAGGTACGTAAAAACCAGTTTATCAATCCAGAGAAGCCAATCCCTGAAGAGGTGGTTGCACTTACTGGTATCAGCAATGATGATGTAAAGGATGCACCAACCTTCAAGCAGTTGGCTGCTACCTTCAACCAGGAGTTCTCCGGTTGTGATTTTGCTGGCTATAACTCCAATCATTTCGATGTACCTATGCTTGCAGAAGAATTCCTGCGTGCCGGTATCGATTTCGATTTCTCTAAGTGTCGCCTCATTGATGCCCAGAACATCTTTATGAAGATGGAGCGTCGTAACCTGGCTGCTGCCTACAAGTTCTATTGCGGCAGAAAGATGGAGGAAGACTTCGAGGCACACCGCGCCGACCAGGATACCGAGGCTACCTATTGCGTACTGAAAGGCGAGCTGGACCGTTATGCCCCTGGTGTTCAGGAGGAAGCCGACCGTGTGCTTAACAATGACATGGACGAGCTTGCTGAGTTCTCCAAGCGCAACGACAATGTAGATTTTGCCGGACGCATCGTTTGGCAGGAGTTGAAGGATGCCGACGGCAATGTGATACTCGACGAAAAGGGCAATCCTCGCAAGCACGAGGTATTCAACTTCGGCAAGTACAAAGGATGGGATGTGGCAGAGATTCTGACCAAGGATCCTGGTTACTTCACCTGGGTGTTGGGAAGCGATTTCACCAACAATACCAAGCAGGTTCTCACCCGTATCCGTCTGCGCGAGTTCAACAAGAGAATGGGAAAATAATATGTTAAAAGGAAAGAAAATCGTATTGGGCATTACGGGTTCCATTGCAGCCTACAAGTCATGTCTTATCATCCGTGGTCTCATCAAGAAGGGAGCTGAGGTACAGGTGGTCATTACGCCTGCCGGTAAGGAGTTCATTACCCCTATTACCCTCTCTGCGCTGACCCACAAGCCGGTGGTAAGCGAGTTCTTCTCACAGCGTGATGGTACCTGGAATTCGCACGTGGATCTCGGTCTCTGGGCGGATGCGATGGTCATTGCACCATGTACGGCATCTACCATGGGCAAGATGGCGCATGGTATTGCAGACAATATGCTCATCACCACCTATCTCTCCATGAAGGCACCAGTCTTCATTGCTCCTGCCATGGACCTTGATATGTACAAGCATCCTTCTACCCAGGCTAACATGAAGACCCTTCTCGGCTATGGTAACCATATCATCGAACCGGAAGTGGGATTCCTTGCTTCTGGATTAGAGGGAAAGGGACGCATGGAGGAACCGGATGTCATCGTGAATTACCTGGATAGATACTTCAACATGATGGAGAGTGCCGAGGAGGTTGCTGATGTAGAATCAGAGGACCAGAAGACTGCAGAGAAAGACCTCTGCGGTAAGAAGGTGATGATTACAGCGGGACCAACCTATGAGAAGATTGACCCTGTGCGTTTCATCGGCAATTATTCTTCAGGAAAGATGGGATTCGCACTTGCCGAAGAATGTCTTCGCCGTGGTGCGGATGTTACTTTGGTGGCAGGTCCTGTTTCATTAGACTGTAGTCCTGCTATCCACCGTATCAATGTGGAGAGCTGTGAGGAGATGTATCAGGCAGCCACAGCAGCCTTTGCTTCATCTGATGCTGCCATTCTCTGTGCAGCCGTAGCAGACTTCCGTCCTGCCAATGTAGCTGATAAGAAAATCAAGCGCGAAAAGGATGACCTGGAGCTGACACTGGTGCCTACCCATGACATCGCAGCAGCTTTGGGACAGATGAAACAAAAGAATCAGCGAATCGTAGCTTTCGCCCTGGAAACCAACGATGAAGAGAGTAATGCACAGAAGAAGAGAGTGAAGAAAAACGCCGACTTCATCGTGCTCAACTCTACACGTAATCCGGGCACTACTTTCCGCACTGACGACAATCAGATTACCATCATCTCTGAAAAGGGAAAGAAAGAATATGAAAAGAAACCGAAGACTGAGGTGGCTCGCGACATCATTGACGAGCTGGCTCTCCTGTTTTAGTCCGGTATCTTTAGCTGGTGGTCTCCTGTGCTGCAGTCCTTCTACGATTTCAGCACAGGAGCTGCAAGCTAAGATTACCATCAACCATGCCCAGGTCTCGGGTACGGAAAAAGGCGTATTCGACAATCTGCAACAAACCTTGCAGCAATTCGTCAACAATCGCCAATGGACTCATCTTCAGTTTCAGAAGAACGAACGCATCATCTGCAACTTCAATATCACCGTCACCAAGTATGACAGAGACCAGAATCTCTTTACCTGCAAGGCGCTGATACAGGCCAATCGCCCCGTCTTCAATTCGGCATACACCTCCACCTTATATAATAATGTGGACGATAACTTCACGTTTCGTTTTGCTGAATACGACCAGTTGGAGTTCAATGAGCAGCAGATAGACAATCAGCTTACAGCTCTCTTTGCCTATTATGCATATCTTATCATCGGCATCGATCTGGATAGTTTTGCACCCAAAGGTGGTGAAGACATCCTGCAGCGCTGCATGAATCTGACAAACAATGCCCAGAATCTGGATTATCCCGGATGGAAAGCTTTCTCTGATGACCGCAACCGATATGCCATCATCTCAGACTATCTGGATGGAGCACTGGAACCCTTCAGACAGTTGCAGTATGACTACTATCGGAAAGGACTCGACGAGATGGCGAATAATGCGGAAAGAGGTCGTACCGAGATAACCGCAGCCCTGGAAACAGGACTGAAGAAGGCGAAGGAAAACCGCCCGCTCAGTTTGTTGCCACAGATATGGACCGATTTCAAGAAGGATGAACTTGCCAACATCTATCGCGGCAAGGGAACCCAAAAGGAAAAGGAGAGCATCTATGAACTCCTCTTCTCCATCAATCCTTCACAGAATAAATACTGGGATCAGATCAAGGAATAATCTTTCATGAATCATCTGTCTGGATAGATTTTTCAGGTTGGAATCTTCATGAGATCATCTTCCAGAACAGAAGCTTCTGATAATCAGAATCAGCTTTCCCTTTATATCTTTATCAAAAAGTAGAATAAATATGCTCAAGCAATTATATATCAAGAACTTCACGCTCATCGACGAGCTGAACATCTCTCTTTATCCTGGCTTCTCCGTCATCACGGGTGAGACAGGAGCAGGAAAGAGTATCATCCTCGGTGCCATCGGACTGCTTCTGGGTAACCGTGCCGACAGCAAGGCGATCAAGGCAGGAAGAGACCGTTGCGTGATAGAGGCTCACTTCGATCTCTCCAGATATGGTATGCAGAAATTCTTCGATGATAACGACATCGACTATGATGCCGATGATACGATCATCCGAAGAGAGTTGACTGCAGCCGGCAAGAGCCGTGCCTTCATCAATGACACCCCGGTGCCTCTCACCCGTATGAGAGAATTGGGAGAGCAACTCGTGGATATCCATTCGCAGCATCAGAATCTTCTTCTGCAGAAAGAAGATTTCCAGTTGAATGTGGTGGATATCATCGCTCAGGATACCGACCTGCTCAAGGTTTACCAAAAGGAGTATGATGCCTATCGCAAAGCCAAGGAACTTCTGGAAGAGCTGAAAGCCGAGATTGCCAAGAACCGTGAAAACGAGGAGTTTATGCGCTTCCAGCATAAAGAGCTGGATGATGCAAATCTGCAGGAAGGCGAATTGGAACAGCTGGAACAGGAAGCAGAAACCCTGAGCCATTCGGAGGATATCAAGACCGCTCTCTTCGAAGCAGACAATGCGCTTTCGGGAGACGACGACAGCATACTTGACAAACTGAAGAACGCCACTCATCAACTGGAAAATATCTGTGATGTCTATCCAAGCATGGCTGATGTGGCTGGCAGAATGCAGAGCAGCTATATCGAACTGAAGGACATCGCTCAGGAAATCAGCAGTAGTGTAGATCACGTGGAATTCGATCCTAACCGATTGGATGCCATCAATACCCGTCTGGACAAGCTCTACACCCTGCAGCAGAAGTTCCATGTGGAAACGGTAACTGAACTCATCGCTACCCGTGACCGCATCGCAGAACAGCTTGCACATATCGATAATGGCGATGAAGACATCGAAGAGAAGGAAAAAGAAGTTGCTGTTCTCCTTGCCAAGGCTGAAAAGCAAGCTGCCCTACTCACTTCTATCCGTCAGAAATCAGCAAAGGCCATCGAAAAAGAGATGAAGGGCAGACTCATCCCGCTGGGCATTCCGAATGTGAGATTCGAGATTGCCTTCGCAGAAAAGCCACTGTCAGGAAATGGTGCCGATAAGGTCAGCTTCCTCTTCAGTGCCAACAAGAGTACCCAGCTACAACCTGTCAGTCAAGTAGCTTCGGGTGGTGAGATTGCCCGTGTGATGCTCTCGCTGAAGGCTATGATCAGTGGAGCCGTGAAGTTGCCAACTATCATCTTTGATGAAATTGATACCGGTGTAAGCGGTAAGATAGCAGAAAAGATGGCAGATATCATGGAAGAAATGGGACTCCAGAACCGACAGGTACTCTCTATCACTCATCTGCCACAGATAGCAGCCAAGGGTAGCCATCATTACAAGGTATTGAAGGAGGAAACCGAGAACGGAACCATCTCGCACATGAAAGAACTCAACAACCAGGAGCGCATTGAGGAAATTGCCCAGATGCTCAGTGGCAGTGACATCACGCAGGCAGCTCTTGCCAATGCCAAAGAATTATTGAGAATATGAAAAGAATAAATATGATACTGATGGGACTGATGCTGGGTGCATCATCCCTCTTCGCTCAGCCAGGCTCTGTACAGAAAGCCGCCAAGAGCGTATTTACACTCACCACCTTCAACAAGGATGGTAACATCATCTCTTCTACACAAGGTGTGTTTATTGATAACAAGGGAACGGCTATCGGTACCTTCAAACCGTTTATCGGTGCTGTGAAGGCTACCATCGTGGATGCCAGCGGAAAGTCGATGGACGTGGATGCTATCCTCGGTGCCGATGAACTTTACGATGTGGCTAAGTTCAGAGTATTGGGTAATACCACGGCTGCCAACATTGCAACAGCAGAATCACCTGCGGGCAGCAAGGTTTGGCTCGTTCCTTATTCTATCAAGAAGTCACCTTTCCAGCAGGAGGATATCGCAAGCGTTGAGAAGTTTAAGGAAACTTACAATTACTACATCTTCTCCAACACCGTACCGGACAATGCAGTGGGTTGCCCATTCGTCAACAAAAGCGGTCAGGTGATTGGTATTATGCATAGCAATGGTCAGGTAACTGCCATTGATGCCAACTATGCCAAGGAGTTGAAGGTGACAGGTCTATCCACACTGGATGCTGCCCTTCGCGAAACAGGCATCCGTACCGCTCTTCCTGATACCGAACAGGAGGCGATTACGATGATGACGCTCAATAAGTCTCAAGTGTCCCGCGACATCTATGACAAGTATGCTGATGAGTTTATGGCAAAGTTCCCTGCTTCAGCATTCGGCTATAAGGAAAAAGCAACTCTTCTTGTAGATAAGAACGAGTTTGCCGAGGCAGCTAAATGTATGGAAGAAGGAATCAAAAAATCTTCAGCCAAGGATGAAGCCCACTCCAATTATTCTGATGTCATCTATCAGAAACTGATCTATAAGGGTGATTCTGCCTATACAGCCTGGACTTACGACAAGGCGATAGAAGAGGCACAGAAGGCATACGCCATCAATGCTAATCCTGTGTATCAGCATCAGGAGGCACGCATCATCTTTACCAAGGGTAATTATCAGAAGGCATACGATATGTTCATCGCCCTGACCAAGACTTCAGTCAAGAATCCGGAAATCTTCCTGGAAGCTGCTCAGGCTAAGATTCAGCTCAAGGCTCCTGCTACAGAGATTAAGGTCTTGCTGGACAGTGCAGTCAATGAGGCTAAGAACTCGGGCACCATGGCTGGTCCTTACTATCTGGCTCGTGGTGATTTCCAGGCAGAACAGGGAGAGTATCGCAGTGCTATAGCTGACTACAATATGTATGATTCTATTGTCCGTCCTGTTAATCCTGCATTTTTCTATGCAAGATACAAGGCAGAGACCAAGTTGCGCATGTGGCAGCCAGCGCTGATTGATATTGCCCGTACCTGCTACCTCGCTCCTAACGAGCCTACTTATTTTGCAGAATGGGCTAGTCTTGACTTACGTGTGAAGCGATATGCAGAAGGCATCAGTGCTGCCAAGCATTGCATAGAGATTGCTCCAGAATATGCCGATGGCTATCTCCTCCTCGGTTTGCTCCAGATGGAGAACAAGCAGAAGGAAGAGGCTCGCAAGAACCTGGAAAAAGCAAAGGAACTGGGAGATACCCGTGCTGAGGGTTATCTCAAGAAACTGAAATAATAAAATTAAAGGTACATCAAAGGATTGCACTTTCAAACGCCCTGAAAGGGCAAAAGCTCATAGCCCAGGGTAACACCCTGGGTTTTTTGTTGCATCTGCTCTGCGCCCTGTAAGGGCAAAAGCTTTAAAAATAATCGAAGAAGATGCTCTTGCTATAAAGAATTTACGTAATATTGAAATAAAAGAAAAAAATATCCCAAAATATTTGGTGGATTCACAAAAAAGTATTACCTTTGCACTCGCTAATGAAAAATGGCAGTGTTGGTTCCGTAGCTCAGTTGGATTAGAGCAACAGCCTTCTAAGCTGTGGGTCTTGGGTTCGAACCCCAACGGAATCACAAAAGTGGATTAATCGAAAGGTTAATCCACTTTTTGTTTATATATATCCCGGGAAAAATGAAAGCAATATATGTTTTAACTAAAAAAGGCCGATGCAATATGCACCAGCCTTTTTCTTATCTTCCACTTATTATTCAGTAATCAGTGTAAACTCTGAACCCGAAGCATAATCCTGACCATTCTGTTCATTCAATGCACGCAGACGGAAGTAGCGAGCCTTGACAGGCTTGTTCAACATCACCTTCTGCAGCTTGGCAGTCATCTCAAAATGACCCTTCAGGATTGGCTCACCCCAAGTCTTGTTGTCGTTGCTGACGTAGATTTCATAATCCTTGATGCAACCATTCAGAGAACCATCCTGGCGTGCCAGATAAGTAAAGCCCTTGATGACCTTCTGCTTGCCGGCATCGAAGTCAACCCAGTGAGGATACTTAGCCAATGTAATGGAATACATCGTATGCCAGAATGTAGAAGGATCGCCATCTACCAAGTAGGCAGCATCACCCTCATCAGGCTCCTGGCTGGAAGCAAAGGTAATCTGAAGACTGGATGTCTGCTGATTCTGCTGCATCTTCTTCATCATCTCCTTCACCATCTCACGACCGGTAGCTGAAACCTTCACGATATTTCCAAGCTCTGACTTCATCGCTGGACGGATGATGAATCCGAATGTGGTAGGAGTACTGCGTACCTGATCTGGTGTCAGAGGACCACCCTGTCCACAGCTGGCACCGCCCAATCCTGTAACCTTTGCATCGAGGTGCAAATGAGTACCGCTGCTCTTTGGCAACTGATATGGATGTGCTGCCAAAGTCAACTCCTGCTGACTCCAAGGCAATGCTGAGGCAGACATTGTACTGTCAGAGATGAATACTACACCCTGCTGGCTGTCGTTGGTAACGGCACACCAACGAACCTCCTCGCGGTTGCCCTGTGCCTGTGGCTTAGGAAGCATGATGCCCTGCTCTGCTACCGGACTGTGGTACCAACCGATAAACTGGCTGGTCTTGCGGTCGTTGTAGTTGTTGACAGGTCCACGTCCATAATAATCATACTGGTTCAACTCGCTTGGCAATACCATGGAATAACCGATGCGAGGCAAGATGACCTTGGAACGGTTAGCACCGATGGCACTCTGCATCTCGATAGAACCATCCTTATAGATAGTATAGATCTGGCGTGAAGTGAACTTCAGGTCAGCATCTGTCAAGGCATGCTTGTTCTTCTCGAAGTTATAGCAAGACTCTGGGTCACGGTCGCGGTTGCTGTAATTCACATCGCATCCCTCCTTACCCTGACTCTCTACAGTAAAGTCGAGCTGGTAAGTACCATCCTTCTTGGCTGTATAATTCCAGTTCTTCACTACATGCTGCAGGTCGTACAGACCATTCTTGAACCATGCATTGTGGTATCCGATGCCGGCATCGTTGTCAGTAGGAGCACGATATGCATCGAGCTTAGGACCATTGCCATCCTTGATGATATCCTGGCTGCCATACTTCAAGCTATAGATAGCACCGGTATTCAGGTCGAATGCCACCTGGAAGTTGCCGCCATGGATGTTGGCATGCTTAGCCGCCTTATCTACCGAAAGCTTCATCGCCTTACCGTTCTTGGCAACAGTAGCGATAGAAGGAGCTGCAACGTCAGCGCCCTTCACTCTCAACTGTTCTTCCATCTGAGGATAACCCTTGGCAGCCCAAGGCATATCCTTGCCCAGAAGGAACTGAACAGTTACGAAGTACTCGCTCTTAGGATCGAGGCTTGCATAATCGTAAGGCAAGGTATAGAAGCCCTTCTCGCGAGGACCCACGATATTCTTGGCACCCTGCAATGGCTGATTCTTTGAAATGCAGACACCATCCTTATAGAGAGACCATACAATCTGGTAATTCTTGAGAGGCTCGAAGTAGTTCTTGTTGAAGATTTCAATCTGTCCCTGCTTCATATCTACAGCCTTCACGCCTACATTCTGATAAACCTTCTTTACCTCATAGTACTGAGCCTTAGGTGAGAAGTCTGGGCGAACGATACCATTCATGCAGAACATACCATCGTTTGGCTTATTGTCCTTACCGAAGTCACCGCCGTATGCCCAGTAGGTCTTTCCGGTTACAGGATCCTGCTTGTCAAGAGCCTGGTCAACCCAGTCCCAGATAGCTCCACCCATGAAGAAGTTGGTGCTCTCGATGGCATTCCAGTAATCTATCAGGTTACCGCAGGCATTACCCATAGAGTGAGCATACTCAGAGATATGGAACGGATACTTCAGCTTGTACTTGCCCTGTACGGCTCCCTGAACCCAGGCGATGGAAGGATACTGGTTGGAACCCATATCCACGATATCATTGTTGCGCTCATACTGAACTGGGCGGCTGGTATCATAAGCCTTGATGGCATTATAGCAATCTACGAAAGTCTTGCCAGGACCAGCCTCGTTACCCAAACTCCAGATTACTACAGAAGGATGATTCACGGTAGCGTGTACCATCTCCATATTTCTGGCGATATGAGCGTTGCGGAACTCAGGTACATGAGAAAGACTCTGCTTGCCATAGTAGTACTCATGGCTTTCGAGGTTAGCTTCATCCTCCAGATAGATACCATACTTATCGCAGAGATAATACCAGTAAGGTGCATCAGGATAGTGGCAGTTGCGCACATGGTTGATATTGCCACGCTTCATCAGGAAGATTTCGTTCTCCATCTGTTCGCGGGTAGCAGTATGACCTAACAGTGTATTGTTCTCATGACGGTTGACACCCTTCAGCTTGATAGGCTGTCCGTTGAGATAGTAGTATCTTCCAGCCAATCCGAACTCATCCTTCTCGGCAGGAGTCTCCTTGATTTCCACTTTTCTGAAACCAACGATGGTAGAGAAGGTCTGAACGGTTTTGCCCTTGGCATCCTTCAATTCTCCTACCAATGTATAACGGTAAGGAGCTTCTGCACTCCAGAGCTTCACCTTGTTGGCAGCGTCGAGCGTAGTTTCCAGAACAATCTCGCCCTTGGAATTCAGTTTTCCTACGAGAGGAGTAGAAGCTGTAACGCCTTCCATCAGATCATTGTCGTCGGAATAGAGACGGTTGGCATAGAGTGAATACTGCAAGGTATAACCCTTGATGGCCTTCTTGGAAAGGTTCTGCAACTGGGCAGTGATATGCAAGGTGGCATGGCTGTAGGTTTCATCCAAGTCAGGAATAGCCTTGATGTCTCTTACCTGAACCTGTGGTTTGGCAACCAAAGCCACGGTGCGGAAGATACCAGGCAAGCGGAACATATCCTGACTCTCCAGGAAAGAACCGTCTGAATGGCGATAAACCTCCACTGCTACCGTATTCTCCTCACCCTCCTTATTAAGATAAGGTGTAATGTCGAATTCAGCCAGGTTGCGTGAGTTCTTGGAGAATCCCACATACTTACCATTTATATATAGGTAGAAGAAAGAATCTACACCATCGAAGTTAAGATAGATCTGCTGACCCTTCCAGTCTGCTGGTACGGAGAAGGTTCTGCGATAAGACCCCACCTCATTGCGGTTGCGATAGGTCATCCAGTCGGTAGGAGGTGTACGCATCACTCCACCCTTCCAGTCGTTCATCGGCTTCCAGGAGTGCTGGAAGATGACACGCTGGTTAGAATAGAGCGGATCTCCATACTTGTTGTTTCCATCTTTCTGCAGTCCAGCCAGATTCCAGTTCATAGGCACCTTGATGTCGTCCCAGTGAGAGACATCATAGTCTGTACGGTAGAAATCCTTAGGACGCTCATCAGGATTTGGAGCCCAATGGAACTTCCATAATCCATCGAGAGATTTCCAGTAAGAACTGTTCTCCGGTAAAACCTTTCTCGCCTCTTCGACATTGCGGAACGAGAAGAACCAGGCATGTGGCTGCTGCTTGTTGACAGCTACGGAATCAGGACTTTGCCACTCCCATCCCGTAGGCGCAGCCTGCTGATTGTAGAAGTAGCCTCCTAAAGTACCATCTGCCCATGCTGAAGAGCAAATGAGTCCGGTTAAAAGTAATAAATAAGTTTTCTTCATAAGTTGATGTTATTGTTTCTAATTATTTCCTTTGCAAAGTTACGCTTTTATTTTGAAAAGGCAAAATAGTAGAAGGGAAAAAGCGAGAAAATACCCGATTTTTTGAGATAAGCCTTTAATCTTTGCCCTACCCGATGATTTTTTGGCTGAAAAACTTGGCGGAATCACAGAAAAGCTGTATCTTTGTCGCATATAAACAATCTAATGGCAATATAGATATACTAAATATATTATTAATTAATAAATTCAATCTTAAACAAAGACATTTATGGTAAACAGATTCATTCTTAATGAAGTTTCCTATTTCGGTCCAGGTGCCCGCAAGGAGCTTCCTACAGTAATCGCTAGTCGTGGTTGGAAAAAAGCTTTGGTTGTAACAGACAAGGGCTTGATGAAATTTGGCGTTGCCAAGATGGTACTCGACGTATTGGACGAGGCTAACATCGCTTACGAGGTATTTGATGACGTAAAGCCAAACCCAACAGTTTCCAATGTTACTGCAGGTATTGAGGCTTGCAAGAATGCAGAGGCAGACTTCATCATCGCTATCGGTGGCGGTAGTTCTATGGATACGGCAAAGGGTATCGGCGTAGTTGTTACCAACCCAGAGTTTGCCGACATCGTTTCTCTGGAGGGAGTTGCTCCTACCAAGAACAAGTGCTTGCCTATCGTTGCTCTTCCTACTACAGCTGGTACCGCAGCAGAGACCACCATCAACTATGTGATTATCGACGAGCAGCGCCAGCAGAAGATGGTATGCGTGGATCCTAACGATATTCCAGCCGTTGCAATCGTAGATGCAGAGCTGATGTACTCTTTGCCAAAGGGTCTCACCGCAGCTACCGGTATGGATGCGATGACTCACGCTATTGAAGGTTTGATTACCAAGGCAGCTTGGGAGATGAGTGATATGTTCGAGCTCAAGGCTATCGAGATGATTCATAAGTACCTGCCTATCGCTGTGAATGACCCTACCAATCCAGAGGGTCGCAACGGTATGGCTGTAGCTCAGTATATTGCCGGAATGGCATTCTCTAATGTTGGTTTGGGCGTAGACCATGGTATGGCTCACCCAATGAGTGCCCTTCATGATGTTCCTCACGGAGTAGCTTGTGCCATCCTGCTTCCTACCGTGATGCGTTTCAATATGGAGGTAAGTGTACCTAAGTATGTACAGATTGCCAAGGTGGTAGGTGTTTACAAGGATGGTATGACCGACCAGGAGGCAGCAGAGGCAGCATGCAATGCTATCGAGGAGTTGTCTAAGTTGGTAGGTATTCCACAGCATCTCAGCGAATTGGGAATCACAGAGGCTGACATCCCTGCCCTTGCCGAGCAGGCATTCACCGATGTATGTACTCCAGGTAACCCTCGCGAGGTTTCTAAGGAGGATATCATCGCCTTGTATCACAAGATTTTGTAATATAGGCTAAAGATACAATCATACTTTAATATTTTAATCGCCCTGAAAAGAACAAGCATAAATAATGTTTCACCTTTCAGGGCGATTTTTTTATTCATTTAATCTCTCAATTAGGCTTTTAATTTCTTTTCCTTCATATTTTCCTTCTTTCTTAAATCGCATATCAAACTAAGCCATTCTTCTTCAACAAATCTGTCAATTCTTTCCCCTTTAAAGTACTTCGCTCCGATTTATCATAAATATAAAGCAAGCCGAGACCATCCTCTATATCAGCTAACACCACTGTTATAATACGGGCACCGCCACTTTTACCAGTTCCTTTCGATTTGATAGCCATACGAACCTTACGCAAACCACCACCTAAATCTGCACCCAAAGAGGGGGAAGAACTTAATTCATTCATCAATTCTTTCAAATCAGATTTAAACGACTTATAGCGCTTATTCAATCGTTTAGCTTCCCTTTCAAAAGAAGGGAACGTATATATCTTACAACTCATTCAACACGTCCTCCAATGGTTTAAGCTCTAGCTTTCCTTCACGATAGGATTTCAGCTCATGGAGGGCATTGTCAAAACCTGATAGAATTTCTTCTTTAGTCATACAAGGCTCCTCTTGAACCATACACGCCTCATTTGCCTCTTTATTTGCAAAGAGGTTTCTTATCCTATCCAAAAGATGGATATCTTGTGTATTAAGCACCTGACGAATAATTTCATTCTGTGCTGCTTGTATATTTAATGCTGTCATACAACTCCTTTTTATTTGCTTTAAAAATACCGAATATCACTTATTTCCTGCAAAATTACACAGAAGTTTTCAAAATGCCAAATATTTCCAGGCAAATCTACAAAAAGGTTAGTGTTTTCTTTGATTTTCAGAGAATTATTCGCATTTTTGCATCGTTATAGGATATAAATTCTTTATATGTCAGAGATACTATATGCCCTCTCCCATCTTCCCCGCAACTCCAAGCAAAGTGCACGAGTGAGAAACAAATATATCATCAACATAGCTGACAAAGTTGTATTTGGAGCTTTAGATACTTCTAGTTCACTTGCAAACCTAACGAAAGATGCAGAAGGAATAGGTTCTTGTACCATTAGCAAGCGTAATAATCAATCGTAAAAAGCAATGGAAGTTGTAGGAACATATAGGAGAAGTTGCCGGAAAGATTAATATCTGTTTTCGGGAAAGTTAATATCTCCAGCCGCACAACAGCTGTTGTGCGCTTGCATAACAGCTGATATGCGCTTGTACAACACGTGTTGTGCAAGCGGAAACCAACTGCTGTGCACCAACTTATCCAGTCTTTTCCTTTCTCGTATCATCAGTCAAAACTCCTTTCACCATTAAGCTTCTGATAATCAGAAAGTATCAATTGGTGTGAAAGGAGAATTGAATTACGAATTGTTTTTTAGAATTTGGTGAAGTATAGCCTCAACATCTTAGAGCGGAGCATCATTTTATCGCCCTTGAGCTTCTCTTTGTAAAAAGCTTCTCGCAGATTGTTGATGCCGTAGCTTCTGATGCTGTCATTCACAACGGTTGCAGGAATATCACCACCATTTTCTCCATGATCCTGATGCCAGTTGTTCTTGTAAGGCGAATGCAGAATCAGACTGTCACCAGTCTGTTCGAATCGGAAATAATAGCCACGGAAACTTGCCGTTGTGCCTGTGATGTTCGCACATGAAATTAACTTGTGCTGCACGCCCCAAAAAACTCTTTCTTTCGAGAGGTTCAATTTGCCTCCGGTAGCGAGCGTATCAACTTGCTCCAAATGCCAGTAACCATCCAGGTCGCCATTGTCGCTCATCTCGATGGTGCATGCCGATTGGAAACAGAGAACCAACATTCCAACTAGCATTAATATCAAATGTTTTCTATTCATATCCTTCCCGTCTTAATTAAAAGTTTAATATGCCTTGTTTGCTCACCGTCAGTTGGAAGCCAGCGTTATGCCCCAGCATTTCCTCGCTACCGAAGTCCATGCCGTAGGCAGCCTTCAAGCTCCATCCCTTGTTGAAATGGTAGCAGCCTTCCAACAAGGTGCTCACGTTGTGATGAGCCTTCGTAAAAGGCCATACATATCTGCCCCATCCTTTCTGATAGGTCAGTAAGGCACGATACGTTAACCTGTCGCATGGCTCGCCATCAAAGCCCAAGTGATAGGCGATGAAGCGATTGTTTTTCACCTCTATCATACCATCGTTGTTGTAAAGAGGGGAACGGTAAAGGGGATTTCCCATCACCTGCCCCCAATGCTGCCAACCCGGATAGTTGCGATGATTGTAATAGTCGTCTACGCCCGAAAGATGATCGGGGATGTTGGCGGTGTGGTCATGGTTGTAAGGTCCACTCTGATACTTGGTGTAGATGTATTCCAAGACCAGATTGCGCAACCATCTGCCATACTTGATGTTGATTTCGGCTCCCAGCATATTGTCCTTGAGCGAGTACTTGAAGTATCGGCGTGTTTTCTTTACTTGCCAATCCTTTCCCTCTCCATAGCCATTGTAGTCCATCATCAGCATCTGGCTATCATCCTCGAAGAAATGGTCGGCATAGATACCCAGTTTCCAAGTGTCAGCGTCGTAGTTAATGCGCATTACCCACGACCCCAACAAATTACCAGAGGCATTGGCATATACTCCATCGCTCTCCTCCTTACCGCCAGGCATAAAGGCATGCCATAAGCCCTTGAGGCCGCCCTCTGTCTTCATAGGAATCATTTTACCCTTGCTATCAGGAGCATAAGGGGTACCTCCAAACTGCGCTGCCATCTCCAAGCCAAGTTCCACGCTCAGTGGACAGAAAAAGCCCTCGTTTCCGATGCGCAGATACCCAGCTTTGCTATGATACAGCACTCCATCTGAGTACTTAGTTTTGCGCTGCGTGAAGTCGTGCTGCCAATTTTGGTCGGTAAACTTTCCATAGGCTATATGGCCCTTCATCTGTAGCCATCCGTTCAGGATAGGTACCGTCCAGTATTCAGGCAGAGACAGTCGCACCTGTGGAACAGGTCGGGCGTTGATGCCCAACGTCTGGCTACCGCTAGAAAGCGTCTGGTTCTTCAATTCCATCGGATATTCCTTGGCACCTACGCTGAGCACACCATGCAACCATCTTACCTCAGCAAAAGCCTGTTGCACCACCAGCTTACTCGTGAAATGATAAGGTACAACAACATCAACCCCATACCCTATTCCCCAATGGTGAGCGTTATCGGTGGCAAGCGGACGCAACAAACAGCCTCGAAGGTAGCCATTCTGCTTTTCTAGGGAACTCAGTCCGTATTTATTAGCATTCAGCCAAAGCGGAGTCTTTTCGTTCGAGAAAGATCCAGAAGTCTCCAATCGGTATTCCAATCCATCGCCAAGGCTTTGTTTTGCAGAATCTGCCCCTTCTTGCCACTCATATTGAGCGAGTGAAGAAGTAGGATTCGAGCTTAGGGCAATCAGAAACATAGCTATCGTACAATATTTATTCATTCTTATATTTAAGTTGATTTGCTTACAAAAATACGATAATTCTGGCATAAACATACTAAAATTAACATTCCTTACATAATTAGTGCAAAATTATTTGCTTAAATTAAAAAAATAGTGTACTTTTGCAAACATAAAGTGCAATTATGTAGCAAAAATATATAAAATGACAGATATTCTTGAAAAGAAACAAATAATTGAAACAGACGCAGAACAGATAAGCCTTCCAGGCTTTGTAAGATTGGTAAAGGCTCGCAAGAAGCTGTTCTATGTTGTCATGCCCATAGTGCTTGTGGTGGCAATCTGTATCCTATACTCCCTGCCAAGATATTATACCACACAGACATCCTTGGCACCAGAAGTGGAGAACACTTCTATATCGGGTGGCGCACTCGGTTCGCTGGCATCCTCGTTTGGAATAGACTTGAACAATATGCAATCCTCTGATGCCATCACACCTTTACTCTATCCAGACTTGATGAACGACAACAAGTTTGTGGTAGATTTGCTTCGGATTCAAGTGAAAGCCATCAAGGAAAACCTTCCTCCCCATACCAACTACTATACATACTTGACTATGTATAAGAAAAAGTCATGGATGGAAAAATCCTTGGAGAGTATGAGCAACTTGCTGAGCCATGAGGAGACTGCAGTGAAAAGCCTCGAAAAAATCAATCCCTATATGCTCACCAAGAAGGAAGACGGCATCGTGAAAGATGTACGAAACAACATCCGTATAGATATCGACAAAAAGTCTGGTATGATTACAGTCTTTGCCACCGCACAAGACCCATTGATTTGCAAGATTTTAGCCGATTCCGTTTCAGAGAAATTAAAGGCTTTCATCATCAAATATCGCACTTCCAAATCTCAGAAAGACGTAGAGCACTATAAGAAGTTGATGGCAGAATCGCAAGCGGCCTACGAGAAGGTAAGGCGTCAATATGCCAGCTTTGCTGATGCCAACAATGATGTAATTATGGAGAGTGTTAAGTCAAAGATGGAAGATATGGAGAATGATATGCAGTTGAAATACAACCAATATACAGCATATAACACGCAATATCAGGCTTCCATTGCAAAGTTGAGGGAGCATACCCCTGTGTTTACCGTCTTGCAGGGGGCTTCCGTGCCAGTAAAACCTGCTGGACCTAAGCGAATGCTGAGCATTCTTGGTATCTTGACGTTCTCCTTCTTCGTCCTCTTGGCAGGTATCATATCCAAGCAGTTATTGAAAGAATTAAAATAGCAATTTAGATAAGTATGTTAGGTATATTGCTTTTGGCTCTTTTGCTGTTGGAAGTATATGTGTTGGGCTATCTGGAGTTTATCTCTTGGCGAACCATCTATACTCCCCTATGTTGCCTGATGTTTCCGTATCTATTGGTGTTGTTGATTTCCATGGCTGTGGCAGGGCACTTGGGATTCGTCAATTTCTACTACTCTAGCATCAGTGTATGGTGTGTCGGACTTCCTGTCTTCGCCATCCCAAGTTATCTTCTCTCGTTGGCAAAGAACAGATATCCCTTGATATTCGGCGAGAAAGTTCAAGAAGGTAGATACCCTGCCACGCTAGGTGTCATCTCCCTTCTGTTGGCACTGCTATTCTTATGGAGATTCCATAGTGTATGGAACAGTAGTACAGCTATGTTTGGTACAGATGATTTTGCCGAGGATTTTGCGGGTCATGGCATTTGGGCACACTTGCGTACCCTGGCAATGCCGCTGCTCATTGTCGCTGTGTATTATTTCAAGCGGAAGCAATGGTATCTATGGGGCATTATCTTTGCCTTGCTCCTTATACAACTCTTGTATATGGTGAAAGGTGCCATCATCATAGGTGTGGCATCAGGTCTGCTCATCCGTCTCATGGCTGGCAAGATGCACTTGAATCTGGGGCTTATTCTCAAGGTGAGCTTGGGTGCTTTCGCTATCTTTCTGCTCACTTATATGGTTCTTCCGCTACTAGGCAATGAGAGCGCAGAGGCAAACGTCGAGCTTTTCGAGATGGTGGCAGGACATTTCCTGCATTATCTTACTAGTGGAACGTTAGGGTTTAGTTATGACGCAAATCTCAACTTCCCCGATATGGGAAACTTTGAGATATTGGTATCTCCTTTTGTCAATATTTATAAGACGCTTACGGGCGACCCAAACTTGCTTTCGCCAGTCAATCCTCTCTATTTGCATACAGGCATCTCCTATACCAATGTGAGAACCTTCTTCGGTACGATGTTCATCTATTGCAATAGTTGGCAATTCATAGCCTATACGCTGATATTGAGCAGCTTGATCTATTCCATCCAATTGGGTTCGCTTCGCAGTGGCAATATGTTTCTATATACCCTACTCAGTTACTATTGCGGACTCTTGGGAATGGGATGGTTTGAGTTCTATTATTTCCACTTAGCCATCCTGGAAGTTCCTGTCATGATTCTGATGCTGATGGGCATTGCCAATGTCGAAAATAGATTTCGTGAGAAAATCCGCCAGAAACATCGCGTTGAATTAAAAAAATAAATTATGAGCATACGCAACAACTTTAAATATAGTTTGATTCTCACGCTCAGCACCTATTTAGTGCCTCTGCTGGTGTTTCCGTACATCAGTCGAGTGCTGGGTGCAGAACGTATTGGAGCTATAGACACGGTTGATGGTATCATAGATTATCTCGTACTCTTCTCCATGATGGGTATGCAGGCACTTGGCATACGAGAGATAGCTCGCCATAAGGATGATAAGGCAGAACTCCAATCTGCCTTCAATGACCTCTTTTGGCTTAACGCCATCACAATGGTCGTTGCCCTCGTCATATTATACTTCGCCTCCTGCTTTGTGCCAGAGTTACAACAGAGGGGAAGGCTGCTGCTGATAGGGTCTTTCAAGTTGATAGCAAACCTATTCTGGATAGAGTGGTTCTATCGTGGGCTGGAGAATTTCCGATACATCACTATTCGTTCCATCATTGTCAGGCTCTTATTTGTAGCTTCGGTTTTTATTTTTGTTAGAGATGAAGGTGATTTCGACATCTATTATCTGCTCTTTGTGGGCATCGTGGTTCTCAATGCCTTTTGCAACTGGACTTATCGTAGCCGATTGGTTTCACTGAGTTTGCGCCACGTGAATCTACGTCGCTATCTCAAGCCATTCGTGATGTTAGGCATTTTTGCCATACTCTCTGCCATATATACCAAACTCACCTTGCCAATACTGAGTTTCTTGTGTGGCGACGAACAGGCGGGGTATTACTCTGTGGCAGTAAGGATGTATCAAGTCATCATCGCTCTTATTTCCTCGCTCATCAGCGTGCTCATCCCTCGAATGAGTGTGCTTATTAAACAGGAACGATGGGATGAGGTAAATCACTATTATACTAAAGCTATCAAGCTACTCGTTGTGCTTGCAGCATTGATTATCATCATTATGGAAATCCTAGCCCCTTATGTGATATACATATTTGCAGGAAAAGGATTTGAACCAGCCATCCTGCCTATGCGCCTCGTGATGATTCAAGTGCTAGTGGTTGGATTAGAACAGATATTGGTATTACAGCTGCTGATACCCCTTCGGGAGGATAAGACCATCGTGAAATGTGGTTTGTGCGGTTCTCTCACCTGGTTGCTTCTCACTTTCATACTGATTCCTAGATTTCAGTGTGTAGGAGCAGCTATCGTATGGATTGCCTCGGAAACCATGGTATTGATCCTTGCAGCGAGGAAAGTGAACAAGAAATTGAAAGAGGTTAATAAAAGACGAACATTATGATGAATCATACAGCTATTATTATCGTAACATTCAACCCTTCGTCAGAGGATTTGCAGCACATTAGAAATTTGTCTGCTTCCTGTGAAGGCTACATTGTTGACAACTCCCCTTCCCCTATTTTACAGCAAAAAGAGATAGGAAAAATGAATTATAACTGGATGAAAGGGAACAAAGGAATTGGCGAAGCCCAGGAATATGCCTTGATACAAGTCCTGGCGCAAGGAGTCTACACGTATGTCGTGTTTCTTGACCAGGATAGCAGGATTGATGCAGAGTATGTTCGGATGATGGTGTCGGAATATGAAAGAGTGTTGCAGGAAAATCCCAATCTGGGAATACTCGGTCCTACCATTTTGAATACGGCGCAGCAAGAGGAATATCATTCCTATATCAGAAAAAAACAATATCACGGGGATGGATTCCTCAAAAAGGAGAATATTATATCTTCTGGGAGCTGCATCAGTTGCAAGGTCTTGGAAAAGATAGGATTTCCTGATTCCAGACTATTCCTCGACTATGTGGATAGTGAGTGGTGCTGGAGAGCGCACAAGCGAGGTTTCATCTGTGGACAGACAGATCGTTGCCAGTTGTCACACCAAATCGGAATCAAGACCATCCATCTTGGAGTCATGCAAGACATTCTGTCGGCACCCATGCGTTATTATTACCAATATCGAAACTTCTTATGGTTGCTACATGTGAAATACGTGCCGAGATATTGGAAGTTGACGAACGCCGCAAAACTTCTTTTGCGTCCTTTCTATCTTCCATTTGTCACAAGTCACATCACACCTTATTATATATATATGTTGAGGGGTGTTTGGGATGGTATCACACAATATAAGAAATACAAAAATCACAAATAATGAAAATAGCTATCTATTGCGTCACTTACCATACTTATCAGGAACTGGACGCTTATCTTAGTAATATCGAAGAAAGACTTCAAGGATGTACGCAAATCGAATTGTCCGTGAACGTATGTGACAATACAGAAGGTGAAATTCTGCCTATCAATTACAAGCCCAAAAGATTCACAATCAACGTGTTTGGTGTCCATCGAAACCTCGGATACTTTGGGGGGATACGCTATATGATGGAAAGGGTGAATCCTGAAGATTTCGACATCTCCATCATCAGCAACGTGGATGTAGCCATCAGTGATGATTTCTTCTTGCGATTACAGAATTTGCTCATCCGTCAAGAGACTGGTTGGATTGCACCCTGTATCTTTTCGCATCGAGAGCAAATAGACAAGAATCCCAAGATCATCGTTCGGTATAATAAGCGCAAGCTTTATCTGCTCCGAATGCTCTTCAGTTTTTCTCTACTCTACAATCTCTATAATCGTTATCTGCACAAAGGCAGAAAGAAGGTTCAGAACACCCAGTGGCAGAAAAAGTGGGTACGCAAGATATATGCAGGGCACGGTTCCTTCATCATTCTCACCAAAGAATACTTCAAGAGGTGTGGCATCATCAATTATCCTTGCTTTTTGTTCTGCGAGGAGATATACCTAGGAGAGCAATGCAAGGAGCATCAACTGGATGTGGTTTATGAGCCAAGCCTTCGCATTGATGATGAAGAGCATGCTTCCACCGGAAGCTTCAAAGGCAAGAAATACTGCCAATTCAACTATCAAGCATTATCGTATATCATCAAGAAATACTATTAGCTCAATGCCATCCTCATTACAAGGATGGCATGATGCACAAGCTTCGCTTTCCCGTATGCACGGAGTCAAAGCATATCCACTTGCCGTCGGCGCTGCATCTAGGATGTAGGTCGCACTTCCAATGCTTGTGTTCGGAAGGAGACACGAAGCACTTCGGACTCTTGGCATCGGCTAGTAGGACTATTTCATCCGTCACTCGGTTTACTTTGTATAATCTGACATGGCGCCATTTGTCAGGATAAGTATCCACCAGGAACCAGTCGTCGTCGATGAAATGCTGATGCCCATCACTGTTGAGAACAGGATAGGCACATCTTTTCCACTCCTTCATTTCGGGAGAAGAGAAATATACATGAGAATCCACATCTTCTACCCTGCAATATGCCACAATGCCATTGAGATGGTTCCAGGCATAATGAGAAACCATGCCCGTGGTAGGAGATGCCATCAGTTGATTCTCTTGGAGGTCATAGACCATCAGGCGGGTATGACGAGATACCCCCTTATACCAACGATGCAAAAACGCCACGTAACGATTGTCGTAAGAGAACTCTGTATGAGTTACAAAGTGCATTTTGTCATCCATCGAAGGCTCATGCTCAAATTCTGATATTTGCTGTATGCTGAGCAGCATCTTTCGCATGTTCCTTTCCATATCTATCAAGTACAAGCCTGTTTTTTCTGTTATGCCTTCTGAAAGGACAGCATCGGCATCACTGACACAGTATCCATATCCTGGCATATTCTGCTCCAATCTGCCATAACTGAAGTTAGTGGCAAGCTTTCCGTCATAAGAGACGGTGTCTATCGGATAGTTCAATTTTTGAATCATATTACCCTTCATATCTATTACTTTAGCGCAGAGTTGTCCGTTTTCGCTGTCATTATAGACAATTCTTTCGTCCTTTGTCCATTGGAGTCTGCACCCCTTGTGATAATTCCAGGCATGGGTCTTGGCAAGACAATGCCAATCCGAGAAATCCTTGCCATCCAGATAGCCTATCTCCAAGGCGTCCTGCGGAGTCGGCATTCGCAAGGGAATTAGCAAACGATTGCAAAGAACTTTCTGGGAGTCTCGACTGAAAGGATCTAAATCGTGAAATCCGAAATAATACCCCTCACGGACCAGTAGCGATGAGCTGAACTTGGAGTCATAATTAGGTAACAAGTCGAAGAAACCTTGATAAATATTGCGCAAGGAGTTCTTTAACAGATAATTGTTCTTTACCTTTTTATATACGTATGATTCTATTTTATTCATCTTTTTCTATTTTTATGCCTATGCAATAATTGGTTATACAATGCAAAAGTAGAAGAAATAATTGAAAGTACCAAATAATTTGCACTTTTTTGTGTCATACTGCAATAATAAGACATCCCAAACGTTATTATAGATATAAACAAGAAAATAGAAAGAACAATATAGAAATGGATAGGAACAGGTTAGTATCAGTTATCATGCCCACTTATAATGCCGGCAAATATCTTGCCGACAGCATAAGTAGTATCCTAGACCAAACCTATCCTGACCTGGAACTGCTGATTACAGATGACGGTTCCACAGATCCAGTAACTCTGGATATTCTGCACAAGATAGAGGAAAGGGATAGCCGGGTGGATGTGCTCTATCTTGACCACAACCATGGAGCAGGATACGCCCGGAACAAGAGCATAGAACGTGCCAGGGGAAGATACATTGCTTTCTGTGATAGTGACGACCGGTGGACACCGGATAAACTGGAAAAACAAATCGCATTCATGAACCAGAAACAGTGTGCCCTATCCTGTGCCTCATACATCATCTTCAATTTGAACGAACAAAAATCTGTAGGCATCAATATCGCACCGCCTAAAATCACCTTCTCTATGATGAAGCGGGATAATAAAATAGGTTGCCTCACTGCTATCTATGATACCCAACTGCTGGGCAGAAAATACTATATGCCCACTTTGCGCAAGCGACAGGATTGGGCACTCTTCCTGCAAATCCTGAAAGATTGCAAGGTGTGTTATTCCTACCCCAACCAGCCGCTGGCTGTGTATTGCCGCCACAAGCATTCCATATCCAGCAGCAAGATATCACTTGCTAAATACAATATAGCTGTTTATCGTAGCATTCTGGGGTATGGATGGTTGAAGGCTTGCTTCTACTTTGCTTTTTTGTTTTTGCCAACATACATTCTGAAGCTAATGAAGCGAAAACAGGATAGTTACTGCTTTGTTAAAAGAAAAGGATAGCTAAATATAATATATCGCACAACTTTACGTTTATATAGTAAATGGAATAACTCTATATGAGAAATAGTATTGTTAAGACAAAAGTCATAGCAGATGGAATGAGTGCTATGGAGCGTAACGTCAAGCGAGCTGGCGACTTTCTGTTAGCAGCAATCAGCTTACTGCTCGTTTCGCCTCTCATGCTTCTAATATATATAATGGTAAGATGTGAAGATGGTGGACCAGCTATTTTCAAGCAGGAACGAATCGGACGGTTTGGGCGCCCCTTCAACATCTATAAATTCAGAAGCATGACGGTGGATGCAGAAAAGAATGGTCCTCAGCTCTGTTCCCATAAAAAAGATAAGCGACTTACACGCATAGGCAAGTTTCTGAGAAAACACCATCTGGATGAACTTCCTCAACTCTGGAACGTGTTGTGTGGCGATATGTCGTTTATTGGTCCTAGACCAGAACGAAAGTTCTACATAGACCAGATTATGGAGCGTAACCCTAGGTATAAGTATCTGTATCAGATTCGCCCTGGTGTTACTTCCTACGCAACCCTCTATAACGGATACACAGATACGATGGAGAAGATGTTGCGCCGCCTGGATATGGACCTTTACTACCTGGAGCATCGTTCATGGTGGTTTGATGCCAGAATCTTAGGCAAGACTTTCATCAAGATTATCTTCGGAAGAGTGTTCTAAATTCATATAGAAAAGATTCGACCTGTACGGTTGAAATTACCCAATACGCCCTGAAAGGACAAAAAGCTCTGAAATTGAATGCTTTTGCCCTTTCAGGGCGACTTTGTTGTATTTATTCTAAAACCCAGGGCGCTGCCCTGGGCTAAGAGCTTCTGCCCTTTCAGGGCGTATGGGATGTGGCTTATGACACACCCTTTTTTTGTTTCTTACAGATGATTCGAAAGCCCCAACAAAGCCAAGGCAGCCTCATTATATTCATTGATGACATCGGCCTGCTTCATACCCATGTCTATTGCCTCCTGCAAGGCATTGGCATACTCCACATAGCTGATCTCGCCACTCTCATACTCGGCAGTACTAAGGCGAACGATTTCTTTTGCCTTAGAGATGTTCTCGCCGTTATAATAAGCCATACGTTTGGCTGCATTCTGAAAACGGTTGTAGCCTAGGCGATAATCACGTTCTTTTTCTCTCCGCTCCTGCTGCATCTCCAGTTCTGCTACCTCACGATTCTTCTTGGCAGCCTTCACCTTTGCCTTGGTAGCACCATAGAAGAGAGGCACGCCTACTCCAATCTCAAAGCCGAAGAAGTTACCCTCGGTAAAACGCTGACGGTCGATGTGGTAAGGATCCCAATTGGAAATGAGAGCCTGAGTGCGAAGCGTAAGCGAAAGAGATGGCGCATAACCTGTCTTGGCGCACTTCACCTCCTTATCGAGTGCCTTCAGACGGTCTTGCTGATACTGCGCACCTGCAGTCTGCTGATAGGTGAAGGTTCCGCTGACAGGAGATTCCAGTGCAATGAGATAAGATTCGGCAGGCAAAACTGGCTGATCGGTATTTAATAATGCCATCAGTTCCATCTGCTTGTTCTCAGCCTCACTCTTCACATTTACCATCTCTAAATGGTTTTCGTTACGCAAGCGCTCGGCTGTAAGGAACTCCAGCTGTCTGGCTTCACCTGCCTTGTAACGCTTCTCGGCTACATCGCAATAACGGTCGAGGATAGAATCCTGACGCTGAAGGATACTCAGACGATGGGTCTGATAGAGCATCGCATAATAAGCAGAAGCAATCTCAAGCTTAATCTGCTGATTAGTTACATCCAGACGACTTTTCTCAGCCTGAGTTTCTGCCTTAAGCTGACCACGGCGGGCGGTATAAACCGTTGGAAATTCGATGCCCTGCGAAAATGCAAGAGCATTGTCAGTATCGCCACTTGAAGCCGGATTCTGTCCGAAAGCAATCTCCGTCTTATTCACATCCCATGCCGTTCCTTCCATTACCTTGGCACGTTCTATCGATTTTCTTCCAGCCTGCAGCGTCAGGTTCTGCTTATCTGCCAACTGGAAACACTGCTCCAAAGTCATCTTCGTGCCAGAAATGGTGGCATCGAAAAGGTGAGCCTTTGCCTCTGAAGGAGCCAGCAGCATCAAAACTGCTGCCAGCCCGAATATAGTTTTCTTTTTTCTATTGTTCATCCTAAATGTTTTTATGTTATCTTCTAAAAAGCCTATTTCCTGGTGAATGTCTTGTAGATAGCAGGCAACACCAGCAAGGTGAGCAGTGTACTGGTTATCAGACCACCTATCACCACCGTAGCCAGTGGGCGCTGTACCTCTGCTCCATCACCCTGGGAAAGTGCCATAGGCAGGAAACCCATAGAGGCAACAAGTGCCGTCATCAAGACAGGACGCAAGCGAACCATACAGCTCTCAATGATGCGATGATGAATCAATTCTGTAACTCCAATGGATGCTGACAGTTTGTCAGCAGTCTTCTCTTCACGCTGCATCTGGTTCATCTGTCCGATAAGTACGATTCCATTGAGCACCGCTACACCAAAGAGGGCTATGAAGCCGACACCTGCCGAAATGCTGAAAGGCATACCTCTGAGCCACAAAGCCCAGACGCCTCCGATGGCTGCCAGCGGAATGGCTGAGAAGACGAAGAGCGACTCACGAACATTCTTCACTGTAGCATAGAGTAACAGCAAGATAATGACAAGTGCTATCGGTATCACTACCATCAGACGGTTGGTAGCACTCTGCAGGTTTTCAAATTCACCACCATAATTATAATAGTAGCCATCCGGCAACTTCAGCTTTTCATCGAGAATCTCCTGGATATCCTCCACGGTACTCTGCATATCCCTGCCCTTTACGTTGAATCCAACATAGATGCGGCGGGCACCATCCTCATGAGAAACCTGAGCCGGCGCTGGTGAATAATCAATGTCTGCCACCTGGGACAACGGAATATCCGTACCATCCTTGAGAGGTATGCTCAATTGCTCAAGCGACTCTACGTTGCGTTGCGAAGGATCCATACGTAGCACGATATCAAACTTCTTGTCGCCTTCGTAGAGAGAACCAGCCACTGCTCCGGCAAAGGTGGTTTCCAAGATCTCACTGATATCATCCACACTAACCCCGTAGGCTGCCATCTTCTCATGGTTGTATTTTACCTGGATCTGAGGCAAACCGGCAACTTCCTCAACAAAGATACCGCTCACGCCCGGCACATCTTCTATCATTTTCTTCACCTTGCCTGCCTGCTGAGTGAGCACGTCCAGATCTTCGCCAAATATCTTGATAGCCACATCCTGCTTGATACCTGTCAGCAGCTCATTGTTGCGCATCTGAATGGGTTGAGAAATCTCTGCTTCCAATCCAGGAATGGCACTCAAGGTTTCCTCCATCTTCTCCATCAGTTCTGGAGTAGTCTTGGCAGAGATCCATTCAGCCTTCGGTTTCAGTGCAATCATGATGTCGGCACGTTCTACCGGCATCGGGTCTGTAGGTATCTCAGCACTACCTATACGGCTTACTACCTGCTTGATCTCAGGATATTCCTTCTTGAGCAGCTTTTCAGCCTTGGTACAACTCTCCACCATCTGCGACAATGAAGTTCCCTGCGACATGCTCATCTCCACGGCAAAGTCACCTTCTTCCAGACTTGGGATGAATTCGCCTCCCAGATATTTGAAGCCCACGACACTGACGCAGAAAAGAGCCACAGCACCAGTGATGACATCCTTGTTACGTGCCAAGACCCAGTCAAGAACCGGACGGTACCATGCCTGCAACTTTTCTATCACGCGGTCGGAGAATGTTTTTCGGGTATGTACCTTTCGACTTAACATCAGTGAACTTGCCATCGGCACATAGGTAAGCGAGAGAATGAAGGCTCCCAGAATGGCAAAGAATACCGTAAGTGCCATCGGACGGAACATCTTTCCTTCGATTCCTACCAGTGTCATCAGCGGAATATATACAATCATAATGATGATTTCACCGAACGCAGCACTCTGACGGATTCGGGAAGCAGAGAAATGAACTTCCTCGTCCATCTGTTTCTGAGTCAGGGCAAATGGGATTGCTGCTCCGCCATTCTGACATTGAGCAAGATAAGCAGCACGAACTTCCGGCTGCGAGAAATGACCGGTATTGATATGTGTCACCACTGCTTCAACAATGATGACCGCAGAATCCACTATCATACCAAAGTCGATGGCTCCCAGCGACATCAGGTTTCCGTCGATGCCAAAGGTCTTCATCATACCGAAGGCAAAGAGCATACTCAGTGGGATGACACTTGCTACGACAAGTCCGGCTCGCCAGTTACCCAGGAAGATAACAAGTACGAAAATTACGATAAGTCCGCCTTCAATCAGGTTGCGGGCAATGGTGCCCTCTACTCGGTCCACCAGGTTGGTTCGATCGATAAACGGTTCGATCACCACTCCTTCCGGAAGTGATTTCTGAATCTGATTGATTCGTTCCTTTACATTCTTGATAACTTCCTGGAAGTTCTCGCCCTTGAGCATGATGGCAATACCAGCCACCACCTCGCCTTCGCCATTGCGGGTAACGGCACCGAAACGGGTGGCATGGCCCAACTGAACCTTTGCCACATCGCCCACCTTGACTGGTGTTCCATCCACCGTCTTCACCGTGATGTTGGCAACATCCTCCAGATTCTTCACCACACCGATGCCTCGGATATAATACTGGTTGGAATTCTGCTCGATGTAGCTGCCGCCCGTATTGGCATTGTTACGCTGCAAGGCATCAAACACCTCGCTCACGGAGACTCCGCTGGCGTTCAGCTGGTCGGTATTGATAGCCACCTCATATTGCTTGACATAGCCGCCCCAACCGCTTACCTCGGCAACGCCCGGGGTTCCGGAAAGCTGTTTGCGCACAATCCAGTCCTGCATGGTTCGGAGCTGGGTGAGCGAGTATTTATGCTCGTATCCCTCCTTGGCACGAATGGTATAGTGGTAGATTTCGCCCAATCCGGTGGCGATAGGTCCCATCTCGGTTTCGGTGTTCTTAGGCAGTTCTTTCTCCAACTGTTCCACTACCTGACTCACCTGCGAACGTGCCCAATAGATATCGGCGGCATCGTCGAAGACAAGCGTGATGACCGATAGTCCGCTTCTTGAAATGCTACGTCGTTCCTGGATGCGGGGGATATTTGCAAGCGCCATCTCTACAGGAGTGGTTACGTATTGTTCCACCTCCTGAGCTCCCAGCGAAGGAGCCTGGGTGATGACCTGCACCTGATTATCTGTAATATCTGGGGTGGAATCGAAAGGAAGATGCACCAGCGACCAGACACCCCATATCGCCAGGGCTATAGAGAGTACTCCAATCACCAGTTTGTGGCGAATGGAATAAGTAATAAGTTTCTGAAACATAAGCTTTAATCTAAAAATGATTCGTTGAAAACTATTAAAGCTTAATGCGCATGCTCACCATGTTCGCCTGTAAGCGAAGCCAGATAATAAGCGTTCGCAGTTACAATCTTCTTGCCGGCAGCTCCATTCTTACCCTTCAGCAAATGGTTGCAAAGCTTCACCTCTGTATATTTACCATCCGAAGCGCCTGTGGTCACCTCATGACGGGAGAAGCTGTAGTTACCCTTGCTAGGAGCTCCATTGAGAGCGAAGACATACTGCTTTCCATCTGCGCTCACAATTGCATGGGATGGCAAGGCGAGACACTGCTGGCTACCTGTAGCTATCTTTCCGCTTACATACATGCCTGCGAAAAGCTTTCCGCCATGAGTATTGCCTGAAGAAGAATGCAGATAACTCTTCACGCTAGCCGCATCCAACTTAACGTGGACAGCAACGGCTTTCGAGTTATCGTTAAAGTATTGATTCATACCATAAACAGTTCCTGAAAGTTTTACGCCAGGCTGATTGGTCAGGTTTATGGTCACCCGATTGCCCACCTTGACCTTCGCCAAATCCTTCTCGAAGACATTGAGGTCGCATTCCACTGCCTGGGTGTTTCTAATCTTCATCAGAGGAGTCTGCATATCAGCATAACTTCCCAGACTGGCAGTCATCTCGCTCACGATGCCGGAGATAGGCGCATGCAAAGGGAACGCTGTGGTAAACTTGCCTTTGGATACAGCGGAAGTAGAAATACCCATCTGGCTGAGTTGCCTGCCAATACCCAAAAGATTGGCATGAGCCACTTGGTAATCTTTCTTGGTCTGCTGTAAGGTACGCTTCACACCTGCTCCCTGCTTACTGAGCAGAAGTTGGCGCTCCAAATCAGCCTTGGCAAGTTCGCACTCCTTGGCAGCAGAGTAATACTCACGCTGAAGACTAACCACATCAGTATTTTCAACGGTTGCAACAACCTGCCCTTTATGAACAAGCTGCCCTTCTTTTACAAAAATAGATTTCACTATACCGCCCATCAAAGAGGCAACATCCCCCATCGCCTGTGCACGCAGTACGAGCGATCCTTTCGCTTCTATGGTGGCATCCATCTCGCGCTCCACAGCCTCACCCATCTTCAGATCTATGGTGCTGACCTGCTTGGCAGTCAACGGAATATGATCAAAATCTACTTCTTCTTCATGCTCATGCTCCTCGTGTGCATGAGCCTCTGAACCGGTCTGTTTCGCAAAGAAAGCGAATCCAGCCCAGGCAATCGCCGTAACAGCGACGATCAAAATTATTCTTTTCATGTTTTTTCTATTTTATAATTCTACACTACAATTTGACACAACGAATCTTATCAAAAATCCGTTGGCAAAAGTACACAGAAAATCTTGCAACTCAGTTGCATTCGAATCTTCAAACCGATTTTTGCAACCAAGTGGCAAACTTGTAAAATCATAAAATAGAAGGAGGTCCCCGTCTGCTATAGCCTGCCGCCACTTCTTCTGCAAGAGGAGAAGCTGCCACATGCTGCCATCTCACAGAAATGAGTGAGAGACGAGGGAGGGTTAAAAGGGAAGAACAGGACAGAACCATAAGCTGATGGTTCTCATCTACCAGCAACTTGCGGATACCCTTCACCATCTTGGAATTGACTACAAACTGATGCATTTGACGAACGCTACAGTTCTCACGATCGCTATCATTTTCCTGATCATGATGGTCGGTATGCTCATCATTGATGTTGCCATCCTGCTCACATTGCTCCTGAATCATACAGATACGCCCCATGTGGTGATGATGGGTCATCACCGTGGATAGCAATATGCTCAATGTAGCTATCCAGAGACTGAATATGTATAATCTTCTCTTCCTCATTCGCAATTTGGCTACAAAATTACAGTTTTTTTGCAATATTACCAAGACGACGTGATGATTTTATAGCATTTTTTTCTAAAAAAAACTAAAAGACTAGTAACCGTACTTGGTTCATAGCCGTATTTAAAACAAAATTTAGTATCTTTGCAATCAAAATTAGTACATAAATAAAAATGAAAAAGTTTATTGCAGTTTTACAGTTACTCTTCGTAGTAATATTGGCTCATGCGCAGATGATGAACCCTGTGAAGTTCTCTACCTCGCTCAAGACCAATGGAACCGCTGTAGCGGAAATCGTGTTTAATGGAAAAATCCAACCGGGATGGCATGTCTATTCCACAGGTTTGGGCGCAGACGGACCTATTTCAGCCACTTTTAACGTAAACAAGCTTGACGGTGTAGAACTCGTAGGCAAGTTGCAGGCTCGTGGCCATGAAATTTCAAAGTTCGACCCTCTCTTTGAGATGAAGTTACGCTTCTTCGAGGGTAGCGCTACTTTCGTACAGAAAGTGAAGTTCACCAAGCCTAACTATCTTATCGATGCCTATTTAGAGTATGGCGCTTGCAGCGACCAGAATTGTCTTCCACCTAGCGAGGCAAGCTTCAAGCATAGTGGTAAATCTCCAGCTGTAGATGGCAAGGAGGGAACTGCTGATGTAGATGCGAAAACCAATGGCCAGGTAGAAGATCCAGCAGCTATCGCTAAGGCGAAAGCAGACTCTTTGGCTCAACTTGCCGTAGCAGAGAAAGTAGATAGCACAGCTAATATTGATTCTTCATTCTCTGTAGATGGTGATGATGCTAAGGCTTGGTGGAAACCGGTAGTAAAGGAGCTTCAGGCTTTTGGTGGCAACAATGACATTGCCAACCATTCACTCTTCTATATCTTCATTATCGGTTTTGTGGGCGGTTTGCTCGCTCTTGTAATGCCATGTATCTGGCCTATCATTCCGATGACAGTAAGCTTCTTCCTGAAGCGTGCCAAGAATGACAAGAAGAAGGGTATCCGCGATGCGATCACTTATGGTTTGAGTATTGTCATCATCTATCTGGCACTCGGTCTCACCGTGACTGCCATTGCAGGCCCTAGCACTCTCAATGCGCTTAGTACAAGTGCGGTATTCAACATCATCCTCTTCTTGCTTCTGGCAGTCTTCGCATTCTCATTCTTCGGATGGTTCGAAATCAAGTTGCCAGACAGTTGGGGTAATGCTGTAGATAATAAAGCTTCCAGCACAACCGGACTCATCAGCATCTTCCTGATGGCGTTCACACTCGTGCTCGTAAGTTTCTCTTGTACCGCTCCTATCATCGGCTTACTTCTGGTACAGACAGTTACATCGGGTGACTGGTTGGCGCCAACCATTGGTATGTTTGGTTTTGCCCTTGCTCTCGCCTTGCCATTCACCCTCTTTGCACTCTTCCCATCTTGGTTGAAGTCAGCTCCTAAGTCTGGTTCCTGGATGGAGACCATCAAGATTGTGCTTGGTTTCATTGAGCTTGCTTTCTCTTTGAAGTTCTTGTCTGTAGCAGATTTGGCTTATGGCTGGCACATTATGGATCGCGAGGTATTCCTCTCACTCTGGATTGTCATCTTCGGCCTGCTCGGTCTCTACCTCATTGGCAAGTTGAAATTCCAGGTAGATGCTATCGGCGGTGACCTCAACAAGCCAATGCCAGTAGCTTGCATTATGCTTGGTCTTTGTTCTTTGGCTTTCTCTGTTTATATGATTCCTGGTCTTTGGGGTGCTCCTTGCAAGGCAGTAAGTGCTTTTGCCCCACCAGTAAATACCCAGGATTTCAACCTGAACACCAAAGTGGTAGAACCTGCCTATAAGGACTACGAGGAAGGTATGGCAGCAGCAAAGGCAGCAGGCAAGCCTGTACTGATTGACTTTACCGGCTATGGTTGTGTCAACTGCCGTAAGATGGAGGCTTCTGTCTGGACAGACCCTAGTGTTACTGACATTTTGACAAAGGACTACGTACTCATCTCTCTCTATGTAGATGACAAGACTCCATTGTCACAGCCTATGGAGGTGACTTTCAATGGCGAAAAGCGTACATTGAGAACCATCGGCGACAAGTGGAGCTACTTGCAGGCAAGCAAGTTTGGTGCTAATGCCCAGCCATTCTACATTCCTGTGGATAATGAGGGAAATCCTCTGAACGCTGCATTCAGCTTCAAGGAGGATGTCAGTGCTTATCTTGACTTCTTGCATAAGGGTCTTGATAACTATCGTAAGTAATAATTAACTTTTCATAAGGCGGGAGTGGCATGTTATTTGCTGCTCCCGTTTTTGTAATTAAAGTATAACACTATAAAAAGAGGAATTTATGAACAATAAAGAAGTTCCAGTCCTGCTTTTGACAGGCTATCTGGGCAGTGGTAAAACTACCCTGCTCAACAAGATTTTGGCTAACAAGAAGGGTATCAAATTTGCCGTTATCGTCAACGATATCGGTGAGGTGAATATTGATGCAGCTCTCATAGAGAAAGGTGGTGTGGTAGGTCAGAAGGATGATTCCCTGGTTTCACTCCAGAATGGATGTATTTGCTGTACCTTGAAGATGGACCTTGTAGAACAGCTCAAGGAAATTGTAGATATGAAGCGTTTCGACTATATTGTAATAGAGGCAAGCGGTATCTGCGAGCCTGCACCTATAGCACAGACCATCTGCTCTATCCCATCCCTGGGTCCTCAGTATATCAAGAACGGTATCTTGCGCCTAGACAGCATCGTTACTGTAGTTGATGCACTTCGTATGAAGGACGAGTTTGCCAATGGTTCTGATTTGATGAAGCCAAACCTCGATGAGGAGGATCTCGCTTCTCTCGTAATCCAGCAGATGGAATTCTGTAACATCATCCTTCTCAATAAGGCAGCAGATGTAGAGCCTAAGGAGTTGGAGCACCTGAAGCAGATTATCCGTGCCATCCAGCCTAAGGCAGAAATCTTCGAATGCAACTATGGTGATGTAGATCTCGATCTGATTGTCAATACTCACAAGTTTGACTGGCAGACTGTTGCAACATCAGCAGGCTGGATTCAGGAAATCGAATCTGAACGAAGCGGAGAAGAGGACCATGAAGAAGAAGAGCATGAGCATCACCACCACGATCACGAGGATCATGAACATGGTCACCACCACCATCATCACGATCATGACCATGACCACGAAGGTGGCGAGGTTGAGGAATATGGTATCGGAACCTTCGTATATTATCGCCGCAAGGCATTCGACCTGGCTCTCTTCGATGAGTTTGTTGCAAGAAAATGGCCTCGTGACATCGTTCGTGCCAAGGGTATTTGCTATTTTGCTGATGAACCAGATATGTGCTATGTTTTCGAGCAGGCTGGTCAGCAGAAGACAGTCAAGCAGGCTGGTCAGTGGCTCGCAACAATGCCAGCCGACCAGCTCGCAGAACTGCGCAAGAACAATCCGCAGCTCGAGAAGGAATGGGATGAGAAACTTGGTGACCGTATGATCAAGATTGTATTCATAGGTCAGCACATCAAGGACCAGAAGGATGCTATTATCGCCGAACTTGATAAGACTTTAGCACTCTAAGGGAAGTCGCCCTGTCAGGCAAAAGCATGAAGAGATTTATGTTTTTTGACCTCACAGGGCGTTATATTTTACTTGTTAAACTTAAGAGATAATAGCGCATTTTAACTACCGAAAAGCTGAAAAAGCCAGAAATTAAAGGAAAAATGCGGGTAAAAATGCAGTTTTTTCTTCGTTTGTACTTTTAATTCGTTTTTTTTTGTTAAATTTGCACCCGATTAATAAATAATTAAGTGAATATACAAAGAAATGAAGACCGATTTTCGACCTGCATATATTAAGGACTTTGAGGCGTGTTGGAACATCATTGACCAGGCTCGTCGCTCTATGATTGCATCAGGACGTCATCAGTGGACTAATGACTATCCTGCTGAGCACGATATAAAAGACGACATCAACAATGGTAATGCATACGTACTTACCGTAGATGGCGAGGTGGCTGTCTATGGTGCAGTAGCACTCAATGGTGAACCACAGTACGATTTTATCGATGGCGACTGGCTTACCACAGGCGATTATTATGTAATACATCGCTTTGCTACGTTGCCTAAATATCAGCGTGAGGGTTTCGCACGTATATTTATTAATAAGGTGAATAGTCTCTGCGAGGTAGAAAAGGTTCCTAGCATCAAGGTAGATACCAATTTCGATAATCTTCCGATGATTAACTTGCTCTCTTCCATGGGCTTCTGCATCTGCGGAAGAATCAACTATGGGAACAGAGGTATGCGCTTTGCTTTCGAAAAGCAAACGATACAGCCACAAATACAATAACGATTTACAGACATTATGGAGGATAGATTAAATAGAATGAGAAGCTTGGTCAATCAACTGAACCAAGCTTCTGATGTTTATTATAACGGCAAAGGTGAAATCCTTACCGATTACGAATGGGATGCTCTGTTCGACCAACTCAAGAAGCTGGAAGAGGAAACCGGCGAAATTCTCCCCGATTCCCCTACCAACAAAGTTTCAGAAGATACGATCGTCGGTCAGAAGGAAGAACACGAGTTCGCAGCTCTCTCTCTGGCAAAGACCAAGAAGGTCAGCGACCTCGTCAAGTGGGCAGAAGACCGCCCTATCTGGATTTCCTGGAAGCTGGATGGCCTCACCTTGGTAGTGACATACGACAATGGCAAACTAACCAAGGTGGTGACCCGCGGTAATGGTCATATTGGCACCAACATTACGCATCTGGCACCAGCTATCAGTGGTATTCCGCTGTCCATCAGGGAAAAGGGACATCTCGTGATTCGTGGCGAGGCTGTCATCTCCTATGCCGACTTCGAACAGTTTATCATCGAAAGCGAAGGTGATTACGCCAATCCCCGCAATCTTGCATCCGGATCTCTTTCTTTGAAAGATGTAGAAGAAGTAAAGCAGCGCCATATCCAATGGATTCCTTTCACCCTGGTTTATTGCGAACAGGAAATCACATCATGGGGTAAAAGAATGCAGTGGCTGGAAGAACTTGGTTTTCATCCGGTAGAGCGCCAGATCATAGAGCAGCCATCTTCCGACAACATCCAAATGGAAATTGATGCTTTCACAGCTAAGGTGACCAATAAGAAGAATCCTTTCCCTGTAGATGGTCTCGTCATCTGCTACGATGATACCTCCTATGCTGCTACAGGTTCCGTAACAGGTCATCATGCAACAAGAGCCGGTTACGCCTTCAAATGGCAAGATGAGCACGCCGATACCGAACTCGACCACATCGAATGGTCGTGTGCAGCCAATACCATCACTCCTGTGGCTGTCTTCAAGCCTGTAGAACTGGAAGGCACAACTGTTCAGCGAGCATCTCTCTGCAATGTAAGTGAATGCGAGCGTTTGGGTATCGGAGGCAAGGGAACCCGATTGCAGGTAATCAAGGCCAACAAGATTATCCCAAAGGTGATCAATGTGACAGAATCACTAGGTGTTTTTGAAATTCCTGAAGTGTGTCCTGTCTGTCATGCTGAAGCTATTGTCAGAGAAAGCGAAAGCGGTACGAAAACACTGCATTGTACCAACCCTCAATGTGCGGCGAAGCAGTTGAAGAAATTCACGAGATTCGTGAGCAAGGAAGGCCTGAACATAGAAGGAATCTCAGAACAGACCATCTGGAAGCTGGTAAACGAAGGCCTGATCAGTGAGTATGCCGACTTTTATCATCTTTCCGATCATGCCTATGTCATCTCTTCCTGGGAAGGATTCGGAAAGAAGAGTGTAGGCAATATGCTGGAAAGCATCCGCAAAAGCCGAAATACAGATGGGCGTCATCTGCTCTATGCGCTGAACATCCCGCTGTGTGGAGGTGATGTTGCCAAAAAGCTGATTGAACGCTATCCTGTCCAGAAACTGATAGAAACCGCACGACTCTGTATGTTTGATGATGAGTTTGCCAGCATCGACGGCATTGGTCCTGAAAAAAGTGCCAAATTCATCGCCTGGTTCAAAGACGACAACAACTTCGCTCATGTACAGCATCTGATGAAGGAACTGACCATTACAGAACAGGCTCCTGTAGAGAAAGGTACGCAGTGTGAAGGACTAACCTTCGTTGTAACGGGTGATGTTCATCATTATAAAAACCGCAACGAGTTGAAGGCCTACATCGAGAGCCAAGGTGGCAAGGTGACGGGAAGCGTAAGCAAGAGCACCAACTATCTGATTAATAACGATGCTGCCTCGCAAAGTTCAAAGAACAAGAAGGCTCATGAACTCAACATCCCTATCATCACGGAAGATGAGTTCGTTGAGAAATTCGGATAAAAAGAAATCCCTTAGACTTCAACAAGCCTAAGGGATTTTTATTTGGTTATTCTTGAATTAGTGCGTTCCGCAATATTGTCCCATAAAAAGGATACCGCCACTCTGACTGTCCTGAATCATATACACGAATGGACGGTCAGCGATGAACTCCACATTTCTTGTCTCCTCAGGTGCCATGGCTGTCAGCATCACGGCAGCTGTTACAGCAGCAGCCTTTGTTCCCTGCTCATTCACCTCTATCTTTGCCTTCTGAAGCATCTTGCTTACAAAGAAATTGCCGTCAGCAAAATGACTGAAGTTCGCTTTGCCTGCCACAAACATAGAAGGAGCACCCAAATCACTGATGATCGCATTCAGAGGCAGTTCCTGCTCGATGGTAAATTTAGGCAACTTGAGATTCACCATACAGTTTTCCATATTCTGCGAAATCTGATTCAGCTTCTCTTCATCCAATCCTTTCATCATTTCCTGGATATTCTTGCCCTCATTTGGCAGAAGTACCAGCATGCGATAGCTACCATTGCCATAAGGAAGATCTACAGCCTTGAAATCCTTGTTCTCAGCATAGAAGAGCTTCTTTATCTGATGCATCATTTCCACTTTCTGGATATCACGTGTATAGCCACGGAAGTTCTCCAGCTTAGTGTCCTTGGCATTGAACTTGTTCTGCCATGTTCCCTTGAAATAGATGGCATTCATCAAATACGATACCGCATCGGCTGAAACCTGATCAATAATGCGGGGAATCATGCCGTTGGTTTTTTCCTTGCACCAGCCATTGATGCGGTCTGTTGACTTAGAAGAGGTGAAATCCAGACTCTCAATACCTGCCTGATAGCTATCACTTACCTGCTGGGAGAAATTCTTATTCAGTTTGAAGTTCTTGTTTACTGCGATATAATTGGCAATATTAACAGTTGTCTGCTTGTCTTGATGATTGGCATTAAGAAGCATCGCCTTATAAAGCTCATTCAGATCGTTGACAGAAACTCCTTCGCAACCGATAGCTTTCAATATCTCCTGTTGAGTAATTCCATCCGCACCATTTGCCAGCATTCCCATCAGATAAGATACGCTCATAGGTGAAATCACCTTAGACTCCATATCTGTAACCTTATTGAAGAGACGAAGCGCAAATGCATTGTTCTTCTTCACAATATCCTGCTGGGTGTCAGAAAGAACAAGATAGCTATTATCCAAATCCTCTTCATTCTTACCCATTTCGCTGTCCTTGCTTGCATTGGAATCACCGTTTATTTTCTTGCTGCTAGCACAAGAAGTCATAGCCATTGCAGCCATCATCATCAGGGCTGCCATAGTTATCTTACTGTCATTTCTCTTTTTCATAATCTTTTAATTTTGTTGATAATCTGTCTATGAAATGCAAGTTGCTGCGATTCCTTGCATCGGAAGGCTAAAATTTAAGACTCGTTAACTGCCTCCTTACCTGGCAACACACGCAAATGATATCTGTTACCATCAAAGTCAACACGCATCAGACTCTGAGGTTTGGTTATCTTGGCTAACTCAAGAGCCACATGCCCCATCGTTCTCCGAAGATTCAATTCGATACAAGATACAAGCTCTAACTGGCCATCCTTTGCAGCAATCATCATATCTACTCCAAACGGCCCATTATAGTTTTCCTTTAACGCGGGCTCAACTATATCTATAATTTTCTGTCTTGCAGTGAGAAGCGCATCTTCACTAATGTATTTCTTCATCATTTCAATCTTCTCTTCTTCAGAGCAGAGCAAGTTGCCGGTATAGGCATTTTTGACGGTGTCGAAGAGCGAGAGTCCCAGATAGTGAACCTTGCCGTCACGCATCTCGAATTCCATACCGAAATCTTTCACCTTATTATAATATGGCTCTACGGTAACGCCACCCTGCCGGAAGATGATGTTGCTTACCCAGCGTTGGAAAGCCGGATATTCACCATTTGTCCGGAACTCATCGGCAGAAACATATTTCACGCCTCTTCCACTGCTGCTCCAAGGAGCCTTGACTACAGCCTTGCCCCACTTCATCACGCATTCCTTAACCAGAGCAAAGTTATCTGCATACACTACATTCTGCTGCAGATGTTCAGCAGCCCATTGGCGGCTGCTTATCGCGCGTACCTTATCTAATACCTCATCAGTAGGCAGCATGATTTCCGGCAAACCGATACGTTCCAGCTCGCCTTTCAGACTCAAGTCCCATCCCCAAGGATGCACACTGTCTATAAACTCCGTCTTAAGCAGATGCTCAAGCTGCAGTTTGGTTATAAACTCAACTTTTTCCAACAGGTGCTCTCCCAAATGGCGCACCTTGTCGCGTGCATTGTCTATGTCGTCAACAAGCACCAAGTCACCCTGATCTGCCCACAAGGCAGGAATAAATGCAAGGTCGCTTCGCAACTGTCTTCCTGCATGTGGAGCGGTAAACTGTCGCAAATGAGCGGCCAATGCCAAATCGTGTTCTGGATTGAAGATATGTAGTTTCATACTGCAAAGATACAAATTATTGAGATAAAAACGGCAAAAGAAGGTAAGTTTTACTTAGAAAAGTGCTAAATAATGAAAAAAATGTTAGTTTTTGCTATCTAGAGTTTGCAAATTTAAAATATATTATTACCTTTGCATCGTAAAAAACAAATATGAATCAATATTAAACGCATGGAAGAAGCATTCTTCAGAACACATACATACCTAGTTGAGCATACAGATGCTCCAGTCAGACGAACCTTGATGGATGAGATTGACTGGAACGATCGTATGATTGGCATCAAAGGCACTAGAGGCGTAGGCAAATCTACCTTTCTCCTCCAGTATGCCAAGGAACACTTTGGACCATACGATCGCAAGTGCTTGTATGTGAACATGAACAACTTCTATTTCCAGAGCAGAGGTATTGCCGATTTTGCAGGTGACTTTGTGAATCAAGGTGGACGCACACTTCTGATAGACCAGGTTTTCAAGCAGCAGGACTGGAGCAAGGAACTCCGCGAATGTTACGACTTGTATCCTGAATTGAAGATTGTGTTTACAGGTTCCAGCGTCATGCGCTTGAAGGAAGAGAATCCTGAACTCAATGGCATCGTGAAGAGTTACAATCTCCGTGGCTTCTCATTCAGAGAATATATCAATCTGAAGACGGGCAACGATTTCCAGCCATACGAGCTCGAAGATATACTCCGCAATCATGAACACATCATCAAGCAGATCCTTCCCAAGGTGAGTCCGATGAAATACTTCAATGATTATCTGCATCATGGCTTCTACCCATTCTTCTTGGAACAGCGTAACTTCACAGAGAATCTACTAAAGACAATGAATATGATGACCGAGGTTGACATCCTCCTCATCAAGCAGATAGAACTGAAGTATCTGCCAAAAATAAAACGCCTGTTCTACGAGTTGGCTGTCGAAGGCGCCAAGGCTCCCAATGTGAGCCAGCTGGCCGAAAGCATCAATACAAGTAGGGCAACCGTGATGAACTACATTAAGTATCTGGCTGATTCCAGACTCATCAACATGATCTATCCGGAGGGGCAGGATTTTCCGAAGAAACCATCCAAGGTGATGATGCATAATACTAACTTGATGTACGCTATCTATCCTATACAGATTGACAAGCAGGAAGTGATGGAAACATTCTTCGTCAATTCACTTTGGAAAGACCACAAAGTTCACCAGGGCGGTAAAGACCACTATTATACAGTGGATGGCAACAGAAAATTCAGAATCTGTGATGCACAAACTCCCAACAAGATGCGTAGTAATCCAGATACCATCTATGCCCGTTACAATACGGAGGTGGGCAAGGACAACAAGATTCCGTTATGGCTCTTGGGATTCCTATATTAATGAGATTTCGAAAGAAGAATTAAATACAAAACATTTTTAATATTTTATCTAAAAGTAAAATGGCTAAAGAGAAAAAATTTATCACTTGTGATGGTAACACAGCTGCCGCACACGTAAGCTACATGTTTACTGAGGTTGCTGCTATCTACCCTATTACTCCATCATCACCAATGGCGGAGCATGTAGATGAATGGGCTGCCAAAGGTCGTA
>OOCI01000098.1_pt1 | contig 78427 bp, 64 predicted proteins | sample 1671761 | NCBI WGS metagenome assembly OOCI01 (sample SAMN06348190, study PRJEB24527) | human gut metagenome | biome: human gut; feature: ankylosing spondylitis patient; material: feces | host: Homo sapiens | place: China | collected 2015-10
TGAACGGAGAGAACACAGCAATCTTCTTCGGTCTTTCAGGAACAGGTAAGACAACCTTGTCAACAGATCCTAAGCGTAAACTTATCGGTGACGACGAGCACGGATGGGACGACAACGGCGTGTTCAACTTCGAAGGCGGCTGCTATGCAAAGGTTATCAACCTCGACAAAGAGTCAGAGCCAGATATCTTCAACGCTATCAAGCGCAACGCACTTCTTGAGAACGTAACAGTTGATGCAAACGGCAAGATTGATTTCGCAGACAAGAGCGTAACAGAAAACACTCGTGTTTCTTACCCAATCTTCCACATCAACAACATCCAGCCGGGTTCTTCTGCACCAGCAGCAAAGCAGGTAATCTTCCTGTCGGCAGACGCATTCGGTGTATTGCCTCCAGTATCTATCCTTACTCCAGAGCAGACTAAGTACTACTTCCTCTCTGGCTTTACAGCTAAGTTGGCAGGTACAGAGCGTGGCATCACAGAGCCTACTCCAACATTCTCTGCATGCTTCGGCCAGGCATTCTTGGAATTGCACCCAACAAAATATGCAGAAGAGTTGGTTAAGAAGATGGAGAAGAACAACGCTAAGGCTTACCTCGTAAACACTGGTTGGAACGGAACAGGCAAGCGTATCTCTATCCGCGACACTCGTGGCATCATCGACGCTATCTTGAGCGGCGACATCGACAAGGCTCCTACAAAACAGATCCCGATGTTCGACTTCAAGGTTCCGACTGTATTGCCAGGTGTAGCAACTGAAATCCTTGACCCACGCGACACTTACGCTGATGCAGCTCAGTGGGAAGAGAAAGCTAAGGATTTGGCTGCCCGCTTCATCAAGAACTTCAAGAAATATGAGAACAACGAGGCAGGTAAGGCTCTTGTAGCTGCCGGTCCGAAGTTGTAATCAGAACTTAAAGATTCAAATATCGGAGAGCGCGTCCAATTGAGGGCGCGCTCTCTTTGCTTTTTGTGGAAGGCCTGATGCAATAAAACGCGATGGTGTGCGTTTAAACATTAGAATAAAAGTATGCTTTTCTATGAGACTCAATTTTACTAAGATATTTCTTGCAGCCGCAATCGTATTGGCTGCCACAGTGACATCGTGTAAGGCTCCGCAGTCGTTGGCATATTTCGAGAATGCCGACAGCTTGAAGACAGTCGGGACAACAGCACTCGACTATGCCGTTAAAATCCGTCCGGCCGACGAGCTGATAATCACGGTCAACTCCATTGTGCCGGAGGCAACAGCCGCCTACAACCTTCCGCTCGTCAATCCGTCGCTTGAGGGAGAGGTGGGTGTGTCGTCGACACCGCAGAACCAGACCTATATTGTCAATACTGACGGGGAAATAACAATGCCCGCTATCGGCAAAATCCATGCAGCCGGAATGACTACCAAAGGCTTGTGCGAATATCTGACGGAAAAGATTTCGAAGGAGGTCGACAATCCGGTAGTCCGTGTTCAGCTCGCAAATTTCCGCGTCAACGTGCTTGGTGAGGTGAAACGTCCGGGAGCAATCGAAGCCAAAAGCGAGCGGTTCACCATTTTTGACGCGCTTGCCGCTGCCGAGGATATGACCGAATACGGCGAACGCACCAACGTGATGGTGATACGCGAGGAAAACGGACAACGCGCCTACCACCGTGTGAATCTGAAAGATGCGAAAATCGTAGACTCGCCATACTACTATCTTCAGCAGAACGACGTGGTCTATGTGCAGCCTAACAAAATCAAGGCAGGCAATGCGAAATACAGCCAGAACAACGCATTCAAGGTGACAGTGGTTTCCACTGTTGTCAGCGCAGTGTCGGTTATCGCATCTCTTGTAATTGCATTGGCAATCAAAAAATAACAGCGAAAATGCTCAATATCCATCGGGCATATTTCTACGTGTTCTTCGTCAGCGTGCTGGGTTTGTTTTTGGCTCCGCATTTATTGTCGTTTCTTGACGAATTGTGTCTGTTGGCATTTGCAGTGCTCGCTGTCGTCGACATGACGTTCAACCGCTGCCTCGGCAAGTATAAGTTGATGTTTGTGCTGCTTGGCGTGATGGCGTTGTATTTGGCATATTCTCTTGTCGCGTCACCATACAATATACCGAAGGCGCAGATTAACGACTTTATTGCTCAGTGCAAGCCGCTGATAGCTTTTTCAGTAAGTTATGCCATTGCGCCGCAGTTCACCGCCAACGAGAAGTGGGTGTTGAAAAAGGTGTGTATTTTCTTGGCGTTTATGGCATTTTTCGTCATCGCCGCCGACATCTACGATGTGACTATCTTCCATATCTACTATGGCGGTCTGACTTGTGTGGGCTGTGCTATGGTTTATTTGCTGATGTCGTATGACAACGACAACACACGGGCATATACACGGTCGGATCTTATATGGACCTGCGTAATCCTGTTGCTCGGACTGATATGCACCCGCTCGAAATATTATGGGTTTGTGGTGCTGGCATTCTATATGCTGTTTGTTTATCGTCCCGGCACGGTCAATTTCAAAAGTGTGCGCAACGTTGTCGTAGCCACACTCGCATTCGTGCTTGTGGTGCTTGTGGCTTGGAAAAAAATTGAATACTATTTTATAACCGGAAATTCCGACACGTTCGACCCCGACGTGATGGAGACCTACGCCCGGCCCGTGCTGTTCGGCGGAATGGTGCTTGTGCTTGCCGACCACCTGCTGTTGGGCAGCGGTTTGGCTACATACGCCACCTACTCGTCAGGGCCTGATGTCAGTTACTCGGATTTGTACTATGACTATGGCATAAACCTGCTTTGGGGGTTGTCGCCCACTTATGGTGACTTTATCGCAGACACTTTCTATCCCGAGCTTGCGCAGTTCGGGTTGTTGGGAATATTCTTCTTTGGCTATTTCTGCTGGTGGATATGGCGGAAATACCGCATCGTGATGCGCACACATCATTATCAGCTGTTTGGAATTGGAGTGATGTCATTTGCGTTCCTTGCCATTGACGGTACAGCTGGCTGCGCGGTGCTTCAAGCATCAGGGTCGCTTCTGATGGCAGTGATGGGAATTGTCGCCGCGCAAGCCAAAGCGGTGACCAAAGAAGAGGCGAAAGCGTTGCTGGCGCGTCCGGTGACAGAGTTTTATGATAATAAAAAAGAAAAAATAGAATATGGCTACAAGTTCTGACAAGGTGGATTTCAGCCGTTTGCGCTATGAAATCCGTAAGCATTGGTGGTGGTTTATCGCCTCGTTTGCAGCGATGATGGCAATCGCCGCAGTCTATATGCTTAAAAACAATCCTGAATTCAAATTCCACGCCGACATTATGATCGAACAGGAAGAAGGCGGCGGAATGGGCGGCGGAATGATGCAGATGATGAAGCAGTTCTCGATGGGCTCGTTCGGCGGCGGTTCGGTCGACGATGAGATGGCGGTTCTGCAGTCGCGCAGCCTGCTCTGCGAGGCAATCAACAAGTTGGGATTGCAGTATGACTACAAGGGTGTTGACGGAATGCGCAAGTTGTCGCTCTACCGCAATTCGCCCGTTGAATTGTCAACGAATGTTGACCTCGACACGCTTCAAAGTGGGGCGACATTCAAGATTAATCTGCGCGCAGACGGCAAGATTGACGTCAAGGTGAAAGGCAAATGGTTCTCCACGCTGTTCAAACAAGACGGCATGACATTGCCGGCAACGGTGAAACTTCCCGACGGAGCGTTCACCATCCGCCGCACGGCATTTTATAAAGCTGGGGAGGAGCGCAAGCTTACAGTGGAAGTGAACGGCACCGCACAAACATATGACGACTATTCCAAGATATACTACGCCGACGTGCCGTCGCTGAAATCCAATGGCATCACGCTATTCTATCAAGACGAGGACAAGCAGCGCGGCAAGGATTTGCTCAACATGGTTGTGGAGCTTTACAACATCCGTCGTCTGCGCGAGGAGCAGACAAAGGCTTCACGGGAGATAGCCTTTATCGACGACCGTCTTGCGTCCTTGACAAGTCAATTGTCTGAGTCGGAGAAGCAGCTTGAGGAGTTCAAGACCGCCAACGATGTTACCGACATCGCCGCCGAGGCTAAAGTGCTGCTCGAGCAGACATCGAAAAACAAGGCTTCGATTGTGGGCTTGCAGACACAATTGTCGATATTCGACATGATTTGCGAGTTCCTTGATGACCCGAAGAATAAGTATTCCATGATTCCTGTTACCAGCGGACAGGACTATGAAAGTGCCGCAAAATCAATTGAGTCCTATAATCAGTTGATTCTTGAACGCACCAAGCTTGACATGGCAGCCAAGCACGACAACAAGGCTCTGCAGGCTCTCAACAAGCAGATTGACGGTATGCGCGGAGGTGTGATAGAAACGATGCGCAAGGCGCGTGAAAGTGCTGAGATTGCCTACAACGACTTCGTTCGAGAAGATGGCAAATATGCGTCGAGGTTGAAACAGTTGCCGTCGCACGAGCGTCGTTATGTCGATCTCTACCGGGATACTGAAATAAAGAATAATCTTTACATCTTCCTGCTTGAGCAGCGCGAGTCGAATGCGTTGAAATTTGGAGTGCAGGAGATAGGCCGCATTATTGACCCCGCTTATCATGAAGTTAAAAAGGCTTGGCCTAAGGGCTCAATTGTGTTTGGCGCGGCTTTGGTTCTGGCAATCATAATTCCGTTGCTGATTCTCATGCTGCGCGCCATCCGCACAAAACGGATAATGATTCGTCAGGATTTGGAGAAATTGACCGATTTTGAGATTGTAGGAGAAGTGGCAGACAATGAGCTGACAGGGATGCGCCGAGTGCGCGACCGTCTGATTGCTTCCGAAGGAGTAGGCGTGGTAGCCATAGCCTGTGTCAAGTCGGAGTCGGGAACAGCCGGCATTGCCGCCGCTCTCGCCACCTCGTTCGGTAATGCTTTGAGAAAGGCGGTAGTGGTTGATTTGTGCGGAAATTCAAGCGCGGCAGCCACTCTTGATGACTATCTCGTTGGAAAAGCGACGATTGACAGTGTTGTCGGCGAAAACGCAGACGGATTTGATGTAATTGCGTCCAAGGGCGACCAATCAATCGATTTGATTGCTTCGGAACAGTTTGCTGTGCTTGTCAACAGCCTGCGCAAGAATTATGATTATGTAATCCTTGCCGGCGACGCATTTGGCGACTATAGCGCGTTCAGCGTTGTAGCCACAATGGCAGACCGCATGCTCGGCTATGTTGAGGCTGGTGAGCTTAGAGAAAACTTTACTGAATTTGACAATGAGTTGAAGGCACTTTCGTTGCCGAGTGGATATATCTTTCAAAAATAGTTATGAGAGTACTGATTGTAAATAAGTTCTATTATCCGCGCGGCGGCGACTGCGTGTGTGCAATGTCGCTTGAGCGACTGCTGCGCGAGCGGGGACATCAGACGGCGGTCTTTGCAATGGACTATCCGGACAATATAGCAACCGATTTCAATCAATATTATGCTCCGGAGGTGTCGTTCTCCGGAGGAATTGGCGGCAAACTGGCGGCGGCAAGGCGCATATTCGGCGGTGCTGGTGTTAAGGCGGCATTTGCCAGGCTTCTCAACGATTTCAAGCCTGACGTGGTGCACTTCAACAACATCCACTCCTATCTGTCGCCTGTAATTGTGGAAATGGCTAAGAAATTCGGAGCCAGGACAGTGTGGACGATGCACGATTACAAGCTTGTATGTCCGTCATACAGCTGCCTGAACGATGGCAAGGTGTGCGAGCAATGTATAGAAGGCAGCAAACGTGGAGTCTATTCCAACCGTTGTATGAAAGGCAGCCGTGCGGCGAGCCTGCTGGCATGGCTTGAGGCGGAAAAATGGAATACGAAGCGCTTGCAGCGCGCCACGGAAACGTTTGTCTGTCCAAGCGAGTTTATGGCATCGAAAATGAAGCAGGGAGGCTTTGATGAGAAAAAAATCAAGGTGGTCTGCAACTTTGTCGATCCAGAGAAAGTGAAAGACATCAAAGTGAACACCGAGCGTAAGGACTATTATGCGTATGTGGGACGGCTGTCGGCAGAAAAAGGAGTGGAGACGCTGCTTAAGGCCGCCGTGCAGTTTCAGATACCATTGAAGATAGCCGGCGGCGGACCGCTTGCCGAAGGTTTGAAATCGCGCTACGGGCGTTGTGACAACATAGAATTTCTTGGGCATCAGAACGCAGCGCAGGTTAAAGAATTGCTGGGAAACGCACGCTTTTCGGTTATGCCGTCGGAATGCTACGAAAACAATCCGTTGAGCGTTATCGAATCGTTGTGTCTGGGCACACCGGTGGTGGGCGCGCGCATCGGTGGAATCCCCGAACTGATACAACCAGGCAGCGGAATGCTTTTCCGCAGCGGCAGCGTTGACTCGCTTGCCAACAACATTGCTGCGGCATGGGAGTCGCCGTTCGACTATGCGGCAATCTCAGCGCAGTCGCTGCCACGCTTCAGTGCCGAGCGCTATCTTGACAGCGTGCTGGAGATATATCAAGGATAGAAGGCCAATTGGCCGGATTTACGCAGCAGGCAGCCTGTCAGAGGCAGCCTGCTGTCGTTTTATGCCGAAAATGAATTGGGTTAATTTATATTTTGCGAGGATATAGCGGTAAAGAACCATAGGTCCGGCAACGCCTGCTGATATGACAAGCACTGCGCCGACGGCAAAAAACGGGTCGTCAAGCAGAATGGGCGCGAATTTTTGTAAGGCAGCCTTTGCAGCGCCCTCGAATGTGGTATGGAACAAATAGATTATATAGCTTGTCGCCGATATTGTCAGCAAACCATTGATTTTTTTTGCTCCTCTTGAAATGATGTCGGACAAATAAATTATTGTTGCAATCCCGACAAAAGGGATGACTGAATGACATGCGTCAAATCTTATATAAAAGTATTCAAGCGCGGCAAATGACAGGCATACAGCCCAAAACGGAATTTTTACGGATGTTGCAATCTTGCTCCAGTCGCAACAAACAGCACCAAGCATAAAAAACACCAACATGCTCTGGAATTGTTTGAAACAAAACACTTCCGGCAGAAACGGAGGAATGCAGTACAGAAGCAATGCCGCACCAAGGAGCAATAATCTTTTTTGTTTCGTCGCAAACAGCGGCGCGATGACAAACATCCACCACAAGGCCCAGATAAACCATAAGAAATATCCCGCTTCAGGAAAATACAGCATTTTTATATATGCATAGGCAGTTACTGGATTCTCAACAAACGCATGCTTTTCTGTCAGCATCTTGATTGAGATGACAATCACAGAAACAACGACATACGGGAGCATCAAACGCTTCAGCTTCTTGACCAAAAACTTCGAGTATGATTCTCCTTCCTTTTTTGTCGCCATATAGATGAAGCCGCTGGCAAACATAAACAACGGTATGTGGAAAGAATAAATGAGTTTGTTCAAACATTCATACCAGACCGGAGAGTTATCGGGAAAGTAATGGCCTACAACCACCAGGACGATGCATAAGGCTTTTGCTATGTCGAATAGAACGATTCTTTGCATATTGATGAAAACAAAAAATAGCGTTGTGCAAAGGTAGTGAATTATCATTTAAACATCTGTCGACATTTCCTAAATTAGTTTGTTTGGGAAATAATAATTACCTTTGCAATTCGTTATATTGTATAGTGCTTATGTGAAAGGATACATATTGTATGGACAAAAATATATCAAAACCGACAGACGCCTCCATTATTCTCACCTACCGTTGCCCGATGCAATGCAAGATGTGCAATATCTGGAAAAATCCGACGGACAAACATAAAGAACTGAAGGCGGAGGAATTGCGGAGCCTTCCAAAATTGAAATTTATAAATCTGACTGGCGGAGAGCCGTTTGTCAGAGAGGATTTGGAAGAAATTGTGGATGTATGCTACACAAAAACTGACCGCATAGTGATTTCTACGTCCGGTTGGTTTGATGACCGTGTTATTGCTTTGGCTAAGAAATATCCGCAAATAGGCATCCGCATATCGATAGAGGGCTTGTCGCAGAAGAACGATGATCTGCGTGGCCGTCAGGGCGGTTTTGACAAAGGATTGCGCACGTTGTTGAAACTTAGAGAGATGGGAGTGAAAGACATAGGCTTCGGCTGCACGGTGTCAAACTACAACTCTAAAGACATGTTGTCGCTTTATAGCCTCTCGCGCTCTCTTGGAATGGAGTTTGCGACAGCATCGTTTCATAATTCATATTATTTCCACAAAGAGGACAACGTTGTTACAAACAAGGATGAAGTGTGTCGTGATTTTGAAGAATTGATCAACCTTCAGTTGAAGGAATCGCATCCGAAATCCTGGTTTCGTGCGTTCTTCAATATGGGCCTGATAAACTATATTGAAGGGGGTAGACGAATGCTTCCCTGCGAGGCCGGGACGATGAACTTTTTCATTGACCCTTATGGAGAGGTCTATCCTTGCAATGGCCTTGAGGAACGCTATTGGAAGGAGTCAATGGGCAATATCCGCGACAGCCATGATTTTATGGACATCTGGACGAGTGAGCAGGCGGAGAAGGTGCGTGCAAAGGTGCGTAAATGTCCTAAGAATTGTTGGATGGTTGGCACTGCGTCGCCGGTAATGCATAAATATATCAAAGCTCCTCTTGGTTGGGCTTTGAAAAACAAGTTGCGCAGTCTGCAAGGCAAGCCAGCCTGTCTCGACAAGAAATGGTATGATGTGGGACAGGATCCATGCCAGGGTGACTTGCGTGAGAAATTTTGAAAAGATTTAAGATATGAAGGTCGTTGTAACAGGAACACGGGGAATCCCAAATATTATGGGTGGCGTAGAAACTCATTGTGAGGAGCTGTTTCCGCGCATTGCTGCTGCGGGGCACGACGTTACGGTGATACGCCGCAGTTGTTATGTCGGTGACGACAATCATATTTCGTCATATAAGGGCGTTGCGTTGAAAGACATCTATGCACCAAGAAAGAAAAGCTTGGAGGCTATAGTCCACACGTTTCTTGCCGTTTTGTCGGCTCGGCGTATGCATGCCGACATCCTGCATATCCATGCCATCGGACCTTCGCTGATGACCCCTTTCGCACGGTTGCTTGGCTTGAAAGTGGTGACTACGCACCACGGACCTGATTACGACCGACAGAAATGGGGCGTGTTCGCTAAGTTTATGCTCAAGGCTGGAGAGCGTATGGGCGCTATGTTCAGCAATGAGGTGATAGTGATATCCCATGTGATAGAGGATATTCTTCATCGGAAATATGGGCGTGACTCAAATTTGATTTTCAATGGGGTGACCACCCCGGAAAAGTCGTCGGCGACGGACTACATTGAAGGCCTTGGACTGGAGTCGAGGAAATATGTGGTTGCAGTAGGTCGATTTGTCAAAGAAAAAGGGTTCGATTTGCTTATCGATGCATTCAAAGCGTCGGACATGTCCAAAAATTTCAAATTGGTCATAGCGGGAGATGCCGACCATGAGGATGAATATTCTCAGATGCTCAAGAAAAAAGCTAAAGACAGCGGCGTGGTTCTGACAGGTTTTATTCGAGGCGAACGTCTGAATCAGATTCTAACCAATGCGGCGTTGTTTGTGCTGCCGTCCTATCACGAAGGCTTGCCAATCTCATTGCTTGAGGCAATGAGTTATAATATAGATGTTGTGGTCAGCGATATACCGGCCAATAAATTGCCGGAACTTGACAGCGCTGATTTCTTCCGTTGCGGCGAAATGGACAGTTTGACAAAGGTGTTGAATCAAAAGGAGAAAAACTTGGTGCAGGAAAGGGTGTATGATTTGACCAACTATGATTGGAATCATATCGCGGAACAGACAATAGCCGTCTATAAAAAAGCAATGCGGAAATGACGGAGACGACAGGTAGGGGAAAGCAATTTCTGAAATCCGTAGGAATATATGCTGTTGGGAATATCGGGTCGAAACTGATTACGTTCCTGATGATTCCGCTGTACACGTTTTTTGTCGAGACGTCGGAGTTCGGTTATTACGACCTGTGTTTCACGGCCGTGCTGTTGCTTACGAGTTTTGCTTCGTTGCAACTTCGCGACGGTGCGTTCCGCTTTTTGATTGACAGCAAGACAGACGAGGGAAAAACCGAGGTGGTCAGCGCTACGCTGAGGCTGTTGAGCCGCTCGTTGCTTGTATTTATGTTGCTGTCGGCGCTTGTTTCGGTTGTCTATCCGGTAAGGTGCCTGTGGCTGTCGTTCGGCTTGTTGGTGTCGATGGCGTTGATTGAAGTGTTCGGGCAGATGGCAAGAGGAGTGGGCGAGACAAAAACGTTTGTTGTCAGCAACATAATCTCAGCATTTTCCATAGGCGCGCTCAGCGTGGTGTTTGTCGTTTGGTGCGGATGGGGAATAACAGGAATCTTCCTTGCCAATATTTTTGCGCGCATGATAGCCGTAGTGTATATTGAGATCAGGGTGGGGTTGTTGCGCAAATATTTCAACGTTTCGTTGAAAAGCTCAGGGATGACCAGGGATTTGCTGCGCTACGTCCTGCCGTTGTTGCCATCGGTGATGTGCTGGTGGCTGACCACGAGCAGCGACCGTTTTTTTATACAGCACTACTTCACATTGTCTGACAACGGAATTTATGCTGTTGCATCACGTTTTGGCGGTATAATCCAGATAATAGGAGTTATAATTTTCCAGGCATGGCAGGAGATGGCATTGCGGCAGTACAACAGTCCGGACCGCGACCATTTCTTCTCGCGGATGATAAATCTGTTTGCCATTTTTATGTCTACGGTGTTGGTTGGATTCTCTTTTGGATTGAAGATTCTGTATCCATATATCGTCGACCAATGTTATACAACCGGCATTGTCTATGTGTTTCCGATTGCGGCGGCAGCAGTGCTGTTTGCAATGTCTAACGTGTTGGAGATGGGCTATCAATGCTCAAAGGAGACTGGACGGGCATTGCCAGGCGTGATGCTCGCGGCGGTGGTCAACATTGCGCTTAATTTCGCATTGATAAAGACTGTTGGAGTGTTTGGTGTCGCCATCACGCTTGTTGTCACCTATGCCGTGCTGCTCGCATATCGTCTGCACGATTCAAAGCGGTATTTCAAGTTGCGGCTTTCGGCAAAGTCGATGTTTTCCATGTTGTTTGCCGCGGTGAGTGCGGGGCTGTTTTATCTGACCGACTCTATTGTGGTTGATGTCGTAATGGTTGTTGTGGCGTGTGTGATGCTCCTTCTTGTGGCTCCTGGAGTAATCCGACGCAAGTAAATAAAAAGCGGAAGCCCTGCCGCAGTCAAGACTTCCGTAGTGGAGCATAGCGGACTCGAACCGCTTACCTCAACACTGCCAGTGTTGCGCTCTACCAGATGAGCTAATACCCCTTTCTTCGGTGCAAATTTAGAATGAAAATTTCGTACTGCAATTCCGCAACGATATGTTTTACAGCAGTTTTTGTATAAAAAATGAGCCGTTACGTCTATAAAAAGTCATTAAATGAGCGTGTTTTTGTAGGTGGATGGTGTTAAATAGTGAGAAAAGTTACGCTAATTGCTTTGTTTTTATTACTTTTGTAGTGGTTTTGGGAAAAAATTAATACAATATAAAATACTATTTTTATGAAGAAACTCTTACTCCTATTTCTTCTTGCCTTTTTGGCGGTTCCTATCGCCAATGCGGAAGAGAGCGTGGTCACATTGACCACAACCCTCGATGAGGGAGCAAGCATCAAGCTGTATACTTGGGCTGACTCTATGGACGATGCGTTTACCATCGACTGGGGTGACGGCGTCGAGAAAATCTACAACAAAGTGAAGCCCAGCTGGACTTACGGCTCGGAGATCACCGGCAAGCTTGGCGCAAGCAAGACCATCACCATCAAGGGCGACATCACTTATCTTGAGATTAGAGAGATGCAGATTTCTGCCGCCACTTTCGCCAACACGAAGCTGAAAGAGGTGGATATGGAAAAGAATCAACTGACAGATTTCAATCTCAGCGGACTCCCGGAGGTTACCAAATTGAGTCTTAACGGAAACTCTATTGTAACATTCTCATCGACCGGCAACTCTGTTTTGAAGAATCTTGGGCTGAAGAGCAACAAGATTGACTCTCATCAGTTTGAGATTTCTTCGTTGGCAAATAGCCTCGAGCAGCTCAATGTGTCGGAAAACGGAGAGAATTTTGTGGCGTTGAACCTTATCAATTTCGACAAGCTGCAGTACTTCACTGCCAACGACAATCCGGAGCTTACCACAGTTGTGTTCTATGACGGAAGCACCAATTTGAAGCAGATAAGCATGAACAACTGTCACATTATGCATTTCTATGCCATCTCGTTGCCTAATCTGAGCTCGCTCAACCTTTCCAACAACGCGTTGCTCGATTTTGAGAACGGCACATATCCCAAACTGTCGACACTTTCGGTAAACGGCAACTATCTCTCTGAGATTGACGTGACCAAGTTTCCGAAGCTGTTCTCGTTCGACTGCTCAAGCAACCAGCTTACAGACATAAATGTAGCCAACAATCCGGAACTCAACTATTTCAACTGCGGCAACAATAAATTGACAAGTGTTGATGTGTCGACCAACAAGGAGCTCGGCTCGCTGTTGGTCAACGGCAACCCATTGTCGCGCATCGACATCTCCAATAATGAATCGTTGGGCACAATCAACATCAGCGATACGCAGATAAGTTATATCGACTTGACGAAAGCTTTGTACCTGCGCGATTTCCGTGCAGCCAACACCCTTTGCCCGTTCTTCTATTTCAACTATGTACTTCCTGGCGGAAAGTTCTCATATCTTGATATGCGCAACAACAAGAAGATGACAGGCAACTCGATGACATTCACGCTGCACACACTGCCGGCGTTGAACAAGGATGCCTACAACACCAATCTTTTTGTTGAAGGCTCGAATGCCGAGACTGCCGACACTGAATACGTGACGAGCAACGAAATGAAGTGGAAAATCGACGTTACAGGCGACGGCACTGCCAATTGTCCGGCTGTGCCTGTGACCGTCAAGGCTAACGACACAGGCGAGAAGGTGAATGTTACCGGCTATTTCGGTGGCGACATCTCAAACGAGCGCAACTACAACTTTACTAAATATTCCACAACCCACGGTTCATTCTACCTTTCGCAGTGGGCTGGCAACTATTATCAGGAGCTTGCCGATGTGACGACAACTGCAAAGGCAGGCGTCGCCATCATGGTAAACGACACTCCTGACGAAGGCTATATGTTTGACCACGTCGTTGTCAACGGCGAGAGCATCTATGAGAAGACGTTTGTGGTCAACGAAGAGTCGACAATCGAAGTGGTGTTCCGCGGAGAGACAAGCGCCATCTCGTTTACCGCTCCTATCGGTCAGTCATTGTCGTTTGCGCTGGCTGCCGAAGGCGGTAATAAGCCGACAGTCTCAATCGACTGGGGTAACGGTTCAAGCCAGGAATATGAGGTGAGCAGCAAGAACTATGTGCGTATCGACGGCGTAGCGGCTGCACCGGCCGACCAGTCGGCAACAATGTCGACAGTGACTATCAAGGGTGAGGTGTTCGCTCTTAACCTTGAAAGCTACGGCGAGTTTGGCGAGGAGATGGGACTGTGGAACAACAAGATTTCCGGCATCGACCTGTCGAAGACAAACATACTCAACAACTTGAACCTTTACATGAACCCTATCCGCACGCTCGATGTCAGCGGACAGCCGTTCCTCTTGGAGCTTGACGCAAGCTACTGCGAGCTGAAAGAGATTGACGTGACCCACAACCCTGAGCTCCGCTCATTCTCTTGCTACGGCAACAGCCTGACGTCTGTCGACCTGTCGAAGAACCCAGAGCTGCTTGTATGCAACGTTAAGGTCAACCAGCTTGAGGCCATCGACCTGTCGAACAATCCTAAGCTTGAGGAAGTCAACGTTGCTAACAACTACCTGACAGCCATCGACCTGTCGATGCTTCCAGCACTTGGCAAAGCTACATTGATGAACAACGAGCTGACCACAGTCGACCTCTCGCACAATCCAGAGCTTATAGATGTCAGCGTGGGCGGAAACTTGCTCACCTCACTCGACCTTACAGCCAACAAGAAGGTGCAGATGCTCTCGTTCAATGACAACGCAATCCGCAGCCTCGACCTCAGCGCCAACACCGACCTTTACAAGATTGACTGCGGCGGCAATGGCATGACTGCATGCGAACTCAACGACTTCTTCTACACACTTCCGCAGCGCGCGCAGGTGGTTGAAGAGCAACCGTCTGCCAACTTGACGCTGCTCACAGGCACGGAGGCTACTCCTAACGATGCAGAAAATTCCGACACATCAATCGCTTCTGAGAAAGGTTGGACGCCAAGCATGAGCGGCAACGGCTCTGGATGCGACGTGGCACGCCTTATCATCGCACCGACAGTCAATGGCTCTATCGAGTTGAAAGACGCTGAAGGAAAGGTGATCAACTCTGGCGACAAGGTGAAACGTATGTCGCCTATCACCATCAAGGCAACGCCTGACGCTGGATACGAACTCGACAAAATCACAGCCAACAGCAAGGTGATTGAAGGCAATGAGTTCAAGATTTCGCGCAACACTACGGTGACAGCCCTCTTCAAGGTTATGGGCAGTGTCAGCGACGTGGCGCTCGACGGTGTGGCTATAGCCGGCGCCGACGGAGCAGTGCGCGTGAGCGTGGCAAGCGACAGCAAGGTTGAAATCTTCGACGTGAACGGCCGTCGCGTGTTTGCAGGCAATATCTCAGCCGAGACAGCAATTCCGATGGCAACAGGCTATTATGCCGTGCGCGTTGAAAACGCCGACGGCTCGATGGCACGCATTGTCAGTGTGAAATAACATTTGCAACAACCCTATATGAGGCGGGCGCACCAAGAAATTGGCGTGCCCGCCTTCAGTTTATAGGCTATGTATGCGTCCCAATCCGGATAAAAGCAGTAATTTTGCAGCTGATTGTTTTAGGAAAGAAAAAAATTACAGAATGGTTTATCAATGTGGAATCATCTTCGGCTTCCTTGCGATAGGGGAGCTGATAGTGTGGCTCACAGGCATCAAACTGCCGTCAAGCATCATCGGGATGCTGCTGCTCACAGCGTGCCTGCAGCTTAAATGGATACGCCTCAGATGGGTTGAGGGTATAGCGAATTTTCTGGTCAAGAATCTTGGATTCTTCTTTATTCCGCCAGGCGTGGCGCTTATGCTCCACCTCAATGTCATAAAGGCGCAGCTGCTGCCAATCATTGTGGCATCGGCGGTCAGCACCGTTGTGGTTATCGTGGTCACCGGCTGGATTCACCAACTGGTAAGAAAATATCAACATCGTCAATTCACGAAACGTCATGGAATACATTAACAACCCATACTTCCTGCTTGCGCTCACATTTGTGGTCTACGGCTCAGCGCAACTGATACAGCGCCGCACGCGCTTTTCTTTGTTCAACCCGATACTTGTAACCATCGCGCTGATCATAGTGTTTCTGATGGCTTACGACATCCCTTACGACACCTACAACCAGTATGGCCGTTACATTGAGTTCTGGCTCAAGCCGGCAGTCGTGGCGCTTGCCGTGCCGCTCTACAAGCAACTGTCGACCGTCAAGAAGCAGCTGCTTCCCATAACGCTGTCGGCGCTCGGAGGCTGCATCTCCGGCATCATCTCGGTGGTGTGGGTGGCAGATGTCTGCGGCGCGTCGCACGACGTGGTTATGTCGCTTGCCGCAAAGTCGGTGACCACGCCTATAGCCATGGAGGTGACAAGCTCGCTTGGCGGCATCCCGTCGCTAACGGCGGCGGTAGTGGTCAGCGTAGGCATCTTCGGAGGTATTGTGGGCTTTGGCGTAATGCGCTGGTCGCGCGTCCATAGCCCGATAGCTCAAGGCTTGTCGATGGGCACGGCGGCGCATGCCGTAGGGTCGTCGCGGGCGTTTGGCATCAGCGACCGTTATGGCGCTTTTGCCAGTCTCGGACTCACGCTCAACGGCATCTTCACAGCCATCCTCACTCCGTCGATTCTGCATATCGTGGGATATTTCTAAAGGCTGGAAAGTTGAAGGCACATTTTAATAATATCTATTGAAATTTTCTGAATTTTTAAAAATGACTGATTATCAATTAAATACACAATTGTGCTATTTCATTCAATAGCGAGTAACATCATTAAATTATGTCTTCGTTGTCCTTGATTTGCAATTTGCAAAGAATGTCTTCCGACATCTTGGTTGTGTTGCCTACGAAAGTATTGACACGCTGGTCCCAATACCAGTTGATGAAATCCATATAACTGGTTTTGAGACCATGTGCCATGTCAAATCCATTTCCTATGATAACAAGTCTGTTCATATGCTAACTGATTAAACGTATCTTGCCTGTAAGCAATTGTTGCATCATGCCTTGCTTGATAGCCTCGTATTTAGCTCTTTTGGCTTCGAGGGCAGTGATTTCATTGTCCATCTTGGTGAGGATGGTGGCAATGGCGCGTTGTTCAGCCAAAGATTGTGGGGCAAAAAGTATAACATTCGCTACTTTCTCTTTATTCAAGTTCTTAACACTACTTCCAGCTGCCATAGCTATATATTGTTCAAATATAGCATTAGAACTTAAAATGTAATATAGAAAGTCCATGTCATAAGTATTGGAATAATCCTTTATGACCAGCCATCCATCATGTATGCATCCATCTATGTCAAGAATATATGGTCTGCCAAAACTCATAGAGTTTGAAAGGATGAAATCTCCTTTATATACTTGTCGTGAGTGAGATATACCTTCTGGGATTATTTTCTCCGCTGTATGTCTTATAAACTTGTCATTTGGACGAACATCGCCAATTTTTATCCAGTTAATACCATCCCGATTTGTCGTAAGGTATGCTTCTATAGGTCTTGGTGAACCTCCACGTTGAATGGTAGCGTTATCTCCCAACTTTCTTTTTACCCACGGCTCACTAAAACCTTTAAGACGTATTTGCCCAGTAAGAAGTTGTTGCATTGCACCTTGCTTGATATTCTTCTTTTTCTCAATCAGTTTGCCGAGAGAAGAAATCAAGTTGTTAATGCTCGTAAGGGCAGAGGCTATGCTATGCTGTTCTTTTGCTGGTGGTATAACAATTTGCATAGTCTTCAATTTACTGATGCTTGTACGTTGGCGAGTGCTACCTTGTGTATAGTCAGAAATTTGTTCTAAATATAATTTAGACTTTGTGTAATAAACAAAATATTTTGGTTCTACTTTTGTATTACATGTTATGCGAACAACATCAGAACCTAAGATATACTGGCTATCTATATTTGGACAAATGATAGCTCGTCCAGCTGGCATCATCTTGGCTATTAAAACGCTTCCTGTAGGAATAATGCAGCGTGACAACGTAGAGGCGTGTGTGAAGGATGTGTATTTTGTGTTGCTGTCATGCCATCCATCATCACCAATATTGCTTAATTGAACAACTCGGACCTGTTTCTCTGAAATATAATGTTCTGTTTTTAAATTACTACCAAATGGACCATCTGCCATATCAGATACGATAGAAGATAAGGGATATATTTCCCACTCCTCAGGAATCTTTCCAATCTCCGTATCTTTGAATTTTGTTTCTTTCATACTGTCCAATTTTTACTTTTTCGTTTCTTCAAGTACTACCCACACACCAGATTTATCGCTTCCTTCATGTCTTATGACGTGTGCTTTTTGCATCACCGACAAATCCCTCTCTATCGTTCTTAAAGCCACCGACAACGTTACCGACATTTGCTTGGCGGTTATTGATGGATTTGACTTGATTATAGAGATAATAATCCTTTGACGATCAGTAAGATTTGTTTCCGACAAGTTTCCGACATTTACACCGACATTTACACCGACATTTACACCGACATTGTTATTGCCACGTTCAGCAATAACATCCTCTATGGTCTTGCGTTGAATGGTAGCCAATACTCCGCCACAATTTTCTTCCATTATGGGTAATGGCAGGTTAACACGTTCAAATTCCTCTTTTATTTTCTTGAAGCCACGCCCCCATGTTTCCACGAAGCCTGCTTTATAGAACACGTTGGCAATGTTGTGGTTTCGAGGAAAAGAAGAATGCTTCTTCATCAAGTCTGCTGGAGTAAGCTCCTTGGGAAGTAAACCATAGTTCCACAATTCGATACTGCGGTCATACACTCGCATCTGGATAGCCGGACCGGTGTAGTCTTTGTGAGCCAATGAGTTGTATATCAACTCACGCAAAGCTGTCTCAGGTATTTCCAGTTGCTCTACACGCTGCAATCCCTCGTAATGGATAGGAGATAGCAGATATTTAGTACGAAGTGTGTCAACCACACGGCTTGCCATCTGAATGACATTGCCCTCCAACATATCTTGTACTATCAAGTCGCTTTCATCAGTATGGAAACGTCCGATTTTGAAGATAGCGGAAGGAAAGAACTGCCCCACGTGTTTGCCAAAAAGCAGAATAGCGGCATTTTTCAGTTCTCCATCTTTGGTGAACAATCCCAAGTTGCGCAACACATCCTCTGTGCTTGCATCAGCCTCGTCCTCATCCATGCGTCCAGCTTTTATGCTGCAATGTAAAAAGTAATCGATGGCTTTTCGGTCAATGTCATCAATAGTTGCACCATACACAGGAATGTCATCCCACGAGTGTCCCATTTTCCGCATAATGAACTGCTGCAAAGCCAATCCTTTCAATTCCTGTTTTGTAGAACCGCTGCGATAATGGTATGTTCCCTTGTAAGCTATTGGCACATTACTTGGCGTCACCACAATCTCGATGTATTCTTTTTCTCCTTCTGCAAGCAAGTTTACAACCTCTACGATGCCAAGATAATTGACAATCTTGTTGGGAATGTCTTCCATCAGTTTCTTGGCATCAGGCAGACCTATCACTTGCTTCTCATCATTCACTCCGATAAAAATGCGACCACCCTGCGCATTGGCGAAACCACATATCCATTTCAGATATTCGTCTCGCCAAGATTCTTTATATTCTATATTTTGACTTTCACTAAGCATGTTGTTTCTTCGTTAAAGCGTAAAACCCATTTCGGCAAGGTAGCCGTTTACCTCATTTTCGTACTCACTCACCTCTTTTGTCAATTCCGGTAGTGTATTCTCATACCGCTCCACAAGCGAAGCAACTTCTGTACCAATGCGATGAGTGACAGACTGCATCAATGCCATGCAACCGCCAATGACCGTGGCGAGCCACTTGCGTTCAACAACAAGTGTTCTAATTTCATCCTCAGTGAGAGAGGCGTATTTCTCTACCACCTTATTCGTCAGTGTTGTCGTCAGTTCCTTGATTTGAACTTTCAGAGAAGTCAACTCGTCATATTTGTCAAGATACTCCTTAAACACTGCAAGTGTGTCGGGAAGAAGAGGATGGTAGTTCTCAATTTCACCAATTCTTCTCTTGATGTCCGCTTTGTTGAATTTTTCCCAACCAGCAAAAACGTCTTGATGCTCTGCAATAAAGGAGTTTCTTGCAAGTTTTGCATTTTTGTTGTTGCTTGGCATATCTGCCAAAGTCAACAAAAATACCTTTTCCCCTTTTATCGGTTTCTTACAAGTTGCAGCTTTGTAAGCTGCTCTTATTTCATTAACCTTGTCATAGCCATTGAAATCATCCTCGTGCTCCTCTGTCATTTCTTGTATCAAAGACTCGATTTCTTCTTGTTTTGCTTTTAGGATATCAATATGATGTTTCTCGTCTGAAAAATATTCATCGAGTATAATATTTACAGGAAGAAGGTCGCATACTATCTCATCATACATGCAAGGTATCTCTTTTGTCTTAGACTTATTGCTTTCAGTATCGCTGCCATTATCCTTCTTGTTCTTTTTTTCCTTGACTTCCTTTACCTTGATGGCTTTCACTTCTGGATAAGTCCAACCGTCGTTGGAAACCATATAACAGTCATCCTGCATGGTATCTGCCCAGTAGTTTAGCAGGACATCATAGGTATCATAAGCATCTACGAGTCCACTATGCTCCATAGTTCTCGCTAATAGACTTTCAGACCAGTCGGCAATCAATTCTTTTGGATGGACACCTTGATTGATAGCCATCATCTTTGGTTCGACATTTTCTTTCCATCCATTTAATACTTTGGCAAAAGCCTCTCCTTGTGCTTTATAGGATGAATCGTTGTCTATGACATCGTTGACTTCTTCTTTTTTAGGCTTTAAGTAATAGTACCCATTGTTGGCATCCCAGAAAAGTTTATCCTTCAAAGTTGGACAAGCCTTCCAAAAGATTTCCATGTTTTCAACATCGGTAGCTGGAAGCCCACCATGCAGATGAGCTTCTATGTCGTGCTGAATCTCAGTGCCTATAGGTTGGATGTAACGAGAAATATTCAAATTGTAGTCATTCTTCTCAATCTCACTCCATTCTACCAATCGGCAATAATGTGGTATGGTTTGCTGGGCATCCCAAGCATCTACGATGTGTTTGATGTCCTGTTCACGAAGGCGGTTCTTCGCACCATCTTTCGTAAAGCCGTCTTTAGCATCAATGACAAAGATACCCTTACGGTTATCCTTGTTTTTCTTGTCGATGATTATGATGGAAGCAGGAATACCTGTACCAAAGAAAATATTTGGAGGTAAACCGATTATACCCTTGATGTAATGTTTTTCTATTATATTCTTACGGATGTCATATTCGGCATTTCCACGAAATAGTACACCATGAGGCAAGATGCAAGCACCACGTCCAACATCAGCTTTCATGGAACTGATGAGGTGCAGTAAAAAAGCATAGTCTCCACATTTTGCCGGTGGTAGCAGGCTGGCTGTCCAGCGATTATATTGGTCAGGAAGCATGTCTGAAGCAAGCCAGTTCTTCTGTGAAAAAGGAGGGTTTGCCACACAAACATCAAAGGTGCTCAACATACCATATTGAGTGAACTGAGGATTACCCAAAGTATCTCCTACCTTAATCTCAGCATTGCTTACTCCATGGAGAAGCATATTGAGTTTTGCCAATGCAGCCGTGCTGCTGTCTTTTTCCTGTCCACAGATAGACACACGAGGATTGCTTGCTTCTGCCAAAGCACGAAGCAAGAGAGAGCCAGAACCGCATGTAGGGTCGTAAATGGTTCGCTCGGCACGGTCAAGTTCGTTAATGCGTAGCACCTTCGCCATGACACGACTCACCTCGGCAGGAGTATAGAACTGCCCTTTGCTCTTGCCGCTCTCAGCAGCAAAGTTCTTCATCAGGTATTCGTAAGCATCGCCCAACAAATCATCGTCAGCTGCACGGTTCCGTGAGAAATCAAGAGCGTCGTTCTCAAAAACTGCAATCAATCGAGATAGGGTATCGACCATTGTCTTGCCACTACCCAACTTGTTTGGATCATTGAAGTTTGGAAGAGCAAGATCGCCTATCTGTCTGGTATTCATTTCCTTGATAGCTTCCAACTTTTGATTGATAAGCTCTCCAATTTTAGAATTCTGTTTGAGCGCGACAAAATCTTTGAAATAGCACCCTTCTGGAACTTTTAGGCGGAAGCCAGGTTGTCCTGCTTTGTCTGACAGATATTTGATGAAGAGAACGATGAGAACGTAGTCTTTATATTGACTGGCATCCATAGAGCCACGCAAAGCATTGCATGACTCCCAAAGTGCACTGTATAGTTGTGATTTTTTTATAGCCATATTATTTGTATATTAATTATGAGTTCTGTGAAGCAAGGCGGTAAATTTCATAAATGTCTTGCTCTGTCATTGCTGGGAATAAAGCCTGTAAATCATCACGCAAGTCCCAACTTGCGTTGCTGTCAGGGTCTTGCCAATTACGCCCAGCATTCTTGTATATGAATTCATCTATTGTCTTGATGATGCGGATAGTCTCATCCTTGTCTTCTGGAGCATGCCATGTGGCACGATTGTTCCATAGAGCTTTACTACGCTTGTTTGCCAAGTCGGATGGTGCATCGTTGCCATGTTTGATGGCTTTTATATGTTCTATTAGAGCTTCTATCTTTTCTTTTGCCGTGGCATTGCGAGCCTTTAGCTCTTCAAGGAGTGCCTGCAATTTGTCACTGAAAAGTTTATATTCCTCCGCATCACCGCTGTTCCAGTCTGTGTTTACTCGGCGAGCCTTACCTTCGATAGCCTCTGCTGCTCCATTGGCATTACCTCCTGCTTCGTGGATGGCTTTTTCGGTTGCTTCTTCGGTGTCTATAGAGTCATTGATGATGTCAAGAAATGAGAAATCTGCCGATGATGGAATGAATGTTTCTGCATCCTCCGCCCTAATGTGTTGGTCAAGAAGTTGACGCATATCGGGGTCAAGCGTCTTTGGGTCAAAGTCATCACCTGATTTTTGCTTGACTTTTCGCTGAACCGTTCCCGCTTCTCGTGAAAGTGAGGCGAAATGGTTTATTTGTTCTGCCGTTAAATCTGTTTTTGAGAAATAGTCCGACATGTTGTTATATGCCGTAACCATACTTCCTGTAATACTATACATGATGTTACGGCGAGCTTGCGCAGGTTCTTCGCCATCATATTCCTTGATATAATATTCAGACAAAGCCTCCAAGTCGTTCAAACTTTTACTCTCCCAAATAGTTTTTAATCCCTCGTATGCTTCTGTGACAGCAAGAAGTTTTTCCTTGCATTTATTCACTGCACTATCCAGAAGTCCATCTATGTCCACATCATCGAGTCCTTCAAAGCCTGAACCATCATTGAACTTGGTGACAACATTTTCTATGCTGTTGAAAAGATTCTTGAAATCAACAATGCGTCCAAATTCTTTGTGAGTCTTGACTATAATGTCGCCCTTGTCATCTTTGATGTCCTCGCCAAGTCGGTTGACACGACACACTGCCTGGAACAGCGTATGGTCTTTTATCTCATTATCTATATAGAGAATAGTGGCGCAAGGGGCATCAAACCCTGTAAGCAACTTGTTGACTACAATTAAAAGTTTCATCTGGGCAGGACGCTTCACGAAAAGCTCTTTTGCCCACTTTTCATACTCATCAGCATTCTTTACTCCAGCTTCTTCAAACGATTTCTTCGCCCAGTCGTACTTGAATTTTGCTTCTGTAGTCTTGTTATTATCGGCAGAGTTGTTGGCTATATCACTGTCCGTAGGGTCGTAACTTGTTACAACTGCACATCTACCTTTCAAATCGCTACTTGAGAAAAACTTATAATAACGATAGGCTTGGAAAATAGAGCCAGCTATGAGCATGGCGTTACACCAATCATGTTTCAGTAATCCATAATTCAAGTCATCAAGAATGCTGTAACCAATACGTTCTATGCGTTCTTTTGTGGAATAAATACGCTCCATTGTTGCCCAACGTTCTTCCACCATTTGCTTTTGCTCTGGGGTAAGTTCACGCCCTGCTGTAAGTGCAGCAAGCTTTTGATCAACCTTCTCTTTGCTCGTAAGTTGCTGTTCCACATTGCGGTATTCATATTGTAGGTCAAGGATAACCTTATCCTCAACTGCTTGTTTGTGAAGGTATTTGTGAATATATGGTCCGAATGTACGTTCTGACATGCTCTTAATGGCATTGTATGGGTTTCCTTTGTCTTTTTTCAAAAGAGGAGTGCCGGTAAAGCCTATGAGCATGACATCCTTTCCCATGATAGCACGCATTGCTTCATGGAGGCGACCGCTCTGGGTTCGATGACATTCATCAACAAATACGAAGATGTTGTCACCTTTTACACTGAAATGATTACCATATTTTTTTGCAATGATAGTTTGCAGTTCATTCAGATACTCATCAAGGCTGACTTTTGTTCCAGACTCATCCTTTTCCGCTTCATCATTATGGTTGTGTGCGCCAAACTTGTGAATTAACGAACAGATTAGCCATTCGTCTCCTTTGTTTAATGTGTCAAGAAGGTCGCTGCACGATTCTGCATGATGAAGTTTGTTGCCTCCCTTTACAAAAGTACCAGCAAGCTGTAAGTCAAGTTCCTTTCGGTCGGTGATCACAACGACACGAGGATTGGAAAAGTTCTTCTGGATATAGGAAGCCAAAGCTACCATCGTAAGACTCTTTCCTGAGCCTTGCGAGTGCCAAATGACACCACTTTCTTTTTGAGGCATTCTTTTGGCGGCTGCTTTAATAGCATATATCTGATGAGGTCGTAATACCTTCTTGATACCCCCATCATTCAGTACACCATAATGAAAGAAGAACATAAAGTTTTCCTTGTTGAAAAACAGACGATATGCTTCTTTCTCAGTAATAGTATCACCAACTTTATTTGTATCTCTTTTCCATTTACACCAAAAGGCAAGGGGAGTGCCGATTGTTCCATACCTAAACTCCACATCATCATTTGAGGCGATGGTGAACTGTGTTGTGGTAAAAAATGATGGTATAAAATCTCGTTCGTTGCTAAGATGCTGTTTTATGCCTTCCTCGTAGTTGACTAAACTTCGTTTCAGTTCAATGACAGCAAGAGCTATACCATTCACATAAATCACAATGTCGGGACGTTTGTTCTTTCCAAGGAGAGGGTCTATATAACTTACCTCTTCTGCTATTGCAAAGTGATTGTTTTGTGGATGGTCGAAATCGAAAAACATTACGTCTTCATGATTCTCCTCAGGTGATGGCTGTGATTTAATACCCATTATCAGAGTGTCATATAAATCTGTGTTGCACTGTATAAGACTACTCATCTTGGAGTCACCAAGGCGAGCCTTGTCTTTCAATTTTACCAAAACATCCTCTATCTGCATTTCAGTACGACCTTGTTCTTTCAGAAAAGAGCGTATTTCGTCATCCAATATCGGTGAATTGGCTACACCCATATTGTTTACAGTTGCACCTTTAGCATACTGCCAGTTGCCAAGATAAGTATACCCAAGTTCTTCTTGGAAACGCTTGACGAGAGCATTTTGATAGTCTCGTTCTTTCTGTTCTTGATAGTTTGCCATATTTCTTATAGAGGAAATTCGTTTAATTGTTCTTTTATTTTTTGCCATCCTGGAAGGTATATTCCAAGAATGTGTCGAAACCTGTCTGTATGGTTTTGCTCAATGAGGTGAGTGAGTTCATGAGCTACCACATATTCAATACAGTTTAACGGCTTCTTTGCTAACTGGAGGTTGAACATGATTTTGCCACTTTCTTTGTGGCACTTTCCCCAACTGGATTGCATTTGTTGAATCGTCCAATTTGTTGCTTTTACCCCAAGAATTTGCTCCCATTTGTAAACAAGCCGTTCCGTTATTGGTGTTAATTGTTCTTTGTACCAAGTCCATAACACATTGGCTATATTTTCTTTAGGAGTGTGTTCTGACACATATATAATAATGTAGTCCCCTCGTATCTCTACATGATGAGTACAAGCCTTGTTCCTAATAACTTTCAATCTATAAAGCTCACCTTTGAAGAAATGAGCTTCTCCTGAAATATATTCTCTTTCGTCTTGTATGGTATAGGACATCGTTTCCTTTCGTTTCAAGGTTATCCATACCCATTTTTTGAGGATGAACAGCTTTATTTGTTCATCAGTATATTCGTTAGGGGCAGATACATGAACCCTCCCATTTGGCGGATAAACTGCCAAATGTAAGTTTTTGATGGGCTTGTACTCAATTTCTATTTCGATGCCATTGACTAACATTACTTATTTGTTGTTCTCTTGCGATAATAGATAAGATTTATATTCACGAACTATCAGCTCTCTCAAATCCACTTCAAGCAAGTCTGCGATTTTTAATAGACTAGTCAAATCTGGTTGTGACGAGTTTGTACACCACTTTGAAACGGTGGAAGGTGTAACTCCCATCTGTTCTGAAAGCCATTTGTTTGTACGTTTCTTTTCTACCAGTACAAGCTTTATTCTGTTTATATCTTCCATGCTGCCAAAATATTATGGTACAAAGATGGTGAATTTAATTCAATTTCTCAAAAAATAATGTATTTTATGTGCATAAATAAGGAAAATGTTCAATAGAATCAATATTCATTGATATATATCCACATGTTATGATTTTAAAGGCGAAATTTTGAATATAAAAATGAATTTGCCGAGAATGTAATAGATATAAGTAAATTAACTCGGCAAAAACTCGGCAATTCTATATAAGTAAAAATCCTAACTGCTAGTTATGAAGCAGTTAGGATTTTCTTTTGTGCGCATGAAGGGACTCGAACCCCCACGACTTACGTCACTAGATCCTAAGTCTAGCGCGGCTACCAATTACGCCACATGCGCAAATCGGGTACAAAAGTAATGACAATTTTTCATTTTGGCAAGACTTCCAGTCGAATTATTTCAAATTGACGTGAAACTTGTAACAACGAGTCGCGTCAAACCGCGGCAGCACAACGAGTTGCACGTCCTTGGCATTGTCGGTCAGCGACTCCGTCCCTTCGCCAACCGAAAGTCCCGCCTCCTGCAGAGCCTTCATCGCGCAGCTTCGTGCCGTGTCGGGCGTGTTGTTGTCGTGGCTGAGGTGGCAAAGATACACGTATTTCAGCCTTTCCGAGGCAATCTCCTTCAAGAAAGCCGCCGTTGCGGCGTTGTCCATGTGTCCGTTACCAGCGCGGATGCGGCTTTTGAGGTATTCCGGATAAGAGCCGTTGTCGAGCATCGTAGAGTCGTAGTTGCTCTCGATTACCAAATAGTTGGCGAGCGACATGTAGTGGCGAGCGCGGTCGGTCACGCTTCCTAAGTCGGTGGCGAGCACAAAATTGGCGTCGCCGTAGGTTATTGAGAATCCGGAGTTGCAGCTGCCGTCGTGGGGCACGTCGAACGCCGTCACTTCGAAATCTCCCACTTTGAAAGGAATCTCCTTGTATATTGCGTGGTGATAGTCTTTTATGCGTCGTGAGATGTTGTGTCGGCGCAGCAGCCCGTTGAACGCCCGGTTTGTGCAGTAGAGCGCCATCGTGCGGTATCGTCGCAGGAAAGAGTAAGCATAGCGGATATGGTCTCCGTGGTCGTGAGTGAGGCAGATGCCAAGTAGCGACTCCGGACGGATGTTGTTTTTCTCCATCTCCGCCAACACAGTCTTTATGTCGACTCCGGCATCGATCAGAAATCCGCCGTGCTCGTTGCCTATGTATGAGCAGTTGCCGCTGCTCCCGCTGCCGAAACTGATAAATCGGAAACTGCCGGTGTCGTTGCTTATCTCAAGCGGAGTGTCAAGCTCCGACAGTCTTTTTTTGCTGCGTCCTCGTGTGTTGATGCCGCCCGTCATCAGGGCCGCCGACTCGTCGTCGCCAAACAGCGACCCCTGCTGATACGGACAGCGGCTGCGCGAGTTTTTACGAATCTTCTCCATAGTCACGTCAACGATAAATCAGGAAAATAGCGGGACGCTTGTCGTAGTTGTATTTCGCCTTCGCCCATTCGCGCATCGGGCGCGTGGTGATTTCCTCGGTTGCGCCGGTCACGTCGCAAGCCACACACAGGCGCAGGTCGCCGCGCAGCTGTTGGCTCAGTTCAGCCACCAGTTTGTTGTTGCGATAGGGCGTCTCGATGAAAATCTGCGTTTGTCCGGCAGCGACGTTGCGTTCCATCTCGTGCAGTTTTTTCTGTCGTTTTGCCGCATCGATAGGGAGATAGCCTTGAAATGCAAAACTCTGTCCGTTGAATCCCGAAGCCATCAGCGACAGCAATATGCTCGACGGCCCTACCAAAGGCACCACCTTCAGCCCGCGGCGTTGGGCCATTGCCACAACATCGGCTCCCGGATCGGCAATTGCCGGGCATCCTGCTTCAGAAATCACACCCATGGCATTGCCTTCGATTAGAGGATTCAGATAGTCGCCAATTTCTTCTGGGCGTGTATGCTCGTCGAGGGTGTAGAACGTAAGCAAGTCGATGTCGATTGTACGGTCGCACTTTTTGAGAAAACGTCGTGCAGAACGAACGTTTTCAACTATAAAATATTTTATTTCCTTGACAATCTGAAGATTGTATGCCGGCAGTACTTTGTCTAAAGGCTCATCGCTGAGCATCACCGGGATTAAGTAAAGAGCAGTTTCCATTTCAATATGTAAAGTTAGTGCAAGCCGAGGTAAAAACAAAATTAAGCGCGCTTAATTTTGCTTTCAGGAGGCGCTGCCTAAGCAGTCGAAAGTTGGTGCAAGCCGGCTTCTGAGGATTCCACAATGAGGTGGATGATGAAAACACACGAAAAATGGCGGAAAAACGCGATGTTGAGGAAAAAACTCAACATTGTGAGATGCGTTTTAAAGCATAGTAATGGTGCAATTATTTGATATGTAATTAATTATGCAAAACTTTCGGAATGTCGGATTTTGTTGATGTTGAGTTGTTGTGAAAGAAAAAGTTAGTGTTGAAAGATGTGGTATGTGTAAATTTGCGGTGTGAGAAAAACCATTTTTCAGATAATTATTAATAAAACCATAAAATTTAAAAACAACTATGAGATTTAAAAACATCACCTTGTTATTGGGAGCGTTATTGATGCTCTCAGCAACATCGCAAGCCGCCAATGTGGCGTTGGGGAAAAAAGTATATGCTTCTTCAAATCAGCAGCCTCCAGAACTGGCGGTTGACGACAATCTTGGCACTCGTTGGGAGTCGAAAGCTTCTGACGGCGACAACCAGTGGTTCTACGTGGATCTTGAGAAAGGAACCATCATCGACCATTTGAAAATTGTTTGGGAAGGAGCATACGGCAAACATTATAAAATACACGTTGCCGATGAGATCACCGCTGAGATGGCTCTCAAACTTACAGATGATGACAAGACAAACGATTTCGCAACAGGATGGACAGAAATTGCGGAAGTCAACAAGACTTTGTCGGGATTTCCTGCGACGGAGACAATAGCTGTATCTACGACGGATGTCGTTACAGCCCGTTATGTGGCAGTTGAGTTGATTGAGCGTGGCTCTCCGTATGGCTTCAGCTTCTGGGAGTTCGGTGTGTATGACATGGCGGAGGAAGCCTCGAAACTCTCATCGATAGAGATTACGGCAGACAAACTTGAAGGCTCTGCCGCCGACACTTATACGCTCGGCTACAAATTCCTCGACCAATATAAAATGGACTATATTCTGACAGCCGAGGAAAACGCATCCCGTCAGATGATTGTTTCGGAAGGAGCAACCGTTGTCGACAACAAACTTACCGTAACGAGCCGAGGCACATATACAGTGAAGATGAAAATCGGCGACATTGAGTCGAACGAGCTGAAAATAGAAGTAAAGGCAGAAGGTGCGAATCTGGCTTTGAAAAAAGACATCGTTTTTGCAACCGAAGGTTCTAAAAACCCGGAAAATGCAGTGGACGGCAACCGCGGAAGTCTGTGGATTACAGACGAGCCGAGTGGCGTGGAAAACCATGAGTATGACGCAGTGTTGGTGGTAGACCTCGGCGAGACTTATGATGTGAACTGCGTCCACACATCCTTTGAGGGAGCATCGTCGGCAGATTACACTATCACCTTCTCTACCGACAATGTGACGTTCTCCGACCCTGTGCCTGCATTTACTGTGACAAACGGTATAGGTATGACAAATCGTCACGACTGGCTTACAAGCGAGGAAGCTGTAAAGGCCCGTTATGTGAAATTCCACTCAACTCGTGCCTCGACACAATATGGTACAAAATTATATGAGCTTGAAGTTTATTCAAACTCGAAGTCGGAGCTGACAAGTGTCATGATTGCTGCCGACAAGGAGTGCGGTACCCCTGGCGACTACACTTTCACACTCACAGGCTTGGATCAATTCGGTGGAAATTACGACATCAGTGGCGACAAAGGAGTCTAGAAAGCAAGCGCCGGCTTGATGAACGGCAATGTCTTGACAGCCGAAGAGGCAGGCGCTTATGAAGTGTATTATACTGCGGAAAATGGATTGCAGTCAAACGTGGTGACAGTCAATGTGGTTAATCCAAAGGGCGACAACCTTGCGTTGAACCGTCCGGTGACTGTTTCAGAGGGAGAGCAGACTGGTGACTCAAAACCGGAAAATGCTGTCGACGGTGTAGATGCTGCCGCCTCTGTGTGGGGAGCTGTAGAGCCGGCTGGCTCAAAAGACCATACTTACGACTGCTGGATTGTAGTGGAATTGGAAAAGGTGTTTAAAATCGATGCTGTCAAGGCTTCTTGGGAAGGCGCAAACTCTTGCTGTTACACTGTAGAGGCATCGACCGACGGCAAGACCTTTACTGTGTTTGGCTCTTACGACAAACCTGCACGACTGGAGGCTCGTGCCGACTGGTTTGCCGGCAAAGGCATTGAAGCGAAATATATCAAGGTTTATTCAACCAAGGCTTCTACTGGCTATGGCACAAAATTGCAGGAACTTTACGTTTATGACGTAAACGGCACAACATCGAGCGTGGCTTCAATTGCAGCCGAGGGCACAATTTTCGTTGCAGGCAGCGAGGTGGTTCTTCCGGAAGGCACAGTAGAGGCAACTGTTTTCAACCTTAACGGCGCAGTTGTGGCGCACGCTGAAGGCACAGCCACAATGAGCATCGCAACGGTTCAGCCGGGTGTCTATGTTGTTAAAGCCGTTAAGGCTGACGGCACAGTGGTGACGGCAAAGATTGTTAAGTAACGCAATTCTTTGATTGCAAATAATATGGATGGCTTCCGCCGTGTTGTGACGCGGCGGGAGTTTTTTAAACATGACTATGAGAAATTATCTGCTTTTGACAGCTGCTATCGCCGTTTCTGCTATTGTAACGGCGCAGCAGCCAGTGCCGGTTGGCAGCGGCAGCTATGCGGAGTATACGTCGTTGTCGTTGCCACAACGTCGGGACATCGCGTGACGAAAATAGTATTGTAGCAAGGTGATATAGGTTGGGAAAGGCACTGCGACGGGTTGTTGCGGTGCCTTTTGTCTGTCAGAAGCTTTTTGTCGTTTCGGTTTGCGGCATTGTGCAGTCGCGGCGGATGCGACGGTAGACGTAGATGAACGCCGGAACCAGGAAGATGTCGGCGGCAAACCACGCCACAGAGTCGCCGAAGCACACGGCAATGTAGCCGAAATCAGGCACAAACACCAGACTGACAATGCCGCGCGCCACCATCTCCATCACGCCCGACAGCATTGCGAAGTTGGTGAATCCGGCGCCCTGGATGGTGTAGCGGAGCACGCACAACAGAGCCAGCAGAGGCATCATGTAGGCCGACACATGCAGGAACAAAGCCGTGTTGCGGATTATCGCCGTGTCGGAGGCCGACACAAACATCAGCGACATTTCCTCCGACCACAGCAGCATTGTCGTGCTTACCGCCACGACGTAGACCATCACCATCGCCATACTCGATTTCACGCCCATCCACACCCGTTGCGGACGCCCGGCTCCATAGTTCTGACCGGTGAACGTGGCCATGGCGATGCCCAGACTCTCGCACGGACAGATGGCAAACATCTTGATGCGCATGGCGGCGGTGAAGGCAGCCACGCAGTCGGTGCCGAGGGCGTTGTTGGCGCTTTGCAGCATAATGCTGCCGATGGCGGTGATTGAGAACTGCAAACCCATCGGCACGCCGATTTTGAGCAGTGTTGAGCAGTGTCGCCGCGACATTGTCCGCTCGTCGCGCGAGGCACGGAGGATGTCGAACTTACGAATCATATAGACGTAGCACAGCACAGCCGACAGCGCCTGTGAGAACACCGTGGCAATGGCGGCTCCAGCCACTCCCCATCCGAGGGTGACGATGCAGAAAATGTCGAGCACAATGTTGAGGATGGTGGAGAAAAGCAGAAACCAGAACGGGGTTTTGCTGTCGCCGAGCGCGCGGATTATGCTTGAGAGCAGATTGTAGTAGAACGTTGCCGGCACGCCGATAAACGTGATCAGCAGATACCAATAGGCATCGCTAAAGATGTTTTCGGGAGTGCTCATCCATCGAAGGATGGCCGCGCACAGCAGGCTCGTCACCACGGCTATCGACACCGACAGCCATGCCGTCAGTTTCAGACTGCTGTAGACGTAGCGGCGCATTGACTCATAGTCGCGCGCTCCGAATTTCTGCGCCACCGGAATGCCGAATCCGCAGCAACAGCCGTTGCAGAAGCCAAGAATCAGAAAGATCACCGAACTGCTGGCGCCGACTGCTGCCAATGGGCTTATGCCCAAGAATTTGCCCACAATAGCCGCATCAATCAGCGAATATGTCTGCTGCAGCAGGTTGCCGAGCAGCAAGGGCATAGTGAATTTGAAAATGAGCGGCATCGTGGCACCGCTTGTCATTTCATTGCATTTTGCCATACTTATACCTACAAACCTAAAACTGGATGCAAAATTACTCAGAAATTTTCTATGGTTTTCTAAATGAAGTGCAATAAGTGCAAAAAAATGGGCGCATCTTAGCGGATGCACCCATTATGCTTATAAACGAGTCGGTTTAGTCGTAGATAAACGCCACGTTGTCGACGTATAGATTCTGACCGACAGTGCCCTCATAAGCAGTGCCGCAGCCGGCAGAGAACATCATGATGATGTGGGTTGGAGTTGCCAGCGGGCTGTCCCAACCAACCTCATGGATAGGCACGATTTTGCCCTTGCTGTTGCGCGCATAGTATGGACGGCTGCTGTCGACAAGGTTCATGTAGCTTTTATAGTAAGGCTGTCCGACGATGTTTCCGTAGTAGATGCGCAGGCGGTGTCCGTTGACCCATCCGGTGCTTCTCGTGTAGCGTTCGCGTCCTGTTCCCACGCGCTTTGCGTAGATGTTGCCGTTGGCATCCTCCCATCGGCGCTGCAGCAACACGAATACCTCGCATGCATTCTGCTTTTTGAGAACTTTCTTCTTTCCGAAACCGCTTGAATAAATCATCTGTGCATTGGCAGGAATCTCCACTTTGTAGTCGTAGGTCAGATATTTAGGGCGTTTTGTGAACCTTACGTTCATGTCCAGTTTGCTGTATGGATTTTTGGTGCTGCTCACCGGCTCCACCATTGTGCCGAAGTAGATGCTTCCCGAAACCAATACGTCCATATTCACCACACCGAGTGCCTTCACCTTCTCCATGATTGTTGAAAGCTTCACGCATTTGTTTCCGGCAGCGCGCTGCGCTGGGAACACGGCGTTGCTGCCCTTCACCACGCCAGCCACTTTGGCATACACGTTTGACGTAGCCCAAGGCGAGCCTCCGAGGTTTCTGTAAGCCTTGTTGCCGTGGATTGTCTGTGTCGGGCCGATTTCGTATAATGTCTTGGATTTTCCGCCGATGATTGCGGACTCTTTGATGGTTCTTGTGACCCAATGCTCAAAGTCGCCGAATGCGACCTTCTCTTTAGTCTCGGCGAGCAGTCCGCTTGTGGCTACGAGCAAGCCTGCCGCCAATAAAAATATTCTCTTCATTGTTGATAAATAAATTTTCGGGGTCAAAATTAGTCATTTCCACTGAATTGTGAAAGCAGATGGGCAAAGAGTGTCGTGTCGAAGCCGAAACAGACACGTTTTTTGAACCAATAAGCCATTATTTTACCATAATTAAAAATAAAAGAGACCAATTGTTGGCTGTGTATTGATTTAATTGATATATTTGCGAACTATTTAATCACTTATAAACAACTGACCTATTATTCTATGAGAAAATCAGCATTTTCAAAGATTATGCTTCCTTTGCTGGCGCTGTTGTTGCTCTGCGCGCCCAAGGCAAAGGCGGAGGGCGAATATGCCTGGCCTGCAAATTACGACGGCGTGATGCTGCAGGGCTTTTATTGGGACTCTTACAAGGATTCTAAATGGACGGTGCTTAAGGCAAATGCCGCTGAACTGTCGTCTTATTTCAATTTGATCTGGGTGCCTAACGCAGGCAAATCGTCGGCAAATCCGTCGATGGGCTACGACCCTGTCTACTGGTTCAGCAACTTTAACTCTTCGTTTGGCAACGAGGCGGAGCTGCGCTCGATGATTTCCACATTCAAGCAGTTCGGCACCGGCATTATCGAAGACGTGGTGGTCAACCACCGCAACGGCGCCACCAACTGGTATGACTTCCCTGCAGAGACTTACAATGGAAAAACTTACAAACTCGGTCTTGACGCCATCTGCAAGAACGACGAGCTTGCCAACCAGACTGGTATGCCGCAGCCTACCGGCGCATACGACACCGGCGACAACTTTGACGGCTGCCGCGACCTTGACCACACAAATCCTGCAGTGCAGGAGGCGGTGAAGGCTTATCTCGACTTTCTGAAGAACGACCTCGGCTTCACGGGTTGGCGTTATGACATGGTGAAGGGCTACGGCGCTGAGTATACCAAAATCTACAACGAATCGGCAAAAGCATCATACAGCGTGGGTGAGTACTGGGACAACTATGACAAGACAACATCGTGGATTGACCGTACTGGCCGCACATCGGCAGCCTTCGACTTTGAGTTCAAGTGGGCGCTCAACGCCGCTTTCCCGGGAATGAACTTCTCAAAACTCGTGTGGAAGCGCAACGGCTTGCTCAACCAGCCTGCCGGAATTATCCACATGGACACTTACCAGCGTTATGCTGTCACTTTCGTCGACAACCACGACACTTACAAGGAGTCGGACAAAATGTTTACCGGCGACGTTGAGGCTGCCAATGCCTTCATGCTCTGCTCACCGGGAACCCCGTGCGTGTTCTACAAGCACTGGCTCGACAAAAAGGACGCCATCAAGAAACTCATCGCCATCCGCAAGTCGGTCGGCTTGACAAACCAATGCACTGTCAATGTGCTTGAGACAACCAATAACCGCTATGTGGCTGAGGTGACAGGCAATAACGGCAAGCTGCTCATCAAGATTGGTCGTGGCTCCTACGATCCTTCATCGAAAGGCTATTCTACTGCGGACAAGGTGGCTGGCAACGCTCTCTACTCCATCTGGACAAAGGTGGCTATCAAGAATCTTGAAAGCCAAGTTGCCCAGTTGTCATTCTCGCCCGATGGTGGCACATATACCGACGGTGTCAAGGTGACAATGGACGTGGCAAACGCAAAGGATTTCAACAATCCTGAGATTATCTACACTACCGACGGCTCAATTCCTTCGCTCACCAACGGCACACACGTGGCTCCAGGCACAACTCTGGACATCAATACCAACACCAAACTCAAGGCTGTGGTAGCCGCTGGCGGCAAAATCGTGTCGAGCATCAAGGAAGCAACCTATATCACATCGATAGAGCCTATTGAAATCTACGTTGAGAAGCCGGAGTCGTGGAATAGCATCAACATCTACGCGTGGGTTTCAGAGCAGATAACCAGCGCTTGGCCAGGCGATGCCATGACAGAGACAGCAACCGTTGACGGCAAGACAATGTATTACCACAATTTCGGAACACAGTATCCTGAAATCAGCATAATCTTCAACAACGGCACAGCGCAGACTGCCGACATCAGCGAAGTGGGCTACGGCAAGCACTATTTCCGTCTGAACAGCGACACTGGCAAAAGCATCTCGGTGACTGAGTTCAAGCCACAGAGCAGCGTTGCGTCAGTGACCGGCGGCGAGCTGGTAGTTTATCCCAACCCTGCCACCGACGTGATAAATGTGAAATCAGATAAGGGAGTAGCGTCGGTTGAGGTTTACACACTCAGCGGCGCGAAAGTGGCAGAGAGCGACACCGACGCAGTGAGCGTTGCCTCTCTCCAGAACGGAATGTATATCTACTCAGCTACATTTGCCGACGGCACGAAAGTCAGAGGCAAGTTCCTGAAAAAGTAATTGATAATTGCTTCTATAAGCTACACCAAAGGGCTGACACTTCTTGCGATGTGTCAGCCCTAATTTGTGTTTTTGTTTCCGGAAAAATGGAATAAGTGTGTTTTTTGAGGGTGTTGAAAATGGAATAAGTGTATTTTTTGAGGGTGTTGAAAATGGAATAAGTGTAGTTTTTTGAGCTAAAGCGGACTTGAAATTCGCAGATTTTCAATGTGATTCCCGCAAGAAATCTCAAAACGGTGAGAAAGACGTCGATGTGAAGCAAAAAATAGATCAGCAATTTAAAGATTGGAAATCTGCCGGGCATGCGGGAATGTGGATAAAAAAAGGTAGTCAGCGAAGCTAACTACCTTCTGTTGTGTGGTCCCACTTGGGCTTGAACCAAGGACCCCCTGATTATGAGTCAGATGCTCTAACCAACTGAGCTATAGGACCTGCTGCGGCTTTATTGCCTGAAGCGAGTGCAAAGATACATCTAAGTTGCGGAAATTGCAAATGTATGGTGCTATTTTTTTTGCCGAAAATCTTGTTTAGGTCTTATTTTCGCTGTAATTTCGCCACACTATGGAAGATTCTATTAAAATCAATAAAGTGTTGATTCGCAATCTTCAAATGGAGGATTACGAACAGCTGTCGCAGTCGTTCACGCGCGTATACGCCGACGGCAGCGATGTGTTTTGGACCCGTGGACAAATACAGAAATTGATCGACATTTTTCCGGAGGGTCAGATTGTAACGGTTGTCGACGACAAAATTGTGGGCTGCGCCCTGTCGCTGATTGTCGACTACAACCTTGTTAAAAACGACCACACTTACGCACAGGTGACGGGCAACGAGACATTCAGCACCCACAATCCCAACGGCAATATTCTCTATGGCATAGAGGTGTTTATCCATCCGCAATACCGCGGACTGCGCCTCGCCCGCCGTATGTATGAATACCGCAAGGATTTGTGCGAGTCGCTGAACCTGAAAGCCATCATGTTTGGCGGACGCATACCGAACTATCATAAGTATGCCGACAAGCTGCGCCCGAAGGAATATATCACGAAGGTGCGTCAGAAAGAGATTTTCGACCCTGTGCTGACGTTCCAGCTGAGCAATGATTTCCACGTGCGCAAGGTGATGCGCAACTATCTGCCCAACGACGAGGAGTCGAAACACTATGCCTGCCTGTTGCAATGGGACAATATCTACTATCAGGCGCCGTCGCAGGATGTGGTGAGCAAGAAGACCACCGTGCGCGTGGGGCTGGTGCAATGGCAGATGCGCTCATACCGCACTATCGACGACCTTTTCGAACAGGTGGAGTTTTTCGTCGACGCTGTGTCGGGCTATCAAAGCGACTTTGTGTTGTTTCCTGAATACTTCAACGCTCCGCTGATGGCGCGGTTCAACGACGACAGTGAGGCGGAGGCAATCCGCGGACTGGCGCAGTACACCACCGAAATCCGCGACCGCTTCGTGAAACTTGCCATCAGCTACAACATCAACATCATCACCGGCTCGATGCCTCAGGTGAAAGAAGACGGACGCCTGTACAACGTGGGCTTCCTGTGCCGCCGCGACGGCTCGTATGAGTCGTATGAGAAGATTCATGTCACCCCCGACGAGATAAAGAGCTGGGGCTTGTGCGGAGGCAGCAAGATTCAGACGTTTGAAACCGACTGCGCGCGCATCGGCATCCTGATTTGCTACGATGTCGAGTTCCCCGAGCTGTCGCGTCTGATGGCCGACGAGGGAATGCAGATTCTCTTTGTGCCATTTCTCACCGACACTCAGAACGCATATTCACGCGTAAAGGTATGCGCACATGCGCGAGCCATCGAAAACGAGTGCTACGTAGTGATTGCCGGCAGCGTGGGAAACCTTCCGAGAGTCCACAATATGGATATCCAGTATGCACAGTCGGGCGTGTTCACGCCTTGCGACTTTGAATTCCCCACCGACGGCACACGTGCAGAGGCTACGCCAAACACCGAGATGATTCTTGTCAGCGACGTAGACCTCGACCGGCTCAACCACCTCCACACTTACGGAAGCGTGAAGAATCTCAGAGACCGCCGCAACGACCTCTACGAAGTAAGGTTGAAGAAATAGCGTAGGCCACACATGACAAACCGGAGGCGCATCGCTTGTTGGGTGATGCGCCTCCGGCATTTATTTATTCAAAAATCACGTCAGTCTTCCTCGGGGAAGAGTGATTTGCCATAGTCGCTCATAAATTCGCGCACCTCATGGATAGGCAGCGCCACTCTGATGTCGCCGGCAGCATAGCATGCAACGTCATACGGGTTGTAGAAGAACGTAATCAACGCCCCTTCAATGTAGAAGTTGCCCACAGTAGGCACCTTGTCGACAAGCAGACTTCCGGCATACTCCGGCTTCAGCTGAAGCTCGCGCATGATTGCAGTCTTCAACCCCTGCACGTCGGCAAACACGCGTCCCACGGTCAGCACCTGACCCTTCTCCACGTCGTAGTTGACATAGGTTGTCGCATAGTTGCCGTGAGCTCCGCCGAGGAATGCGTAGGAATACACACTGTAGGTCACAAGACGCTTGCCTATGCTCGTAGGCGTAACCGTAAGTTGGGCGCTGTGGCGGTGCACAGTCTCCGACAGCTCCGGCAGTTTGTCAACGTCTTTTTGTGTGATGCCCTTTTCTCCCTCAAAGCCAAGAGGCTCCGCAAGCATCGCCTCCAGCGATTCTTTGAGCGTGGCGCGCTTGCTTGTGCCGAAGGCTATCGAGAGGATGCTGTCCTGCAGCTCTTTCGGCTCCTTGCCTCCAAGCGTTTCAGGCCAGCATACAGAAACCGTTGTCTCTGTAAACACTTTTGCGTCCTTGCCATAAAAGTTCAGACTGTCGGGCAACGACAATTGCTTCTTGGCAACAACTTCTTCCGAGCGAAACATGCTTACGTTTTTGTCTGCTTCCGCGTCTTTATTTCCTGTCTTTCCGCAGCCGGCAAGTGTCAATGCCACTGCTGCCGCCAATAATACTTTCTTCATATTTTTGATTGTTTTTGTTGATTCGTACCGAGAAGTTACTAAAAGAGTGTAAACCACTGGAAATGAGCGTAGGTTGATTGCTCATTGTGGTAATAGGTTACGAATTAGCAAGTTATCTACTGCATTATTCTTCTGCGCGTTGCGTAACCTTCAAAGATCTCTTCGTATGCAAAGGTAGCAATTTTGTTGGGACTTTTGATGTTATCTGTCTGATTTTTCACTCTTATTTTCCGTAAAAGCGATTACATGTGTCGGCGCACCATCGTACAAAACAGGTTTTGAACGAACGTGTGCCGACTATTGCATAAGCGGTGAGAAAAGGGTTCTGCCTCACGCCTAAACAACAGTTTAGACTGATGAGGCAAGGCCCATTTCTTTTATGCTTATGTCAAAGAGGTGCTTTTATGGCTTTTTCAGATGATTTTTCATTGTGAGATTGTCGTGGATGCCAAGAAGGTGAAGCGCGAAGAGAAAGCCTACAAGAAGATACCCGTCATTACCGACTTTACGGACGGGGACGGCAACGACCGCATGAAGGAAACGGTTCAAGCGAATTACAGGCGCATCAAGGAGGAAGTGAAGCAGATTGTTCAAGAGGAAATGGAACGTATCGCAAATGATGAAAACTTGAAACACCTGTTGCAGCAGAAGGGGTAATTAGGCATTAACCGGAAACGGTTGATTATTGAATATCAACTGTTTTTGGTTGATTTTGAAAAATCAACCGTTTTCGGTTAATTATTGAGAGAATAATCGTACCTTTGCAGGTGATTAAAACATTCTATGAATATGGATAAGATCAAAGGAGTTATAACAGGAGATATAATAGATTCTTCTGCCATACAGATAGAATATCGGGACTTCTTACTGAAGTCCATACAAAAGATTGCCGAAGAACTGAATGTAATTGAACCTATAAAAATAGAGTTTTTTAGAGGGGATAGTTTCCAGATGGTTATCAATAACCCGGAAAACGCAATGCAAATCGCAATACTGCTGCGTGCCGGATTAAAAAGCCATACACCAAAGGGGTGCGAAAAACCGTGGGATGCCCGTCTTTCTTTGGGAGTGGGAACCATATCATACCATGCAGACAATGTTGTACTTTCTGACGGAGAGGCGTTCCAATACTCGGGAAGAGAACTTGACGAGATGGGCAAACGGCGGCTCATCGTCAAAACAAGATGGTCGGACGTGAATGACGAATTACTGGTAAGTACGGCATTTGCGGATGACGTTATTTCCTCGTGGAGCGTATCACAATCGCAAGCCGCTTATCATGCATTGCTATGTAATACGGCTCAAAAAGATATTGCTAAGAAACTTCATAAGTCTGCACAGAATATAAGCAAACTATTGAGCGCGGCGAAAGTGAATCTTGTTCAGATGTATCTTGACCGGTATCATAATTTGATTTCAAACTTATTAAAATAATGATTATGGCCATATTGCTAAGACTTTTATTTGCCCATATCCTTTCCGATTTTGTCTTTCAGAATGATAAAATATGCGAAGGCAAACAAGAAAAGACCTCAAAGAAGTATGTTTATCAACTATTACATAGTCTCATCCATGCTTTAATAGCATATCTTTTTGTTGCAGACTGGAGCAACTGGATTATTCCAATGGTTATTTTTGTGTCACACACACTGATGGATTACATAAAGGTTGAATATATGAAGAAGGATGTCGCATCGTTCATCATAGACCAGCTTGTGCATATTGCCGTTATTGTAATCTTATGGCTATCGCTGTTTGACCATTGCGGAGATTTTTGTCAAGAGCTTTTCAAAACCGAATGGAACAATATAAATATCTGGGCTGTTGTCACCGCCTACTTTTTGATACTAAAACCGACTTCTGTGTTTTTGAACCTCTTCATAAAAAGATGGACACCTTCGGCTACAGAGGAAAAGAGCCTGCCAAATGCCGGAAAATGGATTGGTTATTTTGAGCGCATACTGATATTGACTTTCATACTGACCGGAACGACTGAAGGTATAGGCTTTTTACTGGCGGCCAAATCTATTTTCCGTTTTGGAGAATTGAGCAAGGCGCAGGAGATAAAAACTACGGAGTATGTACTGATAGGTACTCTTGCAAGTTTTACAATCGCGATAATAATAGGACTTACGGTATTGCAGATTATAAAATAGAAGCAATATATTATTTATAAACGAGCAAACACGTTTTTTTGTTTCATTCATCCCGAAATAAATTGTTTTTCAGCAATTTCTTGCTACCTTTGCGATTCATTATCAACAAATAAATCATATATGAGAAATCTTCTGCTCACAATCGCGGCAGCCGTCACCGCACTGTTTGCCAGCGCCGGCGCGCCAAATGGTTACTACAACGGAATCTCTGGACTGAAAGACGCAGCCCTGAAAAACAAACTATATGAAATTGTAAGCAAGCATTCGACAAACAGCTACAGCGGACTGTTCAAAGAATCGTTCTGCTATACCGACGTGCGGCCTGACGGAACGTGGTGGGACATGTATTCCAACATCAAGCGCTACGTGAGAAGCGGATGGCGCGGAATGAACCGTGAGCACAGTTTCCCGAAAAGCTGGTGGGGCGGCGATACGGAAGTGGGCGCATACACCGACTTGAACCACCTTTATCCTTCCGATGCCACCGCCAACTCAGCGAAATTGAACTATCCGCTCGGAGAGGTGTCGCCGTCGGGAATCACTTTCGACAACGATCTTGTGCTGGTGGGAAACCCTGTCAGCGGACAGGGCGGCGGCTCTAAATACGTGTTTGAGCCTGCCGATGAATACAAAGGCGACTTTGCCCGCACTTATTTCTATATGGTGACATGCTATCAGAACCTGGACTGGAAATACGAATATATGGCGCAGAAAGGTTCTTATCCCTCAATGCAGGGATGGGCGGTGGAATTGCTCCTTAAATGGCATCGTCAGGACCCTGTGAGCGACAAGGAGCGCAACCGAAACGACGAGGTCTACAAGCTGCAGAGCAACCGTAACCCGTTCATCGACTATCCCGAACTCGTGGAATACATCTGGGGCTCGATGAAGGGCAAACCTTACACCGACGAAGACCTTCCGCCTATCGGCGACGGCTCGTTGATTGCGCCCGTAAACAACTCGACCGTGAACTTCGGCGAGGTGGTGCTTGGCGACCGGATGACCCTGGAAATGCCTATCCGTGGAAATCTTTCCGCAAATCTGTCGATGACAGTCTACGGCAACAATGCTGCCGATTTCTCAATCCCGTCGACTTCCGCTTCTTGGAGCGAGGTGAACGCTGGAAACTACAATCTGAAAATCACTTTCGAGCCTAAGGGACTCGGTGAGCGCACCACCAAACTGCTGCTCTACGATGGTGGCCTGACTGGCGTAACAAGCTATGTGGTCAACCTTGTGGGAACTGCCGTCGAAGCGCCGGTGTTTGACCGCGTGGAGGCCACGGCGGCCACAAACATCTCATCAACCGGATTCCGCATCAACTGGATTATGCCGTCGCGACCAGCCTCAATCGACTGCTTCCGCATAAACTTGACCGAGTACGTCAACGGCACACCGACTTGCATGACTCTCTACACTGATGGTAGCGAGGATTCTTTCTACGATTTCGGGGAAGCAAAATCGGGTGCCACCTACAGTTATACCATACAGACGGTAAGACTGAACCGCATGTCGGACGAATCAAACGTCATCACGGTCGACCCAGCCGGCGTCAACGGCATCGAGGCTACTGAACCGCTCGCCGTGCTCCCTATCGGCAACGGCATTTATTTCCGTTGCGCCGTAGCCCACACCAACGTGCGCATCATCGACATGACAGGACGCGTGATAAAGGTTATCGACTCAGTGAGCGAAGGCCACTGCGAACTGTTGCCTTACGGTGCCTACATGGTCTACAGCGACCAATGCCGCCGTCCTATCAAGGTGCTTGTCAAAGACTAAGCGTCAGCGACATGACATATCGACAAAAAGTAATCCCGCACTGTTGTTGACAATGCGGGATTACTTTTTGTGATTCTATGTTTCTTGCACTACACTTCCAGATCGGAATTGAAGATTTCGTGCCAAGGCAGACCCTGCTTGTTGAGCTGCTCCATGAATGGATCCGGATCAAACTCCTCAACGTTCCACACGCCCGGACGTTTCCAAATGCCTTTAAGATACATCATTGCGCCAATCATCGCCGGCACACCGGTGGTGTAGCTGACAGCCTGCATACCGGTTTCGAGGTAGGCGGCATGGTGAGAACAGTTGTTGTAGACATAGTAGGTCATCTCTTTGCCTTCCTTGTCCTTACCGCTGATGCGGCAGCCAATCGATGTCTCGCCGGTATAGTTTTCGCCAAGCTCTTTAGGGTTTGGCAAAACAGCCTTGAGGAATTGGATAGGCACGATTTCCATGCCATTGTAATTGATAGGCTCGATGCTTGCCATTCCGATGTTCTGAATCACGCGCAGGTGTGTCAGATACTCCTGGCCGAACGTCATCCAGAAACGTGCGCGCTTGATTGACGGATAGTTCTTTACCAGACTCTCAAGCTCTTCGTGATACATCAGATACGACTCGCGGGCTCCGATGTTTGGATAGTTCAACGCTTTGTGAACCGACAGAGGGTCGGTTTCGTGCCACTCCCCGTTCTCATAAAACTTTCCGCGCTGTGTAATCTCGCGGATGTTGATTTCAGGGTTGAAGTTGGTGGCGAAAGCCTTGCCGTGGTTTCCGGCGTTGCAGTCCACGATGTCGAGATGCTCCATCTCTGAGAAATAGTGCTTTGCAGCGTAGGCAGTGAAAATGCCCGACACTCCAGGGTCGAAACCGCAACCGAGAATTGCAGTCAGTCCGGCTTTCTCAAAGCGGTCCTTGTATGCCCATTGCCATGAGTATTGATATTTCGCCTCGTCGAGAGGCTCATAATTGGCGGTGTCAAGATAACTTACTCCACACTCGAGGCAGGCATCCATTATCGTAAGATCCTGATATGGCAACGCAAGGTTTACCACCAAGTCGGGTTTGTGCTTCTTGAACAAAGCCACCAGTTCCGGCACCTTGTCGGCATCAACCTGGTCGGTTGTGACATTGTCTTTGCCGATGGCTTTAGCCAAGGCGTCACACTTGCTCTTCGTGCGCGATGCGATAACGATTTCGCTGAACACATCGGAATTCTGGGCGCACTTGTGGGCTGCCACCGTAGCGACGCCGCCGGCTCCGATAATTAATACTTTTGACATTGCTTTTCTAAGTTTTATAGGATTATTTTGTTTTTGATTCTATTGCAACAGCATCATGCACACTGTCATGTAGATCATCATGCCGATAATGTCGTTGGTTATGGTGATAAATGGGCCTGTGGCTATCGCCGGGTCCACCTTCATCTTCTCAAGTGTCAGCGGCACGAACGTGCCAAACGTAGCGGCGAACAGCACTACGGCAAACAACGACGCCGACACGGCTATCGTAATCTTGAAATCGGGATGGAAAATGAAGAAGTTGTAGGCAAACACAAGCAGCGAGATGATGCTTGCGTTGATCAGCGCAAGTCCAAGCTCCTTGACAATCTGCGACAACGACTTCCTAAGGTCGAGCGAGCCGTTGGCAAGTCCCTGTACAACGATTGCCGACGATTGGATTCCCACGTTTCCGCCAGTGCCGCCGATAAGCGGGATGAAAAGCGCGATGGCGGGATTGTTGGCAAAATTGCCCTCGAAATTGCCGAGAATCCAAGAGTTCGATAGTCCGCCTATCATTCCGATGATCAGCCACGGCAGGCGTGCTTTTGCCTGGTCGAGAATCTTGTCGTCGGTCTCCACGTCGGTGGAAAGACCGGAAGCCAACTGATAGTCGCGCTCGGTCTGCTCACGGGCCTCGTCCATCACGTCGTCGAAGGTGATGCGTCCCACAAGACGTCCGATGCCGTCGACAACCGGCATAACCGCCAAGTCGTATTTCTCAAACGTGAGCACCACGTCGTCGAGCGGCTCGTCGGCCTTCACGGAGTAGGGGTCGGGCTCCATCACATGTTTTATCTTTGATGCCGAAGGGTTGGTTATCAGCGTTTTCAACGGCAGGATGCCTTTCAGTTTGCGGTCGTCGTCGACAACATAGACATAGAAAATCTCATCCATGTCTTCTGCCTGCTCACGCATCCGCTTCACGCATTCCGGCATACTCCAGTTCTCGTTGACCACAATCATCTCCGTACCCATCAGAGAGCCGGCGGTGTCCTCAGGATATTTCAGCAGGTCGATAATCGAGCCTGCCTGCTCAACGTCGTCGACATGCGACAACACTTCCTCCTGGTCTTCTTTGTCAAGTTCCTGGATAAGGTCGACGGCATCGTCGGTGTCAAGGTGCTCCACGAATTGCTTAGCAATGTCCTTGTTGGGCATATTCTCAAGCAGGCGGTGGCGGTCGTCCTCATCAAGTTCCATCAAGGTATCGGCGGCAGCGTCACTGTCAAGGTGCGACACCACATACTCCGCCTCCTCAAGGTCCATCTTCTGTATAAGTTCGGCAATGTCGGCAGGGTGCAGCTCCTTGAGTTCTGCCATCACCTGCGTCTCGTTGTTTTCCTTTATGAGATGTCTGAGTTCATCCAAAAATTCCTCTGAAAATTCTCTCATGCCGTTCTACTCGTTTAAAAGGTTCGTAAGTCTTACAAATTCAGCCACCGACAGCTGTTCCGGACGCTTGTTGAAAATCTCTTCCTGCAGCACTTCCGGACGGCGTGCCATTGAGCGCAACGAATTGCGCAGCGTCTTGCGGCGCTGTCCGAACGATGTCTTGACCACCGCTTTCAGCCGCTTTTCATCGCAGTCGAGAGTCTTTACACCGTTGCGGCGCAGACGGATTACGCCCGACTTCACCTTTGGCGGCGGATTGAACACATGCTCATCGACGGTAAACAGATATTCGATGTCGTACCACGCTTGCAGAAGCACCGACAGGATGCCGTAGGTCTTCGACCCCGGCTTGGCGGCTATGCGCTCTGCCACCTCTTTCTGCAGCATTCCGCTGCAGCACGTGATGCGGTCGCGCCAGTCGAGCACCTTAAAGAATATCTGCGACGAGATATTGTATGGATAATTGCCTATCACACAGAAGTCGCCTTCAAACATCGAGCCGAGGTCGAGCTCAAGGAAGTCCTCGCCGATGATGCGCCCGTCAAGTTGCGGAAAGTTGTGCTCCAGATACTCGACCGACTCACGGTCGAGTTCCACGACAGTCACATCATGTCCGCGTTCGAGCAGGAACTGCGTAAGCACGCCCATTCCCGGTCCCACTTCGAGCACCGGCATTCCTCGATAATCGTCGAGCGTGGCAGCTATACGGTCTGCCACGTGAAGGTCGGTCAGAAAATGCTGCCCGAGAAATTTCTTTGGTTTTACTTTCTGCATAATTGAGCAATTGCTATTCGGTTATACAATGCCTTGCAAAATTACAAAAAATCCTCCGAAAATCCGGTGTTTGCAAGAAATTCCTACCACGTTTGGCGCAAACCGCCTCATAAATCAATCGAGGGTATTGGCAGACGTACGTGGATGTAGATGTCGGCGCAATGCGCAATTTTATCATTTGTGCTGGCCAAGAGATTGATTGTCAAAAGCAACGCATATATGTTGTGTAACATATCTTATTTGTTTTACGTATTCAAAAGATTGCTTAATTTAGCAAAAAATAAGTAACTCTATGAGGCTGCAGAAAATATCCATTTTTTACCTTGTTGCCTTTTTCGCTTTGCTGTCTTCAATAGGCAATATTTGGTCTGGCGCACCAAATGGAACAAAATCTCATGAATTGTATCATACTACAGGAGTTCTTGATAATGGATACGATAAGGGCGGTATTTTGAATAGTCCGCCACAAATAATCACTCCAGAAGAAGTGAGTCTGATGTGGAACTTAATATCCGAAAAGAAATGAAAAAGACAACAATTGTTTTAGTCCTATTTTTTTTAAACATAGGCAATAGCTTCTGCCAAGAAAGTGGGAAATTTTTAGTTTTCACCTTTAATTGTGTTTACGAAATTGGTGAATATAAACATGGTACGGGGGATAATCTATGGATAATTCCTTATGACTCTTGTCTAACTAATTTTTCTGACAGAAAGCTCACTCCTCTTTTTGCAGATGATTATTTGATTAATTCTTTATCTGACTCTATCACAAACAATCAAAGTTTTGGATATTTTCCTACTACTGATTATGAAAGTAATAGCAATGCGCTCAAGATATTAAAAAACCGAAGAACTATTCAATGTAGAACAACAAAATTCTTTTTCAAAAATTCAAAAGAACAATTAGATATTTATTTGACTCCGATTATAGCTGAATGCAGGTCACACGAGTTTGGATTTTATAAGGAATGCGTTTACACGATAAATGGCACACTTGAAATATGGAAGGATTTTTGGGATAAAACTGATAACCGAATATTACAGCTGATTCTCAACCACGATTTTTCAAAATTCAGGTATAGGGTTTCGATATCGCAGAAAGATGACCTTAACGGAAATATTTCATCTTTGCACCGAAAGGAATAAACATAAGAAAAAAAAGGAAAATAAAATTTTAAGACTTACTACATCTTCATTGTTTGCTCTTCAAGGAGCATTTGCGATATTTTGGTCTCTGTATATGTATTTAGAAGACAATCTGAGGCTAACAGAAGCGTTTGTGATAGGCTGCATTTTATTGCTGTTTGCCTTGTTGTTCAATTTTAGAAAACCAATAATAAAAAAAACCGCCTATGCTGTATTGGTGCTTTATACTGTTTTTTTTGATGTTTGTGGGATTATGTTGATAGGGGTTGGCAGTCCTGTAATTTGGATTGCATGGGTTATATTCTTTTTAATCGTTTCAAATTCGGCTCTCATTTTGTATTATTGCTATTTATTCGAAACCCCATATCGGGATAAGAATGTTGTAAAATAGTAAGCAAAAAAGTTGGCGGCAAAATTTGCCAAATCCCAAAAACGACAAGCAGTATGTTGTTTTTTCAGGAGGCGGGAGTTCTGGATTATTTCATGTTGTAGGTGAGCGATAGCACTGAGAATTCCGTGCGGCGGTTAATCTGGTCGGCTGCTTGCTGGTCTTCCTCGGAAAGTGTTTTTATAAACTCTTCGGTCAGTATGTCGCCCTCTTTGAACTGCGGATACAGGCGAGCGATGCGTTTGGTCACTGTCTTTGGACGCGACTTGCCGTAGCCGTGCGGCTGCAGCCGGTCGCGGCTGATGCCGTTCTCAACAAGGTAGTCAACCACCGATTTTGCCCGTCGTTCCGACAGGTTGATATTGTAGGCGTCTGAGCCCCATCGGTCAGTGTGAGAAGCCATTTCGATTGTCACGTTGGGATTGTCGTGCAGCACGGCAATCAGCTCGTTGAGAGCCGTTTTCGACTCCGGCCTCAGGTCGGCCTTGTCGTAGTCGTAGAATATGTTTTCAACCACCGATGGTTTGCTGATTGACGGCAGAATGAACTCCACCCAATAATTCGCGTCTTCCATCGTAGAGTCGGAAGCGAATTCCTGTTTTTGGTTCAAGTAGCCCTTCGCGCCGGCGAGCATCACGTATTTTACGCCTCGCTGCAGCGCGAATGAGAACGATCCGTCGTCGCGCGCCACTTCCTTCTGATTCGACCCGTCGTTTCCGACGATGCGTATTATTGCATTCTTCACCGGCTCCTCGTCTTTGTCCATCACCAATCCCTCGATGGTGATTCTCACGGGGTCGTATTCGAAACTGTAGATGTGGTCGTAGCCACGCGCGTCGCCGCGGTTGGAGCTGAAAAATCCATCTTCGCCCTTCCCGAAAGTGATTCCGAAATCATCGCCGGCGGAGTTGATTGGGAAGCCCATATTCTCCACTTTCCATCGCAGGTCGGCAGGGTCGCCGACAGCCGTGGCACGGAAAATGTCGAGACCGCCCATCCCCGGATGTCCGTCGGACGAGAAATATAGAGAGCCGTCGGAACGCACATAAGGGAAATCGTCGTTGCCCTCAGTGTTGATGTCGGGACCGAGGTTGACGAGCGAACCTTGTCTTTCCTTCAGCGATATGCGCCAAATGTCCTTGCCTCCGTATCCGCCTGGCATGTCGCTGACGAAGTAGAGATATTCGCCGTCGGGCGACACCGCCGGATGTCCGAATGTAGACAGAGTGTCGGCTGTAATCTCAAATTTTACAGGGGCACTCCATTTTGCGTCGGAGCGTGTCGATGTGTATATCTCCACCGATGTCGGAGCGTTGAGCTCGCGTCGCGCTTTGGTGAGATACATTGTCTGTGCGTCGGGCGAGAATGCAACGATGCCTTCGTCAAATTCCGTGTTGAGTTCGCCCTCAACCGGCTCCGGACGTTCCCATTCGCCTTTCTCGTTCTTTTTGGAGAAAAACACGTCGGCATTCTTCATTCCCGTGATTTCACTTTTCTTGTCGCCGGTAGCCTTTTCGGTAGTCGACGTGTAATAAATCTGGTCGCAGTCAGTTCCGAGATACATAGGGCAGAAGTCGGCGCGGCGCGAGTTGAAAAGTTTGGCTTGTTTAACCACATAGCGCGACCCGCGGGCGCGTATCTCCTGGGCCGTGCGGCATCCCTCCGCGCAGTTGATGGCAAGGGAGTCGTCGGGGCAGAATTCAAGATATTTGTCATACGACCGCAGAGCGGCGGCATATTTGCCGTCGGCATGTAGAGCCTGAGCCAGCATAAAGTGGGTCGTGCTGTCGGGATATTCATAGCGCAGCGCGTTTTGGAAAGCCGCCGATGCGCGCGCCGACATGTTGAGCAGCCTATAGCAACGTCCCATCTTGAACGCCACTTCTCCGCGTTGCGGACGCTCCTCCTTTTTCCGCAGTTTGTTGTAAACCTTTTTGTAAGTCACCGACGCGTCGTAGTACTCTCCCCGTTGAAACTGGGCGTCGGCTTCGGAAAGTTTGGGCGTGCGGCAGCCGGCAGCAATTGCTGTCAGCAGCAGACACACGATGATATATACGGCTTTCTTCATAATTAAAGTAACGTTTGCGCCCTCTGTTTTATTGCTTTTTCAGAGAGAAACTGATATGATTGCGCGAATAATTGAGTAACTTTGGTGGATAAAAACTCCAATATTGAGAAGATGAAGATACTGCATACAGCCGATTGGCATTTAGGACAGTCGCTCTATGGCTTTGACCGCCTCGACGAGCAACGCCGGTTTCTTGGGCAATTGTGCGAAGTGGTGGCTGAGGAACGTCCAGACGCGATGGTCGTGGCTGGCGACGTGTTCGACATATCAATGCCGTCGGCAGCGGCTCAGCGCGCCTATGCCGAAGGGCTGCTCGCAATCCATGCCGCCGTCCCCGAGATGGTCATAGTCATTGTTGCCGGCAATCACGACAGCGCCTCGCGTCTTGAGATATACCGCAACCTTTGGCGGTCGCACAACGTGTTTGTCATCGGCACTTTGCGCCGTCTTGCAGACAATAGCGCCGACTATTCAGCGCATGTCGTCCCCGTGCCTGGCAAAGGCTATATAGCCGCAGTGCCCTATGTCTATCCCCACAATTTTCCGCCAGCCGGCGGCGACCGCCAGCAAGCGTTTTTTCAAGGCTTGGAGAAGGCTGTGGGTGAAATGAATGCCGATGGACTGCCAACTGTGCTGGCAGCGCATCTTGCCGTGCTCGGGTGTGACCTGACGGGACACCGCCGCATGCAGAATGATTCGCTCGGCACGGTCGATTATGTCGACCTTCCGACGCTCGGCACCGCATACGATTATATTGCATTGGGACATATCCACCATCCCCAAACGCTGCGTGGAAGCGACGGTAGGGCGGCTTACAGCGGTTCGCCGATTGCTGTGGGGTTTGACGAGCGTTATCAGCACGGAGTTGTGATAGTCGACCTCGAGAAAGGCAAGCCTGTGGAGGCGCGTGCCATTGGCATCAATGACCCGCGTCCGCTTGTCACGCTTCCAAGCCAGCCTGCGGCTTTCGACGACGCACTTGCCGCCGCGCGTGAGTTTCCTGCCGACAGAAAGGCGTATATACGGTTGAACGTGTTGCTCGACAAGCCACTCCCGTCCGACTACAACGAGCAGGTGGCGAAGGCACTCGAAGGCAAGGCGTGCCGTTACTGCACAATCAACGTCACCGACTGTCGCCGGTCGGCGCGCGCCAATGCCTTGCCCGATGTCACACCGGAACAGCTGCGTCAGATGACCGTAGGAGAAGTGGCGGCGCGCTTTTTCGCCGCCAAAGGGATTCCGGAGAAAGAGTCGGCAGACTATCTGGCTATGATTTCGGGGATTGAAAAAGAAATAGAGGAGGAGAACGCACTATGAAACTGAAACACATCACGATACACAACATAGCGTCGATTGCCGACGCGGAAATCGACTTTGTCGCCTCTCCGCTTGCCGACACTCCGCTGTTTCTGATTGCCGGACCTACAGGCGCCGGCAAGAGCATTATCCTCGACTCCGTGTGTCTTGCTCTCTACGCGCGTGCTCCGAGGCTGACAAGATTCAAAACGGATGAGAAATATGAGGATTCGACACTCGTCGGTGTTGAAAAGGAAGACGACCGCAATGTGGGAGTGGACGCCAACAGGCAGCTGATGCGTCGCTCCACGGTGGAATGCTTTGCCAAACTGCTGTTTGAGGGCAACGATGGCAACGACTATGAGGCGCAGTGGCATCTACATCGGTCGCGAAACAAAGCCACCGGCAAATTCCAGAAAGAGGAACGGACTCTGACTCTTCTGAAAACCGGTGAGACGTGGACAAAGAAGGTCGATTTCGAAGGTAAGGTGCAGGAGGTGGTCGGAATGAAATATGAGCAGTTCTGCCGCACCTCGCTGCTCGCCCAGGGCGAGTTCACCCGGTTTCTGCAAAGTAAAAGTGATGAGAAGGCGGAGATTCTTGAGCGTCTGACGGGTATCGACATCTATTCTGCTGTGGGGCGGAAGATAGCGGAGCATGCCAAAGCGGCATCCGACGCCTATGACCGTTGCTGTCAGGCTGTCGCCGGCATCAGTCTGCTCTCCGACGAGGAAAAGGCAGCCGTGGCAGAGGCAATCGACGTGCGGAAAAAACGCATTGAAGAGGTTAAGGCGGAGGCTGATGCCGCCGATGCGAAGCGCAAATGGATTGCCGACAATGCAACGTTTGAAGCGCAATGCGTGGAGGCGCGCCGTCGGGCTGACAATCTCAAAACAGCGATGGAATCGGATGAGTTCAAGCAGCGCCGGCAGCTTGTCGCCGACTACGACCGCTCGGCTTCAGCGCGCGTCTATCTCAGCCAGCGCGACAAGGCGCGTGCCGACGCGGCGGCATTGAAGAAGGAGTTGCCCGGACTTGAGCGCAGTCTTGAAGACGCGGATGGCAAGGGAAAAGCCCTTGAGGGCGACATCTGTTTGATCAACAAGGCTCTGGACGCTGCTACAAAGAGGCTGGTGGCGATAGACAAACCTGCGCTCGACTGCCGGCTGAAAAAGCTCAACGATGCGCGGGTGCTTGTTTCCGGACTTGACGGACAGCGCAAGCTTATCGACACCCATGCGGAAACAATTGCGGAAAGCCGCAAAAAACTGAAAGCCGCCCAAGAGAGGATATCGGTGGAAAAGGCTGAACATGACTCTGCCGACACGGATTTCCGCGACTGCTCGGCACTGTACGCACAGATGGAGATGTCGGTTGGCAACGCTGCCAAAGAATTGAGAAGCAAACTTGTTGTTGGAGCGGAGTGCCCCGTGTGTGGACAGCGCGTAGGGCAGCTGCTTGCCGACGAGCATTTCCAGTCGGTGCTGGAGCCGGTGAGAGTGCGCAAGGTCAATGCAGAGGAACGCCTGCGCAAGGCTGCCACCACCCTTGCAGTGACACAAAAGGAGGTGGCACAGCAAAGTGGGGAAATCGACAGAACGACAAAGAAATTGGAGAAGGCGAGAGCGGACTATGCGTCGATGGTGGAAAAAGCGTCGCCGGCATGCCGTGACGCGGAAACCGCTGTCGATATCGATGCCGTCAACAACGCTCTTGCGGTGGTTGCCGGGAAGTTGCGCGAGGCGGCGCAGGCACAGACGGAGTGCGACACTCAGCGCCGCCGGTTTGACGACACCAACAAACTGCTTGCCGCGACAAAGGATGCGATTGCAAAAATCACAGCCCGGCTGTCGGAACGTCGTGCGGCACTTGCCAATGCCGACAAGACGGCGGCGGAATCTGAAGCCGCGCTCGCTGAATTTTTCGCAGCCAATCCTCAAATCGGAGAAGCCGCGCTTGTAAGCCTGTCGCAGACAAGCAGAGCGCGCATAGACTCCGAAAGGGATTATTGCCAACGCATAATGGCGGATGCCGACAAAAGCGCCGGCGCGCTTGCCTCGGTTGAGAAAATGCTTGAGAACCATCGCGCCAACCGTCCGGCGCTGGCTGAGGCCGACACAGCCGACAGCCTGCAGACGGTTGTGGCAGAAAAACGCGCTGAAGCCGATGCGTTGCTGCAGAGCAACGCCCTTGACGCGCAACGGCTTGCCGACGACAAGAAACAGGCGGAGGCACATGCTTCCGCATTGGTAGCCGCGGAGAAAGCCAGGGCGGAGAAAGACAAATGGGACACGCTATGCAAATATCTTGGTGACAGAGAGGGGAAGCAATTCCGCAAGGTGGCGCAGAGTTTTATCCTGTCGCACCTGCTCAACATTGCCAACGGCTATCTTTGCCGCTTCAGCGACCGCTATACGCTGACTTGTCAGCCTGGCTCGTTGGTTATTCTTGTTGAAGACACTCATAATCCGGGAGTGTCGCAGAGCGCCAACATCCTTTCCGGCGGCGAGAGTTTCATGGTCTCGCTGTCGCTGGCTCTTGCCCTGTCGCGCTTGAACGCTGCCGACAACGGAGTGGACACGCTGTTTATCGACGAGGGCTTCGGCACTCTGTCTGACGAATGCCTTACCAACGTGATGGACACGCTCGAGGCGCTGCATCAGATGGGCGGACGCCGAGTGGGCATCATCAGCCATGTCGATGAGCTTTCACACCGCATACCGGTGCAGGTGCGTGTGGAGCGTGTCGATGCCACGCGAAGTGAAGTTGAGGTTGTAGACACTTGTGGATATGCCGACTAAGAGAATTGTTCAGGACCCCGATTTCGGACGTATAGAGATACGCACCAACCGGCGCGCGCGCAACATCACAATGCGTCCGAAGGACGACGGGCTGCACGTGACTGTGCCTCCCTACACGTCGCTTGCCTCTGTCCTTAAAGCCATAGAGCCGCATCGGCAGACGCTTCGTGAGGGATGCGAGAAGTTGCGTCCGCGGCTGATTGACCTTGATTTCACAATCGATGCGCCGTGCTTCAAACTGTGTGTCGCCTCGGGCACACGGCAATTTTTCTCGGTGCGGTTTGACGACGACAAGGCAACGGTGTTTTGCCCGCCTGACACTCAGTTCAGCCGTCCGGAAGTGCAGAAGTTGCTGTCGGCAGCCGTTGTCAGGGCAATGAAACGCCGGGCGCAGCAGTTTTTGCCTCCATTGCTCGCCGAACTTGCCTCGATGTATGGTCTGACCTATAAGAAAGTGCGTGTCACTGGAGCGCGGTCGAAATGGGGAAGTTGCACAAGCGCAGGCACAATCAGCCTGTCGTGCTACCTGATGCTGCTGCCTCCACATCTGATGGACTACGTGCTGCTTCACGAGCTGGCGCATACCCGAGAGATGAATCACGGTCAGCAATTCTATGCGTTGCTCAACTCGATGACCGATGGCATGGCGTTGCAGCTGCGGTCGCAGCTGCGTGCTTTCCGCACATCGTTTTAGGCAATGGTAAGGAGGGGTAAGGTCTTTAAAGTTTTTAAGGTCCTTAATGATGAAAAAGACGAGCTTGAATAAGATAGGCTGCGGTTCGGAAAAAGAAAATGAACGAGTTCCTTTCTTTTTTGATAAAACTGGCTGCACCTCGGAAAAATTGAAGTAAACTTCATTTTTCACTCGGTTTGCTCGGTTTTTTGCTCACCTTGCACTATCTTTGTCCTTTGGCTAATTACAGACAAGGATGAAAATATTTACAGCGACAGATATACGTGCCATCGATGCAGCAACGGTGGCTAAAGAGGGAATAGCGAGCATTGATTTGATGGAGCGTGCGGCTTCGGCTGTGGCGTTTGAAATTGTTTCCCGTTGGGTGCCGTCGCAGCGTATCATTATTTTTGCGGGTCCGGGCAACAATGGCGGCGACGCGCTTGCCGTGGCTCGCCTGCTGATTGACCAAGGATACAAGCCGGAGGTTCTTCTGTTCAGAACGAAGGACCTGTCGGACGATTGCGCCATCAACCGTCAGCGTCTTGTCGATATGGAATATCCGTCGTTTGTCGAGGTGCAGAAGAAGTTTACGGTTCCGGAGATTTCAAAACGTGATGTTGTTGTCGACGGATTGTTTGGCAATGGCTTGTCGTCCAACCTTCGTGGCGGCTATACGGCATTGGCGAAACTTATCTATGAGTCGGAAGCGTTTGTCGTGTCGATTGACTTGCCGTCTGGACTGTTTCCGGAGTTTAATTCAACAAATATTCTCAACAATATCGTCCATGCCAACCTGACTTTGACATTCCAGTTTCCGCGTCTGGCGTTTTTCTTCAGAGAGAATGCCAGATGCTTGGGAGAGTGGAAGGTGCTCGACATCGGTCTTAGCCAGGAGGCTATCCGTCAGACGCCGTCGAACTATTATTTGATTGACCGTGTGGGAGTCAAGGACGGACTGCAGCCGCGCAATCCGTTTGCCGACAAGCACGATTTCGGACGGATGCTTCTTGTGGCAGGCAGTTTCGGAATGGGAGGCGCGGCAGTGCTTGCGGCAAAGGCTGCGTTGCGCACGGGGGTGGGCATTGTCGATGTCCATACGCCGTCGTGCTGCTATATCCCGCTTCAGACGGCAGTGCCTGAGGCCCGTGTGCGTCAGGACAGGGGAAGCAGTTATGTTACAGAGATTGTGCCGGAGAAGAAGTATACGGTTGTCGCCGGTCCTGGACTCGGCACGCATGCCGCAACGGTGTCGGCAATCGATGATTTTCTGCGGCAGGCGGCGTCGCCTATTCTTCTTGATGCCGACGCACTTAACTGTATAGCTGGATTACGCACTCCAATCAACAATATTCCGCAAGGCTCCGTGATAACGCCCCATGTGCGCGAGTTCGACCGATTGTTTGGCGAACATTTTACAGACGAGGAGCGTTTTAACCGTGCGGTCGAGATGTCGAAGTTCTTGAAAATCGTGATAGTGCTTAAAGGGCATTACACGTTTGTGTTTCGCCCCGACGGCAAGGTGTTTGTCAACACCACGGGCAATGCCGGAATGGCTACCGCTGGCAGTGGCGACGTGCTGTCGGGAATCATAGGAGCGCTTATGGCACAGAAATACCGACCCGATGTGGCGGCGTCGATGGGCGTGTTTATCCATGGCTATGCAGGCAATCTGGCTGCGCAGAAGCATGGCGAATACGGGCTTACGGCAGGCGATATCATAGACTGCATAGGTCAGGCAATAAAGGAAATAATGCAATAACAACAATAAGATATGAAGACAATTAAGATAATTGCGCTGGCTGCGGCTTTGACGGCTTCGATGCCGGCATTCGCCCAGGAGACACAGCGGCTCACAGCCAACAAGCACAATGAATACGGACTGATTTATTCGTTGCCTAAAACGCATGTCAACATTGAGGTTGAGGCGGTGCGTACGGTGAAGAAAGCCGGACCTTACTACCGCTACGCCGAGAAGTATCTCGGTGTGAAGAATCCGATTACCGAGGACAGCCAGACGTGGGCTGTCAAGGACGTGCAGATGTCGGCATTCGGTGTGCCCGACAAGGACAGTGAGTGGCTGATGAAATTCAAGGCAGGGTCGTCGCCTTTTGTGGTGCTCGACGCCGCAGGATTGCCGTTGGCAATCAACACCGACCCCGAACGCGAAGTGGTGGAACGCAAACGCAACCAGATGGCAGACAAGAGTGTGCTTGACGGAACAGACTATTCAAGCGTGTTTACGGAGGACATGGTGGCGAGCGAGTCGCTGATGAAGCGTGCCGAAACAGCCGCCGCCAAGATTTTCGAGTTGCGCGAGAGCCGCAACGACCTTGTGAGCGGCAACGCCGACCAGATGCCTCCCGATGGGGCTTCGCTGAAGCTGATGCTTGATGAGCTCAACCGTCAGGAACAGACGCTTACGGCGATGTTTGTTGGCACAACGCAACTGGAGACGCGCGTGGTGCGTTTCGACTATGAGCCGAAGAAGGATGTCGACGGCGAGGTGGTGTTCCGTGTGTCGGACGTGAACGGCATTGTCGACAGCAATGACCTCAGCGGCGAACCTGTATATATCACAGTGAAAACAACGCAAAAGGGCGAGTTGCCTGTCGATGATAAGGGCAAGGAGAAGGAATTGCCAAAGGGCGCGGTGATGTACAACATCCCGGGACGCGCTACCGTGACGCTGACCTATGACGGCAATGTGCTGGCACGCGAACAGATGGAAGTGGCGCAGTTTGGCGTGCAGTTCGGTCTTGATCCAAAGATTTTTGTTGATAAGAAACAGCCGGCGTATGTGGTGTTCCATCCTGAGAGCGGCAGCGTCAAGGAGATTGGTGTGCTTGAAACATCGACTGAAAAATAGAGACTTCGGAAAGGATTGAAAAAAACATAGCGGCGCGCCGCAGCCGTTATAGCAGGAATGATTCGCAATTGTCGCGAGTCACGACATTGAAGTCCGTGTCGGGATAAGCCCTTGAGAAAGCCAACGGGATAGATGCCTTCCGCTTTGGATTCCAAATAAATCGCAATATTTTTGGAATGCGTTCCAAATAAATCGCAATATTTTTGGAGTTGGAGGACGTGCGACTGGTTGCAACAAAAAAAATTCCAATCTTCTGAGCCTATCGTGCCGTAATGTCGGCGGATATTAGTAATTTTGTGGCAACAAAAAGAGATATGATTGAAAGGTTAGTAGTAATCGATAGTGTAGACCCCGTTATATTCTATGGGGTGAACAACTCAAACATGCAGTTGATACGCAGCCTGTTTCCGAAGTTGCGCGTCGCTGCCCGCGGCACGCTTATCAAAGTGCTTGGTGATGAGCAGGAAACGGCGGAGTTTGAGAAAAAAATCAAAGAACTTGAAGACTATTGCTCGAAATATAATCAGCTGGGAGAGGAGGTAATCCTCGATGTGGTCAAAGGGAAGCCGCCCAAAGAGCTGAAGATGGACGACGTGATTATCTACGGCGTCAACGGCAAGCCCATCCAGGGGCGTTCAGCCAATCAGCAGAAACTTGTCAAGGCATTTCAGGAAAACGATTTGACGTTTGCGCTCGGACCAGCGGGAACGGGCAAGACGTATGTGGCGATAGCCCTTGCCGTGCGTGCTCTCAAAAACAGGGAGGTGCGCAAGGTGATACTTTCGCGTCCGGCAGTTGAGGCCGGCGAGAAGCTCGGATTCCTTCCCGGAGATATGAAGGACAAGATCGACCCTTATCTGCAGCCTCTCTACGATGCGCTGGAGGATATGATTCCGCAGGCGAAACTGAAGGAATATATGGAAACCGGAGTGATTCAGATTGCGCCGTTGGCATTTATGCGCGGACGCACCCTGAGCGAAGCCGTGATAATCCTCGACGAGGCGCAAAACACCACCACGCATCAGATAAAAATGTTTTTGACGCGTCTTGGCATGAATGCCAAGATGGTGATTACCGGTGACGTGACGCAGATTGACCTGCTCCACACCGTCACTTCCGGACTTGTGCAGGCATTGCGTGTGCTCCGTAACGTCAATGGCGTGGGACGTGTGCAGTTTGAGAAAAAAGACATTGTCCGCCATCCTCTTGTGCAGCGGATAGTGGAGGCATACGAGAAGCACGACGAGGAGCAGAAGGCTTTGCGTCAGGAGCAGAAGGAGCGACGGATAGAAAACAACCGACAATGATTTTATAACATATAAAAGTTTATGGCAACAACATTAGTAAAGACAGATTTCCAATTCCCGGGACAGGTGAGCGTTTATCACGGGAAAGTACGCGACGTGTATGACATCAACGATGATTTGATGGTGATGGTGGCGACAGACCGTATCTCGGCTTTCGACGTGATTCTTCCGAAGGGCATTCCGTTCAAAGGGCAGGTACTCAACCAGATTGCGGCAACATTCCTTGACGCTACAGCCGACATCGTTCCAAACTGGAAACTTGCCACTCCCGACCCGATGGTCACTGTGGGATTGAAATGTGAGGGATTCCGCGTAGAGATGATTATCCGCGGCTATCTTACGGGCAGCGCTTGGCGCGACTATAAGGATGGTTGCCGTGAGCTTTGCGGCGTGAAACTGCCGGAGGGCATGAAGGAAAACCAGAAATTCCCGGAACCTATCATCACTCCTACCACCAAGGCTGAAGCCGGACACGACGAGAATATCTCTCGCGAGGAAATAATCAAGCAGGGCATCGTTTCGAAGGAAGACTATGAGACGATGGAGCGCTACACGCGCGCATTGTTTGCCCGCGGTTCGGAGATGGCTGCCAAGAAGGGATTGATTCTGGTTGACACCAAATATGAGTTCGGCAAGCGCGACGGCAAGGTTTATCTCATCGACGAGATCCACACTCCCGACTCTTCACGCTATTTCTATGCCGACGGCTATGAGGAGCGTTTCGAGAAAGGCGAGGCTCAACGCCAGCTTTCAAAGGAATTCGTGCGCCAGTGGCTTATTGAGAACGGATTTATGGGCAAGGCCGGTCAGACTGTGCCTGAGATGACGGATGAATACTGCCAGTCGGTTTCCGACCGCTACATCGAGCTTTATGAGCATATCACCGGTTTGAAATTCCAGAAGGAGGAGCATGCCGACATTGCTGCGCGCATAGAGAAGAATGTGACTGAATATCTCAACTCTTTGAAGAAGTAAAAAAACTCACAAACAGACGGGATGGACTACAAGGCGGAGAAAATTATGCCATACGGCAAAAAAGAGAGCAAGACGCAACAGGTGCGCGAGATGTTTGACTCCATCGCGCCGGTTTACGATTTTATGAACCGCGCAATGACTTTCGGCATCGACAAGCTGTGGCGTCGCAAGGCAGTGGGATTTCTGCGCAGGAAAGGCGTGCAGTCGCTGCTTGACGTGGCCACAGGCACCGGCGATTTTGCCATGCTCCTCTGCCGCAAACTGCATCCCAAACGTCTGGTGGGCGTCGACTTGTCGGAAAATATGCTTTCCATCGCCCAGCAGAAGGCGCAGCGCGCCGGTCTTGACGATGTGATAGAGTATGCCAAAGGCGATTGCCTTGCGCTCGACTTCGGCGACGGTGAGTTTGACGCTGTTACGGTGGCTTACGGTGTGCGCAATTTCGAGCATCTCGAGCAGGGATATGCCGAGATGCATCGTGTGCTCCGTCAGGGAGGCACGCTTTGTGTCATCGAGCTGTCGACGCCTCGCAATCCGTTGGTGCTCTGGTTTTATCGGTTCTATACGCGCAGGCTTATCCCGCTGCTCGGATGCAGCATCTCGAAGGATGCCCGTGCCTATTCCTATCTGCCGGAGAGCATAGCTGCCGTGCCGCAGGGCAACGACATGCTCGACATCATGCGCCGTGCAGGCTTCAATAACTGCACCTGCCGCACGATGACGTTTGGCACTTGTTCCATCTATCTTGGAGAGAAATAGAAAAGCTTAAGCAATTAATGTTTTTTACGCGGTTGTACGTCTTGTGATGTGCAGCCGCTTTTTTTGATTGTACATCTTGGGGGGATTAGTACCAGTCAACGCCGTTGCTGTAGCTGCTGCGCTTGTCGTATTTGAGGTCGGCGAGAAGCGACGACTTGACGGCGATATGGAAGTTGTAGGATTTGTACGGTCCTACCGGCACGAAGCTTGCGCTCATCGAGAAGCAGTGCAGGTCGCGCGTGATGGTGCAGTTCATGTATGCGAGTTTGTGCGTGTCGAAGTTGTAGCTTGAAGAGAATGTGAAGTTCCAGCCCTTGGTGGGCTGTATGCGGCCGCTGAAGCTAAGGTTCTGAGTGAATTTTCCGCGATAGTCCATCTTCTGCTTGTCAAACTCTCCGTAGCTGTAGTTCACCGAGTAGTTGAGCGTCAGGCTCCAAGGAAAACTCCAATGGGCATATCCGTCGCTGTCAAGCTCCAGATTGTCGTCTTTTTTCTGGTTGTTCTGTCCGCCCGTTCCGTCGTCCATCTCGTCCAGATTGTCGTCGGGGGAGTCGGTCTTTTTGGAGTCGGTCGACGAGGATTTCTTCTTGCGCCTGAAAGTGGAGTTGTTGAGCGTGTAGCTGAACGAAGTTCCAGTGCTCGACAGTTTCACCCATCCTTTGTGGGCTTTCCATCGCGGCACGTCGACGCGCACCGGCGCGCCAGACGCATTGAGCTGGTAGGTGTATGGATCCCACGTCGCCGAAAGGTTGAGGTTGAGGTTTTTCACGAGGCGCAGCGAGAGCGACGTGTTGACGTTGCTCCAGCGCAGCGAGTCGGCTGCGAAGTTGTACGACTGCGATATCGTGAAGTTCTCGATGAGGGATATCTTCTTCACGCCAGTACTGTCCTGGTCGCTTTTCACTTTCATTTCCACGTTGTTTGACAGCGACATGCTCACCATTCCCGTTTTTCCCTGACCCACGGATCCGAAGATGTTGCTGCCGAAGTAGCTGTACTTGCGTTGCAAAGCCCGTCCCTGCTGGTCAACGTAGTCGTAGGTGCCGTAATATCCCCATCCAGGCTGCGAGAAGTCAGGCGAGCCGCTGAACGATATTGACGGACTCATCACATGGCGAATCATCTGCACCTTGTCGCCGAGGAACTTCATAGGCTTGAAGAAACCGTAGATTTTAGTGTCGAGCGAGACAGACGCATTGAAGTCGAACACGTTGTAGAAGTTGTAGGTTGTGTCCTGCACCTCAGCCGACGCCGCGGGGTCCCATGACCGGCGAATCTTGCGCGTATACATACGGTCGTTCATCGAGATGCTCGGCGACACGTTGATGTATTGGAAGAGACTGAATGTGGCGGAAACCGGCACGGAATGGCGCATGCCGTTTGCCCAGTCCTTCACGAGGCTTTTCTTGAAAAACTCGTTTTGCTTGGCTGTCAAACTGTTTTGGAACGAACCGGTGTACGACATTTTGATTTTCTCATACCAACGCTCTGCTCCGACCGCGCGTTTGCGCTTGAACGGCGCTATCTGCGACAGCGACAGGGTGAAGTTTGGAAACGACACCGAGAGGGTTGAGTCCTGAGTGCGCTGTGCCAGCGACGCCGTTGTCGACATCTGGAACTTTGAAGAGAAACGGTAGGAGAGGTTCACCGTACTGTTTTTCGTATTTTCGGTAAACGACTCGTTGTAGTAGCTGTTAAGGTCGTTGCGCGAGTATCCGCTGGTTGCGAAGTTCACGCTCGACGAGAACGTCATTTTCGGGTTCGCCTTTGAGTCCTGCGAGTGGGTCCATGCGATGCGGAAGTTTTTCTGCTTCATATAGTCGGGCGAACCCTTGTCGCCGGTGATTGTGGTCAGGAAACTCATGTTGAACGAGCCTGAGAATTTGTAGCGTTTGCGATATGTGGAGCGCGCCGCCAGCCCCCATGAGCCTTTGGTGTAGATTTCTCCCGTCAAGGCAAGGTCGGCATAGTCGCTGAGCGCGAAATAATAACCACCGTCGCGCAGGTAGAAGCCCTTGTTGTAGTCGTCGCCGAATGTGGGGAAAATCACGCCCGACGAGTATTTTGAAGTGAACGGGAAATAGCCGAACGGCACGGCGAGCGGCAGAGGCACATCGCACAGCACCATATATGCCGGACCCGTCACGATGTCTTTCTTAGGGCGCATCTTCGCCTTTGTCAGCTGCATGTAGAAGTGAGGGTGCTCGTGGTCGTCGCAAGTGGTGTAGCGGCCGTTGATGATGTTGTATGAGTCGTCGGCAAGTTTCTTTGTCTGTCCGCCGGTAAGGTATCCCTCGCCCTGCTGCGTGACAACGTCGGTGATGAATCCTTTTGAAGTCTTGAAATTGTAGGTCATGGTCTTCGACTGGTATTCGCCGCTGCGATCCTTGAACACCGGCGACCCCACCACCTCGTCGGTTGTGTCTTTCCGGCCTACGGCGTATACAAGGCTCTCTTTCATATCCATGTGTATCTCATCGGCGCTCAGGTCGATGTCGGCATATTTCACGTTGCTCGCGCCATACATGAACGCGGCGTTCTGACCCATCATCACCAACGAGTCCTTGGCGGCGAAATCCACAGCATTGTCGATGTCGATCTTCTCGCGCACAATGCGGCTTTTCCTTGGCGCCGGCGGCATTGAGTCCAAGGCGAGAATCTCGCTGTCGGTAAGCGTGTCGGCGGGGAGGATGGAATCGGCGGGAGCGGCAGGGCTGACAGAGTGGTTCACCACCGATTCAGCCACCGAGTCGAGGCGTTCGCCCGTGCGGAGCGAAGGCCGTTGTTTGCGTGCCCTCTCGCGGAGCGAAGCCATTACGTTTCGTATCGAGTCGATTCGTGGAGATGTTTGCGCACGAGCGCGAATCAGAGCAGAGTCGACAACCGTGGCGGCAGCATCTGGGATGCTGTCGGCATGGTGTTTGTGCAATCCCGTCTGCGGCATGGCAAAAAGAGCCGTCGACAGCAGCACGAGTATGATTATATATATATGAAAGCGCTTCAAATTCCTCTTTTCTCTGCAAATACGGTGCAAAGGTAAATAAATAGGACGAAACATTCGCAATGTTGCGCCCTATTTTGCATATTTTAGAATGATAAAGCCGTCAGTGCGGTGGGCATGCAGGTCAGAGAGCCAGCCCGTCGAGAGTGGTGAAGTAGATTTGGATAGCCTCCCGGATTTCGTCGTAGGTGATGTATTCGTCGGCCGTGTGCGAGCGGGCAGATTCGCCGGGACCTATTTTCAGCGACGGGAACGGCATCAGAGCCTGGTCGCTTAGGGTAGGTGACCCGAAAGGCTTGCGCCCGGCTATGACGAGGCGGCGCACGATGGGGTGCTGCTCGCTGATGCCCGACGGGCGGAGGCGGACGCTGCGCGGGGAGAGCTTGCAGAAGGGCACAGCCTGCCGTATCATTTCGAGAGTCTGTTCGTTGGTGTAGGCATCGGTGGTGCGCACGTCGACCACGATGCGGCATATGTCGGGCACCACGTTGTGTTGCGTTCCAGCGGAGATTTGAGTGACGCTGATTTTTACGGGTCCAAGATGGGCAGATGTCAATGGAAACGACAGCGAGCGCAGCCGTTCGATCATCGGCAGAGCCTTGTAGATGGCATTTTCGCCCTCGTCGCGTGCGGCGTGTCCCGACTTACCGGCAATCTCGCCGTCGAGCACCATCAGTCCTTTCTCAGCCACAGCGGGGTGCATTCCCGTAGGTTCGCCCACCAAAGCCACGTCGATTTTGGGCAACAACGGCAGAACCGCCTCGATGCCTCCTTTTCCGCTAACTTCCTCCTCGCACGAGGCAAGGAATACAAGATTGTAGCGTTGCTGCCGCTGCGACAGCAACAGAAAGGCCGCCGTGAGGCTCACCACCGACGCTCCGGCGTCGTTGCTGCCGAGACCATAGATGCGTTCGCCGTCGTCGTCGGGCGAGAAAGGGTTGCGCGTCCATCCGTCGACAGGCCGCACGGTGTCGATATGCGAGTTAAGGAGCAGGGTGGGCCGTTCATGGCTGTAGCCAGGCGCTATTGTCCACACGTTGTTGCCGCAGCGCTGCGTCGTGCATCCCCTTGCTTTCAGAAAATTCTCAATTATGTCTGCCGCCGCTTGTTCCTCCCGGCTCACCGAAGGTGTTGAAATCAGAGCCTTCAGCAGGTCTACCACATCGTAAAAAATCTCGTCCATAAAGTATTGTAGAAATTATGCGGTAAACTTACACAAAAATCTTCAAACAACCGCCTGCCGTTGGTGATTATTATTGACAAAATCTGTGGCCGGGTTCGCTGCCAAGCTCCGGATTTGCACTATCTTTTAATAAGATAGGCTGCATTTCGGAACAAAAAAATCAACGAGTTGTTTTTTTATTCTCTCAATTTGCACTATCTTTGTCACCGCAAAAAAATAGAGAGGAGGTTGTGGAGATATAACCGATTCAGAAACAGGTAAATAACTCATATTATCAATACGGGCGGACGCGCAATCGCGGGTTTTGCCTTGGCTTGGAAGGGCTGGCGCGGCATTCCGGGCATATTTTTATTGCGCCAAAAACAACAGAATAATAAAAAATTAAATACATAAAGAAATGATTATTGTACAAGTAAAAGAAGGCGAGAACATCGAAAGAGCATTGAAGAAATTCAAAAGAAAATTTGAGAAAACCGGTATCGTGAAAGAATTGCGCGCACGCCAGGCTTTTGAGAAACCATCTGTGGCAAACCGTAAGAAAATGATGAAAGCGGTTTACGTTCAGAAACTTCGCTCAGAGGAGGAATAAAATTCCGTCGGAAAACTTGCAAAATTGAAAGTTTTTGCTTAAATTCGTAGCGGAATGAAGAAAAACGCGCTACGATGAAGCAGATAGAATCTTTCTTATATTATATGCGGTATGAACTGAATTATTCGGTTCATACCGTTTTGTCTTATAAGAAGGATCTTGAACAGTTTGCCGCGTTTGCCGCCGACGGCGACAGCGAGTTTGCCGCTGCGGGCGTCGGCACCGCCGATGTGAGGGCGTGGGTCTACGACTTGTCGCAGCGTCGCGGGCTGGCGGTCAGGACAGTGCGCAGAAAGATGCAGGCGCTGCGCGCGTTCTACAAATTCCTGCTTAAGCGCGGCGAGGTGGCGCAGAATCCGGTTGACGACATTCCGATGGCTAAGCTGCCAAAGCGTTTGCCCGAGTTTGTCGGCGAGAAAAAAATGGACGAGATTCTTGACAGCGGCTTCAGCCATACGGATTTTGAGCAGGTGCGCAACCGCCTGATAGTGGCGATGCTATATGAGACGGGGATGCGCCGCGCCGAGCTTGTGGGCTTGACCGACGCAGACATCGACACCCGACGGTGTGAACTAAAAGTGCATGGAAAGCGTAATAAAGACAGAATAGTGCCTTTTTGCGGGGAGCTGCGCTCATTGATAGAACTGTACCGGCCTCTGAGGGCAAAGCTGTCGGCATCCGGCAACGATGCCTTCTTCCTGACCGCAAAAGGCGCGCCGGTCTATGACAAGCTGGTCTACAACGTGGTTAGCCGGACGCTGTCTGCGGTTACCAGTGGGCGGCGTTCGCCCCACACGCTCCGCCACTCGTATGCGTCGGTGATGCTCAACCACGGAGCCGGCATCAACAGTGTGAAAGAATTGTTGGGACATGAGTCGCTTGCGGCAACGCAGGTCTACACTCATATCACATACAGCGAACTGAAACGTAATTATAAACATGCTCATCCAAGAGCCTTAAAAAAAGGAGGGTAAAATGGAAATCAGAATTAAAGCCATCCATTTCGATGCAACTGCAAAATTGGAAGAGTTCATCAACAAGAAGGCGCAGAAACTTGCTCGCCGTAATGAGTCGGTCACTGGGTTTGACGTGACCTTGAAAGTGGTGAAACCGGAAACCGCAATGAATAAAGAGGCTTCCATAAAGCTGACCGTGCCAAACAGCGAGGATTTGTTTGCCTCGAAGGTGGCCGACACGTTTGAGGAAGCGGTTGATTTGGCAATCGACGCGCTCGACCGTCAATTGGTGAAACTTAAAGAGAAGAAATAATATATTAAGGTGTGAAAACGAGAGAAGCCGGGCGGTGTCTTTGTGACGCCGCCCGGCTGTCGGTTGGTGGCGGGTGATTGTGCAGGGCATGTTGCGGAATAAAAAACGCGAAAAAGAGATTTTTTTTGAAAAATAATAGAGAAAAGTTTTGGAGATAAAATTATTTGCGTAACTTTGCACTCGCTTTCCGGCTTATGTCGGTGTGCAACAAGCCTCTTTAGCTCAGTTGGCCAGAGCACGTGATTTGTAATCTCGGGGTCGTTGGTTCGAATCCGACAAGAGGCTCGAAAGAAAAGCAGATGATACGAAAGTGTTACCTGCTTTTTTCTTTTTGCCCCGCAAAGAATCCTCTAATTTATTTAAAATCTACACATCGGCTTTCCCTTGAATCCAACTATATTTGTACCTTTGCATATTATTTCTAAGAAAGATGGCAGAAAATAGAGGTTACATGCAACGATACGCAATGCTGTTCGGTACCTATATGGGAGGTTTCTGGATATTGAAGTTCATACTCTTTCCTGTGGGGCTGTCGGTTCCTTTTTTACTTTTCCTTTTCATGGGACTCACGCTATGCGTACCTTTTATGGGATATTATTATGCACGGATGTATCGTAATCAGGTATGCGGAGGCGGCATCAGCTTCCTGCATGCATGGGTATTCACCGTTTTCATGTATATGTTTGCCGCGCTGCTTGCCGCCGTGGCACACTACATCTACTTCAGGTTCATAGACCACGGATATGTGATAAACACGTGCGAAACGATGGTAGACACGCTTGCCCAAAGCAACATGCCGGGAATGGATTCGTACATCGCCACCTATCAGGAAGCTCTGGAGACAGCCCGACTACTCAGCCCTATCGACATTACGCTACAGATGATATCGTCCAATGTATTTTGGGGTTCGATACTGGCTTTCCCCACCGCCTTGTTCGTGATGAGACGCAAGAAAGACGACGCTCCGGCAGAGTGACGGAACAGCAAAAAGAAATGTTATTTCAATTGTAAAATAGAAAAATCATACATCAATGGATATTTCAGTTGTCGTACCACTATATAATGAAGAAGAATCACTCCCCGAACTGTTCGCATGGATTGAGCGGGTGATGAATGCCAACGGTTTTTCATACGAAGTGATTTTCGTGAACGACGGAAGTACCGACCGTTCCTGGCAGGTAATCGAACAATTGCAGGCACAAGCTCCGGACAAGGTACGGGGCATTAAGTTCCGCCGCAACTACGGGAAGTCGCCGGCATTGTTCTGTGGTTTCGAACAAGCACAAGGCGACGTCGTGATAACCATGGACGCCGACCTGCAGGACAGCCCCGACGAAATACCCGAACTCTACCGCATGATTACCCAAGACGGCTATGACCTCGTATCGGGCTGGAAGCAGAAACGTTACGACCCGTTGTCGAAGACCCTCCCCACCAAATTGTTCAATGCCACCGCCCGCAAAGTATCGGGCATCAAAAACCTGCACGACTTTAATTGCGGACTGAAGGCGTATCGCAAAGAGGTGGTCAAGAATATAGAAGTATACGGCGAAATGCACCGCTACATCCCTTACCTGGCCAAGAACGCCGGCTTCAAGAAAATCGGCGAGAAAGTGGTGCACCATCAGGCACGCAAATACGGAAAGACCAAGTTCGGGCTGAACCGTTTTGTAAACGGGTATCTGGACTTGCTTTCCCTTTGGTTCCTTTCCCGGTTCGGCATCAAGCCCATGCACTTTTTCGGATTGCTGGGTTCGCTGATGTTCATCTTCGGCTTCATAGCCGTGGTCATAGTGGGTGTCAGCAAGTTGTACTACATGCACCATGGCATGCCCTACCGCCTTGTGACGGACTCTCCCTACTTCTACCTCTCGTTGACCTCCATGATTATCGGCACACAACTGTTCGTGGCAGGATTCCTCGGAGAGCTGATTTCACGTAATGCCCCGGAACGAAACAAATATCAAATAGAGAAAACCATTTAACGATGAAAAAATTAGTCAGACTTGTCATACTCGGAGCTATCCTTTGCCCGATAATAAGCATAGCTATCTCCTGCTCGGAGGAGGCAGATTGCTCCATGACGGCACGCCCCATGGTGAATTGCATTCTTTATAGAGTAGACCCCGAAACCCAATACGTGGAGAACGACACGCTCGACTCGCTCACCGTCACAGCATACGGCACCGACTCCATCATCATCAACAACCAGAAGAAGGTACACGACATCTCCCTGCCACTGCGCTATACGGAGGATTCCACCAAGCTGATATTCAAGTATAGCCGGACCAAGAGTGACACGATGGTGATACGCCACACCAACACCCCCTATTTCCTATCGATGGATTGCGGCTATCAGATGAAGCAGGCCATCACAAGCGTAACGTGCACCCGCATCTCTCTGGACTCGATATACATCAAAGACAATGAAGCAGGCATCTATGGAAAGGAAAATCTTAAGTTATTCTATTAGTCTGGCACTCTGCCTGCTGATGTTCCTCCCCCTACGGGCGCAGAACGGGAATCCTACCGTCCCCCCCCAGGGAGCACCTCCCAAGAAGGAGAAGAAGGACGCGAAAGAAGAAGTGCACTATCCGTTATACAACGGCATGTCCGTCGGCTTGGACTTGTGGGGAATCGGAAGTTCCGTATTTGGAGGAGATTTCCTGAGTTCCGAAGTGGCCGTGGATGTAAACCTCAAGAACCGCTTCTTCCCTATTGCCGAACTGGGATATGGCTCCACGGACACCTGGAGTGACAAAGGCATACACTACAAAAGCAACGCCCCCTACTTCCGCATAGGAATGGACTATAACACGCTATACAAGAAGCAGCACGGACACATGCTACTCGTAGGCTTGCGTTACGGTGTAAGCAGCTTCAAGTACGATGTAGACGCCTTGGGACTGGACGACCCGATATACGGTGGCATCGTAGGCAATCCGAATCTGGACGACGAGATATGGGGAGGCAGCCTGCCCTATAACCATAAAGGAATGAAAGGCTCCATGCAATGGGCGGAATTTTGTGTCGGTATCCGGGCGCACGTCTGGAAGGCATTGTACATGGGCTGGTCACTACGCTTCAAGTTCAAATTGTCTGCCTCGGCCGATGAATACGGTGACCCGTGGTATGTGCCCGGTTTCGGGAAATATGGCTCCAACACGATGGGAGTAACCTATACGATAACTTATAAACTACCTCTTTAAGCGACTTATGACAGGGTTAGAGATTTGGCTACTGGCCGTAGGACTTGCGATGGATTGTTTCGCCGTTTCTATAGCCAGCGGAATTATATTGAAACGCGCCCGGCTGCGCCCTATGCTGGTGATGGCCATCAGCTTCGGCTTTTTCCAGGCTTTGATGCCTCTGCTGGGATGGATAGGCGCCAGTTTTTTCAGCCACCTGATAGAAAGTATTGACCATTGGATTGCATTCGGTATCCTTGCCTTCCTGGGCGGACGCATGATAATGGAATCCTTCAAGGACGAAGATTGCAAGCACGAGTATGACCCTACCAGCCTGAAGGTGGTGCTCGCTCTGGCCGTGGCAACCAGCATCGATGCATTGGCGGTAGGTGTTTCGTTTGCATTCCTCGGTATCAAGCAATTCTCGGCTATTCTTTCCCCCATCGGCATTATCGGTTTTGTATCATTCGCCTTGTCGATGGTCGGCCTGATGTTCGGCATCCGTTTCGGATGTGGCATAGCCCGCAGACTGCGCGCCGAACTTTGGGGAGGGATTATCCTCGTCATCATCGGTACCAAGATATTGGTAGAGCATCTCTTCTTTTAATTAAAAAGTAAAAACTCAGATAGGATATGGAAAAGAAAGTACAACGGAATTTTTTATGGATTGCCCTACTGGTACTGGGAACCATCTGGATACTTGCCCGCCACAACCAAGTCACTCCTTATCAGACGGATAACGGACTGATATTCGGTACGGTATATAAAGTGACTTATCAATGTGACCAAAATCTGAAGGCGGAGATAGAAGCGGAACTCAAACGTTTCGACGGTTCCTTGTCCCCTTTCAATGACACGGCGACCATTACGCGCATCAACCGCAACGAGGACATTGTGCCCGACACATTCTTTACCAACGTCTTCCGACGTAGCATGGAAATCTCCCGGGAGACCGATGGTGCCTTCGATATCACCGTTGCCCCTCTTGCCAATGCCTGGGGATTTGGGTTCAAGAAGGGTAACTTCCCCGACTCTGCCATGATAGACAGCCTGCTGGAGATGACAGGATACGAAAAAGTAAAATTGTCCGATGAAGGGAAAGTGGTGAAAACAGACTCGCGTATAATGCTCTCGTGCAGCGCTGTGGCAAAAGGATATGCAGTAGATGTCATAGCCCAACTTCTGAAGAAGAAGGGTATCCGCAACTTTATGGTCGATATAGGCGGAGAAGTGGTTGTTCACGGGCAAAACCCTCAAAATGGACCTTGGCGCATCGGTTTGAACAAGCCGATAGACGACTCACTGGCAGTGAACCAGGAACTGCAAGCAGTGCTGCTAGTCACGGATTTAGGCATGGCTACATCGGGCAATTATCGCAACTACTACTATAAAGACGGAAAGAAATATGCGCATACCATCGACCCGCGTACCGGCTATCCGGTACAGCACAGCATCTTGTCAGCCACCGTCATTAATTGCCAAAGATTGCATGAGTGCAGACGCCTATGCCACGGCATTCATGGTGATGGGGCTGGAAGAAGCAGAACGCGTGGCGGATGCACATCCGGATATCGACGCCTGTTTCATTTATACGGATGAAGAAGGAAAGCTTCAAACGTTCTTAACAAAAGGAATGGAGAAGTATATGAAATAATGTGCAAATGCGATTAACCCATCATTTATAAAATACAAAATATACCGCCAGTACCAGACATACAAAAGCGGCAAAATGATTCCAATGCAGCGTTTCCCCCTTGAAAAGAACCGTTGTGAACACCGTAAAGATAATCAAAGTGATTACTTCCTGAATCACTTTGAGTTGCATCAATGAGAACGGGCCTCCATTGCCTAAAAAGCCTATCCGATTGGCCGGAACCTGGCAAGAATACTCTGCCAAAGCTATTACCCAGGAAAACAGCACCACGGCATACAACGGCCAGTTGGAGATGACTTTTGTCTCTTGTAGCTTCAGATGCCCATACCAGGCAAACGTCATGAAAATATTAGATACAATCAATAGCAAAATGGTATAAAATGCTTTCATATAGTGATTAATGATTAGTGATTAATGATTAATGATTGCAGGCAGCAATTCCTCTTGCACATTCGTCATACTCCCCCATAGACTATAGCGTGCCTCAGGATTCATTTCCTCCAATTGTTTCAGAATGCCTTTCATTGCACTACGGCTGGATTGTGACTCATACGGACAATTCTTCACCTGCTTACGATACCCCCTCACTTGCGCCAACTCCATCAAATCCGCCTCATGTACCAGACACATCGGACGGATAATCGTCATATCAAACTTCTTCATTACCAGCCGGGGGGGCATAGAGCTGAACGCTCCCTGATAGGTGATATTCATCAGCAAGGTCTCCAGAATATCATCCATGTGATGGCCTAACGCGATTTTATTGCATCCCTGCTCCTTGGCTACGGTAAATAATGCCTTCCGCCTATTCCAAGAGCAAAGAAAACAAGGAGACTTGCGGGTATCTGTCGTGGCATCAAACTCCGTTTCAAAGAGAACAAAAGGCACTCCCCACGACTCTACGTACTCCCTCAGATAGTCTACATCGCTTTGATAAGGTATATTCTTCATCACTACATGTACGGCGACAACGGAAAAACGGGGTTTATAGACACGGGCACGCCGTGCCAACAATTCCACCAGCGCCAAAGAGTCCTTGCCTCCCGAAAGCCCGATAAGAATCTTATCGCCGTCCTCTATCAGCCCATATTCCACCACACCTTTGCTAAACCGCTTGTCTATGCGGCGCAACATCTTTTCTTCTTCAGTAAATCGTGCCATTGATACGAGTTATGAGTTATAAGTTATGAATTATAGCTCTTCCGGTTGCAAAAGTAAGGCAAAAGAACGATTTAAAGAAGAATTAACAAAATAGAATTACGGAAACCAGCTTTATTCACGATAAATTTGTATTTTTGACCTTCTGAACAATCAGCATGTATCAATATGAATAAAAAATATATCCTTTTCTTTCTATTCGGCCTTTTGAGCATAACAATTTCCGCACAAAGCCTGGCAGAAGCCAAAGCCTTGTACGAGAAGGGAGAATACGAAGAAGCCAAGCCCACTTTCAAGAAACTCGTCAAGACACAACCTGGCAATGGAAATTACAACCTATGGTACGGTGTATGTTGCCTGGAAACCGGCGAACCCGCAGAAGCCTTGAAACACCTGGAAAGCGCCGTCAAGAGACGCGTCCCCAGCGGGCAACTCTATTTGGCCCGGGCATACAATGATTTATATCGGTTCGAAGAAGCCATCGAGACTTATGAGACCTACATTTCCGACCTGAGAAAGAGAAAACGCTCCACCGAAGAGGCCGAACAATTATTGGAAAAAAGCAAATCCAACTTGCGCATGCTGAAAGGCGTGGAAGAGGTCTGCTTCATCGACAGCTTTGTGGTAGACAAGGAAAAATTCCTGGATGCATACAAAATCAGCCCCGAATCGGGCAAGCTGTTCATGTACGACACCTACTTCAATGATTCCGGTAAGGAAGGCGGAACGGTATACGAAACGGAGCTGGGCAATAAGCTATATTATAGCGAAATGCAACCGGACAGCACCCTCAGTATCCTTTCGCGCAACAAGTTGCTGGACAAATGGAGTGATGGCAGCTTGTTGCCCGGAAGCATCAACGAGGCCATGAATGCAGACTATCCCTATGTACTTACGGACGGTATCACTATCTACTATGCTTCGGATGGCCCTGGCTCGATGGGAGGATATGATATTTTCGTCACCCGTTACAATACGAATACCGACTCCTATCTGATGCCGGAAAATGTGGGCATGCCGTTCAATTCGCCCTACAACGACTATATGTACGTCATCGACGAATTCAACGACTTGGGATGGTTTGCCTCCGACCGCTACCAGCCGGAAGGCAAAGTGTGCATCTATGTATTCATTCCCAACTCATCCAAGCAAGTGTACAACTACGAAGGGATGGACCCGGACAAGATGATATCATTGGCGCAACTTCACTCTATCAAGGACACATGGACGGACACCGATGCGGTAGAGGCCGCCCAAGAAAGACTTCGGACTGCTGCCAACGCAAAGCCGCAGACCACCAAGAAGCATGATTTCCAATTCATCATTGACGACCACTCCACCTACTACCAGCTGGACGATTTCCGCTCCCCGCAGGCCAAAGCCTCGTATGGCAAATACAATCAGCTGGAGCAGAGCTACAAACAACTGCAGGAGAAACTGGAAGATATGCGTTCGGAATACTCCCGAGCCAACAAGCAGGAAAAGGACAAGATGTCCGCCGCCATCCTCGACCTGGAGCAACGTGTACGGCAATTGTCCACTGAGATGGAGCAAACTGCCATTCAAGTGCGCAACCTGGAAAAACAAGCCACCAAATAAAGACAACTATGGATATACTCATTATCGCCTCATTGATTATAGGAGCAGTAATCTTGTTCTTAGTGGAATTATTCGTAATTCCGGGCATCAGCGTTGCCGGTTTTCTGGCAGGAGGTTGCATCATCTTTGCCAACTACTATGCCTTTGCCTATATGGGCACCACGGCAGGTGTCATTACGCTTATCATATCTGCCCTGGCTTGTATCGGCTCGTTGGTATGGTTCATGCGCTCCAAGACACTCGACAAAATTGCATTGAAAAAAAACATCACCTCCAAAGTAGACCGTAGTGCCGAGGAAAAAGTCAAGGTAGGCGATATAGGCGTAACCACTACCCGCCTGGCTCTTATCGGCTATGCCGAAATCAACGGAGACATCGTGGAAGTAAAGTCATCAGACGGCTTCCTGAACGAAAAGACTCCGATTATCGTAGACCGTATTGCCGACGGAGTCCTCTTAGTGGAACGGCTCAAGCAGTGAAATTTCTGAAATCAACCTATTATTTATAACTAACAATTAATATTTAATCTCATGGATCCAAGCACAATGTATTTAACCGCCTTCCTCATTATAGGAGGCATTATTTTCCTGGTACTTTTCTTCCATTATGTACCGTTCTTCTTGTGGCTGTCTGCCAAAGTATCGGGAGTAAACATCTCGCTGGTACAACTTTTCCTGATGCGCATCCGTAATGTCCCTCCTTATATCATTGTGCCCGGCATGATTGAAGCTCATAAAGCAGGATTGCAAAACATCACGCGCGACGAACTGGAAGCGCACTACCTTGCCGGAGGTCACGTAGAGCGGGTGGTACACGCACTGGTATCCGCCTCTAAAGCCAATATCGAGCTGCCGTTCCAGATGGCAACCGCCATCGACCTTGCCGGCCGTGACGTATTCGAAGCCGTACAGATGTCCGTTAACCCCAAAGTAATTGACACCCCTCCCGTGACAGCTGTTGCCAAAGACGGTATCCAGCTGATTGCCAAGGCCCGTGTAACGGTGCGCGCCAATATCCGCCAATTGGTGGGCGGTGCCGGAGAAGACACGATTCTGGCCCGTGTAGGCGAGGGTATTGTGTCTTCCATCGGTTCGTCAGAGAATCATAAGTCTGTATTGGAGAATCCGGATTCTATCTCCAAACTGGTATTGCGCAAGGGGTTGGATGCCGGAACAGCATTCGAAATTCTGTCCATTGACATTGCTGATATTGACATAGGTAAGAATATCGGTGCCGCCCTGCAGATAGACCAAGCCAATGCCGACAAGAACATTGCTCAAGCCAAGGCAGAGGAACGCCGCGCCATGGCCGTAGCCACAGAGCAGGAAATGAAGGCAAAGGCCCAGGAAGCCCGTGCCAAAGTTATCGAGGCAGAAGCGGAAGTACCCAAGGCCATGGCCGAAGCATTCCGCAACGGCAATCTGGGTATCATGGACTATTACCGGATGAAGAATATAGAAGCCGACACTTCCATGCGCGAAAACATTGCCAAACCGACGACGGGCAATACCAGCCAGCCGTTGAGTAAATAACCCGGAAAGTAACTGACGAAACGCCGGAACCGGTGAACAAGAATCGGTTCCCGGCGTTTCTATTTATAAACAAAAGATTAAAGCCTCAAGCATATGAAGAAATATTTCGCCTCTTCCGAACTGATCATCAATGAAGACGGTTCTGTATTTCATCTTCACGTAAAGCCCGAATGGCTGGCAGACAAAGTCATCTTGGTAGGCGACCCCGGACGGGTGGCACTGGTTGCCTCCCATTTCGAGAACAAGGAATGTGAAGTGGAAAGCCGCGAGTTCAAGACTATCACCGGTACTTACCAGGGGAAACGTATTACGGTGGTTTCCACCGGTATCGGATGTGACAACATCGATATCGTGATGAACGAACTGGATGCCCTGGCAAACATCGACTTCGAGACGCGCGAAGAAAAGCCCCGCCTACGTAGCCTTGAGCTGGTACGTATCGGCACCTGCGGCGGCTTGCAACCCTACACTCCGGTAGGCACATTCGTATGTTCTGAAAAGTCCATTGGTTTCGATGGGCTGCTCAACTTCTATGCCGGACGCAACTCCGTGTGCGACCTACCCATGGAGCGTGCCTTCCTCAACCATATGGGATGGTCTGGCAACATGTGTGCCCCTGCCCCCTACGTCATTGATGCAAGCACTGAACTGATAGACCGCATCGCACAAAACGACATGGTACGTGGCGTAACGATTGCCGCCGGGGGCTTCTTCGGACCTCAAGGACGCGAGTTACGCGTGCCGCTTGCCGACCCACATCAGAATGAGAAGATTGAAAAATTTGAATACAACGGCTACCGTATCACCAACTTCGAGATGGAAAGTTCTGCCCTGGCAGGCTTGAGCCGTCTGATGGGGCACAAGGCCATGACGGTATGCATGGTCATTGCCAACCGCCTGATAAAAGAAGCTAACACGGGATACAAGAATACGATAGATACTCTTATCAAAACAGTACTCGACCGTATCTAAGTATCCTTCAAGAAATGCTCCTCCCTTTCCTTCAGCCAATCCTAGGAGTAGGGTTTAGTAATGACTTCATCACATCCTGCTTGACGTGCCCGTTGCTGGTCTGTATAGTGTAGCAATGTCCTGCTATACCCACAATGGGCACAGAGGCGGATTAGGCTTTATAAGCATCTATCCATTATCGATTTGCACAAAGTTACGATAAAAGCCCATAAGTTGAATCACCATCTCTCTTTTTTGTAAAGAAACCATTATCTTTGCTGAATAAAAATAAGCCGGATAAAATGAACCAAGATACCATTTGTGCCATAGCCACCGCCCAAGGGGGAGCCATAGGATGCATCCGTGTCTCCGGACCGGATGCCATAGAGATAACATCCCGCATATTTACCCCTGCCCGGAAGGGGAAGAAGCTGAAGGATGCCAAGCCATACACACTTACCTTCGGTCATATCCATGAAGAAGAAAACATCATAGACGAAGTACTTGTAAGCTTATTCCGTGCCCCCCACTCGTACACGGGCGAGGATAGCACGGAAATCATGTGCCACGGTTCGAGCTATATTCTTCAGAAGGTGTTGCAATTGCTCATCGGCAATGGTTGCCGCCTGGCCGCTCCCGGTGAGTACACGCAACGGGCCTTCTTGGGCGGCAAAATGGACCTAAGCCAGGCCGAAGCCGTGGCCGACCTCATCGCCTCCACCTCTGCCGCCACTCACCGCCTCGCCATGAGCCAAATGCGCGGTGGGTTCAGTAAAGAGCTGGCCTCACTACGCGACCAATTGCTGCACTTCACATCACTCATAGAACTGGAGCTGGACTTCAGCGACCACGAAGAACTGGAATTTGCCGACCGCTCCGAGCTATGTCTCCTAGCAGACGGCATAGAGCAGGTAATTTCCCGTTTAGTACAATCCTTCAGTGTAGGCAATGCCATCAAGAACGGCGTGCCCGTAGCCATCATCGGCGAAACGAACGCTGGTAAATCCACCCTGTTGAATGCACTACTAAACGAGGAACGAGCCATTGTAAGCGACATACACGGGACAACCCGCGATGTGATAGAAGACACAGTCAATCTTGGTGGGATAACTTTCCGATTTATTGATACGGCAGGCATACGCGAAACGAACGACACCATCGAGAACCTAGGAATTGAGCGAACCTTCCAGAAATTGGAGCAGGCGGAAATCGTGCTCTGGATAGTTGATGCCACGAATGCCGTCTCACGGATACCACAACTAACTACCCAGATACTTCCCCGTTGCAAAGGGAAACGGCTCATTCTCGTATTCAACAAGACCGATCTGGTGCAAGATGCCTCAACCATCCCCAACTCCAGTTTCACCGTGGCCGCTACTAATGTGCAATGCATCTCCATCTCTGCCAAAGGACGTACCAACCTCGACAAGCTTCAGCAAATGCTAATCTCTGCCGCTAACCTGCCCACGGTTACCCCAAACGATGTCATTGTCACGAATATACGCCATTACGAGGCTTTGACCCATGCCTTGGAAGCCATCCACCGGGTCCAACAAGGACTAGCAGAAAATCTATCCGGAGATTTTGTTTCACAAGATATCCGCGAATGCATTTTCCATCTAAGCGATATTGCAGGGGAAGTTACGAACGATATGGTACTTGGGAATATTTTCGAACATTTTTGCATCGGCAAGTAAAGCTAATCATATATACCCAGTTATCCCCAAAACGAAAACGATGAGAGATTTTCCTTTATAGATAGCTTAGGATGTTCAGTTCTCCTATCTCCCATTTCAAAACAAAGGCTGTCCATTATCTAATATGTGACAGCCTTTCTATGAAAGTTTTCTTCAGATAAATATCATACTTTTTTCATAAACTCCTTCGGTGTTTTTCCAAAATACTCCTTATACCTGCCTCTGAAGTTTTTCAGATTTCGCATACCCACCATTTCAGCAACCATAGTCACAGAAAATTTTCCGCTTTCCAAAAGTTCCCGTGCCTTCTCCATCCTGATTCTCGA
>OOCI01000101.1_pt1 | contig 77635 bp, 64 predicted proteins | sample 1671761 | NCBI WGS metagenome assembly OOCI01 (sample SAMN06348190, study PRJEB24527) | human gut metagenome | biome: human gut; feature: ankylosing spondylitis patient; material: feces | host: Homo sapiens | place: China | collected 2015-10
ATAGGAAAGATCAATCCCCAGTCGTCTCATTTTCGCACGCTTCTTTCACCGTATTTTTCTCCACGGAACTTTCTTCCGCAGCGTCTCCCTCCGCAGCGTCTCTCTTCGCAGATTCTCCTTCCGCCGAATGTTCCTCTGTAGTATCTGCATCCGCCGGGCTCTTATGCATCTCATCCGCAGATTCTTTCTTCTTCACGAACCCAAGATGCGACAATTTCTCACTCCACCATGCTCGCCACCGTGCACGTCTTGCCGCCCACTCCTCCTTCCGCTGCCTGCGCCGTTCATCCCGCGCAGCCGCCTTTTTTGTCCTGTCCTCTTCCTTCTGGGCAAGCTTTTCCTGGCGCTTTTCCTGCTTCTGGGTAAGCTTCGCCTGCTTTTTCTCCTGCTTTGCAAACGCCTTTTCCTTCAGCCGCACTTCCTTTAACGCCGCCTTCTCGATCTCTACGATATAGCGGTTCGCCTTCTTGCGGTTCCTGCGATCCACACGATAGGGATCATACAGAAAATAGGACAGCGCTCCGATCATGAGCACCACAACACCTGCCACGGTAAAAACCGGCACCAGAAGCGCATATTCCTCAAAACCAAGTTCGTAGCAGGTAAACGTCACGAGCATGACCGGAAACAGCAGCAGGTATACGCCTTTCGTCAGAACAGTAAAAAACAGGGACTGCTTTCTCCCGTTGGAGAGCAATGCGCCCTCAATAGCGGTATAGAACGCCATAAAAATGCAGATCTCCGAGCCAAACCCATGCAATACACCGCAGATGGCGATCAACACAATCGACAGGAAAAACAGTGCAAACGCTGTGCCCTGATACCACGCATTGCGGTACTCCGTCATGCCCTGCAGCTTGTCCTCGCTGATTCCGTGCATCCGGTACACTTCCGTGCGGATGCGCTCCTCAAACTGCTCGTTGTACTGCTGCTCCTCCTTTGTGGCTCGTAGATGACTCTCCACGGACAGACTCATCTGGTCAATATATTCCTGCTCCTGCCGGATCCGTCTGCTGCGCAGCTTCTCGATCTCACTCTGTCTCTTTGCCTCTTCCTCAAGGCGCATGACCTTGCCGATGCGCGGATTCTTCACTGTGATATCCGAGTAATCCGGCTCCATATCCGCGATCCGGACCCGCGCGCCGGTCTGCCAGACCTCCGCCTCATTTTCCGATCTCTCCGCCGGCTCTATGCTCGCCGATAACGTCTCTTTCGCCGATGTGCTCCCTGCCTCCTGCTCTGCCGGTGTGCTTCCCGCTGCCGTCTTTTCCGCTTCTGCGCTTCCCGCCATCGTCCGCGCCTTTTCCCCTGCTTTTTTCCTTCTGCGGCTCATTTGTACTCCCCTTTTCTTCATTCGTACTCTTTTTTCTCATCTTAGCACAGAATCCGTTGGATTACAAACGGGGGATTATCATTCGATTACTGCACCTCAAGGTAGGAGTAGCCCATCAGGCTCTCATCGACCTCGCGCGCGACCTCGCGTCCCTCGCGGATCGCCCAGACGACAAGGGACTGTCCTCTGTGCACATCGCCCGCCGCGAACACATTTTTCACGCTGGTCTCATAGGCGCCCTCCGCCGTTGCGACGTTGGTTCTGCCGTTTAAGTCCACACCGAACGCGTCCGCCACATATTTTTCCGTGCCGAGGAATCCGGCAGCGATCAGCACAAGATCCGCTTCCATCTTCTGCTCGCTTCCCGCAACCTCGGTCATCGTCACACGCCCGGTCTTCTCATCCCGCTTCGGTTCGAGCTTTACAGTGACAAGCCCGCAAAGATTGCCGTTCTTGTCTTTTAAGAATTCCTTCACCGTCGTCTGATAGATCCGCGGGTCGTGCCCAAACACTGCAATCGCTTCCTCCTGGCCGTAGTCGGTCTTCAACACCTTCGGCCACTCCGGCCACGGGTTATTCTCCGCGCGCTTTTGGGGTGCCTGCGGCATCATCTCAAGCTGTGTCACGCTCGCACAGCCGTGGCGGATGGACGTGCCCACGCAGTCATTTCCGGTATCGCCGCCGCCGATAATGACTACTTTTTTCCCTTTTGCGGAAATATAGCTGCCGTCCTTTAACTCAGAATCCAGGAGACTCTTCGTCGTCGCTTTTAAGAAATCCACGGCAAAATAGATTCCCTTGGCGTCCCGTCCCGGAGCCTTGATGTCTCTCGGGTTCTTGGCACCGCACGCCAAAATCACACGGTCATACTCCTTTAACAGCTTGGACGCCTTTACATCCTTTCCGACATTGGTGCCGGTCACAAAGGTGATGCCCTCCTCCTTCATGACGGCAACCTTGCGGTCGATGACCCATTTTTCCAGCTTCATATTCGGAATTCCGTACATCAGAAGTCCGCCGACTCTGTCGTCCCGCTCATAGACCGTCACGGAATGTCCGCGCTTGTTGAGCTGATCCGCCGCCGTAAGCCCCGCAGGGCCGGAGCCGATCACCGCGATCTTCTTGCCGGTGCGCACTTTCGGAGGCTTTGCCGCCGCATAACCCTGCTCATACGCATTCTCGATGATGCCGTGCTCGTTCGCCTTGCAGGTCACCGGATCTTCCCAGTGCCCGCAAGTGCAGGCAGCCTCGCAGAGCGCCGGACATACCCGGGAGGTAAACTCCGGGAAATTGTTGGTCTTCTTCAGGCGGTTGTATGCCTGCTCCCAGTTCCCCGTATATACAAGATCATTCCACTCCGGAACCAGATTGTGCAGCGGGCATCCCGAGGTCATCCCCATGATGTTCATTCCCGCCTGGCAGAACGGCACGCCGCAGTTCATGCAGCGCGCGCCCTGAATCTGTTGTCTCTCTTTGGACAGAGGAATGTGGAACTCGTTAAAATTTTTGATCCGCTCCTTCGGCTCAATGGCGCGGGCATCTTCTCTGTCATATTCCATAAATCCTGTTGGTTTTCCCATAATTCTATCCTTTCTCAAAAATGCGTGAGTAAAACAAATCGAAAGACTCCCTCTCACACACTATCCACGCGTATTTGCATAAAAAGCTTCAATCTGTGCCTGTTCGGAAGAAAGACCTTTCTCCTCCATCTGAACAATCGCCATAAGCATACGGTTATAGTCATACGGTATAACTTTCTTGAACTTCGGCAGATACTCGCTGAAATTATCCAGGATCTTCTTGCCCTTTTCCGAGTTAGTCAGCGCCACATGTTCCTTGATCATGTCCTTTAATTCCATGACATCATATTTGTTGGAAATCTCCTGGCTGAATACCATTTCCTTATTCATTCTTGTGTAGAGGTCATTGTCCTCATCGAGCACATAAGCGATACCGCCGCTCATGCCGGCAGCAAAATTCTTGCCGGTCTTGCCGAGCACGACGACACGGCCTCCCGTCATATATTCACATCCGTGGTCTCCGACACCCTCCACGACTGCGGAAGCTCCCGAGTTGCGCACGCAGAAACGCTCGCCTGCGACGCCGCTGATAAACGCTTTTCCGCTGGTTGCTCCGTAGAGCGCCACATTACCGATGATGATATTCTCATCCTTCTCGTACTTCACGCCCGCCGGTGCATAGACGACAAGCTTACCACCGGATAATCCTTTTCCAAAGTAATCGTTGGAATCACCAACCAGCTCTAACGTCAGTCCCTTCGGGATAAACGCTCCAAAACTCTGTCCGCCGGCACCGTTGCATTTCACAATGAAGGTATCCTCCGGCAGACCTTCTCCGCCGTACTTCTTCGTGATCTCCGAACCGAAAATCGTACCGAAGGAACGGTCGGTGTTCGTCACCTCCACATCAATACTTCTGCGCTGCTTCTGCTCTAACGCACCCTTTAACTGCTTTAAGAGTACGGTCACATCCTTGGACTTCTCCAGTTCAAAATCATAGACGTGCTTCGGATCAAAGGTTACCTTTTCCTTCGGTCCCGCAAACGGGTTGTTCAAAAGATTGGAGAGATCTATCTCGCGGTCGCGTCCCGAAAGATCCTCGCGCACCTTAAGCAGATCGCTTCTGCCGACCATCTCGTCGATCGTGCGGCATCCGAGCTTTGCCATATACTCCCGCAGATCCTGTGCGATAAAGCGCATAAAATTCTCCACATATTCCGGCTTGCCGGCAAAACGCTTCCGAAGCTCCGGGTTCTGTGTCGCAATACCTGCCGGGCAGGTATCCAGGTTACAGACACGCATCATCACGCAGCCCAGGGTCACAAGTGGCGCTGTGGCAAATCCGAACTCCTCCGCTCCGAGCAGCGCTGCCGTAGCGACATCGCGGCCGCTCATCAGCTTGCCGTCCGTCTCAATGCGTACTTTGTTGCGCAGTCCGTTCATAATCAAGGTCTGATGTGTCTCCGCAAGACCAAGCTCCCACGGAAGTCCCGCATTGTGGATCGAGCTGGACGGAGCCGCACCGGTACCGCCGTCATAGCCGGAGATCAGGACAACCTGTGCCCCTGCCTTTGCAACACCGGCCGCGACCGTACCGACGCCCGCCTCGGATACCAGCTTCACGGTGATGCGCGCATCGCGGTTCGCATTCTTTAAGTCGAAGATCAGCTGCTCCAGATCCTCGATCGAGTAGATGTCATGATGCGGCGGCGGGGAAATCAATGATACACCCGGTGTGGAAAGTCTGGTCTTTGCAATCCACGGATAGACCTTCTTGCCCGGCAGGTGTCCGCCCTCGCCCGGCTTTGCGCCCTGTGCCATCTTGATCTGAATCTCCTGCGCGCTCACCAGATACTCACTGGTCACACCGAAACGTCCGCTCGCCACCTGCTTGATCGCAGAGCAACGGTTGACCGGGCTGTTCTTGCTCGCAAGACGGTCTGCATCCTCTCCTCCTTCGCCGGAGTTGGACTTGCCGTGCAGACGGTTCATGGCGATCGCCAGTGTCTCGTGCGCCTCCTTGGAGATGGAACCGTAGGACATTGCCCCCGTCTTAAAACGCGTCACGATGGAATCCACACTCTCGACCTCCTCGAGCGGCACGCCCTTTTTCGGGTAATTGAAATCCATCAGACCGCGGAGCGTGATCTCTCTCTCTTCCTTATTCACAAGCTCCGTGTACTGTTTAAAGAGTTCGTAGTCGCCGCGCTTTGTCGCTTCCTGAAGCAGATGAATCGTCGCCGGATTGTAAAGATGCGGATCTGCGCCGCTTCTCATCTTGTGGCGTCCTCTGCTGTCCAATGTGAGATCCGTCTCTAATCCCAGCGGATCGTACGCCGCCGAGTGAAGCTCATTGACGTCATCCGCAATATCCTCCAGCGTAATGCCGCCGATCGGGCTGACCGTATTCGTGAAATACTTGTCAATCACATCCTTATTGATACCGATCGCCTCAAAGATCTTGGAACCCTCGTAGGACTGGATCGTCGAGATTCCCATCTTGGATGCGATCTTGACGATGCCGTTTAAAATTGCTGCATTGTAATCCTGAACCGCCGCATAATAATCCTTGTCCAGCATATGCTCGTCCACCAGCTGTTTTACGGTATCCTGTGCCAGATACGGGTTGATCGCACAGGCTCCGTAGCCGAGGAGCGTCGCAAAATGGTGTACCTCACGAGGCTCGCCGGACTCTAAGATCATGGCAACCGCCGTTCTCTTTTTCGTCTTTACCAGATGCTGCTGCAGTGCTGATACAGCGAGCAGTGACGGGATCGGCACATGGTTCTCGTCGATGCCGCGGTCGGAGAGGATCAGAATGTTCGCTCCCTCACGGTACGCACGGTCCGCCTCCACAAACAGACGCTCGATCGCCTTCTCTAAGCTTGTATTCTTATAGTAGATAATCGGCAGTACTTCTACCTTGAATCCATCGACCTTCATCGCCTTGATCTTCATCAGGTCGGTGTTGGTCAGAATCGGGTTGTTGACCTTCAATACCTTACAGTTCTCCGCCCGCTCCTCCAAGAGGTTGCCGTCCTCGCCGATGTAGACGGTCGTAGAGGTCACGACTTTCTCACGGATCGAGTCGATCGGCGGGTTGGTCACCTGCGCAAACAGCTGTTTGAAGTAATTAAACAGCGGCTGATGGTCACTCGCAAGCGCTGCGAGCGGTGTGTCAATACCCATGGCGGATGTACCCTCGCCGCCGTTTTTCGCCATCGGCAGGATCGCCTCGCGCAGAGATTCGTAGGTATAACCGAATGCCTTCTGCATGCGCTGGCGCTCTTCCTTGGTATACTCCGGCACACGCTCGTTCGGAATCTTTAAATCCTCAAGCTTTAAGAGGTTACGGTCAAGCCACTCACCATATGGCTGCTTGTTCGCGTAAGTCTCCTTGAGTTCGTCATCATCGATGACTCTTCCCTTGACGGTATCCACAAGCAGCATCTTACCTGGACGCAGACGCTCCTTTACCACAATCTTCGTCGGGTCGATGTCCAGCACGCCGACCTCGGAGGAGAGGATCAGATAATCATCATCCGTAATATAGTAACGGGAAGGACGCAGACCGTTGCGGTCAAGCACGGCTCCCATCATATCGCCATCGGAAAAGAGGATGGATGCCGGTCCGTCCCACGGCTCCATCATCGTCGCGTAATACTGGTAAAAATCCTTTTTCTTCTGCGACATGATATTGTTGTTTGCCCACGGCTCCGGGATCATGATCATGACTGCGAGCGGAAGCTCCATACCGCTCATCACGAGGAATTCCAGCGTATTATCCAGCATCGCGGAATCCGATCCCTCACTGTTGATGACCGGAAGCACTTTCTGAAGTTCGCCCTTTAAGTGCTCGGACTCCATCGTCTCCTCGCGGGCGAGCATCTTATCGGCGTTGCCCTTAATCGTATTGATCTCACCGTTATGTACGATAAAACGGTTCGGATGCGCTCTCTCCCAGCTCGGATTCGTGTTCGTGGAGAAACGGGAATGCACGGTTGCAATCGCCGACTCGTAATCCTTATCCTGTAAATCCGCAAAAAACAGACGAAGCTGCTCCACAAGAAACATTCCCTTATAGACGATCGTACGGCTGGAAAGGGATACCACATAGGTATCGTCGTTGGACTGCTCGAAGACTCTTCGCGCCACATACAGCTTGCGGTCAAACGCCAGTCCCTTCTCCACATCTGCCGGACGCTTCACAAAACCCTGCATGATGTACGGCATGCAGTCCACCGCTTTTTGTCCCAGCTTCGTCGGATCGGTCGGAACTTCACGCCAGCCGAGGAACTCCATTCCCTCCTTGCCGACAATGACCTCGAACATCTTCTTGGCACGGTTGCGCTTTAACTCGTCCTGCGGGAAAAAGAACATGCCGACACCGTAGTCTCTCTCCTCACCGAGTTCGATTCCAAGCTGTTTTGCCGCCTTGGAAAAAAACTTGTGGGATATCTGCAGCAGAATACCGACACCGTCACCGGTCTTTCCCTCCGCATCCTTGCCTGCTCTGTGCTTTAAGTTCTCAACGATCTTTAATGCATTCTCCACAGTCTCATGTGTCTTGATTCCCTTGATGTTGACAACCGAACCGATACCACAGTTATCGTGCTCGTAACCCGGATCGTACATTCCGGCTGCCTGTTTTCCCGCATCCGATACCGAGAAACGGTTGAGGGCGTCCTTCTTATAAGTGGTCTGCTCTTTCATAATCAGCTTCCTTTCTGCATTCTGTATTCCGATCAGCTGTCTTTACTGCACGGACAGTTGTCTTTACCGAATTTGTTATATCCTAATATACAACTTTCTCATTTGTTTGTCTACCAGTTTATTCTTATAATTGTCTGATTATTTGTATATTTATTATCGCCAAATCTATTGTCAGATTTTATCGGTTATTATCTGTGCAAATAATACTTATACAAACAATTCCATGTATAAGAGCCCGAAAAAAATTTTGCACGCAAAACTTTTTCCGGGCTCTTTTTCTGCCTTTTCTTAAATTGTATCTGAATTGTCACACCGGTCTATGCGGTAGCCGTATTCTCCAAATCTCCCACCAGATACTCCATGATGTCGCACAGCGTCACGATTCCGGTAACCCCGCCGTAGGCGTCTGTCACGACCGCAAAATAATTCTGCTGCTGTTTCATCTGCTCAAAAAGCCGGTTTGCCTTCATGGAATCCGATGCCAGCATCGGTTTTTGCACCGCGCACTGCATCACCTTGTCACGCGTGTGGTCTTTCATGCGGAAATACGCTTTTCCATCGAGGATTCCCACGACATCCTCGCTTCTCCCCGCAAAGATCGGATAATAGGTATGTACGCTCTCCGCCAGAATCCGGTCCCAGACGGCTTCATCCTCCTCCGTGGACAGAGATACCATCTCCCTGCGGTGTGTACAGATCGTTCCGACCGCAATATCGTCAAACCCGAACACGTTCTGTATCATCTCTGTCTCCTCGGTTGGAATGGTTCCCTGCTCTCTTCCCTCGGCGAGCAGCAGCCGGATTTCCTCCTCCGACACCGTCTCCTCTTCCTCCTCCGGGTCAATGCCAAACCTTCTTAACCAGAAATTGGTTGATACGGTAAGAAGCCACACCAGCGGTGCAAAGATCTTCGCCACCAGGGAGAGCATTCCTGCCATTTTAAGCGCCAGCTCCTCCGCCTTTTTCATCGCCACACGCTTCGGCACAAGTTCCCCGAAGACCAGATTAAAATACGCTAAAATCAATGTAATCACCACGATGCACGCGGATTTTAACGCCTCCTCTGCAACCGGTATTCCGGTGCCCCTCAAAAGCGTCACCAACGGCTGTGCAAAGTTTTCCGCGGCAAACGCACTCTGTAAAAATCCGGCGAGTGTGATCGCCACCTGGATCGTGGCAAGGAATTTTGCCGGCTGCTTTATGAGCGCCTCCAGCTTTCCGGCGCGCCTGTCTCCCGCCTCGCAGAGCTGTCGGAGTTTTAAATCACTCATCGAGATCACCGCAATCTCCGCGCTTGCAAATACGGCATTCAAAAAAATCAAAACCATCAATAAGAATATGGGTTGCAACATGTCTGCTCCTTTCTGTTTCCGGCGTCCTGTGATACGCCCTCCTGCTGCCTGTTACGTGTTGTGTCATTTACGCACAAAAAGGTATGACCTTCCGGTGTCCAAAAAAGACCTTCGGTAAGCCATACCTTTACCTATTCATAACACTGCATGGAGCAGCCGTATTCTCTTTTTAAAAGTCTGCATATCTGTGTATCGCTGTCACTGTCCGCACTATCGTCCATGAAACTGTCACTCTCCTTCCTGCGATGCTAAATGGACCGGGGATCCCGCCATTCACGTCATTTAACATACCACAGGAAACTATAACAGTCAATAACTGCACCTCTACAGATACTGCTAAGGTTTTAGGCAGCGGATGTTTTCTCCTCTTCCTGCCGCACTCCGCCCTTTTTCACCAGCAGAACCGCAAATGCTGCCACTGCAAACAGCAGCACCGTCACCGCAATACCTGCCGCCGTGGGCTGGTAGGCAATGTCCAGCCAGCCGGTCTCGCTGCGCACAACCGCCATCACATTCGCCCCGATATGCGCCAGAACGGGCGCATACAAAAAGCCGGTTCTCTCCAGCAGCCACGCGAGCAGCAGACCTAAAATGCCCGCATACAAAGACTGTACCACGTTCCAGTGCATCACGCCGAAAATAACCGCCGAGAGCACGATCGCCGGCGCACTGCCGCACAGCAGGGATAGTCTTCTCTCCACGACACCACGGTACAAAAGCTCCTCCGCCAGCGGAATCACGAGGCAGGAGCCGAGCAGTTCAAACACAACCCCGCCGGCAAAAAACGCCTGATTCGCACTTTGAAAGCCCGCGGACGCCTCAATGAGCGGCGTCATGGCAATCACGTTGTTGACAGCCATGCCAAGAGATGCTCCCGCAAGCAGCGCCCCCGCCACAGTGCAGAAAAACTTTGCGTCCGGTCTGATGCCGCGCCTGCCATAGACAATCTCCCGCGCAGCGCGATCCTGCCCGTAATGCATCCAGATGAACGGAATCGTGGCAGCCGCGCAGAGCATCTGCCGCAGCATGTAGGATTTCTCCCCCGCGCCGAGCAGCAGCGTCAGAAAAAAGTAGGCAAGCGATGACACCACATAATAGATACCGATCGGATATACGATTCTCCAGATTTTATAAGCACCTGTCGTCTTCACTCTGCCTCTCCCTCTCCCGTTGCGTCATTCTCAATGTATGTCTCCACCTCTTCGATGCGGTCGAAGACCGCCTCCGCACCTGCGGCGAGCAGCTCTTCCCTGGTACCGAAGCCATAGCTGACACCGATACAGCGGATTCCGAACGCCTTTGCTCCGGCAGCGTCATACTTCGTGTCCCCGATCAGGCACAGTTCGTTTTTCCCGATATGGCTGCCCGCCATGCGGCGCCCCAGTTCCTCGAGCACTTCCGCCTTCGTACTGATCGAGCCGTCCAGCGTGGAACCTACCACCTCATCAAAATATCCCAGCAGATCAAAGTGCTCTAATATTCTTCTGCACGCCGTCTCTGGCTTTGAAGACGCAAGCGCAAGCAGATAACCATGCTCCTTGAAACGCGCGATCGCTTCCCTGACGCCGTCGTAGAGGCTACACTCGAAGATTCCCTTTACGTCAAACCGCTCTCTGTACTTTTCCACAGACTGCCACGCTTCCGCTTCCGTCATGCCATACTTTTCGCGAAATACCGGATCTAAGGGCGGTCCGATAAAGCAGCGTAGCTTCGTGCGGTCCGGCTCATCGATCCCGTAGGCGCGCAGTGCGTATTGCACGCACTTTGTGATGCCCTCCTCGGAATTGATGATCGTTCCGTCCAGATCAAATAATACAGCTTTTATCATCGTTATTTCTTCGTTCCTTTCGTGTCGCGGCCCGCCACATGCAGCCGGTTTAACATCACAGGCTTTCCTTTTACCTCCGTCTGGGCGCTCTCACCCTCGCCGAGCAGATGAATCGCGGTAAGCGCATCTCCGTCCGCAAGCCGCATGCCGCGGACGCCGACCGCACCCTTTTTCTTCTCCGGAATGGTATCCACCGCAATCCGGAGGAAGAAATCGCGCTCAGACTGCATGACGATCGTCTCATTCCCGGCAACCGGATGCACGAAAAGCACCTCGTCCCCGTCGGTAAGCTTCGTCGCCGCGGTCGTGCGCTTTGCAACATCAAACTCGCTTCCGTCCACAATCTTAAGCATCGCCGTCTTCGTGCCAAAGATCAGCCTGTGGTTGCAGATCGCTCCCAGATTCGTGATATAGACAAAGTTCTCCTCGCTGCTGTTGTAATTGCTCAGATTGTCAATCGGCGTTCCCTTGTCGCGGAACTTGCCGAACGGCAGATCCAGCACCTTGAGCAGATGCATCTGTCCCTTGTTCGTAAAGATGCAGATCTTATCGGTATTCTTACAGGTCAGCACATAGCGGTTCTCCGCATCGGCCGCCTCGCGGTTGCGCTCATACGCTGCCACGTCGATCGTCTTCGCGTAGCCAAAACGATCCATCAGAAATACCACGTCCATCTCCTCAATCTTCTTCTCCTCGACAACCGCCTCTTTGAGATTGTCAATGACGGTGCGCCGCGGTCTGCCATACTCCTTTTTGTAGGCTTCCAGCTCGCGGATGATCACCTTTGCCATCGCCGCGCGGTTGCTTAAGATCTCATTGTACTCCGCAATATTGGCAAGCGTCTTCTCGTGCTCTTTCATCAGCGCCTCGATCTCGAGCCCGATCAGCTTGTACAGACGCATCTCTAAGATGGCATCCGCCTGACGCTCCGTAAAGCGCAGGCTCTGCGCGTCCTTTTTGGACTGCGCCGACTTAAAGGCAATCCCCTCGGTGACGCCCTCGGTCAGACAGGCTCTCGCCATCTTGACGTTCGCACTGCCGCGCAGGATCTCGATAATCAGATCGATCACGTCACAGGCGTGGATCAATCCCTCCTGCACTTCCTTCTTCTCCAGTTCCTTGGCGAGCAGTGTCGTGTACTTTCTCTTTGCCAGCTCGTACTGGAAATTCACATGATGGCGTATGATCGGCACAATTCCCATCGTCTCCGGTCTTCCGTCCACCACCGCAAGCATATTGACACCGAACGTGTCCTCAAGCTTGGTCTTCTTATATAATAGATTCTCCAGATTGGCAGCGTCCGCTCCCTTGCGCAGCTCGATGACAATGCGGATGCCCTCCTTGGAGGACTGGTTCGTGATATCCACAATGTCATTCGTCTTCTTCGTCTCCACAAGGCTGTAGACATCGTTTAAGAACTTTCCGATATTTGCACCGATCATCGTATACGGAATCTCGGTAATTACCAGGCGTTCCTTTCCGCCTTTGACCTGCTCGACCTCCACTTTTCCACGGATCTTGATTTTCCCTACACCCGTAGAGTAGATGGCTGTCAGCTCGTCCTTGTTGGCGATCACACCGCCGGTCGGGAAATCCGGTCCCGGGATATACTGCATCATCTGCTCGGTGTTGATGTCCGGATTCTTCATATAGGCAATCACACCGTCAATGACCTCGCCGAAATTGTGCGTCGGAATGCTCGTCGTCATGCCGACCGCAATTCCCTCCGCGCCGTTGATCAAAAGATTCGGCACCTTTACCGGCAGAACCTCCGGCTCTTTCTCCGTCTCGTCAAAGTTCGGCACAAAATCCACGACATCCTTATCAAGGTCTGCTAAGAACGCTTCCTGCGTCAGCTTCTGAAGTCTCGCCTCCGTGTAACGCATGGCAGCCGCTCCGTCTCCCTCGATGGAGCCGAAGTTGCCGTGTCCGTCCACCAGCGTCTGTCCCATTTTAAAATCCTGCGCCAGCACCACCAACGCACCGTAGATCGAACTGTCTCCGTGCGGGTGATACTTACCCATGGTATCCCCGACAATACGCGCACTCTTACGGTACGGCTTGTCATAGCGGATGCCGAGTTCATACATATCATAAAGTGTCCGCCTCTGTACCGGCTTTAACCCATCCCTGATATCCGGCAGTGCACGTGAGATAATCACGCTCATTGCATAGTCGATATAGGATTTCTGCATCAGCTCCGAATACTCGGTGCGGATAATCTGTTCTTCCTGTTTCATGGTAATCCTCATTTCCTGCCGCTTCTTCCTGCGGCTCTCTCATCCCGCGCATGATCCTGCCGCACGGTATCGCATCTGTCATGCGTCCACGGTCGCATCCGTCGCATGCTCATAGATAAAGGTCTTGCGCGGCGGCACGTCATTGCCCATCAGAAGTTCCGTGATGTCGGACGCCATACGGCCGTCCTCGATCTCAATCCGCTTTAACAGCCGTCTCTTCGGATCGAGCGTCGTCTCCCAGAGCTGCTCCGCGTCCATCTCGCCGAGACCTTTATACCGCTGCAGCGTAAAACTGCCCTTGTGGCTCCGTCTATAGCGCTCCAGCGCCTCATCATCGTAGAGGTACTCTTCCTCGCCGCTGCTTGGAATCGCCTTGTAAAGCGGCGGCATTGCCACATAGACATGTCCCTCATAGATCAGTTCCGGCATGAACCGGTAGAATAACGTCAAAAGCAGCGTGGAAATATGCGCTCCATCGACGTCGGCATCCGCCATGATGATAATCTTGTCATAGCGGAGCTTCGTAATATCGAAATCATTGCCGTAGCCCTCGGAAAATCCGCAGCCGAACGCATTGATCATCGTCTTAATCTCCGCGTTAGCTAAAATCTTATCGATGCTCGCCTTCTCCACGTTTAAGATCTTACCGCGGATCGGCAGAATCGCCTGAAAGCTGCGGTCTCTCGCTGTCTTCGCGGAACCTCCCGCAGAATCTCCCTCGACGATAAAAATCTCGCAGATCGATGCGTCCCTGCTCTCGCAGTTCGCAAGCTTGCCGTTGGAGTCAAAGGAGAACTTCTGCTTTGTCAGAAGATTCGTCTTCGCTTTCTCTTCGGTCTTGCGGATCTTCGCCGCCTTTTCCGCACAGGAAATGACGGTCTTAAGCACTTCCAGATTCTTGTCAAAATAAAGCTGGATCTCGTCGCCGGTCACCTTCGCCGTCGCCCGCGACGCGTCCTGGTTATCCAGCTTCGTCTTCGTCTGTCCCTCGAAGCGCGGATCCGGGTGCTTGATGGAGACGACTGCCGTCATGCCGTTGCGCACGTCCGCACCGGTAAAATTGGCGTCCTTATCCTTTAAGATGCCAAGCTCTCTCGCATAGGCATTAATAACAGTCGTAAACACCGTCTTAAAACCGGTGATGTGTGTTCCGCCCTCCGCGTTGAAAATATTATTACAGAAGCCCAGAATATTCTCATGAAATTCGTTCGTGTACTGGAACGCCGCCTCGACGGTAATGCCCTCAGTCTCTCCCTTAAAATACACGACATCATGCAGAACCTCCGTGCTCTTGTTGAGATCCTTCACAAACCCCTTGATGCCTTCCGGCTCGTGGTAGACGATATGCTCGGTCTCCTCCCCTCTCCGGTCCTCATAGATGATCGTAAGCTCCGGGTTTAAATATGCCGTCTCATGCATACGGCTCTTGACCTCGTCCTCCTTGAAACGCGTCTTCTCGAAAATCTCCGGGTCCGGCAGGAAATTGACCTTCGTTCCGGTCTTCTTCGTCTTACCAATCTTCGGGAGCAGTCCGTTCTCAAGCTCCACCACCGGCACACCGCGCTCATAGCGGTCGTGATGAATGTAGCCGTCTCTGCTGATCTCGACGTCCATATAGGTGGACAGTGCATTCACGACCGAGGAACCCACTCCGTGCAGTCCGCCGCTGGTCTTGTATGCGGAATCGTCAAACTTGCCGCCCGCATGCAGCGTCGTGTACACAATTCGCGCTGCCGACACGCCCTTCGCGTGCATGCCGACCGGCACGCCTCGTCCGTTATCTTCCACTGTACAGGAGCCGTCCGCCTCCAATGTGACATATATGGTATCGCAGGCACCCGCCAGATGCTCGTCCACTGCGTTGTCCACAATCTCGTAAATAAGATGATTCAGACCCTTTCTGGACACGCTTCCGATGTACATTCCGGGTCTCTTCCTTACGGCTTCGAGTCCTTCCAGAACGGAAATACTACTCTCGTCATAAGTCTCTTTCTTTGCCATGTTCTTCTTCCTTTCCTTGACATTCCTCTGGATAATATAACATACTGGGAAAACCCGTGCAAGCAACAGAACGTATGTTTTGTAAAAATTTTCTATTTTTGTGCAAACAGACGAAATACGCGGAAAAGAATCCGATTGCTTTCTTTGTCCGCGTATTATCATTTGCTTTTCTGTTGTATCTTACATGTTCATCAGCTCGGCTGTCTTATCCTTCAGATCAGAGGAAATCTCCTTCACCGAATCTGTGGATGCGGCGATCTCCTCGGTGCTTGCCGCCAGATTGGTCATCCGCTCATCCACTTCCCGGATAATCTCTGTCAGATGATCCGACTCCTCCAACAGCTTTCCGATCGCCTGACTGATCTCATTCTTGTTATCGTTGCTGTCGTTTGCGGTTGCTCTGCTGTTCTCCGAGAGATTCTTGATCTCCTCCGCCACCACCGCAAATCCTCTGCCTGCCGCACCGGCACGGGCAGCCTCGATGGAAGCGTTCAGTGAGAGCAGATTGGTCTGGTTGGCAATCTTCGTGATGTCGTTGTTGTTGTTCTCAAGCTTATCCAAAAGCTCCGTGATCGCCTCAAACGACTGCCGCATCTCCTGGCAGAATCCGGTCACGCCGGTCATCGCATCCGTAATCGCCGTGCTCTCGCTCGCATTGCTGCTATTCCCGGCAGCCATCTGCCCGATGGCTGAATCCAGTTCCTGAAAATCGGAATTCAGTCCCTCGATAATTCCTGCAATCAGATCGCTTCTGCGCTGGATCTCCACATTCGCCTGCTGGCTTTCCTCCGCAGCCGCCTGTGCCGCACGCCCTCTTTCCTCCGCCTCGTTCTTGATAAAATGAATACAGGAATTCTCACTGTTGCACCCGTTGTAGATCGCTGTCGCCATATCCCGGCAGGTCTTATAACCGCAGGCGCTGCAGTCGATCGCACGATCCATCGCCGTCTGCTTGTTCAGACGGCTGTATACTGCTTCTAACTCCTGTCCCTCCGGCACGCGGATCTCATTCCCCTTCGACCGGTCGGTATACCGGCGCGTAAAATCCGCCGGATCAAGCTGCGCAAACTGACGGTTCAGCTGTGCCAGCCGCTGCTTCGGCGTCGCCGATCTCGCCCACGGTCCCTTGACCTTCTTGCTCTTCTCCCGGATCTTATGCAGCTCGTAGAGCACATCATCCCCGGCAGTCTTCTCCGGCTCAACGCCCGTACCGTAGATGCATCCTATCGCACAGTTCAGCGCATCGACCATAAACGGCAGCTCCTTGTGTTCTGCGACACGCTTGCGATAGGCATCCAGGAATTCATAGACATGGCGCTCTCCCTCGATCTGCCGGATAAACACATCCTCTCCGCAGAACCAGTAGACATTCTCCTTCAGCCCTCCCGGCATCGGATAGATCGAGCCGAGACCGTATTCGATCTCATCGCTGACCCCCGGTCCACTGATCCGGTGCTTCCTGCAGTAATCCATCAGATGATCGAATGTCACATTATAAGAAACATAGCCGTCTGTATCCGGATCGGAAATCTCGTTCTTCTTCGCAATGCACGGACTGATGAACGCAAGCTTGTCCGTGATATGTAAATACTTCTTCGCATAGATTGCCGCACACATCATCGGGCTGTGTACCGGCATCAGCTTCGGAAGCAGCTCCGGTGCATACATCTCGATGTAGTTGACCACCGCAGGACACGGCTGCGAGATCCCGCCCGTAAACTGATTCTTCGTAATATAATTGATATACGCCCAGGTCGTAATGTCGGCGCCAAAGCTGACACTGATGATCCGCTTTGCCCCCATCTGTCTTAAGCCGCCTAAAATCTGCTCATACTCTCTGGGATAATTCGCCAGAAATGCCGGCGCCAGAAGCAGTGAAATGGATTCGCCGCTCTGCAGATCCGCAAAAAACTGCTCCGTATCATCGGCATATTCCCTCGCCTGATGTTCACAGGCATCAAAACATGCACCGCAGTTGATGCACTGTGCATGGTTAACCTCAATGCGCGGCTTCCCGTCCACCACGACAGCCTGATTCGCTGTCAGAATGGGACAGACGGAAATGCACCGGTTGCACCCAATACAGTTCTCATTCGTGTAAACATAGCCAGCCATAACTCTTCCACTCCCTTATGCTGTCTTTTGTTTAATTTTAACATATAGTGTTGTTTTCATCAACTAATTCAGTGCATTATCACTATTTTTGACATACTGCATGTGGGAAATGACCATCATTGCAATCTTAAATGTCATCGCATCATCAAACTTGCGGATATCAAGCCCGATCACCTTCTCCAGGCGCTCCAGACGGTACACCAACGTGTTCCTGTGCACATAAAGCTGTCTTGCCGTCTCAGAGATATTCAGATTGTTCTCAAAGAACTTCTGAATCGTTGTCGTCGTCTCCTCGTTGAACACATCCGGAATTTCATCCCCAAATACCTCATGAATAAACATCTCGCACAGAGACATCGGAAGCTGATAAATCAGTCTGCCAATACCCAGATAACGGTATGCGATTGTCTCTTTTTCCACATAGAAGATTTTCCCCACCTCAAGCGCCATCTTTGCCTCCTGGTAGGATTTCGCAATATCCTGCAGGTTGTTCACACGGTTGCCGTAGCCGACCCGGACGCGCACCATCGCCTCCGCGTGCATATTGTCCACGATCATTGACGCCAGGGAGGCCAGATCCTCGTCCTCTCCCATCTCTCTGGTATCTTTGATGAGCACAATGCTTTGCTCGTCCACCTCTGTGACGAAATCCCTGGTCTTCGCCGCGAACAGATTCTTGACTAGTTCGATCGCCGTACCGTCCTTTTTACCTTCCAGCTCGATCACAAATACCACGCGCTCCGCCTGCTCGATGTGAAGCTTCTGCGCCTTGTTATACATATCGACCACGAGCATATTGCCGAGCAGGATATTCTGCATAAAATTGTTCCGGTCAAACTGCTCCATATAAGCAGACACAAGCGTCCGAATCTGGCAGACTGCCAGTTTTCCGACCATGTACGCGTCCTCCGCAGAAGATTTGGTCAAAAGGACATATTCCAGTTCCCCGTCCACATACACCTTAAAGAAATGACATCCGGACAGCATCTGGCTCTCCGCCATGGAACCCGCAAAAGAATTCACAGCGTACTCCATATCCCCTTCCGTTTCAAACGTCGCTGCCACCTGCTTTCCCTTATCCGTATATAGTGCCAGATCAATCTTGGAAATCTCTTTTATCTCATCTAATGCTGCCTGTATCTTGTGATTCGAAATCATGTGTCTCGCCTTTCCTGTCAAATATTACTGTACATTGACATGCCTCATGTGTTCCATACGTTAATAAAAACTGGGTACAACATGTGCACCCAGTTTTACTTTTAAGTCCTATTCAATTCTAACGGATTAGTTGGTAATTGTCAATTCTGTTTCTTTGTCGAATACGTGAATCTTCTCCGGATCAATTGCCATCTTGATGTGGTCGCCCATACGTGCAGTTGTTCTGGAATCAACCTTTGCAGTCATGCTTGCGCCTGCAACTTTGAAGTATAACAGTACCTCAGAACCTAATAACTCATATCCTGTCACATCTGTCTCGAATGCAGCATCCTTATGAGCCTCGATCTCGATCTCGGAATCACCGATATCCTCCGGTCTGATACCCATAACAACTGTCTTGCCATTGTATCCGCCGTCAGCTAACTTCTTAGCTTTTGCAGGAGGAAGAACAACGCTTGTGTTCTCGAAGGAAAGGGTTACCTTCTCCCCCTCAACCTTGCATACAGCATCTACGAAGTTCATCTGCGGAGATCCGATGAATCCTGCTACGAATAAGTTATTCGGCTCGTTGTATAACTTCTGCGGGGAATCTACCTGCATGATAACGCCGTCCTTTAATACGACGATTCTGGTACCAAGTGTCATAGCCTCGGTCTGATCATGTGTTACGTAGATGATGGTTGCTTTTAATCTGTTATGTAAGGAAGCGATCTCGGAACGCATCTGTACACGAAGCTTTGCATCCAGGTTGGAGAGCGGCTCATCCATCAGGAATACCTTCGGGTTACGTACGATGGCACGTCCCATGGCAACACGCTGTCTCTGTCCACCGGAGAGAGCCTTCGGCTTACGGTCTAATAACTTCTCAAGGTCAAGGATCTTTGCAGCCTCCTCAACTTTTCTCTTGATCTCATCCTTCGGAACTTTTCTTAACTTAAGACCGAATGCCATGTTGTCGAATACGGTCATATGCGGATACAGAGCGTAGTTCTGGAATACCATTGCGATATCACGATCCTTCGGCTCTACGTCGTTCATGAGCTTTCCGTCGATGTAGAACTCACCGGAGGAGATCTCCTCAAGACCTGCGATCATACGAAGTGTAGTAGACTTACCACATCCGGAAGGTCCTACGAAAATAATGAACTCCTGATCCTCTACTTCAAGGTTGAAATCCTTAACAGCCTCAAAGCCGTTCGGATATACTTTGCAAACGTTTTTCAATGATAAACTTGCCATTGGTACGATACCTCCTAAAATTTGTTCGTTTTTAACTACTCTTACTATACAAAAAAAACAGCCAAAATACCATAGACCGCCTACACAAAGAATTTTTGCTTTTCTTGTAGAATGTCACAGTGTTTTGGTTGTTTTTTCTATTCTTTCGTCAAACCGACAGGTTTTCCATCAAAAAGTAAGCACTTTGACGAACGCATTACTGTTTTCCAGTGCTTCCGAATCCGCCGCGGTTTTTGTTGCCGAGGCTCTCCACCTCGTCAAACGTGATCTTCGGCTGATTTTCAAAAATGCGGAACTGGCAGATGCGGTCATTGACGTGAATCACCGTGTCGCGCACCGCATAGACCGGCATCCGCCACATATCGTCATCCCCGCAGTAGGTGCCATCGATAATGCCGCAGCTGTTCGTCTGGATGATTCCGTAATTTTTGAAAGTGGAGCTTCTCGGTACCACATGCGCCTCATAGCCCTCCGGAAGCTCCATGGCAACGCCGAGTGGAATCAGACAGAACTCCCCCGCTTTCAGTGTCACTTCCTCAGACGCCCGAAGATCGATCCAGTCCGACTTTCCGTCAATATAGGTCAGACGTTCAATCGCATCCGTAAAATATTTAATCCTGATCTGTGGCATGTATGTTCCTCCTGTTATGTCGATTTCTTTATGTTTCCCACTCCGGGGCGCCATGTCGCATTTCTATGCTCCCCACTCCGGGGCGCCATGTCGCATTTCTATGCTTCCCACTCCAGGGCACTATGCTCTGCACGCCGGTCGCGCATCATCAGTTCCCGCACTGCTTCTTTTGCAGGCTTATCCTCAAAAAGCACACGGTTGACTTCCTCGATGATCGGCATATCGACCCCGTATTTTTTTGCAAGCGCGATCGCCGCCTTGGCGGAATACACGCCCTCGACCACCATCTTGACCTCATCCATCGCCTGCTTCATGGTATAGCCCTGCCCGATCAGCATTCCGGCTTTGCGGTTTCTGCTGTGTCTGCTCTCACATGTCACGATCAGATCTCCGATTCCGGTCAGACCGCTCAGTGTCTCCGCCTTTGCCCCCATCTTGATGGCAAGACGCGACATTTCCGTGATTCCGCGCGTGATTAACGCTGCTTTGGTGTTGTCCCCGTAGCCGAGTCCGTCCGCCATGCCGGCTGCCAGTGCAATGACGTTCTTCAGGGAACCTCCCAGTTCCATGCCGAGCACATCCGGGCTTGTGTACACGCGGAACACCTCATTCATGAAAATATCCTGCACGCCCTCTGCCACCTTGCGCTTCTTTGCTCCGGCAACAACGGTCGTCGGCAGTCCGACGCCAACCTCCTCGGCGTGGCTCGGTCCGCACATCACGGCAACCTCCGCCGCAGGTACTTCCTCTTCTACAATATCGGAGAGCGTCATCAGCGTATTTTCTTCAATGCCCTTTGCCACACAGACAATGATCTGTCCCGCCTTCACAAAAGGCGCCATGCTTTTTGCCGTGCTTCTGGTGAAGACAGACGGTACCGCCAGAATCAGATATTCCTTATCTTCCACTGCCGCCTTAAGATCCGTGGTAAATTCCATATTCTCCGGAAGCTTCACCCCCGGAAGCTTATCCACATGCTCATGCCGTTCGCGCAGCATCGCGATCTCCGCTTCCACAATCGACCACACCGTCACCTGGTTGCCGTTGGTGTGCAACACCTTCGCGAGCGCTGTCCCCCAACTTCCCGCTCCGATTACCGCTACTTTTGCCATATCTTTTATTTTCCCTCCTGTTTGTTCTTCTTGAACGTGAACTTATTCTCCGTGCCGTGCAGCAGACGTCCGATGTTGCTTCTGTGACGCCACAGCGCCATCGCCGTAAAGCAGGCGCTCACCACATAGAACTCCGGAAGGTACGCGGCATCGATATGCAGATATCCCATATGTCCGAAGATCAGTACCTGCACCAGATAGCTCGTCACCACCAGAATTGATCCGAGCGACACATATCTTGTGATCGCAATGGAACCGATGAATAAGATCAGACAGACCGGCGCCGCCAGCGGACACACGGCAAGAATCATGCCCGATGTGCAGGCAATTCCCTTTCCGCCCTTGAACTTGAGGTAAAACGGAAAATTATGTCCGAGCACAGCTCCGAAACCGGCATACAGTTCCAGAATCTTAACCGCATCCGGATAAGCGTTCCGGAACAGAACCTTCACCAGAAGAACCGCCAGAATCGCCTTGCACAGATCTCCCGCAAATGTGATCAGTCCAGCCTTGATTCCAAGCACACGCAGGGAATTTGTCGTCCCCGCGTTGCCACTTCCCTCACTGCGGATATCAATCCCCTGGCTTTTTCCGTAGAGATACCCCGTCTGAAACAGTCCAAACAGATACCCGATTCCCAATGCAATAACCCTTGCTCCTATCATCACTGCTCTTCCTTTCTCTCCCGAATAATGAATTTCAGTGCCGTTCCGCGGAAACCGAACGTCTCACGGATACGGTTCTCCAGATACCTGGTGTAGGAAAAATGCATCAATTCCTTATCGTTGACGAAAATCACGAAGGTCGGCGGCTTTACCGCAACCTGTGTCGTATAGTAGATGCGCAGACGTTTTCCCTTGTCTGACGGCGGCTGCTGCATGGCAACTGCCTCTGTCACGATCTCGTTTAAGACACCGGTCGCCACACGCATGCTGTTGTTCGCAATGACCACATCGATCAGCTCAAAAATCTTATTTAAACGCTGTCCCGATTTTGCGGAGATAAAAATAATCTCGGCATACGGCATGAAGCTTAAAATCTGGCGGATCTTCTCCGTGTGACGATAGATCGTCTTGTCATCCTTCTCGATCGCATCCCACTTGTTAACCGCGATGATAATCCCTTTTCCGCGCTCATGCGCGATTCCGGCAATCTTGGCATCCTGCTCCGTGACGCCCTCCGTCGCATCGATCACGATGATGCAGACATCCGCCCGCTCCACCGCCGTCACCGCACGGATGATGCTGTAGCGCTCAATCTCTTCCTTAATCTTATTCTTCCGTCTAAGACCTGCAGTATCAATAAAGACATATTCTTTTCCGTCGTAGGTAATGTCGGTATCAATCGCATCGCGTGTTGTTCCCGCAATGTCGGAGACAATCACGCGATCCTCCTGTGCCAGCTTGTTAATGAGGGAGGACTTGCCGACATTCGGCTTACCGATGATCGCAACCTTCGGGCGCTCGTCCTCCTCCTCGTCCTTCGCATAGTCCGGGAAGTGCTTGACCACTTCATCCAGCATATCTCCAAGTCCCAGCATGGATGCCGCCGAGATCGGGAACGGATCGCCGATGCCGAGATTGTAGAACTCATACACATCCGGCATGAACTTCTCAAAGCTGTCTACTTTGTTGACCACAAGCACGACCGGCTTGCCGGAACGTCTGAGCATATCTGCCACCTTGGAATCCGAATCCTGCAGTCCCTGTCTGACATCCGTGAGGAAAATAATCACGTCCGCCGTCGCAATGGCAATCTCCGCCTGCTCTCTCATCTGCGAGAGAATGACATCTCTGCTGTCCGGCTCAATACCGCCGGTATCGATCATCGTAAAATGATAATCCAGCCAGTTGACGTCCGCATAGATACGGTCTCTTGTCACTCCCGGCGTATCCTTTACAATTGAAATTCGCTCTCCTGCAAGTGCGTTGAACAGTGTGGATTTTCCAACATTCGGACGCCCTACAACCGCTACTACGGGTTTACTCATCTATCTGACCTTTCCTTTCTATAAAAAACAATATCATCCATCTTCTTACTGACAGGCAGACTTCACCTGTCCCTATCATAATCCTGACCGCTTGATTTTACAATATCTGTCCCGACTTGTAAAGCGGTTTAGCAAAGGCAGGCAAGAGGAACTGCCGCACGAAGCATATCGTGCGGCAGTTCCTCTTCCTGCCGTATCTCTACTGCATCATCTCTTGGTTCGTCATCAGCTTCCACTCGTCATTTGTGATGCCAAGTTTCTCAAGCGTCTCTACGATATGCACGCAGTCCGGTCCGAACGTCAGATACAGATTGCCGCCCACCGTCGTTTCCTGACCGTCCACGGCTTTTCCTTCCAGCTGCTCTAAACTGTTATAATAGTCATAATAATACATCCAGTTGTCAACATACCTGCCTGTACTATAATATTCCAGTTCAATGTTGCTGTAGTACGTGTCTTCCGGCTGTTCGCAATACTGATAATACTTCGCCAGATTTCCATCCTCGATATCCGCCCGGATGGCCTTTAAGATCTGCTCAATCTCCTTCTCGGAAAACATGTGCGTATTGTTAAGCCCCGTAGAAGTATACAGATCCATATATCCAGAGGTAAACCGGCACTCTGAATTTCCGATACCAAAAATCTCACGCTCCAGATTCTCCGGCTCACTCTCCCACGCAAGGATCTGCTCTGCCGGTGTACTGTCAGCACCCCCATCCGCCTCAGACAGTGGAAGTGCATACCGCCGCTCCACCTTGGAACCATCCTGCATATAATACAGGAACGTTGTATAATAAAATCCCGAACCGGTACGTTCTACCTCCTGATAGGCATCCTTATTTGCAATAATCTGGCGCTGCAGCTCCGTCAGTGTCGCAAGTTCTTCTCCTTTCACCTGCACCGGATAATCCAGATAGACGAACGCCGTCTCCACATCCGCCACCTCCGGCACATAGCGCTCCAGACCGAATGCATCCATTTCAAACAGGGATACAAACACCACTGTGATCACGGCAGTCGCCGCCCACTCCAGCACGCGTTTTCTGCGAAATACCTTGAAATTCTTTTCCAGCAGCATCTCTGCCCCGAAGAAAAAGAGGAAGCCCATCGCCACACTGCAAAGCAGGAGACACGGATATTTGCGCAGCTGCGGCAGATCCGTGAGCATGGATATGACCGTGACACCGACGACCAGACCTCCGCAAAGTGCTGCTCCCCAGCGGAATACCGGCTTGATGATCCCGATGCTGACCCAGTCGCCCGCCGTCTCAATCTGCCGTCTTTTATACAACTGGTAAGCCGCCACGACAAGCACAACTGCTGCCGCCGCATAGATTCCGGTGAGCGGCATGCCCGTGATCTTAATGCCGGTAATTCCATTCCCGTTCTCCGTGTAGATAAGACTGCTGCGAAGATTATTGTTCAGATAATAAAGTGGCGATAAAATGCAGCTTTTTCCCGGATTCCATGCATTCTCAATCCCGTAGCTGATGGTTTCAATCACCTTTGCAACAATAAACATGCATCCCACATACAGATAGTTGACGATCACATAATAGCATGGCATTGCAAACGCCTGCCCTGTGAACATCGCCACGAAAACCGCAAGTGAGTATGCAAAAAATGTCACACCAGCCTGTGCCAACAGCGCAGCGAACAGATACTGTATACAGGTAAACTGGTTTGCCAGGCATACGAGCACTGTGATAAAGAATGTGATGATCTCCGGCACGATCAGAAAAATGAGTCCTGACAGATAATTCGTCACATAAAGTTCCAGCCGGTTGACCGGCAACGCATGCATCATATTGGCGCTTTTTGCCGAATACAGATAGGAAAACACTGCCAGCGCCGCTGCCACTGCGAAGAAAAAGACCGGCAGAGGAGGGATCATCCGGTGTACTGCCAGCTCCACCAGCTGATACATGCGGTAGGTTGTGTCCTCGTTCCCCGTTCCATAATAGTAGTACGGACTGGCAGCCTTCTGCCACACCCATACGGGAATCACCACAAGGAGATATATCTGGTAAAGCAGCCACAGCGGCCAGAAATGCGTGAAGTTCTTCTTAAATATCGTGCGGTTAAAACAGGATGTCTTTGACTTCATAATCTGCCCCTCCCATCTCGTAGATAAATATTTCTTCCAGTGTCAGCGGCAGTACATCCACAATCGTCGGATTGCAATATGACAGTGCCGCCTCTGCTTCCTTTGGATCTCCCTTTACGATCATGGTATACACACGCCCTGTATTTGCCATGTGAAGCACCTGAAAATGTTCCGGAAGCTTCGGCATTCCGCTCTGACACGCCACCTGGATTTTCGACACACTTCCCTGCAGATCACTCAGCGAACGCTCGATCATGATTTTTCCATGATGCATGATACCGACATGGTCACACACATCCTCAAGTTCACGCAGATTGTGGGACGATACAAGCACGGTCATCTCTTTCTCTGCGACCTCCGACAATATGATGCTCCAGATCTGACGCCGCATCACAGGGTCGAGTCCGTCCACCGGTTCGTCCAGAATCAGAATATCCGGCTTGCAGCAGATGGCAAGCCAGAATGCCACCTGTTTCTGCATTCCCTTCGACAGCCGTCTGATATTGCGCTTCACATCAATATTCGGGAAAAACTCCTGCATCCGGTAAAACAGCTTTCCATCAAAAGACGGATAGATCCCCTCATAAAAACGCTTCATCTCCATCGTGTCTGCCTGCATGAAATAAAACAGTTCGTCTGGTATGTACGCGATTTTTGATTTGACCGCCTTATTCTCATATACATTTTCCCCGTCGATCTGCACCTCTCCCTGATCCGGACGGTACACCCCCGTCAGGTGGCGGATGAGTGTGGACTTTCCTGCTCCGTTCGGTCCGACCAGACCGTAGATGGCTCCCTTTTCCACGTGCATGTCCACACCGTTTAGCGCCACAAATCCGTCAAATGCCTTTTTTAATCCGTTTACCTGAATCATACCTTCTCTCCTCCCTCTGCCGCATGTTCGATCCGTGTGATCAGATCGCTCCTGCTCACTGACAGAAAACAGAGCTCCTCCACCACTTCATCGAACTCTTCCAACAGTTCATGCTGTCTCGTATTCAGGATTTCCCTGTGCTCTGCCACAAACGTTCCCTTCCCGGCAACCGTGTATGTATATCCCTCGCTCTCCAGATCGCGATACGCTTTCTGAATCGTATTGGGATTGATCGCCAGTCCGGACGCCAGTTCGCGGACAGACGGCAGCTTCTCGTTTGCCGAAAGAGAATTTGTGATAATCAGCTTCCGAAAGCCATCCTTGATCTGTTCATAAATCGGTTTGGAGTCCCGGTAATTTAACTGAATCAAATCATAACCTCCCATCTGTACCAACCGTACTATTTGTCTTAATACAGATACTATAGCATGGAAGGTTCCCTCATACAATAAAGATAATCCTATGAAATTATTAACTTTTATTTAACTTCGGCATCAGCCCAGATATGCACACAGGAGTTTGAAGGTGTTCTTCACGCCGTCCACATGGCTTCTCTCGTAGCCGTGCGACGCGTACACGCCCGCGCCGATCAGTCCGTGGCGCACGTCATAGCCCGCCGTCAGCGCCACATCCGCATCCGATCCGTAATGCGGGTAGACGTCCACCGCAAAGTCAAGTTCCTCGCGCTTTGCCGCCGCAATCAGTCCCGTCACGACGTCGTAGTGATACGGTCCGTGGCTGTCCTTCGCGCAGATGGACACCTGTGTCTCCTCGCAGGCAAGACCGTCTCCAACGCAGCCCATGTCAACGGAAATAACCTCAGTCACACCCTCCGGAATCGAAGCGGCTCCGCCGTGTCCGACTTCCTCAAAGACGGTGATGTGCTGGTAGATCATGCGCTCCGGTGTGACATTCTCTTCTTTTAAATATCTCGCATAGCCAAGCAGGATGCCGACGCTAAGCTTATCATCCAGGAAACGGCTCTTGATGTAGCCGCTCTCTGTGACGGTCGTGCGCGGATCAAAGCAGACGATGTCTCCCGTCATGATGCCGAGTGCCTCCACGTCCTCTCTGGAATGTACCTTCTCGTCCAGCACGATCTCCGTCTCGTCAAATGTACGCTTCTTGTCATTGTAATCGCCGTTGACATGGATCGATGCATTGGCAAGCTGTAAGGTTCCCTCGTAGACCTTTTCCCCGAAGCGGGTATGGATTCTGCAGTTCTCCGCCTCGGCATTGTTGGCGTTCATTCCGCCGACCGGTGTCACGCGCAGTCTGCCGTTGGACTTGATCTCCGCTACCATGGCGCCGAGCGTGTCAATGTGTGCCTCGAGCATCACGGCATTCTTTTTGTCCTTGCCGCCAAGCGCTACCAGCACGCCGCCCTTTGTGGTCAGCTTCGGCTCATAACCGAGCTTCTGGTACGCTTTCATCACATAATCCGCCACATCTGCGGTATATCCGCTCGGGCTGTCGATTGCCAGAATCTTCTTTGTCTCCTCGACCATATATTCCACGTATTTTTTTGTCTTCATCTTTTTTCTCCTTTTCCGCTTTCTATTTGATTCTATCTACAGACCATACCTGGAGGACGATCTTATACATCCTTATTTCAGGTACAGAAATCCGCCCAGATTTCCGCGCTTTCCATGACTTGCGCGGTGGGAAAACAACAGCTTTGGATTGCAGCAGGTACAGATGTCCGTCACTGCCAGATGCTCTTTTCGCACGCCCGCCTCCTGAAAAATGATCTCGTTCGCCTTCCAGAGATCCAACTGGTATTTTTTGTCTGCGTGAGCCATCCCGACGCTGTTCTTCTCACTCTCTGCCAGAATCTCCTGCTCATGCCCCGGAAATTCCTCCGCGAAAATATCTGCCACATCTGCGCTCACCTCATAGCAGTCCTTGCAAATGGACGGACCGACCGCGCAGACCACATCCTCTGGTCTGGTGCCGTATGCCTCCTGCATGGCAGACAGAGTGACCGCTCCCATGCGCGCCGCCGTGCCTCTCCAGCCCGAATGGCTCATTCCGATGGCGCGGTGAACGGGATCCACCACATATAACGGCACACAGTCCGCGTAGAACGTCGACAGGACAAGTCCCGGCTCATCCGTAATCAGTCCGTCCACATCCCGGTAGTCCCGCTCTCTGGTCAGTCCTTTTCCGGCGTCCGCTGCCGTGACGCGGCGCACATTGACGGTATGTGTCTGATCCGAGCAGACAAACTGCCCCACCTCTGCCCCGAGTGCCCTCGCCAGGCGCCGGTAATTTTCACGCACCGCAGCCTCCTCATCGCCTCTGGTAAAGCTTAAATTCATCGTGGAAAAAATATCCGCACTGACGCCTCCGAGCCGTGTTGTAAAACAATGCTCCACGATCCCCGTGCGCTCCAAAAGGGGATATTTTAACAGCAGCAGCCTGCTGCCGTCCTCATTTTCATGCCAGTCCTCCCGCAAAACCGCATCCTCTGCTGCTTTTCTCACAAACGCTGTCAAGTCTCATCCTCCCGTCATCCCTGAAATTCAAATGCATTTCTCACAAGCCGCACTTCCCCGTCTGTTCCAAGCACCGCCGCCACATCAAAGCGGCAGGGCGTCGTCTCCCCGTATCCGTGCGTCAGGCAGTAATATTGCGCCGTTCTGCTGATGCGGCGCTGCTTCGCCCGGTCCACCGCCTCCAGCGGATCGCCCGTCTGCCCGTCTCTGCGGTATTTCACTTCCACAAACACCAGGTATCTGCCATCGCGGGCGATGATGTCGATCTCTCCCTGCCGGCATCTGAAATTGTATCCAATCAGCTCGTATCCCTGTTCCTTCAGATACTCCCCCGCCCGTCTCTCATACGCTGTTCCCGTCTGCCGCCTGTTCATCCGGTATCCTCTCTCCCTGCCTTTCGTCCGATCCATCACCACGTTCCGCCGTCCGGGTTCTTCCCGTGCCTTCTGTTACCATCACGGCATCTGTCATCTGCCTACAGTAAGCCGGATTCTTTGAGTTTTCCCTTCATGCGGTCCATATCGTCCACAAAGACAAGGATCTCCGCGACCACCTCGTAGAGTTCCGGCGGAATCGTATCCCCGATCTGAAGTCGGGATAAGGTCTCCGCCAGCTTGTTATCCTGATAAAACGGAACATCGTTTTCTTTTGCCGTCTCAATGATGCGCTCCGCCACCTCGCCTTTTCCGACTGCGAGGATCTTCGGCGCCACCTCGCCCGGATTGTAGGCAACGGCGACCGCCGTCTTTTCTTTTCCTGCAATATGCTTGTTCTCCGCCATCGCCACATCCTCCCTTCAAAGAATCCTGCTTTCCTATGCTCTTACATCAAAAGAATAGCGGTGCAGGCTTCCCACCGTCGCCTTTCCTTTCTTTACGATGTTCTCCTTGAAACTGATGTCTTTTTTCTCATGTGTGACCGTGATGGAAGACTGGTAGCCCTTGCTCTTAAGACGCTTGTTCAGCACTTCCAGGTGCTTTTCCACCAGATCATAGGAGGCATCATCCTCCAGATAAAAATTGGTGCGTACGCTGCGGTTCTGCATACGCACAGAGACATCCGTGGAGCCGAGCTGCTCCATGTCCAGATGTAAAAATGCCGTCAGTTCCGCATCTGGATCGCGCAGATTCTTCCGGTTCGCATAGACATAGAGTTCCCCGTTCGCATTTTGTCCGGACATCTTTAACGGCAGCTGCACATAGTGATAAATCTGGTTCATCTGATTCATGAACTCCAGATTGCCGTGAACCTGCGATGCCGTCTGCAAAAACGTATTCTGCGTGCTTCCGGTCGCCCGAACCGCCTCCTCCATCTGGGAAAGCTGCTGCTCTAAGCGCTCATACAGCCCGCTCACCTTGTGCTCCTGCTTTAATTCCTCCGGCTGCAGCAGCCACTGCTTCTCGATCACACTGCGGAAAATGGTCTGAAATTCCTTTCCGGCAAAAAGCTTCTGCATTCCCGCAAAGCCGAACCCGCCGTTCTGTGCGAGCGCTCTGCCGAGCTTCTGCAAAAACTGTTCTGCCGTCAATTTTTCATTCAAGACCGGCTGCTCCTGCGCCGCTTCCTCCTGCGCCATCAGTTTCGCCACCTCCGGACCTTCTTCCGAGAGCGTATCCACAAAGACTTCCTCCTGCTCTCCGCCGGCAAAAATCTCCTCGTTGCCAATCAGAGCCGGAATGTTCCGAAGCATTTTTCCCAGATGCTCGATCTGCTCCTTCGACAACAGTTCCCCGACTGTCCCCGGAGTCTCTGCCGTCCTTCCATATGTCAGTTCCGCGGTCACTCCGCCCCCTGCCTCTGCTTCTGCTGCTCCCTGTTCCGCTGCTTCCGCGGTCGAAGCGGCACCTGCCTCCTCCGCTACTGCCGATGCCGCTGCGGTTCCCTGTTCCGCCGCCGTGGGCGCGCCCGCCTCTGCTTCTGCCACCGTGGCTGCATTTTCCTGTCCCACTGCTTCCGCGATTGCTCCGGCGCCTGCCTCTGCTGCGGAAGATTCCTGTCCCGCTGCCGCGGTCACTCCGGCATCTGCCGCTTCCGCCCCGGGCATAAAGATATCGAGCATTTTCTCATAGAGGGAAAATGCCGTCTCCGGCGAAAGCGCCTCGTCCGAAAGCAGTTCCATCATATGCCCCGCTGCCAGATCCATCTCTCCCACGAGTGCCTGCCGGTCGGACAGATAATTTTCAAACTGCGCCGCCATCTCCTCCGTCACCGGGAGTCCGAGCTTCGTCATCTGCACGATGGTCTGCACATTGGCATCCGGATTCGCGCCAACCAGCTTCGCCATATCGAGAATGCTCTGTCTGCCGATCGACATCTGCTCCTGCATCATCGTATCCACCATCACAAGCGTCCGGTCCGTCGCAGGCACCTGCGCCGCCGAAAGCGCGTTGAGCAAAATCGGATTGCTGACATTTCCAAGCTCGGTGTACGGGCGGATCGCAATCGTCTGCCCGTCGTTGGCGCGCACCTGGAAAAACATGCTCGAGCCCTGCTGTAAATCCATTTTTCCGTCCAGCCGTGCGGTGATGGTCTGTCCGTTGCCCAGCGCCAGCGTCACTTTTCCGCCGCGCACACTGTTGATCGTCCCCTCGAAAATACTTCCCGCGGAGAGATCCCCGATCGTCGACACCAGTTTCTGAACGCTCTGCGCCCCATGCAATTCTTCCGTTCCGTTGGCCACATTCCGGCTGTACTGTCCTACCAGATCCGATATCTGCATGTATGTTCCCTCTTCCCGTCTATACCTCTACAAAATTTCCAATAAAGCTCCGGCGATGGATCGGCGTTGGTCCGTATTTTTTCAGCGCCGCAATATGTTCCGCCGAGCCGTAGCCCTTATTCGCTGCGAATCCGTACCCTGGCATGATCTTGTCGTACTCCACCATCAGCCGGTCCCTGGTCACTTTTGCCACAATGCTGGCCGCGCCGATCGAGATGCTCTTGGCATCTCCCTTGATAATCGGCACCTGCCGTATCGCAACCCCGGGTATCGTCACCGCATCATTTAATAATATATCGGGTGCATCGCCCAATTTGCTTATAGCTTCCCGCATCGCCTCGTACGTTGCCTGCAGAATGTTGATCTCATCAATGCGCTCCGGTCCCACCATGCCGATGCCGACCGCCACCGCTTTTTCCATAATCACATCGTACAGTTCCTCCCGCTTTGCCGCCGAGAGCTTCTTGGAATCGTTGATGTAGAGGATGTCGCAGTCCTTCGGCAGAATGACCGCTCCCGCCACAACGGGACCGGCAAGCGGGCCTCTCCCCACCTCATCAATCCCGCAAATGCGCGTATACATCCCGTACTCGCGCTCGTACTTCCACAGCCGGTCGATCCTTGCACGCTCCGCCTCCAGCTTTGCAAGGCGTCCGTTCGCCTGCTCGATGAGCTTTTGTACGCCCGCGCGCTCATCCGACCTGTATTTTTCGATAAAAGAAGGCAGCATGGTCTCCTCTGCCGCCTTGAATTCTTCCCTGATTTCTCCGATCTTTTTCGTCTCCATCTGCTTCCTCTCCCGCCGTATGTTCCCGCTGCCTGTGCTAGTCGGGCCGCTCCAGTGTGATCCTGCCAAGCTTGCCGCTGCGGAATTCATCAATCAGAAGCGTCGCCGCCTTGCTGTAGTCAATCTCGTCGCCCTTTGCCACACAGCGGCGGTTTTCCGCGATCCCACGCAGGATCTCTGCCGACGCCGCCGTCTCGTCGATGGCCTGCTCCTCTGTTCCGTAGCGCGCCTGAAGCGCTCCCGGATAGTAGGAGGTCAGCACTTTGATCAACTCCAGGGACAACTCGTCGATGTTTAAAATCTCATCCTTGATGGCACCAATCAACGCCAGTTTTAATCCGACCGTCTGGTCTTCAAACTTCGGCCATAAGATTCCCGGCGTATCCAGAAGTTCTACATTCTTGTTCAGCCGGATCCACTGCTTGCCCTTTGTAACGCCCGGCTTGTTGCCGGTCTTGGCGCACGCCTTTCCGGCGTAGGAATTAATAAACGTGGATTTCCCCACATTCGGGATTCCAACAACCATCGCCCGCACCGGACGGTTCATGATACCACGCTTTCTGTCGCGCTCGATTTTCTCCTTGCACGCCTCCATGACGACCGCCGTCACCTGTTTCATGCCGTTTCTGTTTCTCGAATCCAGGCTTACCACATAATAGCCCTTCTTCTGAAAATATGCACTCCACAGCTTTCCCGCTTCCTCGTCCGCAAGATCCGACTTGTTCATGAGGATCAGCCGCGCTTTATTTTTGCCCAGTTCGTCAATGTCCGGATTCCGGCTGCTGAGCGGAATCCGCGCATCGACAAGCTCGATGACCAGATCGATTAACTTGATATCTTCCTGCATCTGACGCTTTGCTTTCGTCATATGCCCCGGGTACCACTGAAACTGCATAATTACTCTCCATTCTCTTACTGTCTGTTTTATAAAAATCCAAAGTCCTTAAACGGCGCCACGCGGAACCATACTTTTCCGATAATATATTCCTTCTTAATGTTCCCGATGTTGGCATAACGGCTGTCCTCGCTGTTATTGCGGTTGTCGCCAAGCACGAAATACTCGTCCTCACCCAGCGTGACCTCTTCCGCCGCCAGTCCGGCATCCTCCATCTGCGCCACATCCACATCTTCCGCAAACAGTTCGCCGTTGACATACACTTCGCCGTTCTTAATCTGAAGCGTATCCCCCGGCACCGCTATGACGCGCTTGATGTAATAATGTGATTTTTCATTGCCGTTCGGCAAAAATACAATCACATCGTTCGGCCTGGGATCGGTAACTTTGTATATAAAACGGTTGACCAGAATCTCATCACCGCCGTTTAGCGTCTCCGCCATGGACTGTCCCACAACACTTGTCCGCAGTCCGACAAAATATACCAGTGTAAACGCTACCAGAAGCGTGATCGCGATCTCAATGATCCACACACACACTTCCTTCACGACCGACATATTCACTTTTTTCTTCTGTCTGCCAAAGTTCAGTCCGCTTCTACGTCTGCGCATTCTTATCCTCCATGTGCCATGTGCCCGCCGCACACGATTCCTGCTTTACTTTAACACAAACCCTGTGGCTTCGCAATTTAATTTTGGTGCCTTACAATGCGAAAAAACCGGAACACACTCCATATGGAATCCTGTTCCATACAAAATATGTCCCGGCTTCTTAGCGCTGCATTGTATTATTTTACAAGCTCTTTTACCTTTGCCTTCTTGCCGACACGGTCTCTTAAGTAGAATAACTTTGCACGTCTGACTTTACCCTGACGAACAACCTCTACCTTCTCAACGTTCGGAGAATGTAACGGCCAGGTCTTCTCTACGCCGACACCGTTAGAGATCTTTCTGACTGTGAAAGTCTCGCGGTTGCTTCCGCCCTGTCTCTTTAAAACAGTTCCCTCGAATACCTGGATACGCTCACGGTTACCCTCTTTGATCTTACCGTAAACCTTTACCGTATCACCTACGTTAAACTGCGGTACTTCTGCCTTGAGCTGCTCTGCTTCAATGCTCTTAATGATTTCACTTGCGTTCATTTTGTGACCTCCTGATTCATTGGATGTTCTTAATACGTCGATTCGTAACAGAGGACCATCTATTTATTCACAACTATTCCAGTATAACACAGATTGTACGGATTGCAAGCATTTTCGGCAAATATTTTCATTCTCTCTCTTCACGCTCCATCCAGTAGATGCGCCCCCTGGAAAAACAGAGTCCCAGGGTCTCCTGCAGCCCCTTGGATGCGTCATTGCCGATCTCAACCTGACCGTAGGGTCTCTCACCGCGCTCTAATCCGAGATTGATCATATATGTCTCAAGTGCCATGCCGATCCGGCGTCTGCGGTACTCCGGCGAGACGAAGAGCATCCCGATGCCGCCCTCCGCGTGCATTCCGATAAAGCCCGCAAGCTGCCCGTCCACAAACGCACCGAAGAGCGCTCCTTTTTTGATCCGGTCTGTCACATACGCCTCATCCGACATCGTATTGTAATCGCGCACCACCGCGTCTAAGTGTTCCATCGTAAGCGGACGGATGACCACGCCGTTTTCAGCCGGTTTGCCGTCCATGCGGTACAGTCCGGTGACAGGCAGCTTTTCGTGCTTTGTATACACGATCTGGTTGCAGGTCATCGCCGTGCGAAATCCCAGATATTTTTCTGTCGGTTCCGTCATGAACTCCTGATGCAGCACCAGAAGACCGCTCCCCTCCCCGGCGTCCTCCTGCAGGATTTCAAGCATCCTGCAGCCGGCTTTGATGTCCTCCGCCGTATGAAAATACGCCCCGCTGACTTTATCCTGCAGACAGATATTTTTCCCTTCTGCAAAAACAAGGCGCGCCTGCCCGCGCGCAATCAGCTCGGTCATATCCACATGCAGCAGCTTGTCCCCAGCAAGCACCTTTTTGCAGGACATCAGTCTCTCGTAGCCTGCATAGAGATCCGGCCGCCTCTCCTGTGTGCGGCGCTCCGCCTCCTGTCTGCGCCACTCGGCAATTTTTCTCTGATTGCCCGACAGCAGCACCTTTGGCACCTGCTTTCCGTGCCATTCCTCCGGGCGGCTGTACTGTGGATACTCTAACAGATCGCCCTCGAAGGACTCCGTCTCCCCGGACTCTCCGTTCGCCAGTACCCCGGGCACCATCCGTGAGATCGCGTCTATCATCACCATCGCCGGAAGTTCCCCGCCGGTCAGCACATAATCGCCGATCGACACGTAGTCCGTGACGGTCTCCTCTAATACACGCTCGTCGATCCCCTCATAGTGCCCGCACAGGAAAATAAGATCTTCCTCCTTCGCGAACTCCTTTGCCATCTGCTGGTTGAACACGGCTCCCTGCGGCGTCACATACACCGTGCGCACCGGTCTGTCCCGCAGCTCCTCCGGCTGCCGGCTCCGGATTTCCTCGCAGGCTGCCTTCCACGCATCGTAGACCGGCTGCGCCTGCATCAGCATGCCGGCTCCCCCGCCGTAAGGATAATCATCGACTTTTTTATGTCTATCCGCCGTATAATCCCGGATGTTGACTGCATTCACGGACAGCAGTCCCTTTTTTGCCGCACGTCCAAGGATGCTCTCCGAGAGTCCCTGCGTCACCATCTCCGGAAACAGCGTCAGAATATGATAATTCATGCTGTGCCTCCTATTTTCGGTTGATGTCAAGCAGTCCCGGAAGCAGATGCACGCACATCTGTCCCTGCTCTACGTCCACATCGCGGATGCAGTCCCTGATCGCCGGAATGAGCACTTCCTCCCCGTCTGTCATGGAGATCACATAGACATCGTTCGCGCCGGTCTGCATCACATCCGACAGCGTTCCCAATTCCTCACCCTCGTCCGTCGACACCTTCATGCCGATCAGATCTGCAATAAAGTATTCGTCCTTTTTCAGCTTTACCGCGTTCTCTCTCGTCACATAAAGGCTCTTTTTGCGATATTTTTCCACATCATTGATATCATCAATTCCCTTAAATTTGAGAATCACCATATTTTTAAAGAACTTGACGCCTGCAATCTCAAGTTCTAATTTTTCTTTTCCGGTATCCAAAATCACATTTTTGAGTTTTTTGAAGCGCGCTGGATCGTCCGTCGTCGGAAATACCTTGACCTCCCCACGCACCCCGTGTGTCGTCGTGATGACACCGACCTGCAATAAATCTTCCATGCATGTCCTCCGTTTCTGTCTCTGATATCCGCAGTAGCCGCAATATGAACAAAGGAGCTGCCACCCCATTATCTGGCGCGACAGCTCCTCTGACCTGTTACTGCATGATCTCTACAATAACTTTCTTCTCTTCCTTTGAGGCAGCAGCCTTCACAACAGAACGGATTGCCTTGGCAATGCGTCCCTGTTTGCCGATTACCTTGCCCATGTCGGACTGCGCAACGCGCAGTTCAAGCACGATGGCTTTCTCATTCTCTGTCTCTGTTACGACGACCTGATCCGGATAATCGACGAGTGATTTCGCAATTACTTCTACTAATTCTTTCATTAGGTCCACCTCGCGAATCCTATTTCTCGATGCCTGCGCTCTTGAAAATACGAGCAACTGTATCGGTCGGCTGAGCTCCGTTAGCTAACCACTTCTTTGCTAACTCCTCATTTACATGATACTCGCTTGGATCTTTCGTTGGATCGTATGTTCCGATCTCCTCGATGCACTTGCCATCTCTCGGGGATCTGGAATCTGCTACTACGATTCTATAGAAAGGAGCTTTCTTCTGTCCCATTCTTCTTAATCTGATCTTTACTGCCATTACTTTCACCTCCTTAAATTTGCTTAACTGATCTATTTAGAATGCGTTATACGCAATTTCTAACATTAAAACGGAAGCTTGCCGAACATTCCACCACCGCGTCTGCCCTTCTTCATCATGCCAGGCATCTGCTTCATCATCTTCTTCATCTGTTCAAACTGCTTCACCAGACGGTTGACCTCCGCAATATCGACACCGGCTCCCACCGCAATGCGGCGCTTCCTGCTCGGATTCAAAAGGGAAGGATTCTGTCTCTCCTCCGGCGTCATGGAATAGATGATCGCCTCCGTGCGCGATAAGCTCTTCTCGGCTGCTGCCTCGTCAATATCCGGCATCTTGCCTGCGCCCATCCCGAGTCCCGGCATCATACCGAGGATACTGGACAGACCGCCCATCTTCTTCATCTGACTCATCGACTCCAGATACATCTCAAAGTCAAATTCGTTCTTGCGCATCTTCTGCTCAATCTTCTTCGCCCGCTCCTCGTCAAAGTCCTCCTGGGCTTTTTCGATGAGGGTCAGCACATCGCCCATACCGAGAATACGCGATGCCATGCGATCCGGGTAAAACTGCTCCAGATCCGAAAGCTTCTCTCCCATACCCGCATAAAAAATCGGCTTACCGGTCACTGCCCGGATGGAGAGCGCCGCACCGCCTCTGGTATCACCGTCGAGCTTTGTCAGAATGACTCCGTCGATACCGATGCGCTCATCAAAGGTCTTCGCCACATTCACCGCATCCTGTCCTGTCATGGCGTCCACCACAAGGACGGTCTGATGCACTGTGACGTTTTCTTTTATCTGAATCAACTCTGCCATCATATCTTCATCGATGTGAAGACGTCCGGCAGTATCGATGATAACGATGTTAAAATCGTTCTTCGCGGCATGTTCCATCGCCGCTTTTGCAATGTTCACCGGGCTGTTCTTATCGCCCATGGAAAATACTTCCACGCCCTGCTTCTGTCCGTTGATCTGCAGCTGTTCGATCGCTGCCGGCCGGTAGACATCACCTGCCACGAGAAGTACCTTCCTGCCTTTCTGCTTGAACTTTCCGGCAAGCTTTGCTGCTGTGGTCGTCTTACCTGCTCCCTGAAGACCGGTCATCATGATGACGGTGACTGCCTTGCCGGGCTGCAGTGTGATCTCGGCTGTCTCAGAGCCCATCAGCCTGACCATCTCTTCGTTTACAATCTTGATGACCATCTGCCCCGGGTTCAGTCCGTTCATCACGTCCTGTCCGACGGCACGCTCCTCCACGTCCTTGACGAACTGCTTGACAACCTTGAAGTTGACATCCGCCTCTAAGAGCGCCATCTTGACTTCCTTAAGCGCTGTCTTGACATCCGCTTCCGTCAGCCGTCCCTTGCTGCGCAGGTTCTTGAATACATTTTGAAGTTTTTCAGATAAGCTGTCAAATGCCATCTATAACTCCTCTAATATCTGATTGGAAATCTGTTCAATCTCCACGATCACTGCCTCGTCATGGCTCTCATGAAACTGCTTCGTCAATGCATGAATCTGTTCCAAGCTGTGCTTCGCCGACATGAACTTTGCGATCAGATGAAGCTTCTCCTCATACCCCTCAAGGGTCTTCGTACACCGCTTCACCATATCGTGAACGCCCTGTCTGCTGATACCTTCCTCGTCCGCGATCTCTCCGAGGGACAGATCATTGAACACGAAATCCTCATAAATTCTTCTCTGATGTTCGTTCAGCAGTTCTCCGTAAAAATCATACAGATACGCCTGTTCAATCTTCTCTTCCATCTGAAATCCCACAATCACGCCGTATCCGGCATCTCTCACTCATTGCCACCGTGATAGAATAGCATAAAAGGAAAAAGGTGTCAAGTATTTTTTCTTGACACACTTTTTCCTTCTTTTTACACCGCCATCGCCGTCTGCACAATCATGCAGAACAGGCATGCCGCGGCACAGATTCCGTAGAGAATCTCACTCTTTCCTTCTGTTGTAAAAAATCCCACGCCGGCCACCACGAACCCTGCTCCCGCGGCAATGACCGGCCACATGAAAAGACCGAAGGCAGTACCGCTCCATCTGCAGATCACAAGCGCCGCAGCAAAACCGCATGCTGCCGCAACAAGCCAGACCATGATCTGTTTCATCCATCTGCGCATAGGGATACCTCCATACCTTCGGTTTTCATTTTATAAGAAGATGTATTTGCACACAAACAGTACCGCCAGCACATACATCAGCGGTGTGATCTTCTTTGCCTTACCGCATACGACATTGATGATGACATAAGAGATAACGCCGATCGCAATACCCTCGGAGATGCTGTACATGAGCGGCATTGCAAGCAGGCATAAGTATGCCGGAATTGCCTCTGTCATATCCGTGAACTCGATGCTTGTCACCGTAGACACCATAAGGAAGCCGACGAAGATCAGAGCCGGTGCTGTCGCAAAGCTCGGGATCGAGCAGAAAATCGGGGACAGTACCACAGAGATCAGGAATAAGAATCCGGTCACTACAGAGGAGAGGCCTGTTCTTGCTCCTGCTGCCACACCGGAGGAACTCTCAACGAATGTGGTCGTTGTGGAGGTACCAAGCACAGCACCTGCGGTGGTTGCAACCGCATCCGCTAACAGCGCTTCCTTGATGCGCGGCAGCTTGCCGTCCTTGTCCAACATATCCGCTTTATTTGCCACACCGATTAACGTTCCGAGTGTATCAAACATATCTACAAACAAAAATGCACATACAACTGCGATGAAGTCAAAGACACGCACATTGGAGAAATCCAGTTTGAAGCACTGTCCGAATGTCTGACCGATCGCGGTCAGGTCGGTAAATCCGAGCGCCGGATATAGGGAATAAAAACCGGCTTCCGCATCCGGCACATAGATTCCTGCCGCCTGACAGATCATTCCAAGCACCCAGGTAATAACGATACCGAATAAAATCGCGCCTTTTACATTCTTAATGTACATAATTGCAATCACAAACAGACCGATCAGCGCTAACAAAGCACAGATGCCGGCAGTCTTGAAATTGCTGGTAAAGTCAACATAGGAAACAAGTGTGGAGCTGTTCGCCACTACGATGCCGCCATTCTGCAGACCGATAAATGCGATAAACAACCCGATGCCGACGCTCACACCTTTTTTCAGGTTCAGCGGGATCGCATTAAAGATTGCTTCACGCACATTGGTCAAAGAAAGTACGATGAAAACCAGACCTTCCACAAAAACAGCCATTAAAGCTACCTGCCAGGAATATCCCATCGCACCGCAGACCGTGTATGCAAAATACGCATTCAGTCCCATCCCCGGTGCCAGTGCAAACGGATAATTTGCAAGGAGCGCCATCGCCATGGTACCAATAAATGATGCCAGCGCGGTTGCAATGAGCACTGCTGTCTTATCCATTCCCGCCGCTGCAAGCATGGTAGGGTTGACTGCCAGAATGTACGCCATCGTCATAAAGGTTGTGATACCTGCCATGACTTCGGTCTTGGCTGTCGTGTTGTTTTCCTTCAGTTTAAACCACTTTTCTAACATTTTCTTTCTCCTCTTCTTTGGTTACAGACTCGTGCGCACCAGCTTCGGCTTATAACCTTTCTTCTCCAGCGCTTTCATGATCTGTTTTTTGTGCTCGGTGCCAAAGCTCTCGAGCGTAATACGGAGTTCCACTGCCGCGCTGCGGTTCGTTGTCACAAACTGGTTGTGCTCCAGTTTGATGACGTTGCCCTGCTCTGCGGCAATCGCTGCCGAAACCTTGGACAGTTCTCCCGGCTTATCCGGCAGAAGTACCGACACGGTGAAGATACGGTCGCGGAAAATGAGTCCCTGCTGTACCACGGAGGACATCGTGATGACGTCCATGTTGCCGCCGCTTAAGATCGATACCACGCGTTTGTCGGAAACATCCAGATGTTTCAACGCAGCTACGGTCAGCAGACCGGAGTTTTCCACAATCATCTTGTGATTCTCCACCATATCCAGGAAGGCCACGACGAGTTCATCATCCTCCACCGTGATGATGTCATCCAGATTTTTCTGGATATACGGGAAAATCTTGCTTCCCGGTGTCTTGACCGCCGTGCCGTCCGCAATGGTGTTGACCTGCGGCAGCGTCGTTACTTTTCCTGCCGCGAAGGAAGCCTGCATACAGTTCGCTCCCGCCGGCTCCACGCCGATGACCTTGATCTTCGGATTCAGAAGCTTCGCCAGTGTAGACACGCCGGTTGCCAGTCCGCCCCCTCCGATCGGAACCAGAATATACTCCACCAGCGGAAGCTCCTTAAAGATCTCCATGGCGATCGTTCCCTGTCCGGTTGCCACTGCCAGATCATCGAACGGATGGATGAAGGTATATCCCTCCTTGTCCGCAAGCTCGTATGCCTTCTGGCACGCCTCGTCATAGACATCTCCGTAGAGCACGACTTCTGCGCCGTAACTCTTGGTGCGGTTCACCTTGATGAGCGGTGTGGTGGTCGGCATGACGATGACTGCCTTGCAGCCGTAGCATTTTGCTGCGTATGCCACACCCTGCGCGTGGTTTCCCGCCGATGCCGTGATCAGCCCCTTTGCACGCTCCTCATCACTTAACGTGCTGATCTTATAATATGCGCCTCTCACCTTGTATGCCCCGGTGAACTGCATGTTTTCCGGCTTAAGGTAAACCTTGTTGCCGGTCTGCTGACTCCAGTAATCGCTGTATACCAGCTTTGTCTCAAGTGTCACTTCTTTGACTTTTTCACTTGCTTCCTCGAACTTGTCTAATGTCAACATCCGCTTTTCTCCTCTCCTACTTCAAATAATGCGTTTACGAACTGGTTGGAATCGAACTTCTGCAGATCCTCGATCGTCTCCCCGACGCCGATATACTTGACCGGAATGCCAAGCTCCGAGTGGATTGCCACTGCGATACCGCCCTTTGCCGTGCCGTCCATCTTCGTTAAAATAATTCCCGTGATGTCGGCGCACTCGGAAAACTCCCTCGCCTGGTTTAACGCGTTCTGTCCGGTCGTCGCATCGAGCACCACAAGCGTCTCACGGTACGCATCCGCATATTCTTTTTCCAGAATACGATTGATCTTTTTTAATTCCTCCATGAGGTTCTTCTTATTATGAAGGCGTCCCGCCGTATCACACAGCAGAACATCCGCATTTCTCGCCTTGGCTGCCGCCACCGCATCGTAGACGATCGCCGCCGGGTCTGCACCCTCCTGTCCGCCGATCATATCCACACCGGCGCGGTTTGCCCACTCCTGCAGCTGGTCTCCCGCCGCTGCGCGGAAGGTATCCGCTGCCGCAAGCACGACCTTTTTCCCCTGGTCCTTGAGCTTTCCCGCCAGCTTTCCAACGGATGTGGTCTTGCCCACGCCGTTGACACCGATCACGAGAACCACGGATTTCTCCGTCTCAAAGCGGTATGCCGTCTCGCCGACATCCATCTGCTCCTTGATGCTGTTAATCAGAAGTTCCTTGCACTCTGCCGGATCTTTGATGTGATTCTCCTTCACTTTTTCCTTGAGACTCTCAATGATCGACTCAGTCGCATTGACGCCGATGTCTCCCATAATCAGAATCTCCTCGATCTCCTCATAGAAATCATCGTCAATGCTGGAAAATCCACTGAAAATGGAATCTATGCCGGATACGATATTATCTCTCGTCTTGCTGAGGCCCTCGACCAGACGTCCCCAGAAGCCTTTCTTTTCCTCGCCCATAATGTACTCATTCCTCCTGCTATTTGTCGAGATCGCCCTCGATCAGATTCACGGATACCAGGGTGGATACACCCTTTTCCTGCATGGTAATACCATACAGACGGTCTGCCGCCGCCATCGTGCCGCGCCTGTGCGTGATCACAATGAACTGCGTGCTCTTCGTCAGCTTATGCAAATACTTTGCAAAACGTCCGACGTTGGAATCGTCGAGCGCCGCCTCGATCTCGTCGAGCAGACAGAACGGGGACGGCTTTAAGTTCTGGATGGCGAACAACAGTGAAATCGCCGTCAGGGACTTTTCTCCACCGGACATCTGCATCATATTCTGCAGCTTCTTTCCCGGTGGCTGCGCGATAATGCGGATGCCGCACTCCAGAATATCCTCGTCCTCGACCAGTTCCAGCGTTCCTTTTCCACCGCCGAACAGCTCCTTGAATACCTTGTCAAACTCGGTCTGGATCTCCGCGAACTTCTCCAGGAACTGCTTGCGCATGCCGGTATCGAGTTCCTCAATAATGCCGACCAGCGTCTTCTCCGCCTCGACCAGATCGTCATGCTGGGTCTTCAAAAATCCGTAGCGCTCCGAGATCTCCTTGTAATCCTCGATCGCGTTGACATTGACATCGCCCAGCTTGCGGATCTCGTCCTTGATGGACGCGATCATCTTCTTCATCGCCGCAAGATCCGTGTATTCCTCGTTGCGGAGCTCCATCGCTGCATGCAGGGTCAGCTCATACTCCTCCCACATGTAATTGTTCTGATACTCGTGCGCCTCCTCCAGCTTTTCACGCTGGCTGTTCAGACGGAAAATCTCCTTGTCCAGATCGGAGATTTTCTTGGAGATGTCTTCGCGCTTCTGGAAAAATCCCTTGTATTCCGAGGACATTTCTTCCCTGCGCGCCGTGTGCTCCTTCAGTGCCTGCTCCAGCTGCTCGGAATTGTCCTTTGATGCCAGGATCGTCTTTTTGATCTCCTCAATATCGTGGCGCTTCTTCTCGGCGTCCGCCTTCGCTTCCTTCGCCTCCGTGACGAATCCCTCGCGCTCTTCCTCGTAACGTCTTATCTCTCCGTTCACACGCTCCAGATTCTGCAGAACGAACTCTAACTTCTGGCGCACGGCAGCTTCCTTTAACTGTACATCGGATACTGCCTTCTGGGCTTCTTCCTCTCTGCCCGCATTTTCATCCAGAATCTTCTGGAATCCGGCGCTCTTCTCCTCGATCTGTGCCTCCCGCTCCTTTGCCGACTGCAGTTCCTCTGCAATCTTGTCCTTGTTCTCCGCAATCTCACGAAGCTGGCTCTCAATCTCACGGTTCTCCATCTGTAAGCCTGCAAACACGTTCTCGCTCTCGTTCTTCTGCTCCATCGCGCGCTCCACGTTCATCTTCGCGGTATTCTGCGCAATGTACGCCTCCTGCAGGCTCGCCTTATTGCTCTCGACGTCCTCCGCGAGCAGGCTCTGCGCCGTCCTGATATCCTCCAGACGGTTTTTAAGCTCTGCAATCTGTTTGTCCAGATCTTTTACATTCTTCTCAAGTTCTTCAATCTCGCGGTTTCTTGCGAGCAGATTGCTGCTGTTCTTAAACGCTCCACCTGTCATGGAACCGCCCGGACTTAAATATTCTCCCTCCAGCGTCACAATATGCAACGAGTAGCGGTTCTTTTTCGCCAGCTTGATCGCATAGTCGATATTCTCCGTCACGATCACTCTGCCGAGCAGATAAGCGGTCACTCCAGCATATTTTTCCTCCGTCTTCACGAGGGTATTGGCAAGACCGATGACTCCCGGCTCCTTTAAGGCATCCGTGTTTTTAAAGTTGCCCTTGCCGTCCACACTCGTCAGCGGCAGAAACGTCGCCCGTCCGTACCGGTTCTGCTTTAAGTAGGAGATCATCTGTTTTGCCGTCTCCTCGTCCTCGGTCACGATGTTCTGGATATTTCCGCCAAGCGCTGTCTCAATCGCCGTCTCGTACTTTTTGTCCACCTGGATCAGATCGGAAACAACACCAAGGATTCCCGCGTTGCGGCTCTTCTGCTCCATGACGCGGCGGATGCTGTTGCCGTAGCCGTCATAGCGCTCCGCAATATTTTTCAAAGACTCCAGACGGGACTGCTGCTTATGGTACTGTGCAACCGCGCTCTCCAGCTTCTGATTGGCTTCCAGGGACTTGCGCTTCCACTCCCGGTTCTGCTCATCCATTCCGGCAGCGTTTTTCTTCAGTTCTGCGATCGACGCGTTCACCGCATCGAGCTCCTTCTGATAGCTTTCCAGAACGGAGGTAAGATCCGCCTCCTCGGTCTTGCGCGCAAGCAGACGCTGCGTCAGCTGCGCCTTGCGGATGTTCACCTGCTCCATCATCGTGTCGTAGCGCTGCTGTCTCGCCTTGACGGATGCCTTGCGGTTCAACAGTTCGATAATCTCGTTCTTGCCCTTTTCAATGCCCTCGGTGCAGCGCGCGATCTCCTCCTGAATGTTCCGCAGCTGCTCTGCCGCCGTCTCCTTTTCCGTCGCCGCCGCTGCAAGCTCTGTGTCGAGTTCCTGCTTTTCCGCTTCGTATGTACCGCGCGACTCGATGCGCTCCTGCTTTTCCCGATCGATCGAGTCCAGACGGCTCTTTAAATGCTCATCGGTCATCTCCGCCGTGTGGATCTGCTCATTTAAGACATTGATCTGTCCTTCCAGCTTTCCCTTGGTCACGGTGGACTGGCTCATCTCCTCACGAATGGATGCAATCTTGTCATCCATGGAAGCCATGTCCTGTTCCAGCTTCTCGTATTCACTCTTGATATTCTCGTAAGACTGGCTGGCTTCCTTCGATTCCTCGTCCGCGATGTGATATTTTCCTTCTACTTCCTTAAGCTGCGCCTCAATGCGCTCCACTTCCAGAAGGAACATATTCACATCATATTCTTTTAATTCTTCTTTTTTCTTCAGGTAGATGCGGGCTTTCTCCGCCTGACGCTCCAACGGCCCGACCTGGCGCTCCAGCTCGGCTAAAATATCATTCACACGAACCAGATTCTCGCGCTCATTCTCCAGCTTTTTCTGCGCTGTCGCCTTGCGCTTTTTATATTTTACAATGCCGGCCGCCTCGTCGAACAGCTCTCTGCGCTCCTCCGGCTTACCGCTTAAGATGCGCTCGATCTGTCCCTGTCCGATGATGGAGTAACCCTCCTTGCCGATACCTGTATCGTAAAAAAGCTCCGTCACATCCTTGAGTCTGCACGGACTTCCGTTGATCAGATACTCGCTCTCGCCGGAGCGGTACACACGCCGCGCCACGGTGACTTCCTCAAAATCAATGGCAAGCTGATGATCCGAATTGTCCATGGTAATCGCCACATAGGCATAGCTTAACGGTTTGCGGTTCTCCGTACCCGCGAAGATGACGTCCTGCATGCTGGCGCCGCGAAGCTGCTTGGCACTCTGCTCTCCGAGCACCCAGCGCACAGCGTCCGCGACATTACTTTTTCCACTGCCGTTCGGTCCGACAATTCCCGTAATTCCGTTATGAAAATCAAATACGATCTTGTTCGCAAATGATTTGAATCCCTGCACTTCAATGCTCTTAAGATACATATAAACCTCTCTCTTTCATCCAGAGCAATGCCTGATATGCCGCCTCCTGCTCCGCTGCCTTCTTGGTATGTCCGCTTCCCTCGCCGATTGTCGTATTCCCGATCACCGCCTCCACCAGGAAACGTTTGTCGTGATCCGGTCCCTCCTCGCCGATGAGTTCATAGTGAAGCGGTTCCTCGTAATGCCCCTGTACCACTTCCTGCAGAATTGTCTTGCTGTCATAGAACAGCTTCTTGTGTTCAATATCCGTCAGAATGAAGCGGTGGATAAAAGCTTTTGCCGGCTCAAAACCGCCGTCCAGATAAATCGCACCGATCACGGCTTCCAGCGCATCCGAAAGAATCGACTTGCGTCCTCTTCCGCCGGTCAGATTCTCCCCCTTGCCCAGATACAGATACTTTCCAAGGTCAATCTCCCTGGTGCACAGCGCAAGCGTCGGCTCACAGACGATGCTCGCGCGCAGCTTTGTCAGATCGCCCTCCGGGAGATCTGTATGCTCCTTGTAGAGGAACTCACTCGACACGACCTCTAAGACCGCGTCTCCCAAAAACTCCAGCCTCTCATTATCCGAAAGCTTCTTCATGTGCTTCTCATTTGCAAAGGAACTGTGTGTCAGCGCCTGCTGCAACAGTCTCTGCTCGTTAAACTCATAACCAATCACTTGTTCCAGTTCTGTCAGTTTTGACATTTCATTATCCTCCTCGTCTCTTTCGGAGGTCTTTTCTTGCCCTACAGCCTTTGTATAGAGTAAGAAAAAGCCTCAAAATCTCTGTGCCCCGCGGCAACGCCGCCGTACGGGTTCCTCTTATCAACAAAAGCCCTTGCTTTCCGGACAAGGGCTTTATGACACATCATCAAATTGTCTCTTATGAGTTTAAAGCATTCTTGATCTCTTCTACTGCATCTGATACGGTCACAATATGTTCTGCATCTTCATTTGCAATCTCAATGTCAAATTCCTCTTCAATCCCCATAATGATCTGAAAAATATCGAGGGAATCTGCTCCGAGATCATCTACGAATGTGGTCTCCATCGTAATCTCCTCTTCATCCACATTCAAAACCTCTGCAATGATTTTTTTCAGCTTTTCAAATTCCATAACCTACATTCCTTCCTGTTCCGCAGAACTTACTATATTTTTCCTGATCTTTCCATTGATGTCCTCTTCTTTGAACGTCACACACTGAAAAATAGAATTCGTAATCTCTTTTGCTTTTGCACTTCCGTGCGTCTTGACCACAAGACCATTCAGTCCCAGAAGCGGTGCACCGCCGTACTGTGTTGCATCGAAAGTCTTTAACGTAGACTTTAATGCCGGCAATGCAAGTGCTGCACCAATTTTACTCTTCAACGTGCTCATCATGCCTTTCTTGATGGCACCGATTAACGTACTGCTGAGTCCTTCGTACAGCTTTAAGATGACATTTCCAACGAAAGCCTCGCAGACAATCACGTCCGCCTCTCCCTTCGGAATCTCTCTGGCCTCAATGCTTCCCACAAAATTGATGTCTTCACACGCCTTCAGCAGAGGAAATGTCTCCTTCACAAGGGCATTGCCCTTCTCCTCCTCTGCACCGATATTGACAATCGCCACTCTCGGCTTCTTCACTCCGAGAACATTCTCCATATAAATGGAACCCATCTTCGCAAACTGCACCAGGTGCGAAGCTCTCGCATCCACATTCGCTCCACAGTCAATCAGAAGAGAGACTCCCTTCTCCGTCGGAATCAAAGGTGCAAGCGGCGGTCTCTCAATGCCTTTGATGCGACCGACAATCACCTGTCCGCCGACTAAGATCGCACCGGAACTTCCCGCTGACACAAATGCGTCTGCTTCCTTCTGCTTTACCATATTCATTCCAATGACAATGGATGACTGCTTCTTCCTGCGGATTGCATTCACCGGCGGCTCTGCAGTCTCTATCACCTCTTCTGCATGTACCACCTGAATCTGATCTTCGGGGTACGTATACTTTGCCAGTTCTTCCCGAACGACATCCTCCTGTCCTACCAGGAGCACCTGAATATCCGACCGTGCGTTCACGGCATCCACTGCGCCCTTGACCGGCTCCGCCGGTGCGTAGTCTCCGCCCATCGCATCCAATACGATTCTTGTCCTCACAGCCCCGCTGCTCTGCTGCATACTCCATCTCCCATCTGTCCTGCCGGAGTCTAGTTCTCCACGCCTACTAAAGAATATACTATAACTCTTTCTATAAATCAACAATAAAAAATACGCTTATTTCTAATTGAAAAATTCCTGATTTCGTTCCTGCTCCGCCTCCAGATCTTCCGCCGACATATACTTGCGGAAAATGCGCTCCAGGATAAAATTCGCCACCAGGATGTAGACTGCCGGAAGCAGTATCATAAGCCACGGAAGCATCCACAAGCCAAAGGCGCTCGCTGCCAGAAGCACCAGAAGAAGCAGCGACCACGGAAGATTCGCCACCGCAATCAGCGCCGCGTTCTTAAACGACTGCCCCAGACTGTTCTCAAAGCGTGCCATGTAGGCAAACAGATATACCGCCAGCATCACGACAAGCACAATCAGTACCAGGAAAACCACATACAGCACGCCGCTCTTTTGTCCCTGCGCAGCAAACTGATACATAATATAGCAGTCCAGTCCCAGAAACAGAACCACTCCTGTCAGAATCAGCGCTGCGAGCGCCGCCTGCTTAAAGTTGCTCTTAAACGCATACCAGTATTCCTTCCACAGATAGCTTCTTCCGTGCCGGATTACCTTATTGACCGCATAATAGAGCGCCGTCGTTGCCGGTCCCGCCAGAAACGATGTCAGCCAGCACAGAATCCATCCGAATACTGATGCGCTCTGCCATGCCAGGAAAAATGTCGTTGCCATCGGGATGCAGCAGAACACCCACAGCACGCTTAGGATCACACAGTCAACCACCTTACTGAGTCCCTGAAAAAACTTATTATCCAAATTAAAAAAATCACCCATATGAATCCTTCTTTCTGTCTCCTATGTTTCTCCTGTTATTTTCTCATAACATGACACGATCGCCCGAAGCGGGACGCCCCAGTCGCGCTCCCCTCCGGCATCCTGTGAACATCCGAATATCATGCTGACAAGTTTTCCGTTTTCATCAAAAACCGCCGATCCGGAATCCCCGTCAGTAACCGCCAGGCGCACTTCCGTCTCCTTTTCTCCCTGTCCCCACAGGAATTCCGTCTCTTTCCGAAGAAGACTTCCCGTCAGCGTGTGGAGCACATTGCCTTCCTGTCCGATGCGCACGATTCCGACCGGCAACTCTGCATTGCCAAGTTCTTCCCAGCTCGCAAGATCATACGACACCGTCTTTAGCTTTTCCTGCACTTCCTTTGGAATCGCCGTCCGGTCAACCGCCACGACGCCCACATCATAAACATCGTCGGTACCCGCTTTGCTTCCCGGGATGCAGGTTCCATCATAAAAATACACATCCCAGTCGTCGTACTTTGCTATGACATGGCGGTTCGTACACAGATACACCGTATCATCCGTCATTTCCATAATAAAACCGGAACCCGCGGTATGTCCTCCCTCCGGCGTCTCGTGATAAATCTGTACCACACACGGCAATGCCTGCTCCAGCACCGCTTCCATAGTGTCTTCCGCGCCATCCGTCTCCACCCCGGTTCCTTCACTGCTCTGTACCGCTTGTTCCGTTCCCGTCCCGGTCTGCCCGCTGCCCGGTGCCATTTGTTCTGTTTCCACTCCAGTCTGTCCGCTGCCTTGCGGCATCTGTTCCGTGCTCTGCGGTATCTGCTCCATTGTCCCGCTCTCTTCCCCGGCAGCATCCTGTGTCTGTTCTGCACAGCCTCCCAGTCCCAGCAAAAGCCCTATACCCCAAAGCATCAGCACTGCCTTCATCCTGCATCTATGCACTCTACGCATTTCTTCTTCAATCCGTTTCCATCAGTTTTTCTCTTGTACCATATTCATTTATTATAGCTTTCCATAACGCCCCGGTCAAGGAACAAAAGGCGCAGCACAAAGCGTTTTCCCTAAAGAATCATTTTAGTAATTGTACTCGGATGCATACTCACCATACATTGTGGTCTCGTCTGCATTGTAGTTGTTGATGTCAACAACGCTTCCGTTCTCAATCTTAAATACATTCCAGATGGTACCTGCCTGATTCAGTGGTACATTGTACTCTTTCACAAGAGCAGAACCCTGATATACTTTTACATTTGCACCGGATGCAGACATCTGTGTAGATGAAGCATTATAGTAATAGTTCGTATAATCCTTTACAGAATAGTAATAGGTAGCATCTGTACGTGCATTTACGATGGTTACCGTCTCCGGTCCGTAGGAGCTTACATCATCCACATCCAGGGATGCGATCACGTTACCGTCCGTATCTCTCTCTACCTTATTGTAGTAAGCGATGTGGAATACAGAGTTGGCATCATCTAATCCAACCAGGTGGGAATCGAGATCTCTCGGTGTCTCACCCCAGGTAAGAACGATTCTGAATTCTGTGCTGGTAACCTCGCTTGTGCTGGTCGGGCTTAATACGCCTTCGCATGCACCAATTGCATTGGAGCTTGCTACGTTTACAAAAGTGGATACGAATCCGTCTCTTGCGAACTCAAGAGTGTAGTAGTAACCTCTCTCAAGGAAAAAGCTGTAGCTGCCATCTGCATCTGTGGTAGTCGTAGCGATCACATCGCCGGACTGACTGTTCCAGTTCGCACGTACATTTACGGTTACACCTTCAATACCAAGACCTGTGGTTGCATTCTTTGCAACGCCTGCAACGGTATTCACACCGCTCATATCAGAGCTCAACAGCTGGAATGTTGGCAATGTGAAGCTTCCATTGTCAGCGTTGATGCTGATGGAGTTCACTGTCAAGGTTAAGTAATCAACAGCTGCTGCCTGAACGGAGTATACACCCGGTACGAATTCCGGAATCTCATAGTAACCGTTTGCGTCTGTGGTAATCTCATAGTAACCATCGCCTACAACCAGACCATTCTCCGGCTCCTCTGTCTCCTCTGTAGACTCTGTTGCCTCCGTAGACTCTGTTGTCTCTGTAGCTTCTGTAGACTCTGTTGTCTCTGTGGCTTCTGTAGACTCTGTTGTCTCTGTAGCTTCTGTAGACTCTGTTGTCTCTGTAGCTTCTGTGGACTCTGTCGTCTCAGCCGTTGTCTCAACAGACTCTGTAGCTGCTTCTGCTTCCTCTGCTGTTGCATTGAAGCTTGTCAGTCTGAATGTAACTGTTGCGCCTGCAACCGGTGCACCTGTCTCCGGGTTTGTCAGACGGCCGTTTGTTCTGATCGGTGCTGTGTTGGTAGAAGTATTGTTGCCGTTGTCAGCACTTCCTGTATTAGAAGATCCGCTGTAAGAAGACTCTGTGTAGCTGGATGTTGCTGCTACAGCTGCGCTCGCATCTCTTCCCTCTGCTCTACCGAACTTTAAGTAATGCTTGTAAAGCGCAAGCACATCGTAACCGAATGCTGCCTTTAAGTCCGGATATCTGTCTGCGTATGCTCTTGCATCAAAGGTGCCGAAAGAATTTCTTCCCTCATTAAAGCCGTATTTGATGTAGTGATTCACATATGCATCCCAGTTATCGCCAAATGCCACATCCAGATCCGGGTACGCTGCTCTGTATTTCTGTACGTCGATAAGTGCTGTGCTTGTTCTGCCCTCGCTCTTACCAAATGTCTTATAATGCTTGTACAATGCTGTCTGATTCGTACCGAATGCATCCTTGAGATCGCTGTAGGTCTCAGAATAATACTGTGCATCAAATACATCTCTCAATGTTGCTGCAGATACGGTTGCCGTACCTCCGAATGTCAACACACCTGCAAGAACAAGTGCTGTAATTCTGCGAGCCATTCCGCTTCTCTTTGCGGAGCGCTTCGTTTCTGTCTCGTTCAATTCCTTCTTCACTAACATTTCCTCCTTGTTGTTGTGACGTTACAGATATTATTGTAAATATCTGGGATAAAAAAATGCAGCCACTTTTTAGCATTTTCTTAATACTTTTGTTCTTTAACGAGATAAAGAGCAAAATGCGCGCATCCCCGCGAAGTGTTTTTGTGTAATTAGGAAACTTCCTTCCTATTACACAAAAAAGAGACCCGGAAATCCGGATCTCTTCTGTACCGCTGGAATTAGTCCTGCGGAATGATTTCTTTTTTGTTGTAAGAGCCACAGTTCTTGCATACTCTGTGAGGCATCATCAGCTCTCCACACTTGCTGCATTTTACTAATGCAGGAGCAGTCATTTTCCAGTTTGCTCTTCTTTTATCTCTTCTTCCTTTGGAAGATTTATTCTTCGGACAAATAGACATTTACTTACACCTCCTTAAATTTGTTAAAGACATCTTGGATTGCTGCCATTCTTGGATCCAGTTCTGTTCTCTGGCAATCGCAGTTCCCCTTATTCAGGTTCATTCCGCACACCTTGCAAATTCCTTTGCAATCTTCTCTGCACAGAACTTTCATCGGCCAGTTCACCAAAATCTCTCCATAGATAAGCTTATCTATATCCAGATTTAATCCAATCAGGTAGTCTGTTTCTTCCATTTCATCATCCACAACTTCCGTTCCGTCCATGCGGAGCTTCTTGTCGATGACAATGTGGATGTCCGTCGGAACTTCCGTAAGACATCTGCTGCACGGGATTGATACTGTAAGATCTGTCTCCCCGCTCAAAAGCAGTTCACTGCCCTCGCGGTTCGCAATCCTAAGATCAAACGGCGCGCTCTCTGTGATCGGGAACTCACCAAGCCCCGATACAAACGTATCCTGCTCGATATGAACCTTCTCGGTAACTTCTCTGTTCTCACAAGATACAATCTCTGAAATATCGATCTGCATGGTTTACTCCTTCGCCTCATACATATGAGGTTTTCACACCTAACTAATTATACATAGGCGTCCCTGGTTTGTCAATCACTTTTTTGCTTTTTTGTCAAGGAATTTCCCTTGACAGCAAAAACTATTTTACAAGCGCTACAGTCTCTCTTGCAATCGCAAGCTCCTCGTTGGTCGGGATCACACATACCTTTACCTTTGAATCCGCGGTAGAGATGATCGCCTCATCGCCATGGGTTGCATCGTTCACTGCCTGGTCTACCGTCACGCCGAGATAACCGAGATAAGACATTACCTTCTCGCGAACCAGGTTCACGTTCTCACCGATACCTGCGGTAAATGCGATGGCATCTACGCCGTTCATTGCTGCAACATAGGAGCCGATGTATTTTGCCACACGATAGCTGAACACCTCGATCGCATTGGTTGCAAGCTCGTTGCCTGCCTCGTGTCCTGCCTGCAGGTCACGGAAGTCAGAGGAGAGACCGGACATTCCCTGTACACCGGACTTCTTATTTAATACATTCATGATACCCTCGATATCAAGGTTCTCTTTCTTTGCGATGAACTCCATGATCGCCGGATCAATATCTCCGGAACGTGTTCCCATGACAAGTCCCTCAAGCGGTGTCAGACCCATGGAGGTATCTACGCACTCGCTGTTTAATACGGCACTGATGGATGCGCCGTTGCCGAGATGTGCCACGATGATCTTGGAATTTTTAAGATCCATACCAAGGAACTCTGCGGTACGCTTAGATACAAAGCTGTGGCTTGTTCCGTGGAAACCGTATCTTCTGACCTTGTATTTCTCATAATACTCATGAGGCAGACCGTAAAGATATGCTTTCTTCGGCATTGTCTGATGGAAAGCGGTATCGAATACGCCAACCATCGGCACGTTCGGCATCAGTTCCTTGCAGGCATCGATACCGATCAGGTTTGCCGGGTTGTGAAGCGGTGCAAGATCGTTGCACTCCTCGATTGTCTTTAATACTTCCGGTGTCAGAAGTGTAGATGCTGCGAACTTCTCTCCACCGTGTACGACACGATGTCCGACAGCATCAATCTCGGAGAGACTTGCGATTGCGCCGGTATTCGGATTCACCAGTGCATCCAGAACCATCTGGATTGCCTGCTTGTGTGTCGGCATTGCAGCTTCTGTAATCTCTTTGTCCAGTCCGGTCTTCTGGTATACCAGTCTTCCGTCGATTCCGATTCTCTCACAGAGACCTTTTGCCAGTACCGCTTCGCTCTCAGAATCGATGAGCTGATATTTTAATGAAGAGCTTCCACAGTTGATAACTAATACGTTCATAATATCCTCCTTGTTTTGTGAAGCAAAATCCGAGCCCTCTGGCGAGGAGAGGATCTGCCTCCTTGTTTTGCGAAGGTCTGTCTCTCACAGACCGCATATAATTTTAGTATACGCTTGTCACGCCCGCGAAACAAGCCAGTAATTGCCAGTTTCTTTGTACAAAATGAAAAACAGCCTGACAAAAATTTAACAGTCACATTCCGCTTTCGTGTTCATCAACCCGCACCGCGTGCACCACAAACCGCAGCCCGTCGCCTGAGCAGGTAGACAGTGTCAGAACCTTGTCATCCTTTCCCACCGCAACGCCCGTATCCTTGTAGGAGGACTTAAGCAGTTCTGTGAGGAACCCATCAAAAGTCTCATCCGGCAGATATCCGGTCGTATAGACATCCGAATCTTCCGTGACATCACTGTACGCAAAAATCTGATAGCGGTAGGCTGCATCCTCCGTAACCACGGTAAAATACGCATTTTTTTCATAAAAGCCGTCGTTTTTATATTGTTTCAGCGAACCGAACATGCTTCCGTTTTTCATGTTGTGCCCGTACAGAATCGTGTGGCAGTCGTTAAAATCGGGGACATTGTTCCCCTCCATAAAAATGCAGCCGGATTTCGACGCATTTCCATAGAGATCGGTATGCAGGTAGGTCTCGTCATCCCCGGAATACAGAATGGGATAATTGATCTGCTCTATATTGTCAAAATAAATCCAACCGATCACATCCGGATTTGCTTCCTTTAGCGTCTCAAAATCCACCTGCAATGCCTCATACCATGCCGGCAGCTCCTCTCCCTCCTCCGCCGGATCATCCGAAGATGTCCCCGGCTGTCCGGTCACATAAGCCTCGCGCAGCGCCTCGTAGGTATCGTCCGCCCGCTTGTACGCGAGCAGCGCCGGGATCAGTTCATAAAGGGCTGCCGCAATCAGCAAAAGCCCTGCCGTAATCAGAAGAATCGATCCAATGTTTCTGTTTCTCTTCACGTGAAATGCTCCTTTTTCTTTTTTTCTATTTCACAGTATGCTATGATAGCTACAGTTTTTATTACATTGCAGTACGGGAGGATCCGCCATGAACGTCATTGGCATTATCGCAGAATACAACCCATTCCACAACGGGCACGCCTATCAGATCGCGCATGTCAGAAAAAATCTTCACGCCGACTATATCGTTGTCGCCACAAGCGGCGACTATGTACAGCGCGGAGAGCCCGCCCTTCTGGACAAATACACCCGTGCCCGCATGGCGCTCTCCTCGGGTGCAGATGTCGTGCTCGAGCTTCCCGTACTCTGGTCCACCGCTTCCGCAGAGCTTTTCGCGGACGCCGGAATCTCCCTCTTTGAGAAAACGGGCTGCGTAAACGGCATCTGTTTTGGCGCTGAGAGCGGCGACCTTGCCCTCCTTCGCCGCATTGCGGACGTTCTCGCGGATGAACCGGCGGATTTAAAGGCTTCCCTGAAGCACAACCTAAAATCCGGCAGTACATTCCCAAAGGCAAGGGAAGCTGCCCTGCTCTCGTATTTTTCCGGCTCCGCCGGTCAGGATGGCGCCCTGCCCGTATCCGCAGAGACGCTCTCCTCCCTGCTCGCCTCCCCGAACAACATACTGGCTCTGGAATACTTAAAAGCGCTGCGCCGCCGCGCGTCTTCAATCACACCCTATCTGCTAAAGCGGGAGGGCGCCGCGTACCACGAAACGTCCATCCTCTCCGGTGCATGCGCTATCCCGGCCTCGGCATCCGCGATCCGGCATACACTCTTCGCCGGCGATGCCGGAGCATGTGGGAATTCTGCCGCCGGGATTCTGCGTCATGCCATGCCGCAGGAAGCACTGGCCATCCTGCAGGACTACCGGGCAGATTTTCCGCTGCTGTGCGCCGATGACTTTTCCGGCATCCTGGGGTATCTGTTGTTAAGCAGTTCTGCCACGCAGCTCGCCCGGACTGCCGATTCCTCCCCGGAGTTTGCCAACCGCATGCAAAACCAGCTTCCTTATTATACCTCTTTTTCCTCCTTCGCGTCACGGTTAAAAAGCAAAGAAATGACTCTCACGCGCATCAACCGCATTTTGCTGCACTCCATCCTTGGCATTACTTCTTCCGATTACGCATGCGGCAATGCCCTGGATAAAATTCCCTATCTACGCATTCTCGGCTTTCGGAAAAGCTCCGCTCCCCTGCTTGCCGCACTAAAGGTCTCTGCTGCAGTTCCGCTTATCACACGGCCGTCGCAGGCGCCAAAGCTTTTGTCCCCGGATGCCATGCGGGTATTTGAGCACGATGTATTTGCCGGGAATCTCTATCTGCAGATGCGCAATCAAAAAGGCGGCACGCCTCTGCGCGCCGCCCGCATGCAGGAGCATGACGTCCCCCCCGCCTCCGAATATCAGCGGCAGATCGTCATCCTGCCATAGTGCAGTCTCATTTTTTTGTCTTTTTTCCAAATACGGCGGCGGACAGCAGTGCTACCAGCGGAACCGTGCACACGATACCCACGCTTCCCGCAATGCACTGGATAATCTCGATCGCCACAAAGTCCGTATTCATCAGCTGCTGAAAGCTGACATCATAGGAGTAGATCATCAACATCATGTTCAGCGATGTCCCGGCGACTGCCAGGATTAGCGTGTTCGCCATGGTTCCCATCGCGTCTCTTCCGATATTCATCCCGGAGGCAAACAGCTTCGCCATGCCAAGCGACCGGTCCACCTGATGGATCTCCGCCACCGCGGAACAGATACTCATCGCCACATCCATCACCGCTCCCATACACGAAATCAGAATACCGCACAAAAACAGATCCCGGATCTTCAGTTCCGTGGTGCTTGTGATCAGAAGCAGCGTCTCCGCCTCATCCATCTGGTAGGTCGTAATCGACATGGCATTCTGCGCGATCAGTGCAAACACCGCTCCCGCGAGCACACCCAGCATGCTTCCGATTGCCGCCACAACCGTCTTGGTCGAGATGCCGTCTATCAGGAAGAAGCTGACAAAATTGCAGACTAGAATCAGCAGAATCGTGACCGCCAACGGCGAGTAGCCCTTCAGCGCAAGCGGCAGTAAAATCCAGAGGATACATACCACGGTAAACGCCAGCCCCGCCACAGATTTTGCACCTTTTTTCCCTCCGATCAATACGAGAAGCAGCACAAACGCCACGATGCAGCCGATCATCTGCGGAACGCGGTAATAATTGTAGACCGATACCTGATATTCGTCCTCCCCCGTCGTGTCGATGCGGATGGAGACTTTATCCCCCTCCGCCGCTCTGACGTTATACAGGGAGCTGAAATAATTTTCCACAATGGCCGTATCGCCCTTGTAGCGTCCGGTAAGGATCTCGACCTCCAGCGTCATACTTCCCCGCCAGATTCCGTCCATCTCCTCATCCACCGTCTTGTGATCTTCCACAACCCGCAGGACTCTTCCGACCTCATAGTCCGTTCCCGCCATGTTGCTGCTCCGGTAAACCGGTCTGTCTTTATTCGCGAACCAGATCAGTCCGCAAAAAGCAACGGCAGCCAGTGCCAGAAGCACCAGGCTGCGTATCTTGCTCTTTTTGAAATTCATGTTTTAACCACCCTTATTTCAAAAATATCCTTTTTTTGCGTGCTGCCGCTGCAAGCAGAACCATACCTGCAAGAAGCATCATCACTGCTGCCGCAAGCGGGGTGTCATCTCCCGTCTGCACTGCAGGCATCTGATCCAGCACCACCACATAATCGGATGCATGTACAAAGGTAAGCTCCACATTTCCGTTTGCATCTACTTTTCCGGAAGATGCCAGTTCCAGCCGTCCCTTTGCTTCATTGTAATAATATAACTTTGCATACATGCCCGCATACTGTGTTCCCACCGGCAGCGTCATCACTGCGGTAAAACCGAATGCGCCGTCATGATTTAAGCTGATCTGGAAATAGTCTCTTCCTGCCGCGGTCTGTCTTGCAAGCGCATCCGGCACGGCATGGCTGTTGATCGTCACGCCGAAGTCAATGTCTGAAATCGTATCCGATGTCACACTTCTTCCGTCAATCGTCCACACGATTCCGTTTGCCAGCCTAAATACCAGACGTACATCCCTTCCGCGCACTGCCGCAATAACATCTCCCGGCACAGAAACACCGTCTGCAAGAAGAACCGTCACGGTGCTGCCTGCGGATGCTGCCTCAATTCTGTTTCTGACCGGATCCCAGTCATTCTGTGAAGCAACCGTCACCGCGTCTGTCATCTGTCCGTCCGATACGGTCACGCTGCCGCTTACACTTCCACCGTTTCCAGTTCCGTCCGTGCTGTCATTTCCGCTGTCTGACGAATCTGTTCCCGGCGTCTCTGTATCCGGTGTCTCGGTATTGCCCGGCGTCTCCGTGTCATCCGGCGTCTCCCCGGACGTCACTTCCACGATCTCATCGCAGTTTCTTACACGCAGACAGGTCACTGCCTCGTCCGAGGTTCCCTCCGGATGTGCATAGACCACGCCGACCGCCGACACGCGTTTTCCTGTCGACACAACCGATGCGAGTTCATTCTTTCCTGTCGTTGCCGATAAGATATATCCGTCGATAAAAATATTGGCATTGACGCCGCTACCGTCATCCAGCCAGAACTGTGATACGCCGGTGCCCGCCGCATCATAGAGGACATCCGTTACCGTTCCCTCCACCTGTACCAGCTTACCGCCGGACTTTTCATAGTCCATGGCGTCTTTTGCCGACAGTTTCTCCGGTGCAATCACCTTCGGCTCCTCGTCCAGAATCCGGCTGCTTATCACCTTAAGCTCTTTATCGCCCTGGTAGGCGTCCACATATCCGGTAATCTCCACCTTGGTTCCGAGCGCAAGTCCGCTCTCCGCATACGGGAAAATATCAATTCCCGCGGTGTCGTCCTGGATATAGATCGTATCAAAGAAGGTGTTGCCCTCCACGGCTGTTCCTGCGGTCACATAGCCTTCCACGCGGTAGACATCGCCCGCCGTACCGTTCTTACGCACTTCCGCAATCGTAGACAGCGGAAGTTCCACTTTCACTTCATCTAAAATATTTTCTGCAATCGTGCGGTTTAAGTATGGCAGATCCCAGATATTGTCCAGCTCCGCCTTCACCTCAAAGTCGGAAATAAATACGGTTCCCGCAACAAATACATTTGCACCGCTTCCCAGTGTCTCATGTGCGAGTGCTACCATATTGCCTTTTTCCACATACGTCGGGCTTCCGGTAACTCTGTTTCCCGCATCATCCTTGCAGTCGATCGAATACGTTGTATCATATCCGCTCACAAGCGCTTCCGCACGTCCGGCTGTCACCGCATCCGCATCCAGCGCCACGGTACATCCGCTGTACGCACTGTACTCCTGCTCCTCGCTTGCGCCGCGCAGATATCTGGAATCCTTGTTGTAGGTTCCTTTCAGATATAAGCGGTACGGCTGTCCGCCGTTGTTCGTCTCGTCGTACGCCTCGTCGCTGTTTAATCTGGTCGATGCCCCGATCGCAGCCAAAAGCTTATTCATCTCTGTCGCTGTCTGTCCCGAAGTAGAATCCTGATAATCGGCAATACCGCAGGTAATCAGCGTACCGCCATTGTCGGTATAGTCTTTTACCATCTGGATAAAGCTGTCTTCAAAATGCGACACGGTGTAATCTCCGGCATTTGCTGTCCCGGATTTCTTCGCCGGTGCCGAGATCACAAGCAACGCACAGTTTGCAAGCATCTCCGGCGTAATCTCGTCTGTGACCACTTCCACCTTGACGTTCTTTGCTCCCGCAATCGCCGTAAAGTTTCCGACGTTACCGCCATAGTAACCGGTCACATAATCGTTGTAATGGGTTCCGTCGATGATAACCTTTGTCACCATCTCCGGTGTCGCGTAGCTTAATTTTAAGACGCTCTTGTATACCTTCTGCACGCCGTTCATCGTCGCATGCACAACTGCTGTCATCTCCATGCTGCCGACGCCGTCATAGGTATAGTCAAAGCTGTAGCTTCCCGTGCTCATGGATGCGACGCTTCCCAATCCTGCTGCGGCAAGATCCGCCTCATGTACGGTCTCTCCGCCCACCTCAAACGTTATGGAATCAATCGCGAGCTCGCTGTTTTCATTATTATAGAGTCCAAGGTTCACCGTCAGCGGCTCTCCCCTTACCGGAAGCACCTCGTCCGTGGAAAAGCTGTCAATTCCTGCCGCCTCCACAGAGCCTACCCATACCGGTGCCGTCACGGCGATATCACTGTCCGCTTCCACAACCTTGATATAGTAATAGGAATAATCATTTTTCACATCAAAGGTGACCGTCTCCTCGTTTCCGGAAACATTTTTCTCGGCAAGCACCAGTCCTCCGTTTGTGATGACCTGTACTTTACCGATGGACGCATCCGTCGGATCACTTAAGTCAACGGAAAGATGTACGGTATCTCCGGTCGCTCCATCCTCTAAAATGGAACCCATGATGTAGCCGTCCAGCGTGTAATAGATGCTGAGGTCGTTATCCTCTGTCGCATACACGCGGTAATTGCGCATGGCATCGTAAATATTTTCCTGCGTCAGGCTGTCTGCAAGAACAACGGAACGCGCCGTGTTTGCATCGCCCCACAAGCCTTTATGGTTATCCTGGTTGTTGGTCGGAGCAAGATGCCAGCCCTTGTCCAGCGCGCGCTGGTAATACTCGTAGGACGGGAAGTAACCCGAACTTCCGATCGCACCCTCGCCGTTTCCGACCTCGATCGTCGTAATCAGCTTGTCGATCTCCTCGTCATAGTATGCGAAATCGCTGAAATCACCGAACGTCGTTCCCGGGTGGTTAAACTGGCTGATGGAATCCGGCTGTGTCTTTAAGGTCGCGTAATAATTCTGCAATGCCGTGCTGTAAGTCTTGTACTCATTCTGGGTACGGCTCTGGAAGCCTTCGGTGTTAAACGTATTGATGTGTCCAAGTCCGTTCGACCAGGTCATCTCAAACCCATAGATGCACACAAATCCGCTTGTCGTATACTGCGTGGCAAGCGCATGGCCTTCCTTCCATTCCTCACTCATCGAGCCGTCCGAGATGGACGCGCTGTCCGCGTTGTCAAACGAGTTGGAGTGATCTGTCACCGCAACAAAATCCAGATTGTCAACGTTCGTTGCATGCTGGTATGCATCCTCACAGCTTCCCGCACCATCCGAATAGGAAGTGTGGGAATGTAACTGTCCAAAGTAAATCTGATATTTTTCGTTTGTGCGCTCGGTAAAGGAAAGTGTGAGCACACTGCTGTCCAGGTAACCGTCTTTGACGGCTTTCACCTTATAGGTAACCGGAAGTTCTGTCAGGACGAGCTTTTCGGTATAATCCTGCCAGGTTGCACCGTCGTCCGCGGAATACTGAATCGTCGCTCCCTCCGTCTCGCAGGTGAGCTTCACCGCGGTGTTCTTCACCACGCTGCCGCCGTTCGGCGTTGCTTTTACCGTTGCCACCTGTGCCTGCTGATAGGAGAATGTGCGGCGGATGCCGTCCTTATAGCCGTCCTTTGTCGCATAGGCAGTCACAACTGCCGGAAGGTCTGCAAGCTTTGGCTTCGCCGACGCATCATAGATCTGCTCCGCGCCGCCGTTTACACTGTAATGGATTGTTACACCCTCCGTGGCGCTTGTCAGTGTCAGTTCACTGCCCACAGCTACCACGCCGCTCTGCGGTTCTGCTGCCACATATCCGCAGAGATCTGAGGCGATCAGCGGATTGCCTGTCACTGTCACCGTGTCCATACGGATCACTCCGCCCGCTGCCGGTGCCTTATCTCCCTTGGCAGAAAGGCTGCCCGGGACCATGCGGATGTAGAGACGGTCTGCATTCGCCGCCTCGTTTGGAATGTCGAACGTGAATGAAATATAGTTTGCCGGCGCAAGGCTTGTCTTTGCCACTCCGTCGGTAATTTTCTCCGCAGCGCTCACTTCCTGCGGCTCACCGCCCACATATTTTGTATACTTATAAGCATAGGTTCCATTGGAAAGGTTTTTAAAATCCACACCATCCGTGGAATACTGCATCTGGAAGGAACCTGCTCCGGTGTTGCTTGCGCGAAGCCGGAAGGAAAGTACCATGTTGGCATAGCCCGTTGTCGGCATCACAAACTGCGCATAGTCATTGCTTCCGCTTCCAATGCCCTTTCCTCCCATATAATAGGAAGTCGAACCGGTGGAAGTGCTTGTGGCCTCGGTATACGGTGCCACTGCCACTCCATTTACCACCGCCGAATATGCGGCATCCGTATCCAGCAGATCATTTGCATTGAGAGAATCTCCTGCAATTCCGGTGTCTGCCGTCACACCTGCCGTCTTGTAATCTGCCGTTCCGGACCACTGTGCCACGTTTTCCGTGACGGACTCGTCCGCACGGATATGAACCGACGGTGTTCCCTCATCGATCAGATAAAAATAGAATACATACGCCACATCCGAAGATGATTTGTAGCTGTATGTCGTAAATCCATTATAATATTCCAGATACTGTTCCACGGTATTATTGTATTTTGCGTTGGCATTGATCACATAGTATCCGCCGTTCTCATTTGCCTTCTGCAGCTTCCAGAGACTGTAATCTCCCGCCGCGTCCGCAAACGTCACGGAGCTGCCCGTTGCGCCGGATGTCAGATATTTATCACCGCTCACAAAGGTATAATAACCGTTCTCATCCACGGAAACCGTAAGTTCCGCCGTATCCTCCGGAATGGCAAGCGCGCCGTCCGCTGCAGTTGCCGACACGCCCTTTAACTTCTTGCCGCTTGCTGTCTTGGAGAGCACGCTTCCGGTTCCGTTGTTCTCGTAATAGAGGGCGACAATATTTCCGTCCGAAAGTATGGTGGCAAGTGCTGCCTCCTTGCTCTTTGCACCCTGTTTTACCGTGTAGGCAAATTCTGCCGTCTCACTCGTCTCATAACCTTCGAGTTCGGCTGTCGCGTAGATCGTCACATCTTCCTCGATCACAAGTGCTTCGGTGTATGTCTTGTCTGCACTGTCCAGATCGGTATGGTATGTGATCGTTGCTCCCTCCGTCGCACAGGAGAGCTCCACCTTCGTACCGGCTTCCACATCTCCCGGCTCCACGGAAGCTTTGACTTTGGAACAGACCGTTCCGTCTGTCGCCGCCTCGCCCTGTGTTCCGGTGACTACAATGTTGTTGATGCTGGTCACACCGTTCGTACCGACTGTACTCTGGTTCACACTCGTGTTTCCCTGCATCGTCACACGCAGTGTAAACGCTTTTCCGGACAGCGCCGCCGGGAGTGCCGTCTGCTGATACACCAGGGCAAGATCCGTGCTTAAGGTCACATCCGTTCCGCTGATCTTTGTCCAGCTCGCTCCGTCAATGGAATATTCCAGTGCAAAGTTGGCAGGACCGGTTCCGCTGGAGCGCATGTCTGCGGAAAATTTCAAATCTGTGTAACCTGCAGCATTGACCGCAACCGTAAAGCCCGCTCCCTCGCTCCATCCTTTTGCTGCGATTCCCTTGCTGAATCCGCTGTAAGATACTCCGCTTACGTCAAGCGTTCCGCTGCCCGTTGTCGCCGCTGTCGGAAGTCCCGCTTCCGGTGCCGCCGTGTAGCTGAAGGCCGCAAGGCTTTCTGCACCCGCAGTCTGGATGAGCGCCGTATTCTGGTCTGCCCCAGACTCCGTATTCTGTACCGCATCCGCCTGCGCTGCACCATCTGTCTGCGCTGCATCCGTCTGCACTGCATCCTCTGTCTGCGCTGCGTCCGTCTGACCGGCGTTCCCTGTCTGCGCCGCACTTTCTTGATTTATTGTGTTCTGTGCACCTTCCGTGCTGTCTGCTCCGCTCTCCTCTGCCGGTGACGGATTTTCCGCCGCTTCACTTCCGGCCGCTGTCTGCACCTCTGCTGCATACGCCGTAACAAAAGACGCATCTCCTGCTACCGTCGAAAACACCATGCAGAATGCGAAGAAAAGCGCACATATGTTTTTCCAATGATTCTTTTTCTTCATTTTCACAACTGTTCCTCTCATTTTTTTGTATGTAAAATAAACTGTAACGTTTATGAATCTTCTCTTCTACCCTTGTCCGGTAAAGCCTTGTAAAAAAAGTGTAAAAAAGGGCTGATGCACCCTGCATACATCAGCCCTCTTTGGCTCTTCCTAGTGATGGAACAGGCGGATGCCCGTAAATGCCATCGCCATATGATATTTATTGCAAGTCTCAATCACATGATCGTCGCGGATGGAACCGCCCGGCTGTGCCACATACGCAACGCCGCTTCTGTGTGCGCGCTCGATGTTATCGCCAAACGGGAAAAATGCGTCCGATCCAAGAGATACCTCTGTGTTCTTATCCAGCCATGCCCGCTTCTCCTCTGCCGAAAAAACAGGCGGCTTCTCTGTAAAAATATTCTGCCATGCACCTTCCGCCAGCACATCCATATAGTCCTCCCCAATGTAGAGGTCAATGGCGTTGTCCCGGTCTGCGCGCTTGATGCCCGGCTTAAACGGAAGGGAAAGCACCTGCGGCGACTGACGCAGCCACCAGTTGTCCGCCTTGGAACCGGCAAGTCTCGTGCAGTGGATTCTGGACTGCTGCCCCGCTCCGATACCGATCGCCTGACCGCCCTTGACATAGCACACGGAATTGGACTGCGTGTATTTTAAGGTGATCATCGCAATGGCAAGATCTCTCTTCGCCGCCTCCGGAATCTCCTTGTTCTCCGTCACAACATTGTCGAAGAAATGTTCATCGATCACCAGCTCATTTCTTCCCTGCTCAAATGTGATTCCGAACACTTCCTTGTGCTCGATCGGCGCCGGCACATAGTCCGGATCGATCTCGATGACATTGTAATTGCCGTTTTTCTTCGCCTTTAAGATCGCAAGCGCCTCATCGGTGTAACCCGGGGCAATGACGCCGTCCGATACCTCGCGCTTGATGACAAGCGCTGTCTCCTTGTCGCAGACATCCGACAGAGAGATAAAATCGCCGAACGAGGACATGCGGTCTGCGCCGCGCGCACGAATATAGGCATTTGCAAGCGGTGTAAACTCCACATCCATGTCATCCACCCAGTAGATCTTGCGCTCCACCTCGGAAAGCGGAAGTCCGACTGCCGCGCCCGCCGGCGACACATGCTTAAAGGAGGTCGCTGCCGGAAGACCGGTTGCCTTTTTTAACTCGGACACGAGCTGCCAGCCGTTGAATGCATCCAGAAAATTGATATAGCCTGGTCTGCCACAAAGCACCTTGATCGGCAGTTCGCCGTTCTCCATATAGATTCTGGACGGCTTCTGGTTCGGGTTGCAGCCATATTTTAATTCTAATTCTTTCATGATCCTATTCTCCTCACACGTTCTTGTTGATGATTCTCGTCTCGTATTTTCCGGTCTCAATCTCAATGTAACGCACAAACAAAGATACTTTATTGTCTGCGTTTAAGTTCTCCCAGACCGTGTTTGTGAAGGTGTCGATGTCTCCCTCAATGCCGACAAGCTTCGGCTCTCCCTCAAAACTCGGCAGCGGATTGCCGTCTCCCATGTATGTATGGATAAAATGTCCCTCGCCGGCCACCGGATTCTGGTATGCAAACGTATAGCGGTTGCAGGCTTCCGGATTGCCGTTGTTGCTTTTTAAAATGGACATCGCGTAATTGTAGGTATTGTTCTCGATGTGCATGATACCGGAAATCCGCGGTGTATAGTTCGGTGCGTCCGGCTCAAACTCTCTGGTGCGCAGCGCCTGCTCGAACGTCTGCTGCTTGTCCATCAGTTCGTAAATCGTATCGGTCTGATCGCCGTTTGTCACGATCGTCTTGTTGCCAAGCACGCGGACCGGTGCATAAATGATGAGGCTCGGATCTGTCAGCTTGGACGGATCAAACGCCTGTGTGCGGATTCCTTCTCCATCCTCCACAAAAACCCGGTTACGGCTGTTTTCGCTTCTTCCCATGATAAAGTAAGCGGTTACCGCATATTTTCCATCCCCGGATCTGCCAATCACAATTCCTCTTCCCGGATATGTATTGGACGAAAGTTCCTTCGCAAGTGACATCATCTTCATGATTTTCCTCCTTCACATCACACATTGCTGCATTGATTGCCTTCTTCCATCTTATCATGCGGATTTTCTTTTTACAAGGAATGCGCTGTCATTAGTATCATGAATTTATTTACTGAATTCTATTAGTTTTACTTATCTATATTGCGAAGTGCCTGCATCAGAAGCCCGGCGCGGTTCTTCCACCTGTGCCGCTTTTCTGCCATCCGATATCCCCGCTCCGCCAGCTCTGCCATCCGCACCGGATCCTCAAGCAGGCTTACCACCTGATCCGGAAGCTGTTGTAACGCCCTCAGGGAGTAAAAGCAGATATTTTCTCCGTCCCGGCACTCTTCCCGCAGATACCGGCTGTCGTCCGTGAGCGCCACCGTTCCCTGCAGCATCGCCGTAAAGACGCGGTCATGCGCTCCGTCTTTGAACCAGGGCATCACGTTTAACGCGATCCTGGCATCACGCATCGCCTGCACACACGCCGCCGAGTTCACTTTTCCGCCGCTCGTCCGCACGTTCTGCGGCTTTTTGCAGTGAATTTTCTCCCAGTCTGCTCCGAATACCCGCACTATGATACCGGCATCCGCGAGCGTCTGCACTACTTTTTCCCGGAAATAGCTGCGGACAAACAGATCAATCCAGATCATCCCAGACATCGCTGCGCAAAGCTGCTCTTCCGGCACTGCCCCAAGCTCGTTGCGGATGTGCCGCTCCATAACCGCATCTACAGACTGCGCGGGATCCGCGATCAGATCTTCCGTGATCCGCCGGTAAAAGATCCGATAATCTTCATCCAGCGCCTTTACTTTTTCCTCCAGCATCTCCATCGACACATAGTTGGCCGCAAATACAAGGTCAAAGGTTCTCTGCCCATACAGCACAGGCTCTGGCACATCCGCTCTGTGCGTTCCGTGTTCCCCGTCTCCATGCGAAAAAAGAAGTTCATTGCCCGCCAGCGGCAGGAACTCCACTTTCACCCCCGGGTAAAACCGCCTCACATAGCCGACGTGCTCTCTGTCCACACAGAATACCCGCATCCGCTCCCCGGCTTCCTTCAGGCAGCTGTGATAGTAGAGCGGATGATCCACCAAAATATTCAAAATCGGAAGATTCTCCTCCTGCCAGATACTGCGTCCGCTCTCCGTCTGAAACACAGCCTCCCCTCGCAGCCCGATGAAATTAAAGGTGACAAGCGCCGTCTCTTCCCGCTCCAGAAAATGCAGCATCTCATCCATCGACTCATACATCCGCTCATAGTCGATAAAGCAGGTCTCGTATCCGTTCCTCTCCAGTTCCAGTGCAATCTGTTCGGAAAAATATCCCAGCGTCTCCACCGCATTTTTTATGAAAATGATTTTTCTGATCTCTGCCATTCTGTGCTTCCTCTGTCCGGATAAAGGAAAAACAACCTCCCTGAATCATCCTTTCGGATTCTGTCTGATCAGAGAAGGTTGTTTTCCATCACTTATGTTCTATGACTCACGTTCGTTTTTGATTTAATTCTTGAAGCTATGGATCGGCGCCGGGATTCTACCGCCGCGGTTGATGAACGCGTCACAGGAGAACTGGTTCACCGGCATGATCGGCGCATAGCCGAACAGTCCGCCAAATTCTACCGTATCGCCCACCCCTTTTCCGATAACCGGAATCAGGCGCGCCGCAGTCGTCTTCTGATTCACCATGCCAAGCGCCATCTCATCGGCAATCATACCGGAGATGGTCGTCGCCTTGGTGTCTCCCGGAATCGCAATCATATCGAGTCCCACGGAACATACGCAGGTCATCGCCTCAAGCTTCTCAAGTGTGATCGCTCCTGCCTGTACCGCATCGATCATGCCCTGATCCTCGCTGACCGGAATAAAAGCGCCACTTAATCCGCCGACATAGGAGGAAGCCATCACGCCGCCCTTTTTCACCTGATCGTTCAGCATAGCGAGCGCCGCAGTCGTTCCCGGTGCTCCCGCATACTCAAGTCCGATCTCACAGAGAATGTCCGCCACGGAATCGCCGATCGCCGGTGTCGGCGCCAGAGACAGATCCACGATACCAAACGGGATATTAAGAAGTCTGGATGCCTCCTGTGCCACCAGCTGTCCAACTCTCGTCACCTTAAACGCCGTCTTTTTGATGGTCTCACAGAGCACCTCGAAGTTCTCGCCGCGCACTTTTTCCAGAGCGGTCTTCACCACTCCCGGTCCGCTGACACCAACGTTGATGATCGCATCCGCCTCCGTCACACCGTGGAACGCGCCTGCCATAAACGGGTTGTCATCCGGTGCGTTGCAGAATACAACAAGCTTCATGCAGTCCGCAGAATCGCGGTCCTTTGACTGCCCCGCAAGCTCTAAGAGAATCTCTCCCATCAGCTTGACTGCATCCATATTGATGCCGGTCTTCGTGGATGCAAGGTTCACCGAACTGCAGACACGCTCTGTCCGGCAGAGTGCCATCGGAATCGAGTGAATCAGCATCTCATCCGCCTTCGTCATGCCCTTCGACACCAGTGCCGAATAGCCGCCAATCAGGTTCGCCCCAACTGCCTTGGCCGCGCGATCCAGCGTGTCCGCGATCGTCGCAAAATCCTCCGGCGTCTTGCAGGCTGCGCCGCCCACCAGCGCAATCGGTGTCACGGAGATACGCTTATTGACAATCGGTATCCCGTACTCGTTCTCAATCTTCTCTCCGACTGCCGCCAGATCCTTCGCCACGGTCGTGATCCGGTTGTAGATATTCTCATTGAGCTTTTTTAAATCAGAATCAATACACTCCAAAAGACTGATACCAATCGTGATGGTACGGACATCAAGATTCTCCTGCTCCACCATCTTGTTGGTCTCATTTACTTCCCATATGTTAATCATTCCGTCTATCCCTTTCTGTGGACATCCTGTCCATCGGTCGATCTTCCCGCACATCTGCCTAGATTCTGTGCATTTTCTCAAAAATCTCTTCCTTCTGACATTTGATGGACACGCCGATCTGCTCTCCCACCGCATCCAGATCCTTCTGGCAGTCCCCGAAAGATCTCGATGACTGACTCATGTCCACAATCATCATCATGTTAAAAAATCCGGACACGATCGTCTGCGAAATATCCAGAACATTGATATGATTCTCCGAAAGGTAGGTACATACCTTTGCAATAATACCGACGGTATCTTTTCCAACGACTGTTATGATTACCTTGTCTACTGTATTCTCCATGCCAATCTCATTCCTCCTGCTTCCACGTTATCACTTTATCGTATTAACACTGATTATAATACACAGGGCTTTTATAAGTCAATGCTTTTAGATTGCTTTTATGCCAGGGCAGCATCATCATTCTCTTATTCACCCGGTAGACGCGCACACCGTCCGTCAGCCGGATCACAAGCTGATCGTGCGTCACCCGCCGGAAAAACTGCACGCTCTGAATCCTCTCCCCCGGGAAAAACAAAAACCCATACGGGTCGAGTCTGCCGGCATATACAATTCCTTTTCAGAAATTTTTAACGAGGAAGTGTAAAAACTCCTAGGAGGAAAATCCGGAAAGGAACGCCGCAAGGGTAAGTACAATCGTAAACACCCATCCGTAATATATTCGTTTGCTTTCTGAATATTCGCTGGTCACATGCCGTTTCGGATGGTTCTTATCGTACCATACGGTAATCTCATTTTTCCAGTTTTTAAACTCTGTTATCATGTCATGGTAATAACTTTTACCATCTACTTCATATTTGTATTTTACGTAGTAATCCGCCCGTCTTCTCTTCATTGCGTCATGTTCTGAGAGTCCGTACCTATACTGCATTGACGTCCCAACCACATATGCTGTCGTTTTCCAGCCTCTGGCATCCCACTTTTGGATCTGTCTCTGCCGGCGTCCATTTCCGTATAAACGGAATACAAAAAAGCATATTAAAAATACAAATCCTGCCTTTATAAATCCAAGGGCAAAATGTATGGGTGTCAATGTCTCCAATCCGCCAAATTGGGATATAAACATTACAATCAGCCCTAATACAATACTTGCTATCATCACTACAACCAGAGCAATTGCACGTCTCTTTTTCTTTTTTAAGTTATGATCCATTTTTTCTCCCACAATGCAATTTTTCAGAAATACTCCGTTGCATACACATCTGTTCTTCTACAGATAGGTCGTTGCCGAAGTCCTCTATAAGCAATGCGATATGCATCTCAAGCTACGCACAAACAGGCATTATGAAAACAGGTGTGCCAACAGTCTGGCAACCAGGAACATCGTGCAAAATGTTGCCAGTGCGGTGTATCCACAGCCGGTTTGAACCTGATGCTGATTTCTATCTCCGTTACCATCAAACTTTATCTTACGCGGATTCTTTTCATCATAATATACTCGTATATTGTTTATGCCACTTCTGCTTGTATCATATGTAATATCCTCACTGCGTGTAAATGTATATTGTTTACCACTTCTTACTCTATACGCATATGTATTATGACAAATCGTTCGATACTCTCTTCCCGCACTATTCGGCGTCCACTTTACATTCGTTTCCGTCTTCTGATAAGTTGCTATTGCTACACGCCCATCTTTTTTTGCCTTTTCAATAAACTTTGCATCCTTCTTGTATCCCCAAATTACCCATCTTAAAATTCCATAAATAAAAACGATCAAACCGCATATAACAACAATCCCGCCCTGCGCCGTCTCTGACATCTTCCACGAACCTCCCTCTCATGGATATAGCAACAATTAAAGTTTTTCTAACTGCTCCTCTTCTTTCTTACTTACTATATAGTGTAAGTCAAATCCAACCGCTTCAAAAATACAGTTATTTTCCTTTCACCGGAAGTTAATATTTTAATTCACTTTTACCCCAGAACTACAACCACATTCTCCCATTTAACCAATTGGAAATGAACACCATTTTACCATCGTTACCAACATTGTTCGCCCCCCCGTACTGGATCTTGGATTCTCTAAGCACAATATCGAGAATTCCTCTATTTCTTTAAAACTGATTTCACTACAAATTCACTTCATTTATTCCATAATTGTAACTTTCCGTGAAGTATAAAGTTCAAACCATTTTTTATAATCCACATCTGCTAACTTTGAAGTGTAAAAACTGCACATGCCCTTAACCGTTTTATGTCCGTTTGATCTTTCTGAAAGTGTTCCATCCTTTCGATAATTCCAATATTCCCATTCAACCAAGCCATAAATATTGTATCTTTCTATATTTTTTTTATATTGGATACGCTCAATATCTTTATAAAAAAACTTATCATATTCTTTTCGCGAAAGATTCCGGTCATAATAATATTTTTCGCGATAAACTACCATATAGTCTTCATAAAATCTTATCTCAAATGGAGAAGGTGTTTTCTCTGTGGCGTATGCCGTCCCAAGTATTATCACACTCATTATAATCAATAACAAACGTGTCCCGAACGCCAATTCCATAAATGTATTTTTATGAAAAAAAAGGGAACTAATTATGAATAGTATTACCAAAATCCAGACCACCTTTTTTAAAACATCATATATTTTACCATTATATTTATATGTCCAGACACTTTCCACGCTTTTAATTACATAAACAGGCTGATCCATATTTGCCTCCTGTAGCTTCTACTATAATTTCAATCATCTGTTTTACAGCGCTCTACACCAATCTGCGTTTCTTTTCAATCCAATGCCATTCTTCCTTCATTATATTCTAAACATCTGAAACAATAGTAACACGCTATGCCATTTGGCAATTCCTGCGTCGTAATTCTGTTTCATATATATTTATAAATTCTTCTATGTCCAAATCTTTATTACGTATAAATCTGTCATACCATTTCCAAAACAATTTAAATTGCCAGCAATATTTATTCTCACAGTATCGGATAGCGCATATCAGCAAAACAGTTCCAAGGCTCCACGATATCAAAACTCCTGCTATATCTCTTCCCTGCTGTGCCTCCAATTTACTCCTTGAAATTACTTTTTCAAATTGGTCATTATGATCCAGATATATAACAACTTCATTATCTGCATCCGTATAACCTACCTCTCTGCAATCCAACGTCTTTTTTTCTCCTCTGATATACCAGATCTCATTTCCATCAACATGACCATAAACCATTTGAGAGCGATCTAATCCACCAACCCAATGAAGGAAAAAGCACACACATATGATAAGTGGAATCGGCAAACATATTAGCACACACTTTTTTCTCACTTTAAACCCACGTAGATATGCCTTCCGTACTTCTTCATAAATCTCCGGCCTGTAATTACACAATTTTCCCTCCAACCATCTTAATCCAGCACGCTGTGCCGGATGCTGTATTGCTGCTGCACTTGCAAATACCTGCGCATCCGAACTCATCTTTTCATCCTCCTCTATATCTGCGTAATAACTTTTAATATTCAAATCACTTTATCTACAAATTTAATTCTTTATACTTAAACTGTCAATAATTTCATCCATAAAATATTTTATATCTACCTAAATTATCATACAAAAATTCTAAGTCAGCAACCACCAGTTCAACTGGTGGTTTGCTATAAGCCCTCCAAAGGGCTATGTTACTGCTCGCCCCAAAGGGCGGTGTCACAAGCATTTTTACTGGTCCGCTATAAAGCGGTACTTCTTGAATCTTCTTTTCTTGATTCTTCTGCTTGTTCTTTTATATACTTCTGTACTGCCTCGTCTGTGATATTACCGATTGTTTCCACATAATATCCTCTTGCCCAAAATGCTTTATCCCACTTACTCTGCAACTCTGGGTGACGATCGTATAGCATTAGGGTGCTTTTACCCTTTAAATATCCCATAAAATCTGAGACACTTAATTTCGGCGGTATTGCGACACTTAAATGCACATGATCTACACAAACTGCTCCTGCAATTATTTCTACATTTTTATATTTGCATAGTGTATTTAAGATTTCACGTACATCCTCTCTTACCTTCCCATACAATACCTTTTTCCGATATTGGGGAATGAAAACGATGTGATATTGGCATTTCCATCTAGTGTGTGATATGCTTTTATTGTCCACTTGGACCACCTCCTGTGTTGAGTTTGGCTTGCGACACCATTCTCAATATACCACAGGAGGTTTTTCTTTTTTATCCTCACCGTTTCCAACTATTCCATTCTCCCCAGCATAGCTGGGGGATTAGACTTTTCATTTATCAAATTTGTGCTCAGCCAACCATTGCATTTCGCTTTTTAGGTTAAGTAACAAATCAATTACAAAAATACTCTTTAGCGATTTTTCCTCCGTTCCGAAATCCAATTGATCGCCATGACAGATTTTATTTCTCAGCGGGTTATGATCACGATATTCTTCCCCATGACTCGTTAGCACTACATTGTATATGTAATCAGTCATTGCTTCCCAATAAAAGACAGCATTTTCTGTCATTGCAGCCAACCTCAAAATCATATGCTTTTCGCTTGTCTTCGCAAATTTCTTATGATTCTGAAAATCAATCTGGTAGAGTTCACAAATCTCCTTCTCATCATCTTCCGAGCATATTAAGCCATTTTCATCTGTATAATTTGAAATGTCACAAATCAGACCATCCACTTGACACATCATGATAGAAGTCGCACCATAATAGCATCCAGAGTTGTGAAGATTAACTGCCTCCTCCAATAGCAGCAATCTCTCTGAATCATCCTTCAATAGTTTCCTCCATCCGTCTACTATATTATCTAATTTCTCAGAATTATAGTAATTGCAGATAGATGCAGCCAATTCATCCAATGGATAGTTTTCTTTTTTATCCCCACATAGACCCGTAATGATTTCTTTTAATTCCTCATCATCTTCAAGAAATAGTGGCCATGTAATGCTTTTTAACGTATATAGATATCTTAGGTTACCTAGAGTCTTAAAAAATGACTCCGGAATCTCAATTTTAGGAATTGTAGCAGTGATAGCCGCAATTGTTTTACCTAACGATTCTAGTGCTGGCCGAACGGATTCCATTATCTGTTGCTGATATTCAAAAATGGGGCGGATAGTCTCACTAATTCTACGAGCGTTTTCCATAAAGGTTTGCGAGATACCTTGATACTGCTTCATACAATCAGCAATTTGTTTTACCGCAGAAACAACTCCCGGATATGCTTCTATGGAGCGGGATGCAATCTTTGCAGCATCTGATAAGGCCTCCATATTTTGAATATAAACAGATGGAATAGTATCCTCTTCCTCTTCGCCCATCGCCCACAGTATAAAATCAATCTTTTTGGTATCACTGATTGATGAATAATCCGGAAAACGACTATCAAAGGATGTTATATATTCGTTATAGCTTGCCTTGTTTGCCTTAAGATCACTATACCATTGTACAATGACATCATATAACTCAATTGTTTCCTCGAGTTTTTGCTGTCCTCGTTTATTTGAAGATTTAATTCCAATTCTATCAAGAACCTTCGAATCCCAAATTGGCATATTCTCATCTATAGATGCCAGCATCTTACTCGCAAAGGATGCCTCAACTTGTCCGGTTCCTTCGTACAGTTCCGTTATAATTTCTTTGTAGGAACAATTCTTCTTTTTCTTCCTTTCGAAAATCTCAAAGAATACTTTCCGCCATTCTGCATTTCGTCTAACCTTGTAAAAAAAGTCAAATTCCCGCTGAAAATCTTGATCATCGGCAACGTTAACCGTCTTTACTTTGCTCATAATATTCATATAGTGTTGAATATCCTGTGCCCTTTTTTCAAGATTATCCAATGCTTTCTCAATGTCATGATTCATTTATTATCCCTCTGATCAATCCTCATTCCACATTCTTCGTTCTTCCCGGCGACGCTCTTCTTCCTCTTCTTCCTCGCGGCGATACTCACTGTCATCCCAGTTATAAACGCATTCACCACGATCTATACTGAAGCCGTCTCTTTCTATATATTCATATTCACCGGAATCATAATTGAATGCATATTTTGCCATGTCTTATTTCTCCTCCAAAACAAATGTCAGCATATCATATGCTGCCTGTTTCTTCGCATCTTTCTTAGACGAAGATCTTCCATTGGTTACAGTATCTTTTTCTTTTATAGAGCATTTACAATTCCAAACCGGATTACCATCTTCGTCATGCGTTTCTTTGAAGTCATATTGAGGGATGGAGAAATAGCCTCTTCTGGCAAGGATCTCCAACTGCCCGATGGAATCATTATAATTCGGATCATCAATCTCATCTCTAATAGAAAAGAGCATATCCTCATCTTTCAGATATTCATACGCCAATCTCGATGCGTCCATCCTGGCCAGATTCTTTGATCTACCGTATCCGACGAAATGATAATCAATTCCCGGTATTTGAACTTCACACGCAAAGTGCGTATCCTGCTCCGCTTTTCCATATATACACATATGATGCCTTGGCATATACCATGTACCCTGCATGGAAGTAGGATAGAAACAGTGAAGTGGAATGTTTCCTGAATTAGCCGATGACCAAGCTTGTATCTCAGCCACATAGTTTACGTCTTCATCAAACATGAGCTCGCCTGGATTCAGCATAACATTCATGCTATCCTGTAATGCTTCAATATCCCAATTTGAATCCAAGGCTATCGCACCAAGAATCGCTTCAAACAGATCCTCTTTAACCGATAGTGAATCCTGAATGTTTTTCTCGACATCTCCTTTTCCCATTATCAGATAGTAGGCTATCCCTAAGTTGTCGATTGCATCTGCAAGAGTGTTCTTTTGAACCAATTGCTTCTTAATCTCAGTTAATTCTCCCTCATCCAAATCAGAAATAAAGGTTCCCGTTTCCTCGGTCTTACCCCACTTTTCCCAGTTCTGATACTTCTTTGAATAATGGCCGAATTCCTCGGAGAGCTGCTTCACGACAACAAAATCCAATGCCTTGTCTCCGATAAATTCAAGGACCTCATTATCCTGTCCTCCATTTTCCATTGAATAGGAGCGACGAGTAAATGCTTGAACAAGCAGCTCCTGGTTTTTGAACGTGTATCCAATTTGATCTTGGATAAATTTGATTTCTTTCTCGTCCATAAAAAAAGACCTCCTAGTATTTATACTAAAAGGCATAAAGATAGTCTGGCAGAAAATCCACGTATCCCGGGTACGCTGAATAAGCCAGACATGATAGATTAAATTTGATTCCTTGTTCTTGAGAGTTTACCGATGCTCACTTTCATAAGCAAAGATAAACATGCATAAACAATGTCTCATATTTAACTTATTATGCCTTTTTCAAGTAAAGATTAACACACGTCAAATAGAAACACAAGATATTATAAAAGCATTTAAGGGTTCGAGACATGCTCAAACCCTTAATGTATACGGATTTCAGAGTGCGCCAATTTTTTCAATCAGCATATCACACCAATCCTGCACTGTTATGACAGCCAGCAAAAGAGCCTTGATAGCTGCAAAGATCAGAGACATAAGAAAGACATCTGACCATCTCTTGCAGACAAGGTAATATATAATACCGCCTCCTGCAATCATAGTAAGAAGCCCCACGATAGATTCAGTGAGCTTTAACCGCTTCTGCATCAGCCTGTGTATAGGTAACCTTGTATCCTGCTTCCGGTCCGTCCAGTACTGCTCCTCCACGGTCTTCATAGCTATTGCTCGGAAGTGCCTTGACATAATCTTCATCTGCTATTGCTCCAAGATAGTCAGATGCTGCCTGAAACTGGGGATAGCTCATACCATCACCAATAAACAGAAAACATATTTCGGTGCTTTTGCTGTTTCTTCTTGCGTCTGCATTTCTGCAGATACTTCTGTTACGATTGTTTCCTGCTCTGTTGCTGCTGTACTTTCTGTCTGTGCCGGTGACGGTGACTCAGAAGAAGTCTGGTCTGCTGCAGGTGCTCCGGAGCATGCTGCCATAGACATTGCCATTACAACAGCAAGCATACCCTTCATCATACTCTTAATTCTCATAATCGTTTCTCCTCTCTGAAACATGTTTTGTTTTTCCTCTGCTTCACTATACAATACCGTTGTAAAAACCAATGTCCAAAGTAGGAAAAATTTGAGTAAATTCCGACACTTATTTTATGCAGTTCTATCTTTATGAGATTTCATCAACATCATAATACTTAAAATCCCGGAAGCAGGCACTTCCTCCTGTTTCCTCTGCCGCATAGCAGAACAGACCAAACCGGCAACCAGTAAAATGATCCAGTTTGAAGTACAGCTTATGCACGGTTCCGATGGGTAGCC
>OOCI01000104.1_pt1 | contig 75982 bp, 48 predicted proteins | sample 1671761 | NCBI WGS metagenome assembly OOCI01 (sample SAMN06348190, study PRJEB24527) | human gut metagenome | biome: human gut; feature: ankylosing spondylitis patient; material: feces | host: Homo sapiens | place: China | collected 2015-10
TGACAGAACATCTGTTACACGACACATTCGCAACATTTACAAGAGTCAAGAACTATACGAAAAGTCAACTTGTGCAAAAAATGCACAAGTTTCTTCTCTATCTGTACATGATTTTCGGGAAGAATGTTTACCTTTGCATGCAGAATGAAGAAAACGGTCATATTATTTCTATTTTCCCTGTTGCTGACCTTCGTTGTCGGCTGTACGCCATCGCACTATCGTCTTTCGTTCGAAGAAATAGACGATATGGCAGACTATTATCCCGCCCAAGCCAAGGTATATTTGGAAAGAACCGACAGCAACGACAACAAAGGGTACTACAAGCTACTGGCTTGCAAGATAAGATACCAAATCACTGGCGTATATTTTTTGCGCCGAGATTCCGACATTGAGGACGCCATACAGATCTTTACCAAAGAAAACAATGAGCCTATGCTTGCGCGTGCATTATATTATAAGGGCGCCATGACTTTCAACACAACTCACGACACAACACAAACGCTGCAAATACTGATGCAAGCCTGCAGACATAGCTCCATCATGCGTCAAAAGGAGAAGCTCGACCTCTACGACCTGATGTGCCGCATCACTCACGACAACTCCTACACCGTAAAACTCGAGGACGAGGCACGACAAAGCCACAACATATCCCATCGTGCCTGGGCGACGCTCTACCGTGCCGTGAACAATCAAGACCGTCAGTTGGCAGAAGAAGCTTTCGACATCGCTTACTCCATTCCCGAGAACAAGGACAGTACATTAGGGCCTATGTACAACTATTATTTTCAAAAACTGATAGAACAAGGAAACACTCCCGACTCCGTCATCATGGATTACATCAATCTGGCAGATAACTATGGTGGTATAAAACACAAAACTGCAGTGGATCTGTATCGTTTTCTATGGAGATACGGCAAGACACCCAAAGGAGAGAAATTTCTCAATGCCCATAAACCGGAAATAGAGGAATTATCCTATTACATGTACCTGGGTTCGTATGAATATCTCATACCGTTTTACTTTGTGTACTTACACCTGGGTGACACAACGACTGCCGACAACATCGTCAAACTAATACATCAGTCAGAACCCTTCATTGAAAGACAAGGCAATGCAGACAAGGAACAAAAGGTGAAACTAATGTATGAAGGAGGTTACAGCAACTACCGATATGCGCAAGCGAAGAACTGGATTCTTGTAGCCATCATCATCGTGCTTGCCATATTGCTGACAATGACATACCTTTCTGTTTCACGCATACGAAAAGCCCAAAGCACCATTGCCGCTCTACAAAGTTCGCTACATCAGCTAAAAGACGTAGAGAACGCAACACTTGCAGAACGATGCGAGCAACTGAATCATGACATCACCACACAAGTACGCAAACTGAAAAGACGTGACAAGGATATAGAATTGTACAAGACACAAATCGGCGAACTGACCGATATAAGTCAGGGACTCATATACTACTCGCAAGCAGTACAGAACAAGAACATCAGTCAAATCGGCAAACAGGGAATCCTGCAGCTACTTGCCAGCTACAGGATGATAGACGAAAAATACAGCAAACGGCTTGCCTGCTACGATCTGAATCCATCACATTGCCTCTTCTGCATACTCTACCACATGGGTAAAACTGACGAGGAGGTGATGCAAATCATGCAATATTCGATGGCTAATATAAGAGTAAGAAAGTCGCGCATCAAGAGTGACTGCGAGGTAGATTCCTTCGAGGCTGTGATAAGCCGTGAAGCGTAATTCGATTACAAAAAAAGAGAATTGTATGGTTATATATCACGTTTAAGCACCTGATAACCAAGACATACCAACACTCATTGTTGTAATATTCGTTTGCAAGTTTGCAAGATTACACTTATCTTTGTAGCTGCAAATTATTACATAAAACAACATTTCGTATGACACAATTCAACTACTGCAAGGCGACCTTCTGCCGCCATCTCTTGTTTCTGGCCCTGGCTCTTTCATTCGGTTTCACCGCACAGGCCAAGGACAACACCATTACTTTGCCACCGACTTCACCCCACTTCGGTCCATCGCAAATAAATGTCATCTTCGACCACTACACTCCTGGATTCAGGGAACGCGTGCGCATAATTTTATACAACGGAGCGTTTAGTGGCGGTCCCTACGACACCAAACTGCGAAAGAACGCCGATGGCACACAGGGCTTCGCCATCACAGAAAATCTGGTGCTGCCTACCCAGGCAGACCTGAAGATAGGCAAGCGAGCAATCCCCATCATCATGGTTCCAGAAGGAAAGCTGACCATCACTCTCGATTCTACAAATGTGAAATTTGATGGCGACTATGCCGCCCTCTGCACCGAGTTGCAAACCGTCAAAGACAATCTGGAGACGAGTGGTCGAACATTCTTCGATGACATAAGAGGCATGACACCCCTGCAATACAAGCAGTTCATCGTCGATACTTATCAAGCCAACAAGAAGGTCATCGACAAGGCTGCGGTGAGCAAAGCCTGCAAAACTTATGCCCGTGTGCAACTCGACATCAACTACATAGGCCACCTCTTGGGCTACAAGACATACCTTAGCATGAGCAATATGATAAGCAAAGACAGCACAGCCCAAAAGAACTTAGAAACACCCATCGACTCGGCGTACTATTTTAAGGGACTGTCCAAAATGTCCATCCTTCGCTCAGTCAATCAGCGTTACTATCCCTATTACTGCGAACTGGACAATAAGCCTCTCGGCATACACATTATCAATGACGAGCTGAGCGACAACTTGATCAAGGCCAACAAGTACGGCAAGAAACTTACCAGCAGCAATCCCTTCATGCCGGCCCCCAACACACCGCTCAGCGAGGAAGAGCTCCAGACCGCCAAAACCGAGATTACCTGCCAGCCTGTATTACAATTGTTGCTGGCTAAGAACGAACAAGTAGCTCAAAAAGCGAAAGCCGACGCCGAAGCCTCGAAGAAGTTGAGGGAAGAAGCTGCCGCCAAGGGCACATTCTCCATCATCGACATACCCGAGAAGCTGGCCGCTGGCAAGATTATCGAAACCCTCATCGCTCCCTACAAGGGAAAGACCATCCTCATCGACTTCTGGAACACATGGTGCATGCCATGCCGTGCTGCCATGAAATCCATCAAGCCAATCAAAGAAGAAATGAAAGACATAGTTTACATATACATTGCCGATGCCACCTCGCCTATCGATAAGTGGAACGAGATGATACCCGACATTCATGGCATTCACACTCGTATCAGCAATCCCCAGAGCACCGAGTTGGGCAAGCAGTACAATTTTGATGCCATTCCTACCTACGTAATTATCGACAAGCAGGGGCACAAAATCTACCAGCACACAGGCTTCCCAGGTATAGAAGCCTTGAAGGAAGCACTAACCAATGCTAATAAATAAAATATGAGAAAAATATGAGAAAAACATTATTAATAACATACATTCTCGTTCTGGCCCTCACAATGCAGGGCAAGAACGAGCATCCTGTACGTTCAGCACTCGTGAGCCAGGGCGACAGTTGCATGGCCGAGCACGACTCTCAGCATGCCATCGGGTTTTATCAACAACATCTCAACACACATCCTGGCGACTTGCCTGTATTACGCAAGTTGGCTTCTTGCTACCGAATGCGCGGCGACAACAAGAAAGCCATCGCCTGTATGGACAGCATACCCAAAGACAGCCTCAACCACGAGGACATGAGAATGCTCTTCTTTACTAATCTGAACCTTGGCAACAAATCCGCAATAGACAACTGGGGACTTCGTATCAGGCTAATGTATCCCAACGACAGCGAGGTGTTTACCACACTCCTTTCACACTGGAACAACTCCAACGAGCCCGAAAACGTTTCGGCCTTCGCCTTATCGTATGTAGAGAAACAGGATTCCACCAACATCCTCATCAATAAAGAGCTTGCCTACTCGCTGTTTCTGCAATTCAGATACAAACAGGCAATACCCTATTACAAGAAGCTTATAGCCGATGGATTCGACAATTATGAATCAAACTTCGTGTTAGGACTATGCTACTACAACACAGAGAAATTCCAACTGGCACTACCTTATCTGAAAAGAGCTGTAGACCTAAAAGACGACCCAACCATGAACAGCCTATACTTCTTGGGAATGGACTACAAGAAGCTGGCTGACGCCTGCAAAGCTGATCAGGAAGCAAAAAAGGAAGAATATCGGGAGTTAGCCATTCAGAATCTGAATCGTTCTATAGAAGTTGCCTACCCAAGAGAACGTGCGCTCTATATCAACCAGCAACTGGCAGAGCTTTACTACGATAAAGGAAAGTTCGGAAATGCGGGACATGCTTTCGCCCAATGTATCGAATACGACGATAGCGACAACCCACTCAACTACTACAATGCCGCACAAATGTATATGGCCGATGGTGACGAACTGAAGGCACGCCTGTACCTTCGAATTTTCCTGCAGAAAGCACCGAAAATGAAAGAGGGAAAGGAAAAAGCACGGCTGACGAGCAAAGCCAAGGAACAAATCAAGGCAATGTAGGTGTGCGCAAGATATATCCCTTCTTGATGACCGCCTCGATACTCACTGAGGCATCCGAGCTGAGGGCTCGGCGCAGATAGGTTATCTGCACATTCAGAGCCAAGGAATTGGAATAAGAGTCATCGCCCCATACCTCGTTGAGGATGCTTTCTCGCTCCACCAGTTGGTTAGGATGCGTGGCCAACATCCTTAATATTTCGGCTTGTCGAGAGGTGACTATGACACGTTCGTGGGCACAACGCAGTTCGTTTTGGGTATAATAAAAAGCGATGGAGCCGATAGAAATTGCGGATTCATCGCTATTTTTATTGTTCGAAGGCTGTTTCATCTCATAAATCATGTTTTTGAGGAAAGCATGGCGAATGGCATCAATACGCTTCTGCACCACGATGGTCTTGACGAGATAATAAAGGCATCCCACCAATATCACAAAGAGCAGCAAACTACCTATCAACTGCCAGAGCATGGATCTCAGAACTGGCACAGGCGACATCATCACCTCGAAAGCAATGCCTTGTCGAAACATAGGATTGGTCTGATAACGAACTGTTACGGTTCTCGTCCATTGTCCCGTCACCTCAAAATGGCTATCAAGAAATACGTCTGGATACTTTACTTGCCTAAAGCCCTCTATCTTGCCATACCCTTTTTTATCCAGGTATGGCTGATAAGTTGCGGCTGTGAGCTTATGCTCCCTAAAGGCGGCATAGCGCGAGTATAGCTCATAGGCATCATCAGAGGTAATGCCTATTTTCTGCACCTTGCCTAAATATTTTTTGTTATCCCAAAAGCTGAGCGTAGTAACAGCCTTCTGCACCTTCTTCGTATCAAACTTGGTTTCTATCTTGGTTTTGAACGTGTGCTTTTTATGTCCTTTGTCGGCCTGCAACTTATATGTCTTGAACACATCCCTAAACATCTTGTCGCAGTCTTCCTTGAACTGGTCCACCGTCTTGTCTAAACTATACTGATACTGGTTATAAAGCCAGTATGCCTGTGTGCAGAAAAGCAGCAGGATGGCCACTCCGCACAACGCCCACACGATTTTGAGATTTATGTTCTTGTTCATGGTTGCAAAGGTACGGATAAAATCGCTAAAAGCCAAGGAACGTAATAAGATAATAATAGAACCAGACACACCATCATAACATCTCAGTAACATTATTATGCGGCTTCATCAGTTAAATACCTTACCTTTGTATTCAGAATACAGACAAACAGCAAAGAACATTATAAAACATCATGACAATGAAAAAAGCATTATTCATCGCTTGGTTGGCATTGGTCCATGCCTGTATGCTCCAAGCCCAAGGCGTTAATGTGTTCGACGAATCGTCCATCGGTATGGGCGATTCCATCGACCAAGAGAAGTATCAAGTCATTTACGACCTCAGCTATGTATACGGCAACCATCATAAAAAGCAAGGCACCAACACTAACCGCATTACAGAGCAAATGTTGCTACAAATAGGCAACCTCTATTCGGCCTTCTACAGCTACCCCATCTTCCAAAGAGACTCGCTCATCTACAGCAACATGAAGAAAGGTATAGAAAGCAACTTCTCGGGTAATTCTGGTACCATCAACTGGAAACTATACAAGAACTATCCCCAGCAAGGCAAGACAGCCTATCTCGACTTTTTTGCTGCCGACCGATATCTGTGCGTAGAGCCTATCGAAAACATCGATTGGCAACCCACCGACAGTACCGACACCATCTGTGGTTATCCCTGCAATCAGGCCGTGGCCGCTTTCAAGGGCAGAACATGGACAGCATGGTATGCAGAAGACATTCCCCTGGACAATGGGCCATGGAAGTTGGGAGGTCTGCCCGGTCTGATTCTCAAGGCTTACGACAAGGACGGCGACTATAGCTTTACCGCCATAGCCATGAAGAAGGGCAATGCTACCACACCTATATATTATAAAGGCAAGACTTTCGAACCCATCGACCGCAAGCAGCTCACCACCATATACAAGAAATATTGCGCCGACCCCATTGGCTACCTCCTGCAAGACAGCAAATATGCCAACATCACCATCAAAGATGGCAAGGGCAACCGCCTGTTGCACTCGAAGCAAGCCGAGCCGTTCAATCCGATAGAGCGATAAAGGGGCTGAGCAGCTATCCTCGATATGCTATCTGGAAATAATCGAGCGGTAGCTTTTAAGCTTTCCTTCCCTGTCTTATCACGTCTGTCAAATAGATGTTAAAACGCATGTTTTTTTGCAGAGCGACTTTTTTTATTACTTTTGCATACAGATTAACATAAAAGAATATAATTATGAAGAAAATAATCTTAGCTATTGCAGCAATACTCTTCATGGGAGAACTAACAGCAACGGCCCAAACAAGAACTACCGTAAGCATTAACGGAATGAAGGGCAGTGACTTCGAGAGCATTGACAGTACCAAGTATCGCATCACCTACGAGGGGAAATGGGTAAACAATCCATCCATCAAGCCATACATCTATACGGAAAGCGAGATGCGACTCGACATTGGTAATAAGGTAACCTACTTTTATGACAGAACGAAACAACTGAAAGACTCGCTGATGAGAGTGAGAACCAAGACAGGCAACTTCGACTTCTCCGACCTTCCAAAGGGAGGACGCTTTCCTTTCTCCTATTACAAGAACTATCCTGCCACCGGGCAATCCACCCACATAGAATCCGTGGGCATGGAAAACTATAAGTGCACGGAAAACATAGAGATACCCAACTGGCAACTCGTTGCCGACAGCACAGCCGACATCATAGGATACCACTGCTTGTTGACCAAAACAAAATTCAAGGGCAGAACTTGGTACGCATGGTATGCCGAAGACATCCCGATGCAAGAAGGTCCTTGGAAACTTTGCGGACTGCCAGGTCTGATACTGAAGGCATACGATGAAAACCGCGAATATGAATTTACAGCCATAGGCATGAGTACTGTCAAAACTGCAGAACCGATAACCATTGGCAAGGGAAAAAGAGAAGAAATCAGCCAAGAGGGACTTAGAAAAGCCAAGGAGAAGTTTACGCCAGGCATGATGTTGGAAGGTCTTTCCACCAAGATCGTAGCAATGAAAGACGAACACGGAAATGATGTGGACATAAAGAAGTTCATGAATAAGAAAAACGTCTTCAACCCTATAGAACTATAGTAAGACCTGTTTTTAATAAAGTAATAATACCCTAAAATGGCGGCGATAATATCTCAGAAATATCATTTTTTTGCTATAACCAAAGAAGACGATACCTTTGCCATTGCTAAACAGAAAAACAATAGATAGAGTATGAAGAGAATTGTTGCTGCTTTCATCACAATGTTATGGATGCTTGCGGTACCAACGGTGCTGCAAGCACAAACCGAAATAAGCGGTTATGTGGAAGATTCACTTTCGCACAACCGCTTGCCTAACGTTTCCATCACATTGCTACGCAATGGAAAACCCATCAAGTTTTCCCGAAGCAAGGCTGATGGTTCTTTTGTTCTATCTGTCGACGAAAGGCACGTGGGCGATATGCTGCAAGCTACCTGCATGGGCTACAAAAAGACAAAAACATCGATTTTTTCGAACAAAGAAGCCATTATCAAAATGCCTTCCACCGCATTCGTGCTCAAAGAGGTGCAGGTGAAAGGCTCACGCATCACAGGCCGCGACACCGTATCGTTCGATCTAACACGATTTGCCGACGCACGAGACAACTCACTCAAAGATGTGCTAAAGAAACTGCCCGGTGTGGATGTGGCCAAGAATGGGCAGATCAACTATAATGGCAAGCCCATCAACCGATTCACCGTGGAAGGTCTCGACCTAACGGGAGGCAAGTACAACCAACTGGAGGAGAACATCAAGGCCAAAGATGTAAAAAAGGCCGAAGTCATCGAGCATGACCAGCCTATCAAGGCATTGCAGGACAAGACCTATACCGACAACGTGGCCATGAATATTGCCCTCAAGGACAGTGCTCGCGACCAGCTCATGCCTACCATCAAGCCATACCTATTAGTAGGTAACCACACCTATGTGGGTGGCGAGGTCAACCTAATGCAGATAGGTAAGAAAAGACAAATGATGTACGATGCCGCTTACGATCGCACTGGCAAAGACCTAAGCGGAAGCCTCGATGAATTAGCCTCGTACAGCAACCGGTTATCCTCTACCACACTCCCCGCATGGCTCTCAGCTCCAACCCTTGAAGCCCCTATCGACGAGGAGCGATTGCGCTTCAATACCTCTCAAAAATATTCAATCAATCACATCTCCAAGAACAAGCAGGATGCCGAAACCCGACTCGAGGCCAACTATGTGCGCTCGCTCATCAAACAAAACCGAGAAAACACCTCCATCTACGACCTTGGAGGCAAAGAGCCTGTGATGACCTCAGAACAAACACGCAAGACCATGAAGAACGACATACTGAACATAGAATGGGAAAACAAGCTCAACCAAGCCACCCACTATGGCAATGAGCACTTCAGCCTGAATGCCCAACAAACCGACGGTCTATCCGCCATCAACCAAGCGCTCACCCAGCGCATACGCATACCACAACTCAACATCGAAGGCAGCCTCTATCGCCTCTTCGTATGGAAGAAGAGCCAACTGTCATGGCGCTCGATAGCCGACTACCATCATGGCGTGGCCGACCTGTATGTGAACGACGACCGCAGCCGCCTACGCACCAACCTATGGCATACTGCCCATTCCGTGGAGTGGCAGAAGAGCAGATTTCACTGGAACCAACGATATCAAGCCAGCATCGACTTCAAGGACATCATCGTGGGCGACCAAACCTCCAACGCAAAGAAGAACCACAACATTGACATCTGCGCAAAGCTGACTCCCTTCTGGCAGTACAAGACTGGCGACTTGAGGATGTACTTCTCGCCCACCTTCACCTGGGAACGATTCACCAGACAGCAGAAGACCCTCCTCACCGCATCGCCCTTTGTGTATCTCAACCAGAAAATAGACTTCCGCAGGGAGCTTACTTTCTACACGGGCTACAACACCTCGACAGGCAGCCCCACCACCTATGCCATAGACCAATATCGCCGAAGTTATCGCTCCTGGTATACCTCGGCTGACATCGTTCCCATCAACCGTTCGCTATATGGCAAGCTGAGCTACGACTACAAGCGCCCCATCACAGAGGCCTTTTTCAGTGTCTCGATCAACGCCAGCCGATACTGGCAGAACACCGCCTCCGACCTTCGCATCGTAGACGGCAACTATTACACCGCCATTTATAAGCAGAACAGTAAGAGCGACAACCTTGGTGCCTCGCTCTATGTATCGAAGGGCTTCTACGACTGGCACCTAAAGACTCGACTCAAGGCAGACTACAACTATAGCAAAGGCACACAGTATACCAGCCATCAGACCATCGACTACACCAACCAGACCTATACGTTGACCCCATCCATCGACTTCTCGCCCTCATGGTGTCAGCTTAGCTACGAAGGAGAGTTCACAAAACTTAACACAAAACGAGCAAAATCGGCGAATTCATCGCTATTCAACTGGCGGCAAGAGCTCTCTGCCACCGCTACCATCCATAACGTCGACCTTACTTTCTCGCTCGTGCATTATCGCAACGAACTGCAAGAAGGCGACAATATAAACTGCCTATTGGGGGATGCCACGGCCGTTTGGCGCATCAAAAACCTCCGCCTTTCGGCAGAGCTTCGTAACATATTCAACAAAAAGAGTTACGCCGAAACTACATACAGCGGCGTTAGCACCCTGACCAATAGTTATGAGTTGCGTCCCCGCGAGCTAATGCTTACCGCACAGTATGCCTTCTAACGGCATTCATACAGTATTATAACTGCATACTAATAACATCCGCCCCCTTTCCGCTCTTAGTAGCGACGAAGCCTTGCCCCTAATAGCAACGAGCGTTGGTTGCTATAGGGCCACCTTCAGAGAGAGAGAGAAAAAAAACTATATGGATTTTATGCCTACTCGGCATGCTCGTTTTACTCCGCCTGAATACCGAAATACTCGTTAAGCTCGGCAATGGCGGCACCATCCGTATTTTGCAGATCCTTAATGAGTCTGCCCTTTTCCAACAAAAGGATGCGGGAAGAGATATCAGCCACAAAGTTGAGGTTATGGCTGGAGATGATGACCGTAGTGCCATGCTCCTTGCACACCTGATGAATCAGTCGGGCAATGTTCATCTGCGAAGAAGGGTCGAGATAGTTGAAAGGCTCGTCGAGCAAGAGAACCTTGGGGTTAATGATCATTGCGCCAATGATACCTATCTTCTGGCGGTTGCCCTGCGAGAAATCACGCAGATACTTCTTGGTTCCCATGATTTCATCGTGCATAAACGTCTCAAAAGGAGCCAGACGTTCCTTCATCGTCTCTTCGTCAATACCATAGACATCACCTATAAACGAGAAATACTCCTCCGGGGTCAGGAAGTCAACCAAGAAGCGTCCGTCAATATAGCTGCCCGTATAGGTTTTCCAGTCTTCCGACTCGTTGACCTTCTTTCCGTCGCTCTCCACAAAACCATCGTCAGCCTTTATCAGGTCGAGTACAAGACGCAGCAAGGTGGTCTTTCCTGCTCCGTTGTTACCTACCAATCCTACCAACTCGCCCTGGGCAATATCGAGGCTTTCTATATCCAGCACGGTTGTGCCATTATATATTTTCTTGAGATTTTGTATCTTAATCATTTTGCTGTACATTTTAATTCGTTGAACATAAAACTTAATTCTCCATATATTTCTCCATGCGCTCATAGCGTCTGCGATCGTATATAGCTGCCACACGTGCTATTACCTTGCGATGAATCAACAGGCACACGACAGCCATAATCACGCTGACGATGCACCACACCTCAGCTCCCCACAGATAATAGACACCTGCCATAAGACCTGAAGGTACCAAGAAGACAATACCATAGAGATTGATTTTCATGTTGGCTCCCTGCATGTTGAACATCGAGTTGGAGAAGATTTCCAACCGTGACGAAAAGAGACAGGTAGGCAGATTGGAAAGGTTGACAAACACAGCCATACCCATAGCGCCCAACAAGGTGAATACCGTTATTTCGGGAGAAAGGAAGACGAAGACCAAACTGAGAACCGTCATCACACCGCTGATACTCAGATAGAAGTAGAAGCAGTTGCGCAAGAGTTGTTCCACCTTGACAGGTTTTGTCATCAATCCCTGAAAGAAGTTGGCCTCTATACCAAAAGTCCACTGCGACAAGACTACCGAAGGCAGCAATACATCTCCCACCACATACATGATCAAGGAAACCTGATTGCCAGGATCACTATCGGGCAGGAATACCATTAGCAGGGCATCGAGGAAGAAGATGATCACCATGACAAGCACCATGTTGCGCACACGTTTGGCACGAAGCAGTCCGATGTACTGCAGCTTGTAAAGCGTTGTCTTGCCAAAACTTCTGAAACGGGACGTCTTCTGCTTGTGCTCATTATAAATCTTCAGGTTATAGAGATAGAAAAGCAAGCCGGTGATGATGAGCACAGCCCATACAGCCATACCGATGTTGATCAAGAATCCCGGCATCCAGGCGAAACATACAAGATAGACAGTAAGGATGGCTCCCATACCTATCCAGCCCAACAACAAGGGCCAGCGCAGCATCCAGTCGGTAGTTTTATAATAGCAAGTGACATAAATGCCATTGATGAAAGAGAAAGCCTGCATCAGTAGATAGCCCACAATGGCCTGAGGCACGCTGAGCATCCAGAAAAGCATGGGGAGCATGAGCACAGGCATGACGTAATTCCAGAAATTAGCAAGGTTGGTGAGCAGTAGGAAACGGTTCCAAACCTTCTCGGGCACAGGTCGCGACTTGAGATAATCGTCCATGGCCGTGCTGTCGTGCTTCATCACCACCTTCAGGATGATATCGGGCACCAGCATTGTCAACACCAAAATGGCACAAAGAGCATCAGGAGTTCCGTCCTCGAAGAGTTCCTCGCCATCGAGGGTAGCTCCAAAGTAGAAGCCCAAGCCCACCATCACATAAACGAAGATGAGATAACCACCCACAACGGCATCCTTCCAGGTGAAGGAGCGACGTTGCTGAAGCCACCATAGTCTAAACAATAATCGTAACATAAATCTGTTTTATTAATGGTTTACGGGCACAAAGATAAGCAAAAAGTACCAAAAGTCATTTCTTTTTGACAGAAATAACCTAAAAATAACCATCAAAAGATTGTGATAACATCAATGCCCACCCTTGGTACGGTAAGTAACCATGGGTGGGCATTATTGGTATTGCCGAGCGCAGCTAAGCTTATGTGAAAAGCACTATTTAATTATGCTTGATAATAAATAGCATTTTCTGCAACTGTCGGTTTGTAAATACCAGCATCTGCAAACAAGCCTTCAAAACATAAATCTTCATCCAGTTCAGGCCAATGAATACCATATCTACTCAATACGAATGCTTTACGTTGAGCAGGTGTGGCGTTAGCAAGACGACTCCACCGGCTAAAAGGATAGTTTGCCTTCCAGCCATTTTGGGTTTCTGCCCAAATATGGGTATCGTCTACCCAAACGCGGTTTATTCTATATTGCTCCATAATATCTTATTTTTGATTAAAATACTCTTTCCATCTATCTATAATAACAGCTTCGTTCTCAGAAATAATAGATTCTATCAAGGCAATATCATGCTTTTTGAACCCATGATTGTAAATCTGGATCAGAGGAGAAACATTATATTTTGCTTCATTTCCATCTTTGATTACATGAACATGAATCGGTTCATGACCATTTGAATAAAACATGAACCTAAATCCCAAAAATATGAATATTGTTGGCATCGTTTCTTTTTTTGCAAAGATTATGCCAGTGAGCGCAATGAAAGCTTGCTTTCAAATTGCCGAGCGCAGCTAATCTTATGTAAAATTACACTTTTCTTCCGAAAGATGCAAGAAATTTTAGGGAAAATGTTTGAGAGTGAGGAAGATAAACAACAATGCCCACCCTTGGTACGGTAAGTAACCATGGGTGGGCAATGTATTTGATAGGATAAGGAAGCGGCAGCTTTATTTCAATCTAAACATGACGGGAATCTTTACCGTGCCGGCAACGACCTTGCCTTTTCCCTCAGGCACAAAGCGAGGCATCAACTTAACTACTCTAAAAGCCTCCTTGTCGAAAAGAGGGTCGTCGCTCATCATCACCTTGTATTGAGAGAGATTGCCCTTGGTGTCTACCTGAGCAGAAATGATAACCCTGCCTTCCTTTTTCAACGTGCGGGCAGCCTCAGGATAACGCACATGTTTGGCAATGAAAGCACGCATGGCTTTCAGACCTCCTGGGAAGTAAGGAACGACGGTACCTGCATCAGAGAGCAGGTCGCTATCCAACTTAACAGGCTCCGGCATGGAGTCCTTAAGTACTTGATTCGCCTCAAAGTCGGGCGACTTCATGTGATTTTGTTTCTTTTCCGTACAGCCTGCCACCAACAGGACTGCACAGAAAAGCAATATAAGATTTCTCTGTTTCATACATTATTTGACAATCTTCTTACCGTTCACGATATATATGCCTTTGTCAAGGCCGTTGACTGAAGTGCCCATATTACGACCGTCCAAAGAGTAAACACCCTGGCCGAAGGAAGACATCTCATCATTCTCTACGAAGTGAATACCCGAGATGATGTTGTCGTTACTGCCACCCATGAAGTCGAAGTCGATGCTTCCATCCTCATTTTGGGTAATATTGGTGATAGGCTTGCCCATGGTCGAACCGCCCTGATAGATGGTAGCAGCAGGCGAAGAGGTGTCGGTAAGACTGTTGTTACCATTAAAGGGATACAGGTCACCAGCCTGCGAGTCTGCAGAAGAACCCTCTTCGTTGTCAGCATGAAAAATCGTAAGGCGCTGATGATCGTTGTCAAGATAAGCATATTCTGGGCCATTCTGGTTGCTATAATTGACAAAGGTGTTGACATTGTTCCACTCCCAGATATTCTTGTCATAGTCCACATGAGTAATCATCATACCACTGGCTGGCAGCTGTTTGTCCCAAATACCCACGTTCTGTTGTCTGTTCTCGATAAGATAATACTCGTTCTTGTTGTTGTCATTATAGACAACAAATGCCTGTCCATACTTCACATCCTGTGCCTGCATACCTTTTACAGATGCTGGTTTATCCAGTACAGTGGGAGTTATCCAGCCTGCAAACCATTTTTCATAGGCAGAATAGTTAGGAGGACAGAAGCTCTCACCATTATAGCTTCCAGCATCCATCAGGTCGAATGAACCCATTCCGAAATTTCCACCATAATTGGTATCATACAAGTCTGGATAACCTAAACAGTGGGAGAACTCATGACAGAGAGTACCGATACCATCCACACGTTCCCTGTAAGCAACAGGAGTATATTGTAAGGTAAGTTCCGGTCCACAAGCGTATGTATTTACCACCACATTATTGTCCTTGCTTACATACGAACCGTTGTTTCCATATTGCAACTTGGATTCATGAGGCCAAATAGTATTTTCGTCACCACCTGCAGCCTGTCCGAGTCCTGCAAAGAGAACATACACTTGCTCCACATAGCCATCGCCATCCCAATCATAGTCAGCAAAGTTGACGTCAGGGTCTGCCAAACGACAAGCATCATACACCATGTCACGAGGACGGACATCATTTGAGTTTCCTGAAGGTGCGCCATAGTAAGCATATTCATGATTGAGTGTATAAGGTCCCACCACATCAAAGTCCAGTTCAAACTGTCCATTACTCTGTGCCAGGAAATAATCTTTCACACTGCCCACAAAGCCGAGCGAATTTGCATAACCAGTCTCATTAGCCATCCTGTTATACATCTTCTGGTTATGGCCAAACTTGAATTTCTTATCCTTGTACTGCACCAGGATGATAAGACCTTTCTTCTTGCCAAAATAAGAACCATTAGTTTGCCCCAAACTCTTTTTCGCTGCCATACGACGAGCCTTCGCCATACGTTCAATACGGTCTTGATTGGCTTTGGCACGCAACTGACTCGCACGTAGTTGCAGAGCATTGGCATCAACTCTTACATATCGCTTGCTTTCGCTGTCCAGATTATAGCTAACGCCTTCAGCATCCACCCAGTAGCTGCAGAATTCATCACCACGAAGTTCCACCCTTTTCTGAGTTCCATCAGCCAATGTCACCATACGCCATACACCCTTTTTGGCAGGTACAGCTTGGACAGAAAGAGCCACAAAGCCCAGCAGGGAAGCAAGCATCAGTAGTTTCATATTTCTTTTCATCATCATATTTCTTTTGTTCTAAAAGTTGTTTAGAAAAAACAAGGCTCCAGAAAACCATTCAAGTTATCTGGAGCCTCAACTCATATCGTGTTTTTGTTTATGGAAAAACGCCTGTATTACTTAGCCCAAGCTCCACGCTTAGCCACATACATCTTATGTGCCTTGGCAGAAACTACAGCTGAGTGATGTGCTGCAGCCTTCTTTGCCTTGGCAAAAGCAGCATGAATCTTAGCCTCACCCTCATCTGTTACCTCGAAGGTATCAGACTCGAATGCATAAGCATTGTCTGAGGCATCTGTATAGACATTGAAGAAGGTATAGAGCTTCTTGCTACTGTCATACTTAGAAAGGAATCCATTGCTTGCAAAGAGCTTACCATTATCAGTATCAGCACCAAAGTAAGTCACAATATCAGTTACCAAGAAGGCTGTACCATCCTGAAGAGCAAGACCTGTCTCCTGTGTATCTACTGTGATTGTACCATCCTCTGCAACAGTAAACTCCAATGGAGCTTTCTCAACAGCAAAAGGAGTAATGCGGAACTTGGTAGGATCGCTACCACTCTGTGAGAGTACACCTTCTGTAACAACTGGCTTACCCATGAGCACACCAGGATCCTTTTGGAAGAGGATAGAACCGTAACTCTTGACACCAATGGTTACTGTACCAGCAGCAACATCATTCCAAACCTCGGCAGCATCCTTGCTTGACTTGAGTGAGAGATTCAGTACATCTGAACCTACAGCCTCGTCGTTTGCATTATACATTACCATTACGAGAACATACTTGCCTGTCTCGTCGAAAGGAACCTGAACATCACCAGAAGCTGATACTTCCTGAGAAGCCACACTGCCGTCAACGATACCGCTTACGGTAGCATTCAAGTCGCTGCTTGCAGGAACAAGAGCGTACTTCACCTTGGCAACATCATTGCTTAAAGTCATGGTTACCTGTGCGAAATCATTGTCATTGGCATCGGTGAAACGACCCTTATAGGCAGCCTCGACACTGTAATTAGCGATAACGTTTCCTGGTAAAGCTACAGAGAACAAACCGTTGATACCTCCATAATACATTTTGTCACCCATAATCAACAGCAACGATTTTGCAGGCATGGTGATTACACCCTTCTCCAGTTTACCAAATAATTCAGGTTTAGCAGTTTTGATTTTGTCAAGCGTAACACCCTGACTTAAATAGTTAGCAACAAAACTTGTTGCAGTAACAGCACCTAATCCAAGGTCAACACCAGTCTCACATGGCTCCACATATACATAGTCAGGATCAGTAGCATTGATAATCCAATAATGGTCAGCACCATCATAGGTAGCTTCATTTTCCTCAGCATATTCGTCAGCCCATGCCTTATAAGGATTAAGAATACGGTATTTTCCTTCTTCAACAACACTCTTCTGAATTTTCACATCAAAAGTAGGAGGATCTATTCCTAAGAGAGAAGAAATTGCATCATCACGGAAAGCACCTGTTGACTTATTGGTATTGATGTCCATCCATTCTGTAGCACCAGCCTTAAAGGTAAATGAACCAATACCATATGTGGTGTCACAGTCTTCACTGGCAACGCTGATGGTACCACCATTATAAGTACCATACTGCAAATTCTCAGGATTGTAAGTGATAGTGATAGGAGCCTCAGCCTTACCATCAGCAAATGTCACATGGTTAGGCACGCTGAAAATACTTCCCTCATCTGGAGTATAGTTCAAAAGAACTGTCTGTTCTCCCTCTGTTTTTACACGATGAAGTGTAATAACAAAGCTGGAGTTGCTCTTGCTCAACTCTATCTTCGACTGCTGGGCATTGCTGAAGTACACTTCATTGGCAACCTTAGGTGCACCCGTGTAGTCGTAGTCGCTGGTACATGAGCTGATGGCGAATGCCACCAAGCTCAGGAGTACCATATATGAAAATTTGAATGCTTTTTTCATAATTGTTATGTTTATCTATTCGTTCATAAAAAACTACTATTGCTCAGTCCATGGAGTGTAGGCATCTGATGGGTCAGGATTGTTCATACCTCTTACTCCCTGATTGCGGTCACCCTCGTAAGCTACGAACACGAGGTTCATCCATGCAGGACGGCCATTGGTGTTGAGACGAGTCAGGTCGTACCAGTTGGTACCAGGATAACCACGGGTTACTGAGTAGTTCAAACGCTTGATATCAAAGAAGGTCTGACCCTCACCCCAAAGTTCTACACGCTTCTGGAATACGATTTCCTCTACCACGTCATCTGTTGAAGACACCTTGCAAGTGTACTTAGGATCACGATAGGTCTTCATAAAGTTTTCCAACAGTTCCTTACCCTTGGCAGCATTGGTGTGAGCTACAGCCTCTGCCTCGATAAAGTACATTTCTTCTACACGCATAATAGGATAAGAAGAAGCGGCACCGATGTTAGGATCGTCAGTATTACCCTCGTTAGGACGGAACTTTACAGATGCATATGCTGGCATACGCTTGTCTGCCAAACTCTTTACTGCTGGTATCTGAATTACCTTATCAGCCAACTCAGAACCTTCAGGAGCCTTGAATTCCGTCTTGCGGAAGTCAGTATCGCTGATACGCTCGTACATTCTCTTGTCAATCTCATTGAAAGGCATATTCTCTTGGCCATAACCACTATAACCAAATGTAGTCTGGTTGCTGAGCCATGAAGTCCAGTTGACGATACCTGTAATAACAGAGTAATCCTCAGATGTCTGGGTAGCACCCCACATCCACTTTGTAATGTCGTTGAAACCAGTCTTATAGTTAGTGCAAGCCTCTTCGCTCATAGGCTGAACCTTGGCATTGTTGATGGCAAGACGCGCATACTTGGCAGCATTCTCGTAGTCGCCATCCCACATATACAGACGAGCCTTCAGACCATAAACACAAGACAAATCAGGAAGCACGCCACCAGCTGTTTTTGTCAAGTGCTTGATATACTCCTCTGCCTTGTTGAGGTCGCTCTCGATAAACTCCTTCATCTTCTCGTGAGTTGCACGAGGGTTGTTGAGGGCGTCTGCCTGATTCATCTCGGCAGTAACGATAGGCACTGTAAGTCCGCTTACGTCATTACCTTCAGCATTGATATTGCTGGTTCTGTCGTTAGGCAGGAACTCGTACATACGGGCGAGGTCGATATAACACATAGCACGGAAAGCCAGACCTGCACCCAGATAGCCCAACTGCTGGTCGGTGGCATTCTCGGGATTGACAGCTCCCACCATGTTGTTGATGGTCAGGATAAAGTTATAATAATAGGTACTGATGTACTGTCCGAACAAATAGCCGTCACCCTGATACTTGTTCTGTGCCCAAAAGTAAAAGTGGTGAGCATAGTTCTTGGTAGACTGCAAAAGGTCGCCAGTCATCAGGTCACGTATATACATGATGGCACCATAACCAAATGGGAAGTGCCAGTCCTCCTTTACCAAAGAGATACTTACCTTATTGAAATATGCAGGCATCGCCATCAGGAACGATTCCGATGATGATGGGGAGTTCTGTATCTGCCCCTCGGTGGCAATATCTGATGCAGGTTCTGTCACCTCCATACAGCCAGTAAGTGAAGTCAGAGAGAATCCTGCAATCACAAGTCCAGCCATCGAACGATATATTGTTTTCTTGTTCATTTTATTCTTTCTTTATAGTTGAAACGTTTAGAATGTAACAGTAATACCTCCTGAGATGGTACGGATAGGACGGTAAACTGAATTAGAGCTGCCACCAGTAATGCTCTGACGTGGGTCAAGACCCTGGCGCTTAGACCATGTCCAGATGTTGTCGGCTACCATATAAACACGTACCTTCTGCAAACCTACAGTCTGCATCCACTGGGTAGGCAAGGTGTAACCCAAAGTAATGTTGGACAATGTAAGATAAGAAGCATTGGTCAAGAAGCGGTCTGTATGTGCATTCATATATGAGTCGTTAAACTGCCAGCGTGGCACGCTGGTGTTGGTATTCTCTGGTGTCCATGCTTTCTCCATATCTACGTGGATTGCCTGACCTGCAGAGCAGTTCATCAAGCTTGCGTATGCACCATCGTAAACCAGACCACCTATCTGATACTGGAAATCCATAGAGAAATCAAGGCCCTTCCAGGCCACACTGGTACCGAAACCACCATATACATCTGGCAGGACATCACCGCAAAGGTAGTCGCTACCGTCATTGTAGGTGGAAGTAGTTTCCTGGCCTACCACTTTACGATGCTTGATGCCTGTATAGCTGTCATCAACCTTTTCGCCAGCATTGTTGTAGTAAACGTCCTTATTGTTCTCATCCTTCTCATATACGTTCTTATAGAAAAGAGAAAGACCTGTCTCAGGATCTACACCTGCATACTTCTTGGTATAGTATGTGAAGAGTGACTTGCCCTCCTGATAGAAGTACGAACTGCTCGGGCTACCCAATCCAATACCATCATACCAACTCTGCTTGTAAGAGTCTGAAAGTTTTGTTATCTCATTGTGGTTGGTTGTCATGTTGACATATACATTCCAAGTGAAATCCTTAGTACGGATAGCATCAGCATGAAGGTCAATCTCGACACCACGGTTCACCATATTACCGATATTGTCGAAATATCCGCTCCATCCGTAAGATACAGGGAGATAAACCGTAGAAAGCATATCTGAGGTCGTGTTGTTGTAGTACTCGATGCTACCCCAGATGCGGTTCTTCAACAAAGAGAAATCTACACCAATATTGAACTTACCGTTCTTCTCCCAAGAAATCTTTGGGTTGCCTAAAGAAGAAGGTGTCAAAGACACTTCATTGTTGGAGTTGGAAATCGCGAAACACTTGGTATACATATAGCTACCAATAGCGTCATTACCATTCTCACCATAAGAAGCCTTCAACTTCAATTCGTCAATCCAGTTAACCTTGAACCAAGACTCCTTATGCATATTCCAACCAGCACCAAATGACCAGAAAGTACCCCACCAGTTGTCCTTTGCAAAACGAGAAGAAGCCTGACGCATAACAGAAACACTACCAAAGTAACGAGAATCGTAGTTATACATGGCACGGCTGAGCCAAGACTCTGTGTTGTACTCGCTCATAGAAGAAGTACCCCTGTCCAACACAACAGCACCAGCCAACTCCTTGTTGTCTACAGAGAACTGATTGTGCTTGCTGGCATACAGACCATAACCATAAACACGATAATACTCATGACCGAGCATCACCTCAATATCGTGCTTGCCATAAACCTGATGCCAGTTGATACGCTGCTGGTAGTTGTAAGACCATGTACGGTCGTGCTCCTTGTTCACCACACCATTACTTGCAGCATACTGACCGAAGTATGGGTTGGAAGTGCTTGTAGAACGGCTTTCGTTGAGATATACATTGTTGATAGAAGTAAACTTGAAACCATAAGGCAACTGAATTTCAGCAAAGCCAGTTCCGTTAAATGTGTTTCCTTCTGTATTGTCTGTATTCAGTTTAGCATCAGAGATAGGGTTGCCACCACCCATGAAAGGACGAAATGGAGCTACCTTACCACTACCATAGTCATAAGCTATCATGCGTGAATTCTGGTCGTAAATGATGTTGCCATTGGCATCACGCATATACATAGGATAGATAGGCGCAATGTTAACAGTTGCGAAAATACTACCATTGTCACCACTCTCGCTAAGAGAATTGCTGTTGAAGTGACCATAACTCATGTTGGCACCCACCTTCAACCATTTGTTAACCTGATAGTCTGCCTTCAAACGAGAAGTGAAACGACGATAGTTAGAAGCTGCGGTAATACCGTCATTGCTCAAATAGTTGGCAGAGCCATAAAATGTGCCTCTGTCTGAAGCACCTGTTGCTGTAACAGTATATTCCTGACGAAGGCTGTTGTTGTAGATTTCGTCTATCCAGTCATCTGGAGTCAGATAATAGGTTGTTCCATTCATTGTAGAGTAAGAACCAAGGGTAGCGTTAGGATTGAGCTTGCCGTTGGTACCAATGAGTTGCTGTCCCTCTGGGATAGTATACACATTGTAACCCAAACCATAAGAGGTATTGGTAATCATATTGTCGTTAGCCCACTTCCATGCCTGTGTGGCATCCATGTGGTTCACATTCTGAGCATAGTTGTTCAGTGCTTTGTACCACATCTCATAGTACTTTGCAGGACTCTTCATTGTTTCGTACTCAGGCACAGCCTTTGAGTTGGAACCCCACTTAGCATCTACGGTAAGAGTGCCCTTTGTGCCTTTCTGTCCGCTCTTGGTTGTAATCAAGATAACACCGTTACCACCACGGGCACCATAAAGAGCTGTAGAAGAAGCATCCTTCAATACCGTCATGCTCTCTACGTCAGCAGGGTTGATGTCGTTAAGAGAACCGCTGAATGGAGAACCATCAAGCACAATCAGAGGGTCGTTACCGGCACTCTTAGAGTTGAAACCACGAATACGGATGGTAGGAGTAGCACCAGGCTGACCGCTGCCAGTGTAAATCTGCACACCTGCAGCCTTACCCTTCAAGGCATCCACAGCATTGGTTACCTGAACCTTACCAATCTCTTTTGCGTCTACAATGGCAGCAGAACCAGTAAAAGCACTCTTCTTCTGAGTACCATAGGCAACAACCATAACCTCATCAAGAGCGTGGTTGTCTGGATCCAATACAATCTTCATGTTCTTTGCGGCCTTGACGGTCTTGGTGACCATGCCGATGTACGATACCTCCAACTTCGCGTTGGCTGATACGTTCAGTGAGAAGTTACCATCAATGTTGGTAACAGTACCGGTATTGGTGCCTACCACCTTGATGCTGGCGCCGATAACTGGCGAGCCATCTTCGGAAGAGGTGACCGTTCCGGAAACTTGAGTTTGTGCCAAAGCCATTCCTATGCTAAGGAACAGGCAGGCGATAAACGTCATGAGTCTTTTTTCCATAAATCTCTCTCTTTTTTTAAAATGAATGTATAAAGTTTATTCTTTTCTCATATCTTTGTCTCCACCTCGTGCCCCGAGGAGGAAAAAACTATGCTATTTTATATATAAAATCTCTCTCTTTATAGTACAATATTTAACAATTGAATTGTAACGGCTGCAAAATTATATAAAATTTAGTTATTCACCAAATATTTCTTGCAAAAAGTTGCATTTTTAACCATTAAACTCACAAAAGTCTTTAAAAATAGCATTTTTACTTATTATTTATAAGCACATTTTGTCATTTCTGTGGTTTTAGATAGCATTCTTTAACTTATTATGTCAGGATGAGCCTCGCTCGGCTCATAACTTCTATTCATGATGTCTTAACTTAAGTTTGTTTGTTCCGCACGCCCTGAAGGGAGCTTTTGAGTCGCCCATACTTGATCCACATGCGAAACTTGAACTGTTCATAATTGGATTACGCAAATACCCTTCACCCTTCATCTTTTCCTTGAAATCCCCTGTGTTTATCGGGGGCAAAGGGTGAAGGGTGCAAGTCAACCCTTCATCACCCTTCAACTTTTTGACATTTTCAGATTTCGGTTTACAATTGATAGAGTCGTGCTCATGCTTCTATTAAGCCCAGCCTGAGTCGTCTATTATGACCAATCCGAGCCTTCTATTATGCCCAGTCCAGGTCTTCTATTAAGCCCCAGTTTAGGCTTCTATGATGCTTGCTATGGTTTCTATGGTTCCGCGCATTAATCTATACTTTCGCTTTCAGCAGTTTCATCTCCTCTGCCGTCAGCCCAGTCACATCCATGACTGTTGCTTCATCCATTCCCTTTGCCAGCATCTTCTTAGCAATCTCAAGACTTCGCAGGTTCATACCTTCTGCTCTTCCTTCTTCCATACCCTCTTCTTTACCTTTCTGGTATCTGTCATCCAAAAGGGTTCTTTCAACGCTTACGGAATCCCAGAATTTGTCGTAGGCACGGAGCTCGGCATCAGTAAAGCCGGAAATCTCCAACTCCTCTACGGCTTTTCCTATCTCAGGATCATTAAGCAGGTCGGCAGGAATCTCCTTCGTATTGGAATTGATTTCTGTGAGGAAACGGAGCCACAAGACCATCATGCGCTTGTCGGCAATGGAATGAGGAGTGAACTTAGGGAGTTCAATGAAGGTAAAATGCAAGCCTTTAATTACCTTATTGCTGTCCTTGTCGTGCACGATACGATAGTTGTGGATGAAATCCGGAGTGTCATGTGCGAAGATATCATTCACAAGATTCAGAGAATATACGGGTTGCAGTTCGCTGTATTTTCCTCCCTTTTTAGCCTGACTCACATAGAGCTTGGATGCATTGAAAAGTACTCGCTGCTGGAATGCGTCAGACCATTCCATTTGCATCTCCACGCAGAACTTTCTGCCTTTAGAATCTGTGCAGAGTACATCCACGATGGTGTTCTTGCCCCCTTCGAGCTGGGGCACAAGTTCTGTTGGCAAATACTCTATCTTGTGTATCTGCTCCTCGTCGCTGAGTGGCAACAGGGCGTTCAGAAGGCTGATCAGTCTTGCAGGATGATTGCCGAATATCTTCTTGAACGTAAGGTCTGCCTTAGGGTCTAAGTACTTCATAACCATTAGTTTTAAAATCTATAACGCAAAGTTACGACTTTATCTTCATATCTGCAAGAAATTTTTGAAAATTATGAAAGGTGATGAAGGGTTGACTTGCACCCTTCACCCTCTGGAACCCCGATAAACACAGGGGATTTCAAGGAAAAGATGAAGGATGAAGGGTATTTGCGTAATTGATTCTTTTTTAAAACGGATACAGACAAAATGCCTACTTGTGGCACAATAGTGCCCCTTCGAAGGGCACAAAAGTGTCCTTTGAATAGAATCCGTCGCTCCCACGTTGCTCAGTTACGCTCCCACGTTTCCCGCTTTCGCTCCTACGTTTCCCGCTTTCGCTCCCACGATTTTCTGTTTCGCTCCCACAAACGTCAGATGCGCTCAGAGAAAGCTACTCTGCTGCCGTGCCCATGGGGTGACAAACATTTATATATACTGCTCAAGTTTCGCAAGTTTTGCCCCACACGCGCTTCAGGGCGTATTGGGTAATTTCAGCCGTACAGTTCAAACGTTTGCAGGAGTTGATGGTTGGCATCGGCAAGTTGTGGGTCGAAGAGGCTCTTTATGTAGATCATGGTGGTAGAGGTGCTGGTGTGTCCCAAAGCCTTGGAGATAAGTCGCACGTCGAGGTCGTGCTGATAGGCAATGCTCGCCCAAGTGTGTCTCACCACATAGGAGGAAAGGGGCTGGCTGGCAGAGATGCGCTTCGACAGACACGACAGGTTGTAGTTGTAGCGACGAAGCTGGTTTTGGTATTGCCCATGTGCCAATACTGCATCGGGAGAATTGATGATGGGAAAAACATACGGAGTATTGCTGTAAGCCTCATACTTTCTGATAATTTCGCTCATACACGGTTCTATCGCCACCACTATCTCCTGACCAGTTTTGTGGCGGGCATAGTGAAATCTTCCGTCTCTGATTTGTTCCTTTCGCAGATAGGCAATATCTACGAAAGGCATTCCCATGGCATAAAAACTGAAGAGGAATATGTCGCGGGCAAAAGCAAGCGATGGCTTGTCTTCGAGATTGAGGTGGCTCAGCCGCAGGATGTCCTCTTCTTGTGCACTGCGCTTGCGAGTATGTTCCTTCCCGGTGAACACTTTGCGGAAAGGTTGCGTGTCGGCAGTCATCTGCAAGGCTACACCTCTATTATATAAGGTACGCAAGGAACGCATGTAGCACGAAATGGTGTTCATGCACAATCCCCGGTCTATAAGCCATCGTTGATAACGTTCCATTTCTTGCGGCAAAATGTCAGCCAGCGTCCAGTCGTCTCTTTGCCAGAAAAGCGTCAGCGAGTTGGCTGCGGTGCGATAGTTGGCTGCAGTCTTATAGCACTTTCGTGCCTCGGCGCTCTCTACCTCCTTACTGATGAAGTCCCAAGCTGGCTGTGCTTTGGAATTTGTTTTGTTCTCTGCACGATGCTTTCTACCTGGCAGGTGAAAGCCAAATTCTAACTTAAAATATACCATACTATAAAATCTTTTAGGGTTTATCTTTTGTCACTCAACTTTTACCACTTCAGAAGTTAGCGGAGTTAAAGGAAGTGATCGTTTCCTCCGGTCGTTTGGGAAGTTAAGGGCCAACAGCCTTGGAGGGAATGATTAATGGTTAATGTTGTGTCCACAAAAGCTGTTGTCTTAACTCCTTAACTCCTTAATTCCCTTAACTTCCCGATTAGCACATCGTTTTTTTCCTCCTCGGGGCACGAGGTGGAGACAAAGATATGAGAAAAGAATAAACTTTATACATTCATTTTAAAAAAAGAGAGAGATTTATGGAAAAAAGACTCATGACGTTTATCGCCTGCCTGTTCCTTAGCATAGGAATGGCTTTGGCACAAACTCAAGTTTCCGGAACGGTCACCTCTTCCGAAGATGGCTCGCCAGTTATCGGCGCCAGCATCAAGGTGGTAGGCACCAATACCGGTACTGTTACCAACATTGATGGTAACTTCTCACTGAACGTATCAGCCAACGCGAAGTTGGAGGTATCGTACATCGGCATGGTCACCAAGACCGTCAAAGCCGCAAAGAACATGAAGATTGTATTGGATACTGACAACCAATCTTTGGATGAGGTAATGGTTGTTGCCTATGGTACTGCCAAGAAGAGCGCCTTTACAGGTTCGGCAGCTGTAGTAGGTTCTGAGGAACTTTCCAAGAAGGTTACCACTAACGTAGCTGATGCTTTGGTTGGTTCTGTATCAGGTTTGCAGATGCGCGGTAGTTCTGGCCAGCCAGGTGCAGGTCAGGGTAGTATAAACATTCGTGGTATTGCTTCTATGTATGCTGCTACAGACCCATTGGTAATTGTCGATGGTGCTCCTTATTCTGCAAGTCTTTCTAATATCCCTACCGATGATATCGAGTCGGTTACTGTATTGAAGGATGCAGCCTCTGCTGCTCTTTATGGTGCACGTGGCGCTGCTGGTGTTATCATTGTAACAACCAAGAAAGGTGCTAACAAGGAAGGAAAGATCAACGTAGATATGAAGTGGGGTGTTAACTCTCGTGCCGTTCCAGAGTACGATGTTATCACAGACCCAGGTCAGTATTACGAGGCTGTATATTCAGAGTTCTACAATAAATATTATTATGGTGATGGCATGAGTGCCAATGCTGCAAATGTGAAGGCTAACACAACTATGTTAAACAAGTTGGCCTATAATGTATATTCTTATCCTACTGGTGAGCAACTCATAGGCTTGGATGGCAAGTTGAATCCTAATGCGACATTGGGTCGTATGGTAACAGCTGCCAATGGCCAGTCTTATTATTTGACACCTGATGACTGGAGCGACGCAGTGTTCCAGAACTCTTTGCGTCAGGAGTACAACGTAAATGCAAGTGGTGGTACAGAACGATCTTCTTACTATGCCAGCTTAGGTTACCTGAATGATGAGGGTATCATTAAGAATTCAAGTTTCGAGCGTATCACTGCTCGATTGAAGGCAGACTATCAGATCAAGAAGTGGTTGAAGTTGGGCGCTAATATTGCATTTGTAAACTCTACACAGGATGCCAATGCCAACTTAGGTACCAGTTTGAGTTTCACATCCAGCATGGCTCCTATTTTCCCATTGTATCTGCGTCAGAAAGATGAGAATGGCAATATCTTTATTCCAACAGATGAGAGGGGCTTGCCTTTGTATGATTTGGGTAGCTCAACATTAGGTGTCAACCGACCATTCCTCAACAATACCAACCCTGTTGCTTCCAACAACTACGACAAGAATCAGACCAAGGGTCATCAGTTGAATGGTACATTTACTGCTGATATTCAGATTACTGATTTCTTGAAGGCCAACTTGACCAGTACCATTATTTGGGGACAGAGCAACTCGACAGCCTATGCCAACCCATTCTTTGGCGCAAAAACCGTAGTGAAAGGTGAACTTGGTAAGGCTTCTTCAGAAAGCTGGCGTCAGAATCATGTTCAGACCCTTACCTATTTCGACAACTTTGGTAAGCATAACGTAACCTTGATGCTTGGTCACGAATATTACAAGATTAACACTACCTATCTTTCAGCTACAGCTGAAGGTGGTTTCTCTCCAAGTATTCTGCAGATTAGTGCTTTTGCTAAGAAGAAAGACAGTAGCGGTTATGAAAGTGGATACAACGTAGAAGGTTACTTCGGTAATGCGCAGTACAATTATGACAACAAGTACTTCGGCTCTTTCTCTTATCGTCGTGATGCATCTTCACGCTTTGCCAAAGAGAACCGTTGGGGTAGCTTCTGGTCGGTAGGTGCAGCTTGGCTTATTAACAAGGAGGCATGGTTTAATGCACCTTGGGTAGACGAGTTGAAGCTGAAGGCTTCTATCGGTCAGCAGGGTAACGACAATATCAGGCCCTGGGCATATACTGACGTCTACACCTTGTCTCAGGTTTCTGATACCGAAATGTCGGCATCTTTTGCTCGCTTAGGTAACAAGAATATAACTTGGGAAACCACTACCAACTTCAATATTGGTACAGAGTTCAGTTTCTTCAAGGGCAGACTGAGTGGTAGCTTCGACTTCTATACCAAGAAGACTACCGACTTGCTCTTCTGGTTGAATGTTCCTGAGTCACAGGGTACTCGTGGTTACTACAACAATATAGGTGACATTCGCAACACTGGTGTTGAGTTGACTTTGACAGGTCACATTTTCCGCACTAAGGATTTCGACTGGTCAGTTACAGCAAACTTGGCACATAACAAGACAAAGATCTTGAAGCTCGACTCAAGTAAAAAGAACCAGTATGGCGGTTTCTATGAGAAAAGTGCTATGGATTATACCTTGTATTGGTATAAAGAGGGAGGTCCTCTTTATAATGGTTACCTTCACAAGTATGCTGGTGTAAACGAAAAGGGCGAAGCCCTCTATTGGGTAGATGAAGATGTTTCAGAAAATGAGATTACCGGACATCCTGGTAAGAAGTTGTCTTATACTACTACAAACGCTTCCAAGGCCAGTATGTACGAAACAGGTTCTCTGCTTCCTAAGGTTTCAGGTGGTTTGAGCACGACAGTTTCTTATAAGGGCTTTGATGCTTCGCTTAGCTTCGATTTCCAGATTGGCGGTAAGGTGTACGATATGAAGTATGCTGCTTTGATGAATCCTATGACAGAAAACTCCTCTGGTGGTGCTGCCATCCACAAGGACTATCTCAAGTCTTGGAGTACAAACAACACTTCCAGCAATTTGCCTCGCTGGCAATTTGGTGATGACAACGGTCAGGTATCTGATCGTTTCCTCACCAATGCAGGTTACTTCAACTTCCAGTCATTCACATTGGGTTACACTCTTCCCAAGAATCTGGTACCTTACTTCTCTAAGATCAGAGTTTACTGCTCCGGAGAGAACTTAGGCTTCATCTCAGCTCGCAAGGGTCTGGACCCACGCTTTTCTTATGATGGCGTGACTGGCACAAGTTACTCACCTACACGTAATATCTCTGGTGGTATTCAATTGACGTTCTAACAACATTAAATGACGAAACAATGATGAAAATAAATAAAACAACATGGGCTGCCCTTGCTTTGGCTGTAACTTCGTTCACCAGTTGTATCGAAGAAATTGACCCACAGAGTAGCACTGTCACCGTCGGTCAGGTTTCCACTGCACCTAACTCGTTCAACAAATTCGTTTCTGCCATCACGGCAGATATCAATGGACGTGCATGTTATGGTGGAGATCCTGGCGACTTCAATTGTGATTTCGGTTATCCTTCACAGATGATTCAGCGCGATTTGATGGGTCAGGATATGGCTTTTCCTTCACAGCATAGTGGTTTTAGTTGGTTCACCGTTTGGTATAATTATTTCGATGTATTGACCCCATCATATGCGGCATGTCAGATTCCATGGACTGTTTATTATGCGTGGATAAAGAACTGCAACCTTGTTATCAAGATGGGTGCAGCCAATCCTTCTGCAGACCACAAGACTGGTGTGGGTATCGCATATGCCATGCGTGCTTTCTTCTATGAGGATATGGCTCAGATGTATGCCAACGAGACCTATACCAAAAATCCTCAGGCAGAGACCGTGCCTATCGTTTCTGATGACGAGAGTATTGATATGAACAACAATCCTCGAGCTACCAACGAAAAGATGTGGGACTTCATCATCTCCGACCTCGACAAGGCAGAGGAATACCTTGCAGGATACCAGCGTCCCGACAAGACCACTCCCGATGTATCTGTGGTTTATGGTCTGAAGGCACGTGCCTATCTTGTCATGGGCAAGTGGGACAAGGCTGAAGAATATGCCAAGAAGGCTCAGGAGGGTTACTCTGTCATGACAGCAGCAGAGTACACTGACCGCGATAAAGGCTTCAATACGCCTAACGAGGCTTGGATGTTCTGCGTAACATATAAGGACACCGACCCATGTATTAAACTCAACGACGGTGATACTTCATGGGGCTCGCAGATGACTCTTGAGATTGATCCTGTAAATTCACAGTGTGGCTATGCTGCCAACTATGGTGATGCTAAGTTGATAGACCGTCATCTTTACGAAACAATGCCTGCTACCGACTGTCGTAAGAAGTGCTTCGTAGACTTCTCTACCAACGATATGGAAGGTGAAGAGTTGACTAATAAGTTGAAGGAATATTCAGATTATCCTTCTTGGTTGATAAAGTCTGCCTCTGCTGCCAGTTGGCCGGGTACAGGTGGACTTTGTTTGAAGTTCCGTGCTGCCAATGGTGCAGAAGGACATGCCAATCAGCATTTAGGATTCCTCCAGTCAGTGCCTTTGATGCGTGTTGAGGAAATGAAGCTTATTGAGGCTGAGGCTGCCGGTATGCAGGATGAGGCACGTGGTAAGCAGCTCCTTGAAGCTTTTGCCAAGACTCGTGATCCGCAATATGTATACGGAAAGCATGTCAACGATAAGTATGGCAACAGCAGTAACTCAGGCTTCCAGAACGAGATATGGTGGCAGCGTCGTGTAGAACTTTGGGGTGAAGGCTTTGCTACTCTCGATATCAAGCGTCTGAACAAGGGTATCATTCGTAGCTATGCTGGTACCAATCATACCGAGGGTTATCGTTGGAACACTACAACCGTACCACAGTGGATGACACTGATGATCGTAGAGAGTGAGGGTGCATACAATGCTGCTTGTACTCAGAACCCGATGGTAACAACTCCTACAAGCGACTCAGAAGAGTATGCATGGTAAAACTTTAGTTTAACAGATAAAAGAAAAGAAAATGAAAAAATATATTTATGGACTGTTCTTTGCCCTCGTTTCGGTAGCTATGTTTACCGCCTGCTCTGAGGATGAAGGTTCCGACATCGGTTCTGACAGCCAAGCTAAAGCAACTCTTTATCAGTACACAGCCACAGAGCCTAATGATGCTGATATTGATACGCAGATTCGTATCGCTACCAACAGCGCTACACAGAGTGCTTATCTGCTGGTAGAGAAAACTGCTGATTATGAAAGTCGCCTTACTCAATTAGGCGAGGAAGGCTATAAGGACTATGTGGTTGAGAATGGTGAGAAGATTGAAGGTGCAGAAGGTGCTGCCAATATTGACAAGACCATCAAGAATCTTAGTGGTGACAACACTATAGCCGTGGTAGCTGTGGGTGGTGGAAAGTCTTTGGCTACAGTACAGTTTACTGCCAACAGCTGGACTACAGTAGCCGAGGGTACTTACAATTTCAATGGTGCCGGTGCTCAGTTGTTTGGCGCTTCCAAGGCTGCCACCTTGCAGGTAAATGATGCCAATCCGAAACTCTTCCGCTTCAAGAACTTCTGGGGAACAGGTAAGCACATGACCTTTAATCTTACAGATAATAAGGGAACAGACCAAAATGGACTTACCATCACCCAGCTTGTAGTTCCTGAGCAGGCTACTCCATATCCTTATGGTGAGTACGGATTAATCTATTATGCAGATGGCCTTACTCGCCAATCGGTAAACTCACCCAGCTTCATGTACGATGACTATTACTGCAAGATTTTAATGCAGTGGTATGTAAGTGTAAGTAACTTGGGGCAGATCTCAGGTTACGATACATTCGAGCCCAACGAGTAAACAAAATGTTTATTATATTCTATAGAGAATGGCGAAGCCACAAGTGCTTCGCCATTCTTGTTTAGGGTCAGTTTTACCTCCAAATAAATTTATATAATATGAGAAAGACTCTTACACTTTTTATTGCTTCTCTGCTCGCTATGCCAAACTTCGCTAACGACCGAAGCGAAGAGGAAATGCAGACAATAGCACAGCAAGCACTCTGTGCCTCAAATCTTCAGGCAGGTGGAGCCAAGAAGGCAGCAGCCAATATTGCCGTTGAGAAATATCAGTCATTAGACATGGTCAATGTCTATGGAATCAAGGGCAAAGGGGTGGTGTTCATCAGCAAAGACGACGACATAGAGCCTGTGCTTGGAATTTCTGATGAAGACTTTGATGTAAATAATATGCCTTGTGGCATGAAGTGGTGGCTGAATACAGCCAACAAATCACTTGAAAGGATGAAAGCCAAAGGTATTACTTATAGTGCTAACCCAATGGCAGCAAGTGGACGCCCCACCTATTTTATCAAGACCTACTGGAATCAGGACACACCCTTCAACAATCTTTGTCCTCAGATAAATGGCAGCGCAGCCCCAACGGGTTGTATAGCTACAGCTATGGCACAGATTATGAAGCACTATCAATATCCTGCTACAAGTAAGGGTACAGGCATATATTCCGTAACTACGTATAAAGATAAAAATGACAAAGAGGGCACCACTAAGTGGTATAAGCGAGAACTGGGACATACTTATCAATGGACAGCTATGCTGTCGAGTTATGGATTGGTGTCCAAAGATGAGAATGATGCCGTAGCCACACTGATGGCTGATGCCGGTGCTGCCAGTCAAATGAATTATCAGGCTAATAGCAGTGGTACTATAGAATGGTATGCTGCCAAGGGATTTGCCGAGAACTTCAGATATGATTCTTTGGCTATCAGTTGTCTGCAGCGCGACTTCTATACTGATGCGGAATGGATGGAGATGGTACGCAAAGAAATGGAAGCTAAACAGCCTGTTCTCTACTGCGGTAGCGATGAGATAGAAGGAGGTCATGCCTTCTTGCTCGATGGCATACAGAGCGATGGTAAAGTACATGTCAACTGGGGATGGGGAAAGTCTGGAGACGGATGGTTTGATATTGATGTTCTGAGACCTAATATCACTGGGTTTACCGGAGAGGGTTTTAACATCGGACAGAGTATGGTTTTAGGCTTCAAGAAACAGGAGACTCCGAGCGCTGACGAGGAAAACATTTCGCAATGGGTAACTGACGGATATAGTTTCTATATCAGCAATAACGAGTTGCACGTCAAACTGACTAACGCCTATAATTACAGTCATCGCGTGTTCGAGGGTAGATTAGACATCGTGCTACAAGGCACTGGTGACAACAGCAGCAAACTCTATACCGATCCGATTTTCGAAACGGATACAGAAACACCTTATGTTGATATGTTGAGTGGTTTTAATTACGGTGACAAAGATCATCCTGAAGTTGACTACAATCTGAGTCTGGAGCCTGAATTAAAGAATATTTCTGCAGGCACCTACAAACTGTTTCTTGGCTCAAAGTCGACAAAAGAAAAAGCCTATCAATGCTTACGTGGCGTAGGTGGCACCATCATGTACACACTTACCGTTGCTGCCGATGGCACGATGACTTTATCACAGGATGGCACTTCTGCTATCTCTGCCGTTACTGTAAAGCACAACATCTCTGCTCCTTACACCTATATATATAATATGCAAGGTCAGGAGGTGTATAAGTCGAAAACACAGGACTTCTGTCATGATGATGTTCCTGCTCACGGCGTATTGATTGTGAAGCAAGGCGACACAACAAGAAAGGTTGTGAAGTAAAACACTCTTCTATCATTCATCATTCATTAAATACATTGCCCACCCATGGTTACTTACCGAACCAAGGGTGGGCATTGTTGTTTTTTTCATCTTTACTTTTCCCTAAGGAATATCGAAGAACAAATCATCGGATGATGACTTTACGTACTTCGCCATTGGCGTAACGTACGATGCAGAGTCCAGGGCGAGGACCATCAAGGCGAGTTCCATTGAGCGAGTAATAAGCCACGATGCCATTCTCTTCGCCCGCCACGATGTCATGAATGCCTGAATCGATGATTGGGTCTACCACCTTCACCTCATCGAGGAAGAAACGCTGCTTGTCGGCCTTGAAGGTAACCTTTACTGTGCCAGTAGCTGTGATGTTGACACCAAACTGTTTCCATAAACCTTTTGGAATGTCAACGGTAGTCTTCGACAACGTGCCATTGTTGACAGAAAGCGTCAGGGAGGTGGCATCATTAGTGCCGTCCCACCCTCCTGCCTTGAATGACAGATAAGCAGAGCCATTGACGGAAAAGGCGGGAGTCGTGATCACACCAGCCGTACTGCTGTTGCCCAATCGTACACATTGATTGCCAGAAAAGATCTTATTAGAACTGGTCCAGCCATTATTGTCGAACTCCATACTGAGGGCTACAGACCCAGCTACTCCATTGCCACTCCACTGATTATCATTGCCACCCGTTCCATCACACTTATCAAACGACTCATAGAGCAAGACTGAGCCAGATGGTGTGACAGGAGTATCGGGATCGGTCTCTCCCCCACCGCCACTACTGCGGTCTGCCTTGCTGAAGGTGAGCGAGGCTGTTCCGTCTGATGCCACACTGATATCCGTGATGTCGATGTGCATATACTTGGTGCCATCGCTATTCTTATTATATAAGGTGGCAGCAGGATTGGATGTGGCGGTAAGACTGTTGTTGGTGTTATAGGGGTAAAGGTCGGAAGTAACGCCATCATCCGACGTAGACTTGCCTGCGCGGAAGATGGTCAAACGCTGATGGTCGTTATAATAAACATTTTTATGTTCATCATAGTAATTCCCCTTTGTATTGGGCATATTATTCCACCAGATATAGGCATCGTAGTCCACATGGGTAATCATCACACCTTCAGAAGGCAGATAAGCATCCCAACCTGTGTTTTGACGATTTTCCACGATGTAATATTCATTCTCGTGTGCCTTATTCTTTACGACATAAGCACTACCACCCTCGCTGATAGCTTTCAGTCCTGCGACATGAAGGTCTTCCTCGATAAGGGTAACATCCTGGAATGTTATCCAGCCACATTCATGCTTCTCGTAAGCCGAATAACCTGCAGGACATTTGCCGTCATTATTGTAATTGCCTGCACACATCAAGTCGTAGTCGCCCATACCGAACCAACCTGAATAGCCGGTATCATAAAAGTCAGGGAATCCCATGCAATGGGAGAACTCATGGCAAAAAGTTCCGATACCATCGAGTTTGCCACGACCATTCAGCTCTGCACTGCAGGCATAGGTGTCTACCTTAACACCATTGAAGGAAAGAGACTTGCCATAATCGGATGCTGAAAGAGCAAACTCGTGTGGCCATATCGTAGATACAGCACCGCCATCAGCCTCTCCCTTTCCAGCATAAAGCACAAATACCTGATCTACTTCGCCATCGCCGTCCCAGTCGTATTTGGAGAAATCAACGCCCTGAGTAGCTGCCCACTGACAAGCTTCAGCCACCATCTCGCCAGCACGAAGGTCGTTGCCATAAGAATCATTTCCTCCATAATAGGAACATGGGTTCTTCAGCTGACAGATACCTACAACATCAAAGTCGAGTTCAAACTGTCCTGCGCTTTGTGCCTTGAAGTAATCTTTCACGCTGCCTTTGAATCCATTGTCGGTATAGTTCTCAGCATTGGCTATCTTGTTGTACAAAGCGCGGTCGTGACCACTCTGAAACTTGGAGTCGGTAAACTGTGCCAAGATGATCAGTCCCTTCTTCGTGCCTTGGAAAATATTAGTAACATTTGCCTTTCGCCTCACAGCGCGACGGTTGTTGGCCTTGGCTCTCCGTGCCACAGCCTTGCGACGAGAATTCGAGAATTGGCTATCAGAATAAACCTGATAAGTTGCTGAAGCAGCATCATAGAGATAACGTGTTCCGTCCGCACTCTGATAATAGTGCATGAACTCATCGCCCACCAACTGTACCTGGACCTGTGTACCATCGGTAAGCGAAATGGTGCGCCAGACTCCTGGCTTGGCGGGTACTGCCATTGCCGATAAGACAACAAAGAGCACAACCCATAGTGTAAACCATCTTTTCATCGTAAGTCTTTTCGTTGTGTTTTAGTAATTGAATGTTATAGAACTTCAGCAAGTTCAGAAGTTATAGAATTTGTGTAACCATCCGTTAAGTGACGCAAATTTACACATTTTATTTTCACCCCACAAGATTTTCTGCATAATTCTTGAAAAAAACTATCGACTTTTCGCTAATGAGGAAGTTATCTTTCCCCAAAAAGACACTACATAGAAATGTGGGATAGAAAGAGAAAAGAGAAAAGAGAAAAGAAAAAAGAAAAAAGTCCCGCATCATAAACATGACACGGGACTTTTGGGTGGATTATCCTATCCTACAGAGAACCCCAAGAAGGCTCTCTGATGGATAGAAGAAAGAATTTACTTGAGTGCGAACTTAATGGCAGAAACCTTACCATCGATGTCGGCTACGAGGTGATAAACACCTGCTATAGAGCCAGACAGGTTAAGGCTAACCTTATCGCCTGCATGTACAGGAGCGGCTATCTGCTGAGCCATCAGCTGACCGGCATTGCTGTAAACACGGAGCACTGCCTTGTCGGCATTGACATGGAGAGTAACCTCACCATTCTCGTTGACCGTTACATTACCCTTGTTGCTGCCATCGGCCTCAACACCGTCGATGCCTGTGGTCTCTGATACGGTCAGAGAGATGACACCTGTAGAAGAAGCACCGTTGGCATCGGTAGCCACTACATTGATGTTGGTCTTACCTGCTGCCTTGCCAGCCACGATGAATCCATCTTCCGACTTGAAGACAGTAGCTACAGATGCATCCTCAACAGAAGCTGTGTAGGTCATCTTGTCGCCATCCACATCCTTGAAGAGCTCAGCGAAGTTGTACTGACCAGAGGTCTCGCCTACCTTCATAGCCAACTCTGTGGCACCTACGTACTCAGGAGCACGGTTGGTATGCTCTACATTGTAGTTGACAACAGCTGAGCTTACATTGCCAGACTCGTCCTTGGCATTAACGGTGAAGGTATGCTTGCCAGCAGTACCATAATCAGGAGCAAGAACGACACGGAGCTTTAAGCTGCCGCCTTCCTCAACAGAATAAGTACCATTGCTTTCAGAAATACCTTCCTGAGTGCCGTCCTCATTCTCATAACTCTCAACAGCAGCGATACCGTCAGCATCGTTCAAGCTTACGGTGAAAGCCTCACCCTCAGCATCAGCAACTGTTACATCAACAGCTGCCTTGCTTGCCTCAGGAACAGTGGTCTCACCTTCAGGAGCGGTGATGGTAGGAGCTGCATTCTTGTCGAGATAGATGTGATAGTTGTAGAGCTTGTTCATAGGATCATTGCTCTTCACTACGAGAGTAGCCTTGTTGTTCTTGGCAAAATAAGCGCTCTTGGCATTCACCTCAAACTGTACAGGAAGCGACTCGCCAGGAGCAATCTCACCTTCCTTCTTCTCGTTGAGCAACTTAATCCATGGCTCACCCTTCTCCTTCTCGATACAAGTCATGAAGTAACCGAAGGCACCATAGCTGTAAGCATTGTCGTAGAGTGTCTCAATGTCAACCCAGCCACCCAAAGACTTCAGGTGTGCCATATAGCGATTGGTCTCCATATCGCCATCCTTGGTAGCCATCATGGCTGATGACTTGTAGCCGGCAGGATACTTCAATACGACATAGAAGGTATCAGCAGGATTGATGTAGATAGGGTTGTCAAACTCCAACATACGTGCAGCACCCTGGTAGCTACCATCCTCACGAGGTTCTTCCTTGATAATATGAATCTTGCCATGACCGATGGTCTTCTCTGTAGCAGTAACATCATTGCCCAGAATAACAGAAGCCTCGATGTCTACATTCTCCAAGTCGCCTACAGTACCGACGAAATAGAGATGGGTAAGATTGAAACCTTCAGCAGGAGCCTCATAGCGAGTTGCTGCATAGAAGTTCTCATCCAGAGCTGTAGCACCCGTACCCATCAGGGCAGCCTGAGCATTTTCTACAGGGTTGAGTACTGGATAATAGAGTGCATTGCCCTCATAGCCCTTAGGCAAGTCGTAGATGAACTTCTGATCGTCCTTCACCTTCTTCAAGCCAAGAGCCTTCACCATGCCCTTCTTGCCGGAAATCTTCTCTACACAGGTAGCCACGAAATTCTTGGCTGCATCCTGTGAAGGATAAGAGATGACGTTATAGGCAGGAGCAGGATCGTTGCCGTCCTCATACTCATTGCCTGCATCACGACCAGATGGGTCGAGACTCAATGAGTAAGTAAGCTTATAGGCTCCAGTATTCATCAGACTGACGGTAGAAGTGCCCTTATAGTCAGAAGCCACGTTCTCAATATGCAACTCCTCTGGGTCGAAGGCCATGACAGGAGCCTCTGTGATATTCAGCTTGATAGTAGAGGTGTGTGTCTCCTCATTCAAGCCCTCTACAGTGAATACGAGAGGGAAATCCTTCTTATGTACCTCAGAAACATTATAAGGTGCGATTCTGAACTTCACGGTGTCGGTACCTACTACGATAGGAGCCATCATACCGCTCTGGTATGGAATCCATGCCTTGGCTGTAGCATCATCAGAGAGAGCCATTGGACCAGGATCGATACCGTCGTCACCGCCATTGTTGCTTTGTGCAGCATAGACCTCAAGTTCACCTTCTGGAGCAGAAGGCTCAACATCAGGGTCATCAGGCTCCGAGCCAGTAAACATCTCAGAAGCTACGTCTGTGATAGTGAATGCCTTGGTTCCCTTGTTGACTACATAGAATTCATAGTATGAAGGATCCATTGCGTTTTCATCTACAGGCTGCTCAACATTGATTACCTCTGGGAACTCAGCCTGAGCCTCACCAGTGATATTCAGCGTAACAGGAATCTTGACGCTTGGCTTAGAAGGATCGTTGGTGGTAACATTCAACTCATAGTCGTAAGTATCAGCCAACTGGTTAGCCTTCAACTCAACCGGCATTTCAACCTGTTCACCTGGAGCCACAACATAGTTCTTATAAGGAGTAAACTCGACGGTATTGCCGTCGGTGATATACATATCGGAAGGAGTAATACCGCGGGTACCGGTATTATCCATGATACCACAGAGTCCGAATACGCCCAACTGGAATCCATCAGGATCTACATTGTACTGGAACTTGAAGGAACCGTCCTTGCGGAGAATTACCTCGAAGTTCATACCCTGCATCATCGTGTTGCCATAGTTCATATAGCTTACAATGACCTCATCATCCTTAGCCTTGTAATATACACCATCAGAAGATGGAGTATTCATAGAGTGGTTACCCCAGAATGGGCAGATGATGTTGGTATAGAAGGTTTCTGTTGTTGGCAGACTGGCTGGTGGCTCAGGGAACTGCTTGTAATCCTCTACCGGCGCATCGAAAGATACGAAACCAGTATTGTAGATATACATTTCCTTGTACTTCTTGCCATAGAATGGGAACTCGAATGGAAGTTCCACCTTCTTGAAGTCTGTCTTATCAATATAGTATGCATAAGGCATGTGCTCGGTATAGTCGTTGGTGATGTCTACCCACTTGTAAGGTATATCGAAGCCATCGAGCTTAGACTTGAACACATAGTCTACAGTAGACTTATCAGTAGCCTCCAGGTCGGAAGCTGTATACCAAGAAGCAGGCTCAGCAGAGAACGTAAGGTTCTCATCGCCCTCGTTGGTTACCTGGATTGTCTTTTCTACGTTGGTACCATAAGGAGTTTCAACCTCCAGGCTCTCAGGATTGCTCTTCCAGGTAGGATTACCAATCACCTCAGCCTTCAATGGGATTTCCTTGGTTGTACCATCAGCGTATGTGATAACGAGAACATCTTCTACAATACCCTTCTCGGTGGTAGGCAATGTTACTACGATATCCTTGCCCTGACCTGCAGGAACAGAGAATGCCGCATTCATATCTTCAGCGAGAGTAAACTTGCCGTTCTTGACAGTTACGCTTCTCACGTTGAGAGCATCCTTACCATTGTTGCTCAACAAGACTGTGCGCTGCTGGGCAGAAGTACGGAATACCCTACCGAAATCTACGCTGGTAGAATCGAGAGCAGCCTCAGCCTTCAGGTTGTCGCCAACGATGTTGGCTGTCAACTTGACAGAAGCACTTGGGGTGATTGGGTCGTTGGTGATAACGGTGAGATAGTTGGTCAGAGGTCCTGCCACCAATTCATCGTTGGCTGCCAATGTTACCTTGATTTCCTTGCTTTCACCATTGCCTACATAGCCATCAGTGCTTGACAGGCTCTTGATCATAGACTTGGCAGGAGCCACAATCTTGATGGCGCTGCCTGTAACGATATCATAATAAGGAGCATCCAGACCACCATTGCTCTCCTGTACCTTGTTGGCATCAACAAATATACAAGGATCGGAAGCAGCAATATCGCTGACACCTACGAAGTTGTGACCACCAGAGCCGAATACGCCTGCTGGATTATAATCATCGTAGTAAACCTCTACACTTCCGTCAGGGCAAAGAGCCATGTGGAAGCTGATGGTTGTGGTCTCGCCGGCACCATTGGTTGCAGGAGTTACCACATCCTTGAACTTGATATAGAGTTTACCGTTCTTATGACCATAGGTAATCTTACTGTTGGCACCCATGTCCATCCAGCCAGAGTTGGTATAAGCCGAAATATAGCCCAATCCCTGTACACAATCGCCGGTAGGAACCATACAAGAGATACGGCCATCCGCCTGCTGCATGGAGACACCACCATAAGAAGATACGTAAATCTGCTCGTAGTCCTTGCCATAGAATGGGAACTTGAAGCCCACCTTGATAGGACCCGACTGCCAGTTGTCGTTGGTAAACTGAGAGGTGATGTCCTTCTCGTCAGCCAACTCTGGGGCTGGCTCATACTCGAATGATTCATCGCCGGCAACATTAGAGATGGTAGTATAACCAAACTTATGTACCTTGGCAGTAGAACCTACGATCTTCTCGGAAGAGAACTTAGGGAAGACATACTGCAAAGGATAGTTACCCGTGTTCTTGATAGTGATGGTAGCAGTCTTATCCTCACCGCCTACCTTCAAGTCGCCTGCATCGTAAGCATCAGGAGTTACACTCTGCTTGGCAGGAACTGAAGCGACACCGCGAACCAGGAAAGAATACTGCTGACCATTCTTATCGGTCAGGGTAATGGTGCTGCTGAAGTTGCCCTCCTTGTTAGGAGCGAACGTCACTGGCAACGTACCGGTAGAGCGGGCTGCAATATTATTGGCACCCTTTGACACATTGAACTGATCGGATGAAGACTTCACTTCGTTCCGTTTAGCCTGGAGCATACCACCATATTTACCACCGAATACACCATAACCGCTATTGGTCAACTCTACATCAATGGTCTTGGTCTGACCAACCAGCAAGTCACCGAAGTCAACCAGCTGCTGGCTGTGCAGTTCAGGCTTATAGCCCTTCACGGTCATAGACAAAGCAACCTGCTGCTTGGAATCAACAGCCTCATTGCTCTTGACATGGATATTGAAGTTGTAAGTACCATTCACCAGTTTCTGACCATCATTCTTCAGAGTAACCTTCTGGCTTTCGTTAGGACGAACCTCACCGCTGATAGGCTCAGGGTTGAGTACCTGACTCCAGTCTGGGTTCTTGCTGATGGCCTGTACTGCCCATGTGAGCTGACTGGCTACAGCCTCGAAGCTGGTGCCCTTGAGGACCTCACTCAACTGAGTCCAGGTTGTACCGTTATCAGAGCTATAGAAGCTGTACTGGGCAACATCAGTTCTGGTAGTCTTGCCTGTACCCAATGGATTCTTGGCGCCGGCAGGGAACTTAACTACAACCCAGAAGCTTGAACCAGGAGCAAAGTGAATCTGCTCTTTCAGGGTGATAGGATAATTGTATCCCCAGAAGCCATAATTAACCTTCTGAATCAAACTTGCAGTAGAAATAGAACGTGAACCGTCATAAATCGCAATCTCAGGATTCTGTCCGTTCTGTCCCTGAATACGAAGATCGGTCAGGTTGAAACCATTAGGATAAGTTGCCTTATCTACATAGAAATACTGAGCCAAAGCATTTGGCAGCTTGGTATCAGTTTCACCGATATAGCTGTACAACTGGTTGGAATAGGTCAAAGTGTCTGGCCAGTCCTTTGCCTGATAGTTGGAAGTAGCCACAGCATTGCGCTTCACAAGTGTTGGGCTGACTGTACCGCTGAAAGGAAGAACCTGACCTGGATTTGGATTCTTGATACGACCGCTGGTAGACATCATAGCTCGGGTCGTAGCAGTAGTAAGCTGATACTTCAGCACGCCCTCACCGGCATTCTTTACATTGAAAGAAGCCTCGGCTGTGGAAGCCTTGGTGGCATCTACGGTCATAGAAAGGTTCTTCTTGTCTACCTGAACCTTAGGACCTGCATTGGTGGTAGCCTCCTTGATGGGAGAAACGGCAGAAGCCTTACCCCAACGGTTGTATGCCACAATGGCGAAGTAGTACTTGGTAGAAGCCTTCAGACCATCCAACTCATAAGACATCTTATCGCCTGAATACTTGAACTTGGTATCTACTGATACTGAGCTCAACTTGTTCAAGTCGTCTGTAGCAGTGAAAGCCTCTGTGCTATAATAAATCACATGATGGTCGATGCTCTTCTCTTCGGTCTCAGGAATCGTCCATTCGATGAGAGCATTGTCGTGAGATGCAGTAACAGTGAAGTCGGCAACAGCCTCAGGCACGCTACCCTCCTTGCCCTGCAAAGCCTTGTAAGCATCGATATAACCGGAACCCATCAAGCCCTTGTACTCAGGATTCTGAGTATAAAGGTCGTTTACAGAAGTGGTAAGCAAGGTGCGGAGAGTCTCATTAGAGAACTGCTTGTTACCATACTTGGAAAGAATCAAGGCTGCAATACCAGATACATGAGGACACGCCATAGAGGTTCCCTCGTTATAACCATAGGTACTGTTAGGCAAGGTACTCAATACGCCATACTGCTGACCATTGTCTTCCAAACCACCAGGGGCTGTCACATCAACCCACTTGCCACGGTTGGAATAATAAGCCACGCTTCCGTCAGGAGCCATGGAACCAACAGCCACAACCTTGTCAAGACAACCAGGATAATAATTGCCTTCCTCTCCATTGTTACCGGCAGCAAAGATACAGAGACCTCCGTTCATCTTGTCGCCACCACCATTCTTGGTGAAGTAATCTATAGCCTCGGTAACCGACTTATCCTCATCGTCTGCAACACTGGCACCCCAAGAACACTGGGCAATGCTGGCACCGCGGTCGGCTGCATAAACAATGGCTTGACCGAAATCAGCTACTGCAGAACTGCTGGCACGGCTGTCGAATACCTGGCAGACCATCATCTTGACACCGCCCTTACCGTCGCTACCACCGGCAACACCGCAGACACCGATACCATTATTATTGGTGGCACCTACAGTACCTGCTACGTGAGTACCATGAGAGTGAGCGTTGATATCGCTTGAATTGATAACGAAGTTGTAGCCGTAGATATCATCTACATAGCCATCACCATCATCATCAACACCAGGCTTACCGTTCAACTCGGCTGTGTTGATCCACACATTGTCCTTCAGGTCTGGGTGATCTACCTGGAAACCACCATCAATGATGGCAACCAAAACATCCTTAGAACCGGTAACACCAGTTTCCCAAGCCTTGAACACATTGGCATCGGCACCCACCTTGGTACCTGCGATATGACCATCGTTGTTGTAATGCCACTGGTCATTGAGCAATGGGTCGTTGAAAGGCATGGTAGAAGCTGCCTTGGCTGCCTTAGCCACCGCTGCTGGCGAAACCTCCAGGAAACGCTCACCGCCTATGGGTTTGTAAACCGGTATGCGCTGGGCATAAGCCACGCCCTCTGTAGAACGGAGCAAGTTACGGGCTTGTGCCAATTTCATACCTGATGCCTCGTAATGGACATCGTACCAAAGATCCAGTCCTGCTGCCTTGTGCTTAGCCTCATCCTTACCGGCATAAGGGAAAACACGGGTCATAGAGACTGCCTTTACTTTCTGACTGACCCTGTCGAGCGGGGTCACGCCAGTCTGAACATACTTCTTGCTCGTACCTTTCACCGACAGCGGAAGCTTGGCAGCCACCAAACGGTCGGCTATCTCGCGCTGGAGTTTGACACGAACGACACCCTCTACGTAATTACCATCCGCAGAGGTTGCTGTAGAAGAAGATACAGACTGCGCCTGAATATGCACACTACTGCCTAAACACAGCATTGCACATACTAACAAAAGTAATCTTCTTGTCATCTTGAAAATGTTGTAAAAAATAAATATAAAACAAATAATAGTATATTATAATGCTATACGTAAATAAGTGTCGAAACAATCTGATAAGTGTTGATACGCCCTCATGAGTGTCTGTACGACACTAACTTTTTCTCTCGGGTGCAAAAGTAAATAAATTAATTGATATACGCAAGCATTTCTGACAGTTTTGTATAAAAAGACAGTAAAAATACATCATTTTGCACATTATCACGACTGCAACTTACAGCCGCCCCATTTATCCATACTTTAACTTACAAAATATTATTTTTAGTTATTCTGAAATTAAGAGGTTATCGCATGACTGAGGTATTAAGGAATCAATTCCTCGAACAAAGATCATCTGTAATGGAAGTTAAACTCGTTAAAGGAAGTTAGAGAATAGGTTGTCTTCACCATGGAAAAGAGAAAAAGGCGTACCTTTACAGAAAATAACACGCAAAAGAAAAACAAAGCAGAAAAAAGAAAAGAGAGAAATGTTATGAAGAAAACATTCGCATTATTATGCTTTCTGTGTGCATTCATCATGAATGCCACGGCACAGACATGGGTAGGAACCTGGGCTACAGCTCCACAGGCTGCCGTGAAGAGCAAAGTGTTATACAGCAATACGCCCCACTCCATCAGACAAGTGGTGAAGGTATCATTGGGCGGCGAGGTGATACGACTGAAACTGAGCAACATCTACAGTTCTGAACCCGTGGTGATACGTTCGGTCTATATCGCCCATGCCAAAGACTCATTTGGCGTAGACGCCAAGAGCGCTGAGTACCTGAAGTTTCACGGCAAATACAAGACTGTGATTCCTGCTGGCAAGGCGATAGAAAGCGACCCGCTGAAGTTCAATCTCAGACCTTTGGAGCGCGTTGCCATTACCATCAACTACACCTCATCGCCAGCCAAGCCTACCATGCACCCTGGCTCCCGCACCACCTCCTATATCATGAAAGGTGTCACCAATGCTCACTCCAATTTCAAAAAAGCACAACGCGTGAACCACTGGTACACTATCGCTGGCATCGATGTGTACACGATGAAAAACAACCTGAGCGCCATTGCCATCATAGGAAACTCAATAACCGATGGTCGCGGAACAACCGACAATGCACAGAACCGATGGCCCGACATCATGAGCGAGATGCTGCACCTGAAACATAAGATTACCAATCAGGGCGTACTCAACTTAGGTATCGGATCCAATCAGGTGGTAGTGCCCGGAGGCATAGGAACATTGGCCAAAGACCGATACGACCGCGACATCCTGGGACAATGCGGTGTGAAGAAGGTGATTATTTTCGAAGGTGTCAACGATATAGGAAACACTAAGAGCGGAAACAGCGAGACAACAGCCCGACTGCTGATAGAGAGTTATCAGAACATGATAAAGAAGGCAAAGGCCAAGCGCATGAAGGTGTATCTTGCCACCATCACGCCTTTCAAGGGTGCAGGCTATTACACTTATTTTCACGAGGCTTGCCGCCAATACGTGAACGACTGGATACGTAACCAGGGCAAGGAGAAAAAGGTGGATGGCGTGCTCGATTTTGCCAAACTGATGCAAGATTCAGCCGATGAGCACAGAATGAAGAAGGAATATGTATGCAGCGACTGGCTGCATCCCAACGCCGCAGGATATAAGGTAATGGGAATCTATGCGGCAGAAATAGTCAAATAGATTTGGAGGAGTTAAGGAGTTAAGACAACAGCTTTTTTGCTTAGCCTTCAAACAATAAGGCATTTGTCTTAACTCCTTTAACTCCTTAACTCCTTTAACTCAAAAAAAATAGCCCCTTACTTCAAAACAATCTTGCAGTCTTCCAGGCTCTCAACCGTAGCGAGCGCCTCATAGCGCATTCCCTCACGGCGCAGGAAGTCGCCACCATGCTGGAAGGCTTTCTCAATGATGAAGCCCATCGCCTCTATCTTGGCGCCAGCCTTTTCGCAGAGTTCCATCACACCCTTTGAAGCATTGCCATTGGCGAGGAAGTCATCGATGAAGATGACATGGTCGTCGGGAGTAAGATAGCTGTCGCTCACACAAACCGTATAGTCGCGGTCCTTGGTGAAAGAGTGAACCACAGAAGTAATCATACCCTCCATCGTCTTGGGCTGTTTCTTCTTGACGAAGACCACAGGAAGATGGGTCAGATAACCTACCATGATGGCAGGAGCGATACCCGATGCCTCAATGGTGATGATCTTGTTGTACTTAATGTCCTGGAACAGACGAACAAACTCCTTCGCCAAATCCATCATCAAGATAGGATCCATCTGGTGATTTACGAAACTGTCTACTTTTAAGATTCCACCAGGAAAACATCTGCCTTCCTGCATAATTCTTTCTTTCAGCAAATCCATTATGAATAGAATTTTATAGTAATATTAGCAAATAATTCTCTGTTTATTGTTCCAGATCCTTTGGCAACACGAGGTTGAGAACCACAGCAAGCAGGAAGACCACAGCCACGCAGTTGTCGGCAAACACCGTGCGGACAATCTCAGGGAAGATGTTGAACATGCCTGTAGCCTGGGTAAAGCCAAGGCCTACACTCAGCGAAAGGCTCACGATCACCATGTTGCGCTGTGAGAAACCCGTACGCGCCATCATACCGAAACCGGCAAAGAGGATGCTACCAAACATCATAATGGTGCAACCGCCCAAAACAGCCTGAGGAATGGTGGTGAGCATATAGCCTATGGCAGGGAACACACCACCGATAATCATTATCAAGGCTCCCATGGCAATGGTGAAACGATTGACCACACCCGACATGGCTGCCAATCCCACATTCTGACTGAACGAGGTGATAGGAGTACAACCGAAGAGACCAGACACCGTGCTGACGAAACCATCGCAGCAAACGGCAGAGCCCATCTCCTTGGTCTTAGGATTGCGCTTCAGCGCACTGTTGCAAAGGGCAGAAGTATCACCTATCGTCTCTGTGGCTGACACAAGATAGACGGCTACCACCGAGAGGATGGCACCGATATGAAACTCGGGAGTGAAAGGCAGAAGCTGGGGCAAGGCAACGAGCGAGAGACCGGTGAGTCCGCTGAAATTGACCATACCCATGAAGCAGGCAAGAATGTAGCCTACGATCAGACCCATAAGAACAGACAGCGAACGGAGGAAACCCTTGGCAAAAATCTGACAGAGCAGACAGGCCAACAAGGTAACACTTCCAACAATCCAGTTGTTCACACTGCCGAAATCTGCAGCACCCTGTCCTCCTGCAAACGAGTTGGCACCTACAGGAAGTAGCGAGAAACCGATGGCGGTAACCACCGTAGCAGCCACAACGGGCGGAATGAGTTTAATCCAATACTTGGCAAAGAGTCCAAGTGTTCCCTCTATCAATCCACCAATGATCACCGCACCAATGAGGGTTCCCATGCCCTGAGAACCGGCAATGGCGATGGCCAGAGAAAGGAAGGTGAAGGAAATGCCCATCACGATAGGCAGGCGCGAGCCAATGCGCCAAACGGGATAAAGCTGTACCAACGTACCGATACCGGCTATGACCATACAGTTCTGGATAAGCACGGCGCTCACTGAACTGTCCAAGCCTACGGCTCCGGCAAGAATCATAATAGGAGCAATGTTGCTCACAAACATGGCCAGCACATGCTGAAGGCCGAAAGGAAGTGCTTTGGCGACGGGCACTCTGCCGTCGAGCTTGTAGAGATTTTCTATTGACTGTTCCATTGTCACATATATGTAATTTCAGAAAGATGCGGCAAAAGTACAAATAAAATCCGAGAAATACAGCCCTTTCATCGCATTATTTGAACAACAGGAGAAAAAATATGCATCAATAATTTTGTTTTCACTGCAAATAACTGTACTTTTGCATCATCATTCCGGATAAAACAACAAGCAATGGAAAATCAATACATCAAGCAGTTCCCTGACCTGATGCAGGGCAAAAAAATCATGTATGTGCACGGCTTCCTCTCCTCGGGACAGAGCGGCACGGTAAAGATGTTGCAAGAGCTAATGCCTAATGCCACCCTCGTGGCTGAGGACATTCCCGTGCATGCCGAAGAAGCCATAGAGATGCTGCGGGATATGCAGCAGAGGGAGAAACCCGACCTGATTGTAGGCACCTCCATGGGTGGTATGTTCACTGAGATGCTCCATGGCACCGACCGCATCTTGGTAAACCCTGCTTTCGAGATGGGCAACACCATGAGCAGTATGACGGGAAGACAGGAGTTTCAGAACCCGCGCAAGGACGGAGTGCAGGAGCTGATGGTGAACAAGGGACTCATCAAGGAGTACAAGGACATTACCGCCCTGTGCTTTCAGAATGTAACACCCGAGGAACAAAACCGTGTCTACGGACTCTTTGGCGACAAGGACCCTGTGGTTCATACCTTCGACCTCTTCCACGAGCATTATCCACAAGCCATCCGCTTCCATGGTGAGCATCGGCTGATAGACAAGGTGGCATTCCATTATCTCGCACCCGTCATCCGATGGATAGACGACAAACAGAACGGAAAGGAACGCCCCATCGTGTATATCGACTTCGATGCCCTGCACGACAGTTACTGGAAAGCCACCAGCTCAATGCACAAGGCCTATGAGATGCTGATAGAATATTATAATGTGTACATTGTGGCACAGGCGCCCACCAACGACCATGACTATATAGCTCGTGTCATGACCTGGGTAGAGGAGTACCTATCTGCTCCAGCCTACAACCACGTCATTTTCTGCAACCAGAAGGCATTGCTCTATGGCGACTACTTCATCGACCCCTGTCCCGACAAGGGCTTCATGGGCACAGCCATCGAGTATGGCAACGATGAATTCAAGACTTTTGAGGAAATCATCACCTTCTTCGAGCGCTTGGGAGGACAATAAAGATCCTCTCCTTATTCGAACTCGATGAGGAAATCGGTGAGCGACTTGTCGGTAGGAATGCCCAACTTCTTTCTGAGTCGGTATCTTGCACCTTCCACACCACGGATGGTAAGGTGAGTGAAGTTGGCAATATCCTTCGTATTCAGGTTCAGGCGCAAGAGGGCACACACCTTCAGGTCGTTCGACGTGAGGTCGGGATATTTCTCACGCAGACTGCGGAAGAACTTCTTGTGTATCAGGTCGAAGTTGTTTTGGAACGTATTCCAGAACAAGTCGTTGTCGCCACTCTTCATCTGCAACAACAGTTTGCTGGCATTCTTGGTGGTGATGGTTCCCTTGCGCATGCCTTCAAGCAAAGTTTCCTTCGCCTCACTGATGGAGTTGTTCATCGCCACCATATCGAAAGCCATGCTTGCCACGTCCTTTCCCTTAAGGGCAAGCTCGTTCTCCAAGAGTTGTTTCTGCTGTTCGGCAATGATGCGTTCCTGCTCTAACGATTTCATCTTCTGCTCCAGGAGTTCTTTTTCGGCAATCTTCTTGTTACGACGAATAATCTTGTTGGTACGCCAGCGGATATAGCCATAAACCAAAGCTGAAAGCAGCAACAGATACATCAGCCACGCCCACCATGAGAGCAGGAAAGGTGTGGGGAAAGAGAATTGATAGACAAGAGGCTTGCCTATGATGTCTCCCTTGAGGTTTTTGACCACCACCGTCAGTTCATAATCTCCAAAGCCGAAGTTGCTGTACACGATCTCTGGCGAATAAGAAGACTCGGTAAGCGTATTGCCTCCACCCTTCAGCGTATAGCAGAACAGCAGCTTGTCGTTATCGTAGTTGGGGAACGACACCCTGAGCCGAATGTTACCCCATGCCTTCACCTTGCCATCGCTGACCACAGGCAGCTGATGCGCCACATTATCACGGTCCTTTGTCGTCACCTCGCTGAATGAAGCCTGATAGCAGGCGGGCTTCTTTCCCATTTCAGCACCTGTGCCCAAATATCTGCCTATACCATCGTTGAGGAAGAAATAGGTGGCACGACCCGAAGCATACATCGAATGTCCATAGATGTTGCACTCCTGCCCAAACGAAGAGTTGGAGATAAAGAACACCGGCAGGTTCTCCTTACTGCCCGACTGCATGAGCCAATAGCCATCGCTATTGAGCAACCAGAAGGTTTTCTTATCAAGGAAGGCAGACGACATGATGCCCATGTCGCTCAACCTGCCGCAACCATAATAGGGCAATATCTGCTTGCGTATATCATCGTAAGTAAAGAGACGGCCACCATACGAGAAGACCACACGCCCCATGATGGTCATCACATGGAATGCATCACCCTTGCTATTGGGCAGCGAAGAATAGTAGTTCACCTTGTCAAATCGCCTCATATCCCTGGAAAGTTCCAGTCGATAGAGACCTTTGCTCATGTGGGCTGCCCAGATGACACCTTGGTTGTCTATTTCTATCTCTCTGATAGGAGCACCGAAGCCTTTCACCGTCCAACCATAGCGCCATTTGTCGCCATCGCGTAAATAAATGCGGAAACTGTTGTAGGAAGACTCTATCAATGCATGCTGACCATAATGCTGATACTCACGCATCATAGTACTGCCCTGATTGTCGTTTAAAAGGTCGAAAGACTGATTGCCCACAAGGGCCTTTGTGCCTAAATTGTTGCCGGCAAACACCTGGTTGTCAAACTGAGATACATACCAGTTTTGTCCTTCGCAGCCATTCACTGGAACTATATTGTGTTCCTTCATGTCATATCGCCACACCGACTGGTTGGTGGCAATATACATATCGCTTCCCAAGGTAGCCACATCGTAGACCATACCGATGCCCTCGAGTCTCATCACCGAAAGGGGCAAACCCGTATGGATAAGGGCGATGCCATTGTCCAAGGCTGCCCATAAGTTGCCCGTTCTGTCCACCAGAAGATTGAGCACGGTATTGTTTCCCAGTCCGTTAGCCTTGCTGTAGTGCCACAACACCTTATTGGTATTGAGGTCGATGGCAAAGATTCCACTCTTGATGGTTCCCACCACCAAGGTATGCTTATTGAGCATGACAGTACGGTTGATCAAGGCTTGTCGGAGCAAAGCATCGACATCAGTACGAACAGGCTTCACCTGCTGTCCTTCGTATAGGAAGAGTCCATTCTGGTTGGTGGCCAACAAGAAAAGACTCTTGCCCAACTGGTGCAAGCCCATCACATGATCGTTGCCATAGTCTCTACGATGTAGAATGGGGGGGGTAATACGTCTTGCTGACCCGGCACAATCCGTCGGAAATCAATTGAGCATAGAGCTGACCGCCTGTTTGGAAAAACCAGAGCGGCAGATGCTCCTTTATATAATAAGGTGTAACTTTCTTGCCATCGTAAACGAAATAAGAGCAGAATGACTGGAAGTAAATATGTCCATCAGCACCCTTCACGATATTCCATATCTCGTCATTATGCGACTGATATTTTTTGGGCCAAAGAGAATGATACACCATCTTACCCCATTCATCACGCACAAAATAACCAAAGTCGGTATAAGAGCCGACATAGATACGGTCGCCATCAGCAAGAATTGATCGCACCAATCCCTTGCTGGGCAAGGCTATGGTGCGCCACGAATAGCCATCAAAACTGAGCACACCATTATTGTTGGCAAAGTACATAATGCCCCTATCATCCTGCGTACAGCACCAGTTCTGCATGCCATAATGATAAGTGAACGAGTTATAGTATGAGATAATAGGCATAAAAATCTGTGCCTTTGTCATCATTGGACATAGACAAAAGATTAACATGACAAGCCATAAAAACTGCTTTTTCATTCTTTGATTTAGACGGGTTTGTGGTTATGTATTTGCAAAATTAATAAATTTATACCATCTACCAAAGAAAAAAGGCAAAATTTTGTCGTTTTCCTATCTTTCTCTTTTCCAAACGTTTAGAAATGGACATCGTAGTAAAATCGTAGTGCCAAGAAAGCGCATCGTAGTTATATCGTGGCAACAAATTTGCCCAAACCTTTAAAAAGTATTTACTTTGCACTGCAGTTTTGAATTAACAATTATCTTAAAACAAAAAAACATGAAAAAGAACCTATTATTATTCATTTGCGCTTTTGTAGCCCAGCTGGCATTTGCCCAAGCTCAGGCTGTCAAAGGTACTGTCTTGGATAGTTCTGGCGAACCAGTCATTGGCGCCACTGTCAAAGTACTCGGTACAAAGCAAGCTACCGTTACGGACATAGACGGTAACTTCACCATCCAGGAAGTTAATCCTAACGCATCTATCAACATTTCTTATGTGGGTATGCAGCCTGTTACCCTCAAGGCTTCAGGCAACCTCAATGTCACATTGAAGGATGATTTCCAGAACCTCAATGACGTAGTTGTCATCGGTTACGGTTCTGCTAAGGCTAAGGACCTCACCTCTCCTATCACCGTGGTTAAGGCAGCCGACATCCAGTCTGTTCCTTCCGCATCACCTATGACAGCCCTTCAGGGTAAGGTGGCAGGTGTGAACGTGGTTAGTTCAGGTGCACCTGGTAGCGCACCTACCGTTCGCATTCGTGGTGCTGGTTCTTTCAAGAACTCTTCACCTCTTTATGTAGTAGATGGTATGTTCTACGATGACATCACCTTCCTCAACAACGATGACATTCAGGACTTCACCATTCTTAAGGACGCTTCGGCTGCAGCCATCTATGGTGTGCGCGCTGCCAACGGCGTGGTGCTTATCACTACAAAGAAGGGTGCTAAGAATCAGAAAGCACAGATTACATACGACGGCTATGTAGGTTTCCAGAAAGCCTCCAATGTATTGGAACTGTGTAACGCTAAGGAATATGCTACTATGATGCTTGAAGGTAACTACGATGCTTATGTTTCTCATTTCAAGAAGAGTATCGACAACTATGGTGGTAGCTATTCAGATCCAGATTTCCACAACTGGACTTACAACACCGACAACGATTGGTATGATCAGATGCTTCGCACAGCCCTCATCACCAACCACAGCCTAAGCATTGCCGGCGGTTCAGACAAAACCACTTATTCTTTGGGTGGCAGTTACCTCTACCAAGATGGCATCATGGATGTTGACAACAACTATAAGCGCCTCAACTTCCGTGCTGCTGTAGACTATAACGCAACCAACTGGTTGAAGGTGGGCTTCAATGGTGTATTCAGTCAGTCAGAGCAGCAAGTGCCAAACAATGCCGCTTGGCAGAAGGCATTTAACTGTCCTCCTATCGTGGCTCTGTATGATAAAAACAATGACAAGGCCTTCCCTAACAAGTATGGCTCTCCTGACGTATTAGGCTACTCTTCCAACTTCTACAACCCAATTGCTTTTGCTGAGTATTACGACTCTAAGAACGAAAGCTATCAGGCATTGACCAATTTCTATGCACAGATAGACTTTATTCCTAACAAGTTAAACCTGCGCAGTAACTATTCTTACAGTTTCCTCTCAACACAAGGTCGCGAGTTTACACCTGCTTACTATGTGAGCAGCTGGCAGCAGTCAACAACAACCAAATTGAGTAAGAGCGAGAACAAATATTACAACCGCATCTGGGATAATACATTGACTTACAACGATCAGTTTGGCAAGCACAAGGTAGGTGCCATGGCTGGTATGTCCATGCGTGAGGAACAATGGCGTAATCTCAATGGTTCTGCCAGCAACGTACCCGATGGCGAGGATGAATACTGGTACATCAAGAACGGTGACGCTACTGGAGCCACAGTAGGCGACGACGGCTATTGCTACCGCGGTCTGTCTTACTTCACACGTCTCAACTACAACTACGATGACAAGTATATGCTCGTCTTCACCATGCGTGCTGACGGTTCTTCAAAATATCAGGAGAAATGGGGTTACTTCCCATCAATCGGTGGAGCCTGGGTTATCTCACAGGAAAACTTCCTGAAAGACCAGAAGTGGCTCGACATGCTGAAACTTCGTGCAAGCTGGGGTAAGCTTGGTAACGACCACATCGCAGCTTCTGATGGTTTCAACTCTATAAGCACAGGTAACAAATTCTCTGGTGTATTTGGTAACACCACTATTCCTGGTTATGAGAACTCAAACTACTTCAGTTGGCTGAAGTGGGAGGTTGTAGAGGAGTGGAATGCTGGTTTCAACCTCATTGCTCTCGACAACCGCTTGAATGTGGATATCGACTACTTCCATCGCATGACTAACAATGCTGTTATTTCTCCATTGTTGCCTTTCAGCACACAGACATTGGCTGGCAACTATGGTAAGATTTTGAACCAAGGCTTTGATATCACTCTCAACTGGAACGACAGAATCGGCAAGGATCTCAAATATCGTGTTGGTGTCAATATGTCAACTCTTCGCAACCGCGTAAAGGAGCTTAATGGTCATAGTATCATCAGAGGCGGAAAGACCGTGAATATCGTAGGCAAGGAGATGAATTCATTCTACGGATTCAAGATGATTGGCGTTTACCAGACACAGGAAGAGGTTGATGCTGACCCTATAGGCAAAGCCAATGGTTGCCAACCTGGTGATTTAAAGTATGCAGACCTGAACCATGATGGTGTGCTCGATGGTAATGACCGAACCACATTGGGTTCATATATTCCAAACTTCACTTATGGTATCAACCTTGGATTAGAGTGGAAGAACTTCGATTTCGAATTGACAACTTACGGACAGTCTGGCGCACAGATGTTCAACCGCAAGCGTGCTCTACGTTATGCTTCACAGAACTACAACTTTGATAAGGATCAGTATGACAAACGTTGGACAGGTCCAGGCTCTACCAACTCTGCCCCATCTGCTGCGGCACTGCTTCGCACATGGAACGTGAGCGACCAGAAGTACAGTTCTTACTTTGTTGAGAGCGCTGACTACTTCCGCATCCAGAACATTACATTGGGTTACACCTTCAAGAACTTGAAGTTCGGAACATACACATTGCCATCTGTCCGTCTCAGCATGACGGCCGATCGTCCATTCACTACATTCAAGGCAAACACCTTCTCACCAGAATTGACCGATCCAGAGGGATGGGATACCGAAGTATATCCTCTGACTTCTACCTACACGTTCAACGTGAAAATCAATTTCTAAAGATCAACCTCAATTAAAATTTGCTACATTATGAAAATTATCAAAAATACAATCATATTAGCGGCAGCTGCCCTCATGATGGGCGCAGTTTCGTCATGCAGCGACTATCTTGACAAGACGCCGGAAGGCAAGGTGCCTGACACACAGGTCGACTATGCCAACTTAGACAATATGTATCAGCCCGTATCTGGTATGTATGCCCGCTTCCGTAAAAGTGCTCTGCACTGGGTAATATGGGAGATTACAACCATTCGTGATCAGGATGTGTTCAGCGGCCAGTGGAACGGTAGCGACTATTACAACTTATCAGAGTATAAGTATAACGACTCATTCTGGGGCTTCAACGAAATATGGATGCAGTATTATAACATCATCAAGAACGCCAACTCAGCCATTGAGGCTCTTGAGGGCTATGCTCAGCACTGCACCACAGAAGCTCAACAAAAGGCCAACCGTGCCTATATTGGTGAGGTAAAGTTCATGCGTGCTTACGCTTACTTCCGCCTCATTCAAGCATTCGGAACTTGCACTATTCTTCGTGATAACAACCAGAGCGATCTGAGACGTTCTACCACAGAGGCTGTTTATAAGTATGCTTTGGAGGATTTGCAATATGGCATGGACAACATGCCTCGCATCCGTCCTAACCAAAGCGAGCACAAGGGTGCTGTAACTGCATTCACTGCTGCCACATTAGCTGCTAAGATTTATCTCAATCAGGGCAACTACCAGAAGGTGGAGGAGCTGACCGATGACATCATCGCACATGGTAACTTCCATCTCTATCCAGACTACTATCAGTTGTGGAAAATTCCTGGAAAACTATGTGACGAATCTATTTTCGAAAGCCAGTGTACAGACTTCGGCAACGGCTCAGGCGAGTTGATAGACCCCGACCAATGGTTTGGTTGCCAAGGTCCAAACAACTCAGGCAGCAACATCTCAGGATGGGGCGACTGCGGTATCTTGAAATCGTTCCGTGACTGGGCTTATGGCCGTGGCGAGACCATTCGTGCAACCACATCGTTCTTATTGGCTGACTCAACCACCCCCGATGGTGACTACATCAAGCCTCAAGACAACCCTACAAAGACCGATTGTTGGAACGGCAAGGCTTATACACCAACCACTCAGCTCACTCCTGGACGTACAAAGTATGGCACAAACAACAACATCCGAGTACTTCGCTATGCAGATGTCCTGCTGATGAATGCAGAAGCAAAGGTTAAACTTGGTAAGAATGGAGATGGTCCTTTCAATGAAGTTCGCCGTCGTGCTCACATGCCTGAGCTTACTAATGTTACCTTCGACCAGATTATTGACGAGCGCCGCATGGAGCTCTGCTGCGAATGGGGTGAGCGTTACAACGACCTCGTACGCACAGGCAAGGCTGCCACTGAACTTGTAGGTTGGTCTAAGGAGAAGGCTCTTATCCCACTACCTTTCAATCAGGTAACAGCAACTCCTGACCTTCTGAAGGATCCTATCGACGAATAACGAGAAAACGTCATTCATATTGAATAATTCATAAGCTCTATTTCGATTTCATGAGCCAGTCCTTCGTTACAGAAGGCTGGTTCATGAATCTTCCAACAACTCTTTATTACTATTCACTACTCACTTTTCATATACTCTATACACACTACTATGCATATCTTCAGAAAAACTCTCTTCTTACTTTCTCTCTTTGTTGCAGGCTTTACATCGCAAGCCAAAGCACAAATCAGCGTCATGTCGTTCAACATACGTTTGGACGCCTCGGTAGACAATGAAAACCGTTGGGACAACCGTAAAGGCGAGGTGGCAAAGATGCTCACCTATTATCAGCCCGACCTCTTGGGCATGCAGGAAGTATGCCCCAACCAGATGGCAGACCTCAAGGCTGCTCTCAATGACATATATGAGGGCATCGGTGTAGGACGAGATGACGGAAAACATCAGGGCGAACACAGCCCAATCTTCTATAACAAGCACAAATTCAGTATGGTAAAGCATGGCGACTTTGCCTTGAGCGAGACACCAGAACAGTTTGGAAAGAAGGGCTGGGACGCTTCTTACAACCGTGTTTGTACCTGGGCGATACTGAAAGACAAAAAAACCGGCAAGCAGGTGGTATACTTCAACACCCACCTCGACAACGACGGTAAGATAGCACGCAAGGAAGGCATCAAGCTCATCCTTTCCAAGATGAAGAAAGTGGCTAAGAACATGCCTGCCATCATCACCGGCGACTTTAACTGTACCGATGAGGAAGAACCTTCGGCCATACTGAGAGCCAACAAAATGGAAAATGCCCGTAACAAGGCTGCCATCGTTTATGGTCCAGACTGGACATGGCACGATTACGGCAGACTGCCTCTCAACGAGCGAAGCATTATCGACCATATCTTTATCAGCAACCAGCTGAAAGCTACTCGCTATAGAGTCATCGGCGATAAGCCCGACAAGGTTTATCTGTCCGACCACAATGCAGTATTCGTAAACTTAGAATTTACAAAATGAATTTTACCAAGCTATCATTCGCCACATGGATGCTGGTAATAGCCGCTTCATGTTTCGCCAGCCAGGACTCAGTCAAGGTTGTCAAGGGACAAGTGAGCGACTATTACATCCCTGTGGTTAACGAATATGAGCTGACAGGTATAGTTACCGACGAGCATGACCAGCCCTTAGGCAGACCCGCATCGTTCGCCAACGATGAGGAAATGCTCGACTACATTGAGAAGACCCACCTTAATTATATGTGGGATGGAGCCAACCCCAACTCCGGACTGGCACCCGAGCGCATTCACCTCGATGGTATCTATCCACAGAACGACAAGCATGTGGTGACTACCGGAGGAAGCGGATTTGGCATAGCCGGCCTGCTGGCAGGTATCGACAGAGGTTACATCAGCCGTACCGAGGGTGTGCAGCGCCTTACCAAGATTGTAGATTTCTTAGGAAAAGCCGACCGATTCCATGGTGTTTGGTCGCACTGGATAGACGACAATACAGGAAAGACCGTTCCTTTCGGACAGAAAGATGATGGTGGCGACCTCGTAGAAAGTTCGTTTCTCATGGCAAGTCTGCTGTGCGTACGCCAATATTTCGAGAATGGCAACGAACAGGAGAAACTCTTGGCAAGCAATATTGACAAGCTGTGGAAAGAGATGGAATTCGACTGGTACCGCCGTGGCGGACAGGACGTGCTGTACTGGCACTGGTCGCCCAACTATGGATGGGATATGAACTTCCCACTCGAAGGCTACAACGAATGCCTCATCACCTATATCTTGGGAGCTTCCTCACCCACCCATTCTATCCCGGCAGAATGCTATCACAAGGGATGGGCAAGGAGCGGAGGCATCAAGAGCAATGCCAAGCCTTACGGCTATCCGCTCGAACTGAAGCACAATGGCGCCGAACAGACCGGCGGTCCGCTGTTCTGGGCACAGTATTCCTATATCTGCCTCAACCCCAAGAACCTGAGCGACACGTATGCCAACTACTGGAATGTGGTAAGAAACCATGCCCTCAGCGACTACGAATACTGCGTGCGAAACCCGAAGGGATACAAAGGCTACGGCAAAGACTGCTGGGGACTGACTGCAAGCTATTCGGTAAACGGATATTCTGCCCATGCGCCCAACAACGATCTGGGAGTCATCACACCTACCGCAGCCCTGTCGTCATTCCCATATACTCCTACAGAGTCGATGGCAGCCCTGAAGTATTTCTGGAACAAAGGCAGTTGGATATGGGGCAAATATGGTTTCTACGATGCCTTCTCGGAGACTGCCCACTGGACAGTACCCCGCTATCTTGCCATAGACCAGCTGACCATCACCCCTATGATAGAGAATCATCGCTCGGGACTGCTCTGGCGACTCTTCATGAGCTGCCCTGAGATACAACAGGGACTCGAGAAACTCGGATTCAAGAACAATTAAACAGACTTAGACATATGAAGACAAAAAACATTCTTGCAGCATTTACCCTGCTGGCAGCAAGCCTCTGCCCCACCATGGCACAGGCCCAAAGCGATGAAGCCAAGATGAACACCTTCATCGATAACCTGATGAACAAAATGACGCTGAAAGAAAAACTCGGTCAGTTGAACCTTCCTGTTACAGGAGATATCGTTACCGGCCAGGCAAAAAGCAGCGACGTGGCAAGCAAAATCAAGCGTGGCGAAGTAGGCGGACTCTTCAACCTGAAAGGTGTTGAGAAAATCAAAGAAGTACAGAAGATTGCCGTAGAACAGAGCCGCCTGCACATCCCACTGCTCTTCGGTATGGACGTGATACATGGTTACGAGACCGTATTCCCTATCCCCTTCTCGCTCTCATGCTCATGGGATATGGAAGCCATCAAGCGTACAGCCCAGATAGCCGCACAAGAATGTTCGGCAGATGGTATCAACTGGACTTTCAGTCCTATGCTCGATATCTGCCGCGACCCACGATGGGGACGTATGGCAGAAGGAAACGGTGAAGACCCATACCTCGGCTCTTGCATCGCCAAAGCCATGGTAGAGGGTTATCAGGGACAGAATCTGGCAGCTCCCAACACCGTGATGGCTTGCGTGAAGCACTTTGCACTCTATGGCGGTGCAGAAGCAGGACGCGACTACAACACAGTGGACATGAGCCACTGGCGCATGTTCAATTACTATATGCCTCCCTACAAGGCTGCTGTTGACGCCGGCGCTCTGAGCGTGATGACCTCATTCAATGTGGTGGACGGCGTTCCCGCAACAGGCAACAAATGGTTGCTTACCGATGTGCTGCGCAAGATGTGGGGCTTCAAGGGTATGGTGGTAACCGACTATACTGCCATCCAGGAAATGACAGCCCACGGACTGGGCGACCTGCAGCAGGTTTCAGCCATGGCACTCAATGCTGGTACCGATATGGACATGGTGGCTGACGGATTCTTAGGCACTATAGAGAAGTCTATCAACGAGGGCAAGGTTACGATGGAAACCGTCAATACAGCATGCCGCCGCATCCTGGAAGCCAAATACAAGTTGGGACTCTTCGACGACCCATACAAATACTGCAATGTGAAACGCGCCAAGAAGGAAATCTACACTCCACAGAACAGAGCCTTCTCACGCGAGATAGCTGCCAAGACTTTCGTACTGCTCAAGAACGAAGGCAATCTGTTGCCTTTGCAGCGCAAGGGTAAGATTGCCCTTATAGGTCCGTTGGCAGACAATTCCAAGAACATGTCGGGTACATGGAGCGTTGTGGCTCGTCTCGATGACAACAAGACCATCCTCGGTTCTATGAAGAAGGCACTGGAAGGAAAGGCAGAGGTTCTCTATGCCAAGGGCTCCAACCTGATGTATGATGCCAAGCGCGAAGCTGATGCCACCATGTTTGGCAGAGAGATGCGCGACAGCCGAAGCAACGAGGAAATGCTGAAGGAAGCACTCGACGTGGCTCAGCAAGCCGACATCATCGTTGCTGCTGTAGGCGAGTCGTCAGAGATGAGTGGCGAATGCAGCAGCCGCACCAATCTCGAGATGCCTGACGCACAGAAAGACTTGCTCATAGCCCTGAAGAAGACGGGCAAACCTATCGTACTCGTCAACTTCTCGGGCCGTGCCACAGTCATGACATGGGAACAGGAGAATTTCCCAGCCATCCTCAACGTTTGGTTTGGTGGTTGCGAATCGGGCGATGCCATCTGTGACGTTCTCTTCGGTGACAAGGTGCCAAGCGGAAAACTGACTGCCACCATGCCTAAGAGTGTAGGTCAGATACCTCTCTACTATAACCATCTGAATACGGGACGGCCACTGAAAGAGGGTAAATGGTTCTCTAAGTTTACCAGCAACTACCTCGATATAGACAACGACCCACTGTACCCATTCGGTTATGGTCTGTCGTACACCACCTTCAAATATGGCAAGCCTACGCTCTCAAGCAACACAATGACCAACAACGAGACGATCAGTGTAAGCGTAGACATCACCAATACGGGAAATTACGATGCTGACGAAATAGCTCAGATGTACATACGCGATCTGGCTGCCAGCGTTTCTCGCCCAGTGAAGGAGCTGAAAGGCTTCGAACGCATCTCTATCAAGAAGGGAGAGACCAAGACCGTCACCTTCACCATCACCCCTGAAGACCTGAAGTTCTACAACCAGGAGTTGGAATACAAGAACGAGCCTGGTGAGTTCGAGGTAATGGTAGGTCCTAACAGCAAGGATGTACAGACCCTCACCTTCACATTGAAATAACGACTTATACGACGGAATATGAAAAATATCTGGCTTATATTGACATTCCTCTTGGCATGGGCTTTTCCAAAGGTCCATGCCGAGAATACGGTAAAGATTCTCGCCATAGGCAACAGCTTCTCTGAAGATGCCATTGAGCAGAACCTGCACGAGTTGGCTGATGCCGAAGGCATACAGACCATAGTGGCCAATCTATATATCCCCGGATGCTCGCTCGAAAGACACATGCAATGCGTAAAAGGCGACCTGAAGGCATATAGATACAGAAAGACAGGAATAGACGGCAAGATGGTGGAGACACCCAACAAGCAGGTGAGCGAAGCCTTGAGCGAGGAAGACTGGGACTATGTGAGCGTACAGCAGGCAAGCCATTTCTCTGGAGTCTACTACACATACCAGCCCTATCTCAACGAACTGATTGCCTATGTGAAACAAAAAGCACCCAAGGCTAAGATTATCTTCCATCAGACATGGGCTTACGCTCAGACTTCCAACCATGACGGCTTCCGCAAGTATGGCAACAGTCAGGCCACCATGTTCTCTTCCATCTTAGGCGCAGCCAAACAGGCTCTCAAGGATGCACCTATCGACATCTTGGTGCCGGCAGGAACAGCTATACAGAATGCCCGCACATCGAGCTTGGGCGACAACCTGAACCGTGACGGCTACCATCTGCAGTTGGTGTACGGAAGATACACTGCTGCCTGTACTTGGTTTGAGGCTATCTTCAAGAAGTCGGTTGTAGGAAACAGCTATGCACCCGAAGGAATAACACAGCAACAGAAGAACCTCGCACAGAAAGCTGCTCATGCGGCAGTGAAACATCCTTTCGTGATTACGCAGATCAAGTAAGAGAGGAAAAGGCGAACAACAAACTAAGTTTGTAGGTTTTTAACAAGATATCCATCGTAACAAAAAAACGTCCCGACGCAAGGAAATCCTGCATCGGGACGTTTTGTTTATTTTTCAGACTTCGCACCTCGTAAGGATAAAAGCGTTTATAAAAGGGAGATAGCGCTCTTAATACTCTGTCTTCTCAGTACTTTCTTCCCACATACGGAAAGCACCCAAAGCCTCATCGCGCATCAAGGCAATCATCGGCTTATGGCGATCTGCTATCTTGCGGTCGATCTCCTCATAGATAAACTCATCATCGAAACCAATCTTCGCTGCATCCTGACGATTGTTGGCATAATAGATACAGTCGAGATGCGCCCAGTAGATAGCGCCAAGACACATGGGGCAAGGCTCGCAAGAGGTATAAATCTCACAACCCTTCAAATCGAAAGTGTGCAAGGCACGGGTAGCCATACGGATGGCATTCACTTCGGCATGAGCCGTAGGGTCTTGGTCTATGGTAACACTATTGGAGGCCTCAGCCACGATAACACCATCCTTGGCAATGACGGATCCGAAAGGACCACCACCATGGCGCACGCTGTTCTCTGACAGGAGGATAGCTCTTTGCATCAGTTGTTCTTTTGTCATGTTGTTCGAGTTATTAGTTATACATTCTCATCCCATTTTTTTAAAATCGGGGTTACAAATATACAACTTTTTAACGAATAAACCACATCTTAGGAGTATAAATATAAGGGAGTTCTGACTTTTTCACAAGTTTTATACCTGTTTGATGCTTAGGCAAATGCGTAAAAGAGACAAAAGTCCGCACTTTTATGAAATTTCATCGAAAATATTTGGCGATTCAGAAATAAAGTCCTATCTTTGCAAACAGATATAGGTACGAAAATAAAAAATAGAGAATATAAGATTGGGGATTCCGATGCTATACAGGCACCGGGATTCTTTATTTTTTACCCCATCTCTAAGAACACATTATTAATAATAATAAACAATAAGAAAAATTATGGCTTACATGTCACAAGAAGGTTACGACAATCTCGTAGCTGAACTAAAACAGCTCGTTTCTGTGGAGCGCCCTAAGGCATCAGCCGCAATTGCTGAGGCAAGAGACAAGGGTGACCTGAGCGAGAACTCAGAGTATGATGCCGCCAAGGAGGCACAGGCTCATTTGGAAGACAAGATCAACCGCATCAAGCTCACCATTGCCGAGGCTAAGATCATCGACACCAAGCAGCTCAGCACCGACTGTGTGCAGATCATGTCGAAGGTGGAGATGACCAATATGGCCAACAAGGCAAAGATGAATTATACCATCGTGAGCGAGAGCGAAGCCAACCTGAAGGAGGGCAAGATTTCTATCAAGACTCCTATCGCACAGGGCTTGCTCAACAAGAAGGTGGGCGAGATCGTGGAAATCAAGATTCCACGCGGCACAATCAAACTGCGCATCGACAAAATTTCATTCGAGTAAAAATAAGGAACTATCATAAGGGCAGACAAACCCCTATGGCAGTTCCTTTTTTATGATATGTAAGCCAAACAAATATATACAGAGAATGAGAGATGTCGGTGTGTGGCACGACACATGCTTTGCAACGACAGATTTTGATTAACAATAAAAACGAAACAGACTATGGCAAGTATTTTCTCAAAGATTGCTGCCGGTGAAATCCCCAGCTACAAGTGTGCAGAAAGCGACAAGTTTTATGCGTTCCTCGATATCAGCCCTATCGGTAAAGGCCACACATTGGTGATTCCAAGAAAGGAAGTTGACTATATCTTCGACATGGAAGACCAGGACCTGGCCGAATTTGAAGTCTTCGCCAAGAAAGTGGCTAAGGCCATCAAGGCTGCCTTCCCCTGCAAGAAAGTGGCCCAGGTGGTTCTCGGTCTCGAGGTGCCTCACGCCCATATCCACCTCATCCCTATGAACAGCGAGGCTGATGTGAACTTCCGCAAGGAACATCTCAAGCTATCAGAAGAGGAGTTCAAGGAAATCGCGAATAAGATATACGAAGCATTCAAAAAACTATAATTCTTCTCTTCGATAACTTAGGAAGAGTGGCTACTCAAGGGAAAAGGGAAGTGAAGATGCGTCTTCACTTCCCTTTCTGTTATCATATTATCGAATGGATGAGAGTTATATAAACTCATCTCCTTTCTTAATTTGTACCTCGTTGACATACTTGCGCACCAACGCAGAGGAGTCTTCTTTGCGGCAAACCAACAGCACATTGTCTTTCTCTGCCACAATGAAGCCATCAAGGCCATTCAATACAGCTAACTTACCCTTCGGCAGTTTGACTATATTGTTGTGACAATCCTCCATCAGCACGTCGCTGTCTATCACCACATTGTCGTTCTCCCCTTTCTTCATTGCCTCGTAGATGCTGTGCCACGTGCCTAAGTCAGCCCAGCCAAAGTCGCACTTCATCACATAGACGTCATTCGACTTCTCCAAGATGGCGTAGTCGATTGAGATATTGGGATAGGAAGGGAAGTTCTCCTTCATATAGGCATTCTCGGTCTCCACACTAAAGACGGGATACTTCTCGTCGTAACCTCGAAGCAAAGATGGCAAAAGATGGCCAAAGTTGTTGTAGAGATGTTTCACATTGAAGAGGAACAGGCTGGTGTTCCAATAGAACTCGCCACTATCTACGAAAATCTTGGCAAAGTCGCGCTCAGGCTTCTCGGTAAACGACTGTACCTTATAGAGTCCTTCGCCCACAGAATCGCCCAACTGAATGTATCCATAGCCAGGCTCAGGACGGGTAGGTTTCACACCCATGGAGAGGAAGCAACTGTTGTCGGCAACAAAGTGCAGCCCCTCCAACATATCCTTGCAGAACGCCTCCTCGTTGAACACAGCCTGATCGGATGGCGTAGCCACGATGCAAGCCTCAGGATTCTGCATGGCTATGCGATGCGCAGCCCATGCCACACTCGGAGCTGTATTGCGATGAATGGGTTCCGACAAGATGTGCTCGGAGGAAACATCGGGCAGCTGCTGCCTTACAAATTCCACATACTCCTCGTTGGTATTGATATAGATATGGTCGGCTGGCACAATCCTTGCCATCCTGTCATAAGTTTGCTGCAACTGGGTACGTCCCACACCGAAGAAATCAAGAAACTGTTTGGGATAAGCATTGCGGCTGCTGGGCCACAGTCTTCTACCCTTTCCTCCGGCGAGTATGATACAATAATTGTTATGATCGTTTTTTGTCATTTGGCAGACTATATAATGATATTGTTTTAATTCACGTGTAAAATTAGAAAATATCTATGAACCTACCAAGTTTTTTTCCACAATTTAAGACAGAAGTGGCAAAATAAAACACTTATTTAGCCTTTCGTATAAGAAAAATCATCTTTTCAGAAACTTTTCTGCAAAAAAGTTTGTCAGTTCAAAAATTATTAGTACCTTTGCAACCGCAAAAGCCCAGATGGCGGAATCGGTAGACGCGCTGGTCTCAAACACCAGTGGAGCAATCCATCCCGGTTCGATCCCGGGTCTGGGTACTGAATTAAATTATTAAACGCTTGTAAGCCAATCGCTTGCAAGCGTTTTTTGCTTTTTAAGGTGTACTAAAAGTGTACTTATTCTTACTGCCAGTACGATAAATTGAGAGCCAATATTATCTCACCATTATCTTAATGCCATCTACGATATAGAGGCCAGGACGAAGGGCGACAGTCTGCTCCTGACCTGCCGTCAGGCGAACTTCTACTGTTTTCTGTCCTCCAATATGGTAGATGCCCACTCGTTTGTTGGCATCTGTCTTGATAACCACAGCTCCCTTTTCGCCTCGTACATAAGTTCCGGCATCTGTCTTCACAGAAGATATGGAAGATGGTACACCTGTGACATAGGCTATCAAGGCATTGCCCTTGATCCATTTCTGACCACTACCTGTAACTATATCATAATAGTGTCTACCTATGGTACAATTAGCAAATTCCGAATATTTCTTTGTTGTAAAATCATATGAATTGAAATATACAAGAATAGAATGACTGCCCACCTCATCTGGAGTGACAGTATATTCCACATAGGTAATCGCTCCATTACCTGCAGCTCTTGCCCTATCAGGCTCTACCCAACCTTTATTGGTTTCGGCATTATATGGCACGAAGCAATAATCCAAATAGCCAGGTCCACCTGTATTCTTTACGCCAAACCTTACCACGAGTTTATCGTCTTCAACCAATGGCAATTTACATTTTGCTCTGTAACATATTCCTTCACCAAACTTACCTGGAGTAGCATTACTCTCTGAAGAAACGACTGTGAAATTAGGAGCCGCTGCAGTAGTCAACGTGAAACGCTGACCATTCACGATGACAGCTTCCTTGTTGGCTACATCCGTTATCCACAGATACTGTTGAGACGAAGATGTTTCCGGTAACTCTATCTGACGTGTCACTGAACCGCGAGCTGGTATGGTGATATACAAGTCGAAATCTTTCGAACTGGGCTTGGTGCTGGTCGTATTGGTGTAGATTTTCACCAAACCATTGAACTCCATATCCATACTGTTGGTAAATGTTACCGTCAGCGGATTGGTCATACCAGTGTAAAGACCATCTTCGGCTGTTACCGTTGCTGCCAGAGGAGTAGTAACAGGAGACAGCGTTGTGGCATCAACATTGATGATGAAAGGCTGGTTGTTAGAGAATGAACAAATATGCCAATTCTTCGTATCTGAACTATAGATAGGATAAATCACATTGATACCCATAGGGAAAGGATAGTTGATGGTAAGTTTTGGATTATGACCATAAGTACCATAAGTACCTCCATCAGGCTTAACTGCAGGCAATTTCCACAGACCATTATAGTCAGACACACGGGCTATGGTTCCGTTTGCCATCTTTATGCCATAGGCAAAATAACCGGAAAAAGCAGGTTGTGGCTTCTGCCTGGAAATTCTCTGAGTCATGCGCACGTGTAGTCTTAGTCCAGGTAATACCACAATTGCCACTATAGTTGAGCGACATGATCTGCGGATATGAAGCAAGAGGCTCATCCACCTTGCCATTATCGGGAGCTATACCGATAATCATAGAGCAGTCTCGATTGTAGCCATCCACAGCAGAGCCTGAGCCTGCACCACCCTTCGTGGGTTGAAGAATCGTCAGGTCGAAGTAACCATCCTGATAGCCTCCCCATCCCCAGTTGATGTGATAAAGACCTTTTCCATCACTTCCATCGCATACAAACTCATGCCCCCCATCCGAAGCCTGACCGCTATAAAGAATGGGGCGCTTTGCCTTCAGCTCATTATCGATCAGCGTCATCCATTGCTGCAAGGTAAAGACTGTACGGGTAAGGTCTTGCATCAAGTCGGCGTCATAGCCGAAATAAGTCGCCAAGATGATTGGTGTGACGTTTGCTCCCGACGAAGGACCATAGTTCATCTTCACCGCAGCACCACAATGGTACATCAATTTGGCAACAGCATCAGCTTGCGCAGAGTTGTAATCCGACTTTGAATAATCAGGCAACATATTGTCCCAGTCGTAGGTCGCACCAGAAGATATTTCTGGTATTTGAATTCCATAACTTTTAGCAGTATAAGCCTTAATAGTAGCTTTCAACTCCTTGGGATACCGATAATACATCATCACCTGCGCCATGGCTGTAGCCACACAGCCCGTCACCGAGCGGTTGGTGCCTTTATACAACGGACACATATTATTATAAGGTGCCATCTGGTTCCACTTGATACCACCCAAGAGAGGAGCTACAGCAGCAGAGCTTGCACGCTCGGCACGCCACTGGCGAGCCTCAGCCAATCCTCCTGACACCTGAGCATCACCCTTGAGCAAAGCCTCTACCGTTTCCTGATAAGCCTTCATAAAGCCCACATAGTTGGCTGGCAAATGGTCGGGGTCGTAAGTGCCCTGAGCAGAGTAGCCCACCACTTCCGGCATTCTGTCGTCACCCGACACAATGGTAAATCCCTTGTCCTCGCCATTGGCAAAGACATAATAGCATGTGGCAGAAGGAGACACTGCAGAAGAAACCGACATGCGGGGAGCCGCCTTTGCTGAAGCCGTCACCTCGGCATCCATCTCTATGCCAAGCATGGCTGCCTGACGTTGAGCTATCGCCTTAGCCTGCTGATAGCTACGCGGACCGGCTATTGCCGAAACCGACAACAACAGCATCAATGACAATAAAAGTAATAAGTCCTTCTTCATAAAAATTCAATGATTTAGTTAGTGAATAGTTTTAAATTTCATCTTTTTATTTGTGCCACAAATATAGCTTATTTTTCACAAACAAACAAGTATTAGAGCCTTAAAAAATGTTCAAGACAAGAAAATCATACCATTTGCTCCTTTTTTTACGTTTTGACACCTTCCTCAAAGCTGCAGTACCGTAGCTTCTTGACTCAACTTTCGCAAATGGGAATGTTTAGAGAAGTTACGTGGAAGTTAAACTGAACGGAGTGACAGCTCCTTTAACTCCCCTCATGTAAAACATGAAATACATATAAAAAAATGAGTATAGATTTGGAAATATGAGATTTTATCCGTATTTTTGCAGCAATTAGACAAAACTATTTAATAACTCTATTAAAAACCCCATTTATTCATGAAGAAACTTTTTAGCTTGGTTTGCACCTGTTTGCTGGCAATGAGCATGCAGGCAGCCGAAACCGACAAGTATGACGCGCTCTATGAGAACCTTCCTTTCCAGATGGAGAAGGTGACACGTCCTCAGTTCCCTGCCAACGAGGTAAACCTGAAGGATTTCGGAGCTGTAGGTGATGGTTCTACCCTTTGCACCGAAGCTTTCAGCAAGGCTATCGAAGCCCTGAGCCAGAAAGGCGGAGGAAAGCTTATCGTGCCACAGGGCGTATGGTTTACAGGCCCCATCACATTGAAGAACAACATCAACCTGCACATCGAGAAGGGTGGCATTATCCTTTTCTCACCCGATGATGCCCTCTATCCTTTCGTCAAGACTTCTTTCGAGGGTCTCGACACACGTCGTTGCCAGTCTCCTATCTCGGGCAACGGACTTACCAACGTGGCTATTACTGGTCAGGGAGCCATCGACGGTAATGGCGAGTACTGGCGCCCTCTGAAAAAGCAGAAGGTAACCGACGCTCAGTGGAAAGCCATCACTTCACGTGGTGGTGCCTACAAGCGCAAGGACTATTGGTTCCCGTCAGAAGGCGCTCTCAAGGCTGACAACAGCGCCAATATGAACGTGCCTGCAGAACCTACATCAGAAGAGGGATGGAACGAAATCAAGCGATTCCTCCGCCCTGTCATGGTAAGCTTGGTAAACTGCAAGAATGTTTGGCTCAATGGCGTTATCTTCCAGAACTCTCCTGCCTGGAACATCCATCCATTGATGTGCGAGAACGTGCTCATCGAAGATGTACTGGTACGCAACCCTGCATATGCACAGAATGGTGACGGTCTTGACCTGGAGTCTTGCAAGAACGCACTCATCGTCAATTCTACTTTCGATGTGGGCGATGATGGTATCTGTATCAAGAGCGGTAAAGATGCCGACGGAAGAAAGCGTGGCATTCCTTGCGAGAACGTCATCGTAGACGGATGTACAGTCTTCAAGGGTCATGGCGGATTCGTAGTAGGAAGCGAGATGAGCGGTGGTGTGAAGAACGTGATGGTTACCAACTGCCAGTTCCTCGGTACCGATGTAGGTCTGCGTTTCAAGAGCACACGTGGTCGTGGCGGCGTAGTAGAGAACATCTTCATCAAGAATATGTCTATGTTCGACATTCAGACCGACGTAATCACCTTCGACCTTTATTATGGAGGCAAGTCGGCTGTTGAGGTTCTCAACGATGGCGACGAGGCCAAGAACCAGAAGGTGGAGAAGTTCAAGGTTGACGAGACTACTCCTTGCTTCCGCAACATCGACATCGACCATGTCATCTGCCGTACAGCCCGCCGTGCTGCATACTTCAACGGTTTGCCCGAGATGCCTGTTCAGAACATCAGCATCAAGGACTTGGAGGTGAACAATGCCGAACAGGGCATCGTGATCAACCGTACTGAGAACGTGAAGCTCGAGAATATCAAGGTAACCGCAAAGACTCATACCTTCGATGCCAAGAACTCGAAGAACGTGAGTGTAAACAGCAAAACCTACAAGAAGATCGACGAAAAGGGCGTTACCCTCGATTTCTAAAGACTGCGAAGACTTGCCATATAGGACAAAAAGCCTATATGGAATACAAGACATAATAACTCCCAAAAACATTTTGCGGTAAAAGCACAGCAAACATTCTGATATTTTGCTGCGTTTTTACCGCAAATTTCGTATATCACTATTGAAAAAAAATCGTCAAACTACTACAAATTCTCCGTTCAAAGGCTTTGAACGGACATTCAAAGGCTCTGAACGCACATTCAAAGGCTTTGAACGGAGATTTATCAATAGACAAAAAACTTTTTTATCAGTAGACAAAAACATTTTAAGTCTATTGGCAACATCTTTTTAAGTTCTCTAAGAAGAAATCTATCCTTCCTTCAAACTCTTTCTCACCAGCTTGCCCACGAAATTCCATGCAGGCATCTTCTTGAGTGTACTGCGTACTGGCTGGATATCCCATAGCAGAAACACGAGCAACACAGCTATGCCAATGAGACAAGTAATGCCGTACAGCTGGCGTATGCTGATCATCAACAGGTTGGAGGCATCGTAAGGTAAGCCACGCGCCATATTGTCTGCCATCTGATGCCGAATACCGAAACTGTACAGACCAGAGCACATGGCCGACACAGGACCATTGCGTATGATGCCTGCCATGGTAAGTCCCATAAAGAAATGCTGGAAGGGCATCAGCTCCTCAAGATAAATGGTGAGCATACAGAAGAAGATGGCATTACCAAACGAACGCAGGAAAGTAGGCAGATAAAGTGCCTGCAGGGGCAATCCCGGGTCGATGAGGAAATACATCATGACAGGATAGCACACCATAGCCATAACTCCCAAAGTGAGAAGACGTGTATACTTCTGTCGAAGCACCTTGCACCAGAACAGGCAGAAAAGGCAGCCTGCGATGGCTCCCATCCACTCCACCAAGTTGAGCACATTGGTGGTGAATGTACCAAAGTGCAAGACACCACCCGTAAAAGCCGTCTGCAGCACTTTGGGAGTACTGCCCATCCACTCGACAAAGGCAAAGAGGATAAGCAGGGGCACAAGCCGCTTGTACTTCCAAGCCGCGGGAGCTATATAGGGATGACGGATGTGGCGCATGCGCTGAATACAGAAGTAGCCCGTCACGACAAACAGCAACACATCCATGCGCAGGATATCGCTGTCGAACCAGTTGTAGTGTTCTCCATAATTGAAAAAGAAGATAAACTCCAACATCCATGCCGACCATAACAGACAACCCAAGTAATCGATGCTGATAAACGGCAGAGGCTTCATGAAACGAAAGTCGTGAGTGGTGACATACACCACAAGTGCCACACATAGCAAGGCACCGGTCATCGTCCAGTTGATGATGCGCCAGTCCTGATAAATATAGATAAGATGCTCAGTTATCCACGGTGAAAGCGACATATTTCCCAGCACCAGACAGTAAAGCAAGGGGAAGAAAATAGTAAAGTCGCGTTTCGAGGTCATCCACAACTGAATGGTAGACATACATTCAAAACAACCACACAGTTTGAAGAATCCTGCAATATAAGCCAAGACACACATCACCGGCACCGAGTCGGTAAACATGATGAGGAAGTTGCACGCTGCCACCATCAAAGCTGCATTCAGCAGAAGCCTGCGGTTGGTAAAGCGGAACTTCAACCTAAAGAGGAAAGGAAAGGGCATAGCCACGCCCACCACATTGAACATGACAATCATGAGCACATCCTCACGCATCAGACTGTACTCTCCCATCACCTGCGACATGGCACCACCATAAATGCCTCCCGACATGAGGAAGACAAAGGCAAAGAGTAAATATATCCATGGCTGCAACCTGCGAGGCACGTAGCCATTGAAAGAAGGAACCCTGAAAGGTCCCTGAAGCATTGGAGGTCCTGGCATTATAATGATTTCTTCACTTTAGTTTCTACATTTAATCCCGCACGGAGCAAAGCCACCTGCTTGGGGTCGTTATCCTTGTCGAGAGCGATACGCACGGGCACACGCTGCTCCACCTTTACAAAGTTGCCCGTGGCATTATCGACAGGAATCATCGAATAGGCCGAACCTGCCGCTGCCGACAAAGCCTCCACCTTGCCATGAAAGACGACTCCCGGTATGGCATCAGCGGTGAATTCGACGGTTTTGCCTACTTCTATACCGTCCATCTGCGTCTCACGATAGTTGGCTACCACCCATACGTCATCATCATCTACAATACGTGCCAACATCTGTCCGGGCTGTACCAACTGCCCTACATGAATGTCTTTTCTGCCCATCACACCATCACAGGTAGCCACAATGACAGTATAGGAAAGATTGAGACGGGCAAGATTGAGCTGGGCTTCAGCCACACTCTCACCTGCACGCGAGCTACCCAACTGATGGGTCTGCACATTACGTACCGAGGCAGCACTCTGGCGACGGCTGTTGGCCTGTTCATAGCGTGCCTTGGCTCCCAAGTATCGGGCATAGGCATTGTCGTATTGCTGACGCGTAACAGCATCTTTCTTCATCAAAGCCGCAAAGCGGTCGAAATCCTTTTTGGCATTCAGCATGTCCACACGTGCCTCCTCAATACCGGCCGATGCAGTCTGCACATTGCTGACCGTAGTACCCATGCTTGCCGTAACTACCGATGAGCCCGACTTTGAACCGCGAAGACCAGCCTCAGCCTGTGCCACCTGCAAACGAAATTCTGCATCCTCGATGATGACAAGCGTATCTCCCTTGTGCACATGCTGGAAATCGGTAAAACGGATCTCCTTGATAAATCCTGGTACACGGGTATTGATGGGGGTTATATGACGACACACCTGGGCATCATCGGTATACTCCACATCGACTCCATGCACGAAATGACTGAAACACCAGGCCACAGCTCCTACCAGAAAGAGCACAACCACTACATTATATATTCTCTTGATTATTTTCTTGTTCATTACTATTAAAAATATGAAGTGTTGTATGAAAAGTTAGATTTTACCTGCAACATATTGCAGACGATAGTAGGCATATACGATATTGATACGGGCATCCACCTCCAGCAACTCGGCATTGAGCTTGAGATTGGAAGCATCCACCATATCGGTAACAAGCGCCAACTGGCTGAGATAACGTGCATTCATCACATCGTAGTTCTGCGAAGCCAGTTCCACGCTCTTCTGTTGGGTTGCCAACTCAACATAGGTTTGCTGATACTGCACATAGGCAGCCTGCACCCTGTTGTTGAGCTGTTCCGCCTGCACGTCACGAGTTTGCAGCATCTGACGAGTCTCCACAGCAGCCTGCTTCACGCGCTTGTTGCTCTTGAACAACGAACTAAGGCTATACTTCACCCCTACGCCCACGTACCATACATTGAGATTCTTGTCGACGGGAGGAAGTTCGAAGGTGATAGGCCCGTCAAAATGATTGGCTGCCACAAAAGCCACCTTGGGCAAGAGTTCGCTCTTGGCAAGTTTCTCCTTGGCCTTGGCTGTCTGTATATTCAGTACGCTCTGCTCCAAAATAGGCGAATTCATCGCACTTTCTGCCTGCCAATAACCTTCTCCATCCTGGGCATAGGTCTTGTCGGCTATGGTTGCATCGGGAACAATGGTCTGCGATACTGGCAAGCCCAAAGTGTTGCAAAGCTGATAGTTCAGAATACTGCGATTGTTACGAAGCGACGTAAGACCCAGCCTGAGCGACTGCATCTGCAACTCATAGCGGGTAATGTCGTTCTTCAGCGCCATTCCCTCCTTCTGTTTAGCCTTGATATCAGCGATGAGCTGTTCGGTGAGTTCGATATTTTTCTCGTACACCTTGATACGGTTGTCTATCTTGCAAAGGTCTAAATACTGCCCCAACGCCATGAAACGTTCTTGCTGTCGGGTAAGTTTTACGCCCACTTCTGCCTGCTGCTTGCCCAATTCGGCAAGACGAATGCCAGCATGGATGGCTCCACCGGCATAAACCACCTGCTGGGCATCAACGGCAAAGCTGTTGCCATAATGCGGAGAATGAAGTCCATGAACATCGGAGAAATCACGATCGGTCATCAGTACGTTACCCAAATAACTGAACGACAGCGAAGCATCAATATCAGGAAGACGCTTGCTCCGGGCTGCCTCTACACCCAAACCGGCTGCAGCTACACCCGTCTTCTGGGCACGCAGACTCTTGCTGTTATCCTCTACCTTTTCGAAAAGCTGACCTACAGTCATGGGAACACTTTGACCAATACGTCCCGAACCGTCTGTCTGGGCATGCGCCCACATACAGCCTCCCAGCAAAAGGAGGCCTACAAACATAATTTGTCTTGTCATCAGAATTTTACCTTTTATAAATCTGGGTGCAAAGGTACAGAGTTTTCTGCTAACGACTGTTTTAAATATCACCCTACGGATGGACTTTTAGGGAACAATTCTTCTTATTTCTCTCATAAAATACGTATCTTTGCAAACAAAAAGAGAACAAAACCAATGATTAATGAATTAGACAGCCGACAGGAAGCCCGACTTTTCGTTACCACACTTGACGAATGGACCTTTGAACCACAGGTAATCACCTATGGCGGCATACTGATTTGCAGAAAAGGAAAGGCAAGACTGAAAGTAAACTTCAAGGAATGGGAAATGCACGAAGGAGCTGTGATAACGATTTTCCCAAATGATGTGGTGTTGCTGACCAAGGATAACGGGAACGACTTCGAGGTGGAAATGCTGAAATACGACGCCTCCTTGCTGCGTGAGGCAAGTCTGCAGTTAGAGCAAACTGTCTATTCTGCCTTGCGCGAGGACCGCTGCAGACAGGACTCTCCTGTCGTCACCAATATCATCAAACACATGTTTGCCCTGCTCAGGGTGTACTTCGACCAAGCAGCATGCACCTGTCTTACGCAGTTGGTGCTATGTCAGCTGAAAGCTTTCTTCATAGGATTCAACGAATACCTGCTACGAAATCCACAATATCGCCCCGATGAAATCAAGTCTTATCGTGTAAGAGAACTCTTCAACCACTTCATGCACCTGATGGAAAGAGACTACAAGACATCAAGGGATGTCAATTATTATGCCGACCTGATGAACATTACGCCCAAATATCTCACCAACATCGTGCGACAGGTGACGGGACACACCCCAAAGACCATCATCGACCAATATGTCATACTGCAAATCAAGATGCAGTTGCATCGCAGTCAGCAAAGCATCAAGGAAATAGCATGGGAATATCATTTCTCTGACTCAAGTTTCTTCTGCCGCTACTTTAAAAAACATACAGGAAAGACACCACAACAGATCAGAGAACAGACAGCCGACAAAACCAACCAGCAGGAAGACAGAACAGACTTCTAACTCAAGTTTCGCAAGTGGTTTATTTACGGGCTGAAGGCCCAAAAGCTCTTAGCCCAGGGCAGCGCCCTGGGTATAATGG